>Ga0335078_10011880_pt1 | contig 12919 bp, 7 predicted proteins | sample Lox_Sample_32_FD_206711 | JGI IMG/M metagenome (GOLD analysis project Ga0335078, IMG submission 206711) | Soil microbial communities from Loxahatchee National Wildlife Refuge, Florida, United States - Lox_Sample_3.2 | ecosystem: Environmental > Terrestrial > Soil > Wetlands | place: USA: Florida... | reverse complement strand
TGTTGGGATACCGGGCGCAGGCCCGGACCAACGCCTCGTCCCAGCGTCGCATGTTTGACTCCGCGTACGGGCCGCTGGCCAGCAGCGACTTGGCGTTGACCCACATCACCGGCTGATCGCCGATGGCGGACATCATCCGATCGATGCGGGCGCTGAGCCCGACGTTAGAGCCGACGTAGACATCGGCGGCGTCGTTGGTGCCAAGCGCGAGCACCCAGCAGCCGCGATAGCCCCTGTGGCGCAGATCCTGAGCCAGGGTGGAGGCGTCAGTTGTCCCCGTCGGCGTCTCCACGATCGAGGTGACGGGCGTGATCTCCAACTGCGACCGCCGGACGCCGACGCGAGCGTACTGCGCAGCCATTCGCTGACCGGGATCGGGCAGGTAATCCGTCGAGATCAGTCCCGCGGATGTGGAGTCACCGAAGTGCACGACCGCTCGACAAGACGTCCGCAGGGCGCCGCCGTCCGCGTCTGCCGTGGTGGTCGTGGTGGTTGTCCCGATCGGCGCTTTCGCTGCCACGGCTCCGTGCGGCGGCCGGCGCGGAGTCGCGGCGCGACCGGCGGACGCCGGCTCGAATGGGCCCGCGCCCCCGAGCCCCGCCTGGATCGTCCCGGCCGCCGGTGACGAGGTGACGAATCCAACCCCGGCGAGGCCTAGCGCGGCGAGCACCAGCGCCAGACTCCCGGTCGCGAAGGTAACCCGGGCCCCTACCGGCTGCAACCCGGCGCGCCATCCGCCCGAGCTCAGATGGTCCCAGAATCTCCCGAGTGCGCCGTGGCGGATCGGTTGCTCGATGTATCGCCAGGAAAGTGCGGCCAAACCGACGGCGGCAGCCACCTGTGCCGCGGCTCGCACCAGGTCCGGCCCCCGGCTCGAGGCCGGGCTGGTGAGCACGATGATCGGTTCGTGCCAGAGGTAGATCGCATAGGAGCGGACCCCCAGCCAGCACAGCGGACCCCATCCCAGCAAACGGCCGATCCGGGTAGCTGGATGGGCCGCGACCGCCACCACCGCCACCGTGGCGACCGACAGCAGAACGATCCCGTATGGATAGAGAAACGCCGAGTAGCCGTTCTCGCGCCACACCAGGACGGCGATTGCGGCCAGGCCGGCGGCGCCGGCTACGTCGAGGATGCGGCGGGCGTTCGCGGTGACGCCTGTGGTCAGCGACCGGCTTGGCCACACCATCGCCAACGCCGCGCCGAACAGCAGCCCGAAGGCCCGCGTGTCGGTGCCCTCGTAGATTCGGGTCGAGTCGAAGCTTGGGTGGTACAGCAGCGCCATCTCGGTCGCAGAGACTGCGGCCAGCCCCAGCGTCACGGCGGCCAGCCGCGGTCGGATCCCGATCGGCCGGCGCCGTTCCGGGACCAGCCACAGTCCAAGCAGGAGCAGCAACGGCCAGACCAGGTAGAACTGCTCTTCGACCGCGAGAGACCACAGATGACTCAGGGGCGTGGGCGGAGCAAAGCGGGCGAAGTAGGACACATGCCGGGATACCTGCCACCAGTTATTCACGTACAAGAGCGACGTGAGGACCTCGCCACGGAGCTCGGCCAGGCGAGATCGGTCGGCCACTGCCACCCAAATGGCGACCACTGCCAGCATCACGAACAGCGCGGGAAACAGCCGCCTCGCGCGTCGCAGCCAGAAGTCATGTAGCCGCAACCGGCCCTGACGACGCTGATCAAGCAACAGGTCGGTGATCAGATAGCCGCTCAACGTGAAGAACACCCCCACGCCCAGCAGCCCGCCGGGCGCCCAGCCAAATCCAAGGTGATAGGCAATGACGGCCAGCACCGCCAGGGCTCTCACACCATCCAACCCCGGCATGTACCGGGCGCTACGAAGTGCGGGTTCAGGCATTAACGCCGGCAGTGATCGTTACGTATTCACGGCACAACCCCCCGCGCGCGAGGCGCGCATGTGTTCAGGGTACGCCCATCCCGTGGCCGAGCCGGGAAACGGCCTGCAGAACACCGAAACCTCACGTGGCCGCCACCGTCTACGTGACTTGCCCGTAAGCGCGCGGAAGCGGCCGCATTTCGTCGAACTGGGCGAGGTAGCTCGCGATCGTCCCCGGCTGTCCGCCGATGAGAAACCTGACAGTGCCCTCCCCGGCGTTGTGCGCGGCGTGCGCGACGCCGGCCGGGACGGCATGCGTCTGGCCAGACGAGAGCTGGATCGACGGGTGCAGACGCCCGGCCCGAGCCTCGAAGATCTGCAGGTTGCCTTCGAGCACGTGAAACCACGTCGCGCCGGCATGACGTTGTGCGGCGGGTCCGCCGCGCTGGGCCGCGACGACCTCGATCAGGTCGAACGGCGCGAGGGCATCTGAGGCGCCGGCCAGGAACGACACGTGGTACCCGGGCGCCACCGTGTACACCTCAGCGGCGCGAGCTGTGCCGGAGGCTGGCTTGGTGGCACTGGAAACTGGGGTGTTGATTGGTGATGTCATTGGATTCTCACTTTCTGGTTGATGGTTGAGCGGGCTGGCCGTTACCCGAGATGCTCTTCGAGCCAGTCGAACATCCGGGCTTCGCGCAGCGCCGGGGCGAGCGGCGCGCAGTGTCCGCCGGCGCCCTCGTGCGCGGTGAAGGTCACTATCTCCTTGCGGCCCCGGAGGCGGTCGTATAGCTGACGGGACTGCCCGGGCCACAACTGCTCTCCTTCTGATTCGGTGATCAGCACCGGCGTGTCGATCTTCTCCACCTCATCGCCGAGGTGATACGCGGCGATGGTGAGAAACAGTCGGAACGCCGAGCCGCCATTGTGGCCGTACGGCTCGCCGTGGAAGCGCAGCAGCTGGGTGCTGGCCGGCCAAAACAGCTCGGCGATGTGCATCTCGCGATCGAACGCCGACTGACGGCGGTCGCTCAGTTGCTCGCGCATGGCACTGGGAAGCCGGTCGATCCAGGCGGTCGAGACGTCGACGATGCCGGGATCGACGACCGCGGCGGCGAACCGATGCTCGAACGCGAGCGCCCGCGCGACCCAGTAGCCACCCTGTCCGACGCCAACCACCGCGACCCGGTCGGGATCGACGTCGGTCCGGGCGAGCATCGCGTTGAGCACCGGGGTGAGAACCCTCTCCCAATCGGGACGAAACGCGATCCTGCGCTCCAACAGCATCGCCTGCTGCCCCGGGCCGTCGAAGGTCAGCCAGTGATAGCCGCGCTCCGCTGCGGCGGCGCCCGCCTGCGCCCACATCTCAGAGGTCGCCTGGTACGAGCCATTATTGACCACCACGAGCGGACGGCCCCCGCGCGCTGGCCCGGCGGCGGGGAAAAAGAAGGCGGGAAAGGCGGTGTCCTCGTATGCGATGGCGACCCGCTCGCCCGGCACCGGGCTGAGGTCGAGGACCTGCTCCCAGCATGCGCGCTGGCGGCGCCAGATGTCGAGCCGGCGGTCTGGTTCGCTGGAATGCGAGATCAGATACAGCGCCGTGGCGTAATAGGTGGCGGCGCGCCTGAAGTGCGCCAGCGCGCTGACTCGGCGACCGCTCCGGCGAGCCCGAACCGCAGCGACCCACACTGCCCCGGCCGTCGCCGTCCACTCGCGCAGCCACGAGTCAGCGTCGCCGTCCGTGATCCGCGCGGCGGTGGCGAGCACCTCTCCGACGTCAGCGCCCTGGCGGTAGCTCGCGCCAAGCGCCCGCTCGAACGCGAACTGAAACTCGTCGTCATGAAAGGCAAGCATCTCGGTTCTCGGTGACCGATCGCCGGGCGCGCGATCAGTAGCGCATTCCGCTGGTCGGAGGGAGCATCTCGAGCTTCTCCAGGAGCGTCGACCGGTGCGATTCCAGCTCAGCGTGGGAGATCCTGAGGCCTCGCGCGACGTCGACGGCCGGGATGCCGGCGAGCAACATGCTGAAGATGGCATGCTCGGCCGGGTCGAGGCGCTCGTGCAGCATCGCCCCGACACGCGGCGGCACGGTCGGCAACAACCGGGCCCCGAGCCCCACACGGCGAAGCACGACCGACAACTCCGCGTCGCAGTCATATCTGCTCACCAGCGCGTCGGCTTCGGCCACCACGCAACAGGCCGCCAGCACCCCATCCGAGTAGGCCGAGCAGATCACTACCGCGGGCGGGGCAGTGGTCCGCTTGAGCTCCCGGCACAACCAGAAGCCGCTCCGCGACCGCGCGCGATGACCAACCACGGCCACGTCGGTCGGCTCGCTGTCCGCCATCCACATCGCTTCCTCCGCGCTCTCGGCCACCCCTGCCAACCGAAGCCCTGGCTCCGTGTCGAGCAGGCTGCACAGTCGGGAGCGCAACCACTCATGGTTTTCGACCACGAGGACGCCCAGTGCCTGGGCAGTGGCCGTAGGCGGCCGGCGAGACTGGTCTGAGATCGAGTCCCGACTGGGTTCAACAGTTCTTGTGCTCATCGGGCATAGCTCCTTGGCGGTCGGGGTGTTCCTTGGCTCATGGAGCGTTGCGCAACAGCGGGGCCGCATCCTCAGTGGCGGGGTACTGCAATTCGGCCCAGGAGCGGCTTAAGTAATCCCTGCGAAGAATTGAGTAGACGGCTACTGAAGACCGACCGCCGCGCCTGCGGAATCGTGTGGCCACTGCGATGCACGCTGCGACCAACTCGATCTCGCCGGAGACGTTCCTCGCCATCATGGCCGCTGCGGCCCTCGCGGGGACCCTGGCGTCATTCGCTGGCCGAGCCGGGCTCGTGCTGCCCGTGGTGGTGCTCGAGCTGCTGGCGGGCATCGTCCTAGGCCCGCACGTGGCCGGGTTCACGGTGAGCTCCGCCGTGCTCCTATTCAAGAACCTCGGGCTGGGAATGCTGTTCTTCTTCGCCGGGTACGAGCTCGACCTGCGCCGAATCGCCGGGCGGCCGCTCCGCCTGGGGCTGCTCGGGTGGGGAGTGTCACTGTTGCTCGCCTACGCCACGGTCGGCGTCCTCCACTGGGCGGGAATCGCGGTTTCGATCCTTTACACGGGCTCGGCCCTCGCGACGACCGCAATCGGCACCCTGATCCCGGTCCTGTCGGACACCGGCGAGCTCAGCACCACCTTCGGCACCTATCTGCTGGCGGCCGGAGCCTGCGCCGAGTTCGGACCGATCCTGCTGCTCACGCTCGTCCTCTCGACCCAGAGCTCCCTCCACAACGCGCTGATCCTGCTGGCATTCGTCGCGGCGGCGGCCGTCGCCGGCGGATGCACGATCGCCTCGCGCGGGCGAACCCTGCGATGGCTGGAACGCACCCTCGAGGCCAGCTCCCAGCTCGCCGTGCGCTGGGTGCTGGTGCTGACGTTCGGGCTGGCCCTTCTGGCGTACCGACTGGGACTCGACCTGCTGCTCGGCGGCTTCGCCACCGGGGTGATCGTGCGCGAGATGTTGCGTACCAGAGAGCTGCCCGGGTTCGAGTCCAAGCTGTCCGGAATCGCGTTCGGTGTGTTCGTGCCGTTCTTCTTCGTCGTCAGCGGGATGAGCCTCGACATCACGGCATTCGCCAGTTCCGGCGGGATCCTCCGCACGATCCTGTTCCTGGCGCTGATGCTCCTCGTCCGCGGCACGCCGGCGCTGATCTTGTATCGCCGCGATCTGAACGCGCGGAGCCGCGGCGCGCTGGCACTACTGAGCTCCACGCAGCTTCCGCTGGTGCTTGGCATCACCGCACTCGCGACCGCCGGCGGGCGCATGAGCGCTTCGATCGCCGCTGATCTCGTAGGCGCGGCGCTGCTCTCGACGCTGATCTTCCCGCTGCTGGGACTTCGCATGCGCCGCGATCGCGCCAATCGCACCGTTGCAACGACCGCCACCGTCGCGCAGCCGAACGCCGCGTAGCCACGGGTCGACAAGCGGCGTGTGATTATGACCCCTCAAACGGATTCACCGGGTTGCGTGGCGCCGGTGTCCCTTGGCCGGAGCTCGCGACTGGCCGGGACCGTGCTCGGGCTGGTTGTCGCGCTCTTATGGCTCGCTTCGGCCGCTGCCGGATCCCCGGTGACAGCGTCGACGAGCATGGCGCAGCAACTCGCTGACAAGTACGCACCGATTGTGATGATGCGCTCGCAGGATGACGGCTTGTGTGACAAGTCTGAAGAGCAGTACGGGCCGCCCACCTCTGTCGGGCTGGTGCTGAACAATCCCAAGGTGAGACTGCTATTCCACAACGCTCACGGAACTCGGCTCGTTAAGCGCGCGCCCGTTGCCGCTGATCTAGCCGGATTGGGCGAGGGCGATTACCTCGATCTTCCGGGCAACCCGCTGAGGCCGGGCTGCACTTATGCCAAGGCATTCGCGGCGCTGAAGCGAGCCGGTCATGCGCCCGCCGTGACCTACGCCCATATCGCCCGCCAGCCGGGGCATTCCGGGTTCGTATTGCAGTATTGGTTCTTCTATTACTTCAACCAGTTCAATGACCTTCATGAGGGCGATTGGGAAGGCATGCAGATCGCCTTCGATGTCGCCACCCCGGCCGAGGCGCTCACCGCCTCACCAACAGAGATCGTCGTCTTTCAGCACGCCGGGGGTGAGCACGCCGATTGGGATGACCCCAGGGTCGAGAAGGAGGCGAGCCATCCTGTTGTCTACTCCGCCGCCGGTTCACACGCGACGTTCTTTGGGTCAGCGCTTTATCTCGGCAACGGGCAGAACGGATCCGGGGTCGGGTGTGACAACACCACCGAACCGCTGACGACGTTCAGGCCTCAAGCAGTTCTGTTACCGGATGAGCCCCCCGTCGGTGGGCCGTTCGCCTGGCTCGATTATTCCGGCCGATGGGGCCAGCGGGAGGCCGGCTTCAACAACGGACCGGCGGGACCGAATACCAAGAGGGTCTGGCGCGAGCCGTTCACGTGGATGGACGCGACCCGATCCATCAGCCTTACGGTGCCGGGAGGCGCGCTGGTCGGGCCATCCGTCGCCAGTACGTTCTGCGGCGCGGTCGCGCACGTCACCGGATTCTTGAACCTCGCGGCGAGCACGCCCTTGGGATCCACCGCCATTGCCGTCGGAATGCTGGTACTGGTCGGCGGTCTGGCCAGCCTGACCACCTGGCGCCCGACCCGGGTCGACCCGATGCGCCAGCCGCGGGCTCTCGGTCAATTACTGCTCACCACCGCCCGCCTGTATTGGCGTCACGTCGCGAGCCTGTTGCTGATCGCGCTCGCGTCGCTCGCCATCCTGGGCGCGGTGAACGCGATCGAGTTTCTGGTTCGCCGCGCGCTGGACGTGCGCGGCTCGGGCTTTGACCTCGCGGGCGGCGGCCTCGAGATCTCGACCTCGGCCAGCATCGGGCGAGCGCTTGCCACACCAGTCGCCTCCGCCGCCGTCATCGCCTTCGTGCGCGACCTGGAGCGCGGACACAAGGCCGGGTTTGCCACGTCCTGGAAAGCCGTTCCGCGGCGTCTGTGGCGGCTGATCGCGGTGGAACTGGTCGCAACTTCTCTCGTGATCCTGCTGAGCGCCACGATCATCGGGATCCCCTATGCGATCAAGAAGTTTGTCGATTGGCAGTTCGCACAGCAGGAGGTGCTGTTCGAAGACCGCTCGATCCGCGACGCCCTCCGCGGGAGCACGGGCAAGGTCCGAAGCCACTGGTGGCATACCGCGGTCGTCGCGACCACGTTCTGGGTGCTCAGCCAGGTCCCAGGACCGGCTCTCGGGCTCATGTTCTTGTTCACGACACTGCCGGTCACCACCGTGAACATGTTCGGCTCCGCCATCTTCGTCCTCGTGATCCCCTATGTCGGAGTCGGACGCACGTTGCTCTACCTCGACCTCGTCGCTCGCCGGCAGACCGGGACGGTCGCGGCACCACCAGCCCCCCGCCGTGTCGAGCGCCGGCTGAAAACAGACTCCCCTCCCGGCAACCATCTGCCGGCGGCATCTCGCCCACGCCTCGCTGCGCGAGAAGCCGCCGAAACCCTCAAGTCGCCTAGATTTTCACCGGCGCGGTGGTGGACTGTTCGGCTCCTTAAAGCCGACGCACTTTTCGGCTCCCGCTGACGACGAGAGAGTCGCACGGAGCCGCGTTCCAATGCGCCGAATGCTTGCGCTCACCGACTGGCGGCATGCAGATCCCAGTCCCCCGCACCGACGGCCGACCGCGAGTCAGAGTTCTCTCTATTGACGGGGCAGAACTGTTCTCGTCATCTGTCGCGAGGATCGACTGAGCGAGCGAGAGGGGCGGCCTTGTCTGCCGGCACCGACGACGTACCGGGCACGTGGACAGCCTAAGGCGCGCTCACCGGAGCCGCCGGAGGGCGCCGTGACTTAAGTATCGCGAGCCGGGCATTGCAGTAATGCGGTACTGAAGACCGCGGCGCGCGTCACCGGCACAGTGCAACCCCGAACCACACGGCCGCCGCATAAGAGATGCGGATGGCATCGAAGAAGGATTGCTCGAAGGAGGACGCCACGTTTACCATCGGTCTTCACCCAGTCGCAGGCGAGCGCCGCGAGCCGGTGCTCGTCGCCGCGGGCGACCCACCCGCTCGCGTCCGCGGCCGCGTCGCCGCGCGAACCGCGCGATTCTGGCGATCCAGCACCCGGCTGGTGTTGCTTGTGCTGACGTCCGCAATCCTAGGTGCGCTCGCGCCGGCGGTCTCCGAGGCGCAGACGCGCGCGCCCTCGCCACAGCCTCCGGCCTCTTCGACGCGGCGGCCCGTCCAGCTTGCATTGCGTGCGGGATCGGGCAGTTGGCGGACGGCGCTGGGGGGCACTCGTGCTGAGCTTCGGTTGGATCAGGTCTCGCGTGAGACGACGGTGATCGCGACATCCCCCCGATTTGGCTATTCGTTCGTGGGCCTGGGGTCGCTGCAGTCGGACTGGAAAGCGTTTGCTTCTCGGTCGGGTGGTTGGGTCGACGGCAGCCTGGCAACCTCGGGCAAGGCCGGCTCGCGTCTCTACGCGATGCGGCTGCGGCTCGTCAATGTGAACGCCGGCGGCACGCGGGGGCAACTGAGGTTCGTCGCCGAGCGGGCCCCCCGGGGCACCGCTCGGTATCGAGCTTGGCCCGGGCCCGATGCCCTCGAGTTGCGCGATGTGACGGTGCTGGTGAGCGCCGATTCGTGGATCCACGAGCCGGGGTTGCAATCGCAATCCGGGACCGGAGTGGCCGTCGGGGACGCGCCTACCATCACCGATCAGATCAGGGCGCTGTGGCAATCGCTGCTGGCGTTCTTTCTCGGCAACGACTCGGTGATCCCGCCCAATCCCACCAGCCTGCCCGACGGGACTGGCCAGTTGACGTTCGACAACGGCGACGGAGTGTGGGCCGGACCGCAGAGCGCCCCGGTGGACACGCCGAGGCGCTGGCAGGCGGTGCAGCAGGAGAATCTGGACGAAGGAGCCCCGAAGGAGTGGACGGGGGACCTGGGCGAAAACTCACCGGATCTATCGTTCACCGGATCAAGGTATGGCACCGACGGCGACGGAGTGCCGGCGGTGTTCGACCACGACTGGGGAACGCTCGTCTGGCAGGCGGCGAAGAACGCGGTCGCCGACATCCCCAAGGTGGCTGTCTTCGACAGCTCCGCCCGCTCGGTTACCTTCGATCATGCCGAGGTCGGAGCGGCGAACTTTCGGGCGCTTGTGACTGACACTCTCACCGTATCCGATTCTGGGTTCAACCGCGTCGATCTGACCGGGGCGGAGATCACGGGAACGGGTGGGGAGAGCACGATCAGAGACTCGGTCCTCTCGGGCCTAACCGCCGACCGAAGGGTTCTCTCGGACAAGAACGTCAGAGATCGCGCGACCGAGCGCCTCGACACCGGCAAATCGTTCCTCGCGAACAAGACCGACTTCGTCAACACGCGGTTCCAAAATAGCGACTTCAACATCGCCCAGTTTCGAGACACCACGTTTCGAGGCTGCGCGCTTGACAACGTCGACTTCGACAACGCGAAATTCTCGGGCACCGACCCGGCCGACAATCCCGATGATCGCTTTCAGCCCACGTTCGACAACTCGGAGTTCGAGAAAGTGGACTTCGACGGCGCGCAGCTGACGAACGTTTCGTTCGCCGGAGCTGACTTCTCAGGCGGCGACGTGTCGCTGGACGGGGCCAAGCTCGACGACGTGGACTTCACTGGAGCGATCGGTCTACAAGACGTCGACTGGACGAAGGTCACCGTCGACGGCCCCGTCTACGGGCTTGCACAGTACGGCCACCTGCTCACGCTCGACGATCCTGCGGACCTGAGAAGCATCACGTTCGACGGAGACCGCCCCAAGGTCGATCCGGACACCGGGTTCGACATCCAACCCCATACCGACTACCTGATCGACCCGGAGTCGGGCGTGCGGCTCGAGCGCGGCACCTTCGGCGAGCTCGTGCCGATCGACCCGCGAACCGGCGAACCACTCCGCGATCCGGGAAACGGTGAACCGCTCGCCTACGAAAACCGAGAGCTGATCAACCCCACCACCGGGGAGCACTTCGAAATCAACTACGACACAGGAGAACTGGCGAAATGATCCACGCCATCCACAACCGTCACCCCAGGCGCGCGATCCTCTCGATCCTTGCCTCACTGATCGTGGTCGGGATCGGAGCCACGCCAGCCCTCGCCTCCCCGCTCCCGGCCGGCGCGAACCCGGCATCCGCAACGCCCGGCGGGCGTGGCATGCTCGACGTCGACCTCGACAGCAAGTCCGGCGCCACGCTCGGCTACCTACAGGGCGACCTCGATGCCCGCGGCCAGGGGATACTGACGCTCTCCCCCTCCTACCAATCGCTCGCCACCCCCGAGGTGGTGAGCGCAGAGGGTCGCGCCCGCTCGAACGGCGGTGCCTCGATCACGGCCCGCGGGGAGCGGGCCAACCTCACGATCACGATTGGGGCCAGCGGTCAGATCTCCGGCAGCGGCCGGCTGGACGACACAGACGTCCGCCTCGACGGCATCGGCCGCGCGCCAGTGCTGCCGGCGCAACGGGGGATGGAGATGCTCGTGGTCGGACACCCCAGCGGCCCCGGCTACGACGCGCTGAAGAGCTTCTTCAAGCCCATCCCATACCGCTCCTGCTGCGACACACGCGCAGCCTTCCTAGCGGACGACCAGCGTTTGATGCAGTTCGGCGCGGTCGTGTTCGGACGTGACATCCGCCTGCCCAGAAGCGTCAGCGACGGGCTGCTGAACACGTTCTACGGCACCGGCAGGTGGGTCGTCGTGGCGCCCTCCTCGCCCCAGGCGCTGAAGATCCTGGCGCCCGTCTTCCCGACCGTCGTGGACCCGCACTCCCCGGCGCTGGCGATCCGCGCCGCCGGGCCGGAGGGAAACTCGTTCCAAATCCACCCCACGATCGCATTCCCGACCCCCGCGGCCGCGGACGCTCGGCTGAGCGACGCCGAGCAGCAGATCGCCGCTCAAAGTCGCAAGCAGTGGTTCCTGTCCGAGCTCGAGCGCTACGGCGCCAGCTCCACCAGCTCGAGCACGAGCGACCTGCCGGGCGACCGCCTGGGCGTGACCAGCGGCGGCTCCAGCGTCGGGTTCAGCCTCCCCTACAACGCCGCTGCGATCGAGATCGCCGTCCCCTACTACCACGAGTTCACGGTCAACACTGAGCAGAACTCGCTCAGCTCGCAACCCTGCGGCTGGAATCAGACCACCTGGAAAGCCTGGTGTCCGGACACTGCCTACTGGCAGCAGGCCGCCGGCGGCAGCATCTCGGCAACGTGCAACTGGTTCCTACAGCATGGTTATGACGTTATCGACGCGCAGACCGTCCATGATCTGTACAACCCTGGCGATAGCTCGTCGGGTTACAACGTTCACTGGGGCGACTTCGACTACGGGTTCGTGCAAGCCCAGAGCGCCGGCGACCACTGTGCCGACGAGAGCGCGCAGACCGGCAACATTCAGGGGCAAGACTATTACTACGCGATCTACGAGCCCACCACCCAGAGCCACACGCTTGTCGTCCTGACCGACCCGACCATCTCCGCCAGCATCAACGGGAAGCTGGTCCACGACGGCTGGAACGGATCTGGACGAATCGAGACGCTTCACCAATGTGACGGATGCAAGAACTTCTACACGTGGGACGGAGCTTTCCTCCAGGAAGATGCCTTCTTCCTCGGTGCCTACAGAGACACGATCAAGCTTTCCGCCCCGCAACTGACGACCCAATCGTTCGAGTACTCCGGCAACCAATCATTCCCCAACAACCAAATCACCTTCTCAAACCACGACAGTTCACGCTCCAGCACGTCATCGATCAGCGTCGGCGTGTTCGGCAGCGACGGAACCCTCGGCTATGGCCAGTCAGTCACCGAGAGTGCGGCCGTAAGCGTCGAGGTGCCCGATTGGCAGGTCTCCCCCGCCCCAGGCTCGCGCACGATCACCTACGACTGGACCACCAACACGCCCCTGTCCTGGTCGACCATCAGCTCGGGCGGAGGCGGACCCTTCCACGACCTCAACGACCTCAACAAATCGGACTTCAGTCCAACCTCACTGACCGTGTGGACCGGCGCCGATACCTGGGGCAAGATCAGCGTTGACAACGCACGCGAGATCAAGCTGGTCGACCACTACAGCACCTACAACGACGACGGCGCCGTCGCCAACAAGTTCCACGTCACGACGTTTGCCTACGACGACAACCCGGACAGCATCACCCCCAACACGAAGAATCCCGTCAGCCCCGGCATCAACCTCTGCGACCCAATGGTCGCCTCACCGCGAACGGCGTACCAGCAAGACTGCAAGGGAGCATGAGGAGAGTGCCCCGAACGTCTCTTGCCCGCGCCCGCTTGCGGGCAAGAGACGTTCACTGGCGTGACCCGATCAGCTTGCGGCGGTCGCTGACTCCGAGCTTCCGCATCGCCGGTAAGGGTGTGGTGCGAAGCGCAGGTTCGGCGCGCCGGTCAACGCGCTGTCGAGTCCTACTACTACGCCTGGTAGCGACGTCTGATCCGTCGGTGACAACACCGGGTTAGCTTGAACCGAG
>Ga0335078_10011879_pt1 | contig 12919 bp, 11 predicted proteins | sample Lox_Sample_32_FD_206711 | JGI IMG/M metagenome (GOLD analysis project Ga0335078, IMG submission 206711) | Soil microbial communities from Loxahatchee National Wildlife Refuge, Florida, United States - Lox_Sample_3.2 | ecosystem: Environmental > Terrestrial > Soil > Wetlands | place: USA... | reverse complement strand
CTACCGAGAACGTGTGGCGCTCCTCGCCTCGTCGGTGGAAGGCCTGGAACCCGCCCTGGGATCCGAAGTTGCCGTAGATGCGCGTGTCGTGGGGAAAGTTGCCGGTGAAGATCGAGGCGCGCGAGGGACAGCACAGCGAGTCCGACACGAAGTAGTGGGTGAACGTGAGGCCGTGGCGCTGCATGGCCAGGACGTGCGGCATGTATCGAACCAGATCGGTCGACAGGTCGTCGGTCAGGACGAACACGATGTTCGGCCGCCCCGGGAATGCCGACGGGGCGGTCGGCGGAGAGCCGCCGACCGTGGGCGGCGTCGTCGACGGGAGGCGAGGCTTCGTCGCAGACCCCCCGCCGCACGCTGTGGTGATCAGACAGGCAGACGCCAGCGGTGCCACACTGAGCATGCGCCCGAACCGGCGCGCGCGGGTCAGGCTCGGGGTTGGCGGGATGAAGTCCTCCACTGATCGGCAAAGCGGTCGGGCAGAGGCCATCAGCGGGCGACCCCGCGGTCCGAGCGAGCCTCATCGCTCGCCATGATCGTATCCGGTCGGCGCTCGCGGGCGGCCGCGCTCCCGGGGCGGCGGTGCCGGCCGCGGGGCCCGCTATATTGCCTCGTCCCGCAGTACGGGCGATGGAGTTCGCCGGGTCCGCGTGGCCGAACCGCCTTCGGGCTGATAGCTCCTACGCACATTGCGTTCACCCGCTCGCGTAGGAGTTCCGGCTCACCCAATCATGCTGCCGCCATGGGGAATCCAGGTCTGCCAGGTGCTGGCCCTGCTCGTGTTCGCGCCGCTCATCAGCGGCGTCATCGCCAAGGCCGAGGCGCGGGCCCAGTGGCGCACCGGGCCCTCGGTCCTCCAGCCCTACTACGACATCTGGAAGTTCTTTCGCAAGGAGTCGGTGCGGCCTGAGACCGCCTCGCCGTTCTTCGAGCTGGCGCCGCTGATCGCGTTCGCCGCCTACTGCTCGATCGCGCTCCTGATCCCGGTCCTGACGAACTTCCCATTGCCGCTGGGAACAGCCGGGGACATCCTCGGCGGCGCGCTCCTGTTCGGCCTGGCCGGGTTCGTCACTGCGCTGGCCGGCGTCGACTCGGGCTCGGTCTATGCCGCGCTCGGGTCGAGTCGGACGCAGTCGGTGGCGACGCTGGTCGAGCCGACGCTGATCTTCGTGTTCTTCACGGTGGCGCTGGTCTCAGGGACCGACCTGCCCTACGCGCTGAACGCGACGCTGGCGCACTCCTCCTCGGAGTACTTCCGTCCCAGCCATCTGCTGGCGGCAGCGGCGTTCTTCGCCATGCTGCTGGTCGACACCGGCCGGGTGCCGATCGAGAGCCAGGGCTCGACGCTCGAGTTCGGGATGATCGACGAGGCGCGGCTGTTCGAGCACTCGGGCCCCGCGATGGCGCTGTTCCGCTGGGCCTCGACGATGAAGCAGTTCCTGCTCTACGTCGTGTTCCTCAACGTCCTGGTGGTGCCGTGGGGACTGGCCTCCGACCGCACGGTCGGGTCGGTGGCGGTCGGACTGGGTTGGCTCCTGGTGAAGATGATCGGTCTGGGGCTCGTGATGGTCGTGATCGAGTCGAGCTTCGCCAAGCTCAGGCTGTTCCGGATCCCGGACTTCATGGGCGCCGGGTTCGTGCTGTCGGTGCTCGCGATCCTCGTGTTCTACCTGGCGAACGGTTGAGCCAAATGCCGGTCGCTCCCCACTACGACTTCGCGCACGCCACCGCGGCGATCATCGCGATCCTGGCGCTGCTCAGCGGGCTGTCGTTGCTGCTGGTCAAGCAGGTCCACGAGCAGGTGCGCGCCTACGGCGCGCAGTCCGTCTTTGCCGCTGGATACACGCTACTGGTCGGGATCGACCGCGTCGATGCCGCGTTGATAGTGCTGGCCGTCTGGACCGCGCTGATCAAGGTGATCGTGATTCCGGTCGCGATCGACCGCGCGGTCACCCGGCAGGTGTCCGAGCACGAGGTGCCGCTGGTGGTGCAGGTGCCGATGTCGCTGCTGATCGGAGTTACGCTGGCCGGGCTTGCCTACTGGTCGGCCTCCGCGCTGCCGATTCACGCGGCGCTGCTGCCGACACCGGCGCTCGGCATGCCGCTGTCGCTGGTGCTGATCGGGTTCTTCTTCATGATCACCCGTCAGAACGTGATCAGCCAGATCGTCGGCCTGCTCACGCTGGAGAACGGGGTGTTCCTCGCCACGGTGGCGATCGCGCCCGGGCTGCCGTTCGCGATCGGGTTCCTGCTGCTGCTCGATCTCCTGCCCGCGGTCGTCTTCTACGGAGTGTTCGCGCGTCTGATCGCCGCCCGGGCGAAGACCACGAGCATCGAGGACATGGCGGTCCTGCGCGGCTGATGGCGGTCTGGCTTTTGATCATGCTCGCGCTGCCGCTGGCGGCGACCGCCGCCGGTGCGGTGATCGGCGACCGGCCGGTCAGCGGCTGGCTCTCGGCCGCGGCCTCGGTCGGCTCGTTCGCCGCTGCGCTGGTGGCCGTGTTCGCCTACGACGCCGTGCGCGGGCGGCACGCACTCGGCAGCGTGTTCTTCCTGGACGGGCTGAGCGGCGTGTTCTTGATCGCCGTGGCGTTCGTGTACGCGGTGGTCGCGCTCTACTCGGCCGGGTACCTGCTACCTCACATCGGCCACGTGCGATTGCGCCGCTGGTACTGGCCGCTGCTCAACCTGTTCGGGCTGGCGCTGCTGGCCACGCCGGTCTTGGCCAACCTCGGTGTCCTCTGGGTCGCGGTCGAGCTGACGACCGTGGTGAGCGCGCTGCTGGTCACCAGCGAGGGGTCGGACCAGTCGCTCGAGGCGGGGTGGAAATACATCGTGATCGGCTCGGCGGGTCTCGCCGTGGGCCTGCTGGGCATCGTGCTCGTGTACGCCGCCGGCGTGCCGGTGCTCGGCGACCACTACACGCCGACCTACACCACGCTCGCGCACGCCGCCCGTCACCTCAATCCGTCACTTGTCCGGACCGGGTTCGCGTTCGTGCTGGTCGGCTTCGGCACCAAGGTCGGGCTCGTGCCGATGCACGCCTGGCTGCCGGACGCCCACTCCGAGGGTCCCAGCCCGATCAGCGCGATGCTGTCGGGCGCGCTGCTGGCCGCGGCGCTGTACGCGGTGCTCCGCATCGGCGCAATCGCGCAGATCACGGTCGGCCCGACCTACGTTCACGTGCTGCTGCTCGTGTTCGGCGCGCTGTCACTGCTGCTCGCGGCGCTGTTCACCCTGCGCCAGACGAACTACAAGCGCCTGCTCGCCTACTCCTCGATCGAGCACATGGGCATCGTCTCGCTCGGGATCGGGATCGGCGGGCCGGTCGCCGCCTACGGCGCGTTCTTTCACGTGCTCGTGCACGCCGCCGGCAAGACCCTCGCGTTCTTCGGTGCCGGCGGACTCCTCAGCCGGTACGAGACCCGCGAGGCCGACGAGGTCCGGGGGGTGATCCGGGCGGCCCCGTTCACGGGAGTCATGGTCTTGCTGGGGGCGCTGGCGATCACCGGTGTGCCTCCGTTCGGGATCTTTCGCTCGGAGCTCTTGATCGTCACCGGCGGCTTCTCGCACTCGCGCTATGCGCTTGCCGGGCTGCTGGTGGTGTTCGCCAACGTCGCCTTCGTCGGGGTTTACGTGGTGTTCCATCGAATGGTGCTGTCTCCGGGTGACGTGACGCCCGGCGATCGAACGCGGGTTGGGCGTCCGGAGCAGCCGCTGATGGCGGCGGCGATGGTGCTGAGCCTGGTCGTGGTGCTCGTGCTGGGCCTGTGGATCCCCAGCCCTCTGAACCGACTGCTGCACGGAGCGGTGAGCGTGATCGGGGGACGGCTGTGATCCGGTTCGAGGACCGTGCGGTCGAAGCGGGCGCGCTCGCGGGCGAGCTGGGGCAGCTGGGGGGTCGACTGATGATGCTGTTCGCCACCATTCCCGCCGGAGCGCAGCCAGAGTTGTGCGCGCTGGTGCGCGCCGGCGACGCGGTGGTCAGGTTGCGCGCGCCGGTGCAGGGGGCTACGTATCCGGCCGCGCACTGGTTCGAGCGGGAGATTCACGATTTGTTCGGGATCACGCCCGAGGGCCATCCTCGCCTGGAGCCGCTTGTCCATCACCCGCCTGAGCAGCGCGAGGTCGAGTTGCCCGCGGAAGACGACGTGCGCCTGGCCCATCGCGGCGCGGAGCGACTCGCCGGCCCGGGCGTGTTCGTGATCCCGTACGGACCGGTCCGCTCGGGCGTGTTCGAGTCCGCGCAGTTCCTGGTCCAGACGGGCGGCGAGGATGTCGCCTATTGCGCGCAGCGGCTGTTCTTCAAGCGCCGCGGGGCTGAGCGGCGGATCTGCGAGGTCCCGCTCGAGCTCGCCGTGCTGGTCGCCGAGCGTGTGTCGGGCACCTCGAGCGTCGCGCACGCGCTTGCGTTCTCGCACGCGGCGGAGTCGCTTGGGGAGACCGAGGTGCCGGCTCGGGCCCAGGCGATCCGGCGGATCCTGGCCGAGCTCGAGCGCCTGTACAACCACCTCGAGGTCACCGTGCGCGAGTGCGAGGACGCGTCGCTGGCGGTCGGGCAGGCGCAGTTCGCCGCGCTCAAAGAGCGGCTGCACAGGCTGTGCGGTGCGCTGGTTGGCAACCGTTACCTGCGTGGTGCGGTCGTCCCCGGCGGGACGCGCATCGATCTCGACGCGGCCGTGCTCGACCTGCTCACGGCGGTCATGACTGAGTGGGAGCGCGACTGGGAGCGGACCCTGGCCGTGCTTTTGCGCACTGACTCATTCCTCGACCGGCTGGTCAGCGCCGGTCCGCTGTCTGAGGAGGATGCCCGCGACTTCGGCTGCGTCGGACCGGTGGCGCGGGCGTCCGGCATCGACCTCGACACCCGGCGCGACCTTGCTTACGACGGCTACCCAGCTTTCGATGTCGCGCGTCATGGCGACGGCGATGCGATGGCTCGCATGGAGGTCCGCTTCCAGGAGGTGGCCGCGTCGCTCGGCCTGATCCGAAAGGCGGTGGCGTCGCTGACCCCCGGCGCCACGCGAGCCGAGCTGCGGCCGTTCACGCGCCAATCCGCGCTCGGCGCGGCGGAGTCGGCTCGCGGCGAGACGCTCTATTGGCTGGAGGCCGACGGCGAGCGCGCGCTGCGGTTCTGCAAGCTGCGCGCCGCCTCGTTCATGAACTTCGGCGTGTTCAACCGCGTATTCGACTCGCAGGTGCTGACCGACTTCTCGTTCATCGAGCACAGCCTCGGGTTATCCCCCGCGGGGTGCGACGCGTGATCCGCTGGTTCGTGCGCGGCGTCACGCAGCGCCGGCTGACGACCCGCTATCCACGGGCCGAAGAGCCGCCACCGGCGGGCTTCCGCGCCCGGGCGCTGCTCGATCCGAGCGCGACCAACCCACGTCAGGCATCGCGTGCCGTCCAGGCCTGCCTGCCCGAGGCGCTCACGCACGATCACCAGCATCGGCTCCAGCTCGACGCCGCCCGCTGCATCGGCTGCGGGCTGTGCGTCGAGGCCGTTACGGACGGCGCACTCGCCATCGACCCCGGCTACGAACTGGCCAGTCGTGGCCGACGTCGGCTCGTCGTCGGCGACGTTCAAGAGGCCGACATCGCGGCGGAGCTCCTCGGCGGGCCGTTTCGCCGCTCACTGCACATCCGGCACGTCGACGCCGGCTCGGACGGTGCGGTCGAGCAGGAGATCGCCGCGCTGTTGAACCCGTACTACGACATGCAGCGCCTCGGGCTGTTCCTCACGGCCAGCCCGCGACACGCCGACGTTCTGCTGGTGACGGGGCCCGTGACCGAGCCGATGGAGGGACCGCTGCGGCGGACGTACGAGGCGATGCCTGAACCGCGCGTGGTGGTCGCGGCCGGCACCGACGCCTGCAGCGGCAGCATCTGGACCGAGCCCGAAGTGCGAGGTGGCGTCGACCGGGTCCTGCCCGTCGACGTGTACATCCCGGGCGACCCGCCCACGCCGATCGCGCTACTCCATGGACTCCTGCTCGCTTCCGGCCGCGCGCGCGACGCCTCAGCGCCAAGCTGGCACGCTGACGCCGCGCGATCCCGAGCGGGTGCGGCGTGAGCGTGCTGGCGATCTTGATGGTCGTCGGCTGCGGGAGCCTCGCGTTGACCGCCGTTCTCGCGGCGTGGCGCGCTCCGGCGGCGTGGCGACTCGGCGCGGTGGTCGCGATCCTAGGATCGGCGGTACTGGCCGCCGCCGGGTTCGTGGCCGTGTTCGACCACCAGTTGGTGTGGCAGCCGTTTCACTGGTTCGGCCTTGGACGGGGAGGGGTGCAGGTCGATCAGCTCGCCGGCCTGTTCCTGATCCTCACGGGAGCCGTTTCGGCGCCGCTGTTCCTGGCCGCGGCCACGGAGGGGCCGGGCGCCGCCCGCGTGCTCCGTCCGCTGCTGGTGCTGTGCGTGGTCGGCGTGATCGTGGTCGACAACGTGTTCGAGTTCCTGATCCTGTTCGAGCTGACCGTGGTGGCGATCTACGCGCTGATCAGCGTGCGCTACGAGGATCCGCGGGCGGACCGCGCCGCGTCGCTCACGCTCACACTGGCCAAGCTGGGCGGGGGGGCGGTGCTCGCCGGCCTCGTGTTGCTCGGCGTGGAAGGAGGTAGCTTCTCCTTTGAGCAACTGGCCCACAGCGGTCCCGGCCTCTCCTCCGCCGTGCGCGGCGTCTGCTTCGGGTTGCTGTTCGTCGGGTTCGGCGTCAAGGCGGCGCTAATCCCGCTGCAGACCTGGCTGCCCGGCGCCTACGGCGAGACCGACGCCGACAGCTCCGGGTTCGTGGCCGCGGTGTCGCTTAACGTCGCGTTCTACGCGATGCTGCGCGTTTGGTTCGGCTTCCTTGGCCATCCCGCCGTGTGGTGGGCGGTGGTCGCGCTTCTGATCGGCGCCCTGACCGCGCTGATCGGGATTCTCGGCGGCGTTCTCCAGCGTGAGTTCCGGCTGTTCGTCGCGTACTCCTCGATCGAGAACTCCGGGCTGATCGTCACCGACCTCGGGCTCGCCCTGATGGGGAAGGCCCAGCACCGCCCCGGCCTGGTCGGCGTCGGACTGATCGCCGCGGCGTTCCAGATCACCGCGCACAGCATCGCCAAAGGCGGGCTGTTCGCCGCGGTGGCCGCGGTCGAGCACAGCACGGGAACCAGCGACATGGAACGCCTGGGCGGCCTGTACCGGCGGCTGCCGGCGGCGGCGATCGCGACGCTGTTCGGCGGCGCGGCGCTCGCCGCGCTGCCGCCGTTCAGCGGCTTCGTGTCCGAATGGCTCGGGCTCGAGGCCTTGATGCAGGGCTTCCGCGTCTCCGGCACCGGGTCGCACCTGGCGATCGCGCTCGCCGGCGCGCTGGTCGCGCTGACCGCCGGCCTGGCCGCGCTCGCCTTCGTGCGGGCGACCGGGATGACGTTCCTCGGCATGCCGCGAGATCGATCAATCGAGGCACAGCCCGAGGCGCGCGCGGCGCGGTGGGGGATGGGCCTGCTCGCGCTCGCCTCGCTGGCGGTCGGCATCGCCGCGCCGTGGGTAGTGAAGGTGCTCGAGCACGGCCTGTCGCCGGTCGGCGGGATCGACGCGATCGGCCACATCAGCCGCCCCGGCTGGTTGGTCGAGCCTGGATACGCAGGCTTCGCCAGCATCAGCCCAACGGTGTTGGCGCTCACCTTGACCGGGTTCGCCCTGGGGGCGGCCGGCCTTCGCTACCTGGCCAGCCTGCGGCGAGGACGTCGAGTCCCGGTGTGGGCGTCCGGGGTGGCGGTGTCGGGGCGTCGGGTCCAGTACACGCCGATCGGCTACGCGAACATGGTCAGGGTGATCTTCAACGTCGTCTACCGCGTGCGGACCCAGCTGCGCACGATCGGCGACCAGCGATTCCCCGAGCGCCTCAGCATGATCCGCGCCGAACCTCGGCTGTTCGACCCCGGTTGGCTTTACCGGCCGATCACCGGCGCCTTCACTCGTGCCGCCGATCTCGTGCGCAACATCCAGGCCGGGCCGCTCGGCCTGTATCTGCTGTATCTGCTGCTCGCCTTCGTGGCCCTACTCCTGATCGCTCCCAGGCTGGGCTGAGAGGCCAGCGGAGGGCGGCCGGCCCACGGGTGCACGCCGGACGTTGCCGAGCCACCGCGGTTCGCTAGCCCATCCGCTTGCGGCGTCCGCCGCGATCTGATCGATGATCGGGGGCATCATCGACGCCGCCTCCGGCGAGTCGAGCGCAACCAGGGCGCGGGGATCGGCGAGCTGAGCTTCCCGCGGCTCGGCGAGCCAGACCAGATTCAGGTCGTGCACGCCGTAGCTCCCGACCACCTCGGCGACATACAGCAGCCGCTCCGGGAGGACATCCAGTCCGGTCTCCTCGGCGACCTCCCGGACGAGCGCCTCGGTGATCGCCTCGCCGGCCTGCACGCGGCCGCCGGGAAGCAGCACATGCTCCACGCCGCGCCGGCGCTCGCGCGAGACGACCAGCTTGCCGTCCTGCATGATCACTGCTCGCACCTTGACCCTCACCGCTGCTGCTCCGGCTCGGCCGCCGACTGGGCCGGCGGAGGCCAGCCGGTGGTCAGGAAGATCGCGCGTTGCCACGAATCGCGCTCCGGGCCCTTCGGTTCGTGCCGGTACTTGTCGTCGTGTTTGCGGACGTGCTCGCGCAATTCGTGAAGCAACGACTTCGCGGTCCGCTGCTGCACGGAAAGCAGCAGTTCGCGATCACCGCGTGTGCGTGCGAGCTGCCAGGTGAGCCTGAAGTGGGGAAAGCAAAGCCCCGGGGAGGACTCGAACGTGTTGCGATACCCGGGGGTTGTCGCGAGCATCTCGAGCAGGTACGCGGCGTTGCGGTGCAGGTACTCGCCGCGGTTGGCGCACGCCGGGCACTGTGCGGGTTCGAACGCCGCGTCCGGGGGCAGCGCCTGGAGCTGGTCGACGATGCCCGCGAACGTGTCCGCGAACAGGACCCCGATGCTCAGCGTCGTCTTCATGTCCTCCACGTCGATGCGGCGAAGCATCTCGATGTGCTCGGCGCAGAAACCGAATGCGTGGCGGACCTCTTCGACCGCGCCCATGTCGTTGCTCCGCTCGTCGTAGAAGTGCCAGATGTATTCGCGATCGGCCTTGTGCGCCACCCGGCACAACGGGCAGATGCCGCTCGCGAGGCCTTGACGAAGCCAGCTGGTTACCGCGCTCGCGGGGGCTCGCCGCGCGACCCCTCGGCTCGGCAACCGCGATGTCGCGTTCGAGTGCCCTTGTCGACGGCGCAGCCTCATCGGGCGACCGCCTGCGATCTGCTCGACCTGATCGGCCGGGAACCGGGCGCTGGCCCATACCGCCTGGTGCGGACGAGCCCGAGCTCGGCGGCCCAGTGGGCGGGACCGCTGTAGTGGCAGACCGCCGTGTAGAGCCTGGACTTCCCGGCTGCGAGAAACTCGCGCTCGGTGGGCCAGGTCGTCCGGCCTCGGCAGAATTCCTCGAGCTCGGCGCGTATGCGCTCGTCGGTCCAAAGCCGGCGTCGGCCCATGCCGGTCCGGGTTGGCGCCTGGAACCCGAGTCGGCGAGCCCAATATGCCGTCCCCCCGTGGTGGTAGACGGCGGTCGCGAGGCCGAAGCTCCCCAGCTGTTCGAACTCGCGACGGGTCGGCCAGGTATCGCGTCCGTCGACAACGCCGCGCAACTCGGCTTCGATCCGTTCGTCGGTCCAGGCAAGCTTCGAGCCGGATTTCAGGTTCTGCAGCGGCAGCCCGAACTCGGAGGCCCAGCGCTCCGGGCCGCCCAGCCGACGGATCGCGTCGCGCAGCAGCTTGCGGCCCGCGGCCTCGAATTCGAGTCGGCTCGGCCAGTGCGTCCAGCCCTGCAGAAACTCCTCGAGCTCGGCGCGGACGCGCTCGTCGATCCAAACCGGCGCGTAGCCGGGCTTGCGTTCTGGATAGGGCAGCTTGAGCCGTTTCGCCCACAGGCGCGGGCCGCCAGACCGCGTGACTTCGTCGCGCAACTTCTGGCGGCCGGCGCGCTGAAAGTCACGGTACGACGGCCACTCCGTCGCTCCCCGGAGGAACTCCTCAAGCTCGCGGCGGATCCGCGCCTGCGTCCAGCCGGGCTTGGATGGACTGCGCATTGCGGTCAACTCGTCTCCGTCGTGGTAGGCACGGGAACCGAGCTCAGGCAGTCGCGGACGACGTCTTCGGCTTGGACACGCTGCACCCACAGCTCGGGCCGGAGGGCGAGCCGGTGCGCTAGGGCTGAGACGGCAACCGCCTTGATGTCGTCGGGGACCACGAAATCTCGCCCGTCGAGAAGCGCCTTGACTCGGCCCAGCTTCATCAGCGCGAGCGTCCCGCGCGGACTGGCGCCGACCTGCACGCTCGGGCTCTCGCGCGTGGCCGCGACCACCTCGACGATGTAGCGACCGATGCTCTCGGACACGTGCACGTCCTCGACCGCCCGCTGCATCGCGATAAGCTCGTCGCGATCGATTACGGGGTGGAGTTCGGTCTCGTCGTCTCGACGCTCGAGTCGCCGCTGAAGGATGCCCCACTCGTCCTCGGCCGACGGATAGCCGACCCGCATCCGGATCAGGAAGCGGTCGAGCTGCGCCTCGGGCAACGGGTAGGTCCCCTCGTACTCGATCGGATTCTGGGTGGCGAGCACCAGGAAGGGCCGCTCGAGCGGTCGCGTTCGGTCTTCGCTGGTCACCTGCCGCTCCTGCATCGCCTCAAGCAGCGCGGCCTGGGTCTTCGGCGGTGCGCGGTTGATCTCATCGGCCAGCAGGACGTTCGTGAAGACCGGCCCGGGCCGGAACTCGAACTCGGTCGTGCGCTGGTTGAAGATCGATGCGCCGGTGACGTCCGAGGGCATCAGGTCCGGGGTGAACTGCACCCGTGAGAACCGCGTGCCGGTCGCCGTGGCAAACGACCGCGCGATCAGCGTCTTGGCGAGGCCCGGATAGTCCTCGATCAGCACGTGCCCATCCGCCAGGAGCGCGCACAGCGCCAGCTCCAGCGCCGGACGCTTTCCCACCACTGCCCGCTCGACCTCATCGAGGATCCGCGCCGCCCTGTCCGCGGCGGCTTGAAGGCCGAGCCTTTCCGACGTCCCGGTCACGATGGCGCGGCGGTCGTGGACTCGCGGGCGAGAGCGCGGTGTGTGGCAGGCGGGACGCCCTCGAACGCCTGGCCGTCGATCTGCCCCATGGCGCGGATCCATGCGTCGGTCTCGGGCCCGCTCGGCTCGTGCCGGTAGGCCCACGCGTACTTCCGCCCGGTCTCCTCGACCTCCCAGGCCAGCACGGCCACGCGGGCGTCGCTGTGGCGATGCGCCACCTCGGAAGCCCGGCCTTCGGGGATCTGGAGCGCGTGCCGGACGCACAGGCCGTGGGTCTGTTCGTAGCGGTCGCGCACGGGACGGAGCGCAAGTGCGGAGTTGACCAGCGCGAGCTGCGCGCGTTCGACGCCGTCTCGCGCGTGGCAGGCCGGACAATGTTCCATCGAGGTGAGCTCGTCGCATCCGGGGACCAGATCCTCGTCTGCGCGCCGTCGTCCCCGGCGTGCCGGGGGCGTCGAGTGGTCCAGCCGGTCGAGCAACTGATGCAGCTGGGCGAGCCTGGCGGCCCGCTGGCGTCCGGCCGCCGACGCCGCCCCTCCCTCGTCCACGACCGCGATGTCGTGGAGATGGGGGGCGCACAGCTGGCCGGGATCGGTCTCCAACGATGGATCTCGCTCACTTGCCCGCTCCACGAACCAGTGGACGTAGCGACGGTTGGCCTGCCCGCGGGCCAGACAGACCGGACACGCCTCCTGCTCGAGTTGCCGACACAGCCGCGCCACGGTCGAGCCATCGCCCGGCGGGTCCGGCAGCCGCTCGCGCCAGTCCCCGCGCCGACCGGCATCCCGATCGACCCCGGCAATCACGCTGACGAGAGCTGAGCCATCTCGTTTCTCGAGGCTCGCGGCGAGCCGCTCGGCCAGCAGCCTGAGCGCGGAGCGGTCGGCAACCTCGGCGGCGTGCAGGAGGTGCCGAAGGCAGATGCCGTCGTGATCGGAGTACAGGCGCGCATGGCGGGGGTCCGACAGCCCTTCGAGCAACACGCTGCGCCCTCGCTGCGCGCCGAAGGCGACGGCCTCGCAGGCCGGGCATGGTCCGGGCTGGCCGCGGTCTCTCAGAATCTGGCGCGCGCCGGCCAGCGCGTGACGCATAACCGTGGTCATGATGTGGCCGTCGCCCTCGCCGAGGTCGTCGACCAGACGGCGAGAGTGACGCGGACACATCCCCATGCCGGCGCGCAGGCGCGCCTGCACCTCGGCGGCGGTGAAGCTCTCGATCTGAAACCAGGAGAAGAAGCTCCGCTCGCTCTCCTCGACGGTTCGGCAGACCGGGCAGCCCGGCTTCCGGAGGAGCCGTTCGAGCTCCGAGATAAGACGGACATCCCTAGCCTCCCCGGAGGGAGCCCGTTTCGGGCCGGTGGTGGCTAGATCACTATCAGCGCGACTGCTAGGCATCAGTCGGCTCAATCGGTACCCGCCCGCCCACGGGCCCCGCTCGACAGGCGCTGGCGCGCGGCTCAAATGCTGACTATCCGCCGTCTCGTCCGTCACGATCACCTCCTGGGATTGCCTGCGTCGGCCAGTCGTGGTTGGCCGACCGTAGAAGCCATCAGCGCCAGGAGGCGCGGTCCAGGGCGAGCTTCATCGCCTAGTGCCGAAGCATAGTGAAGGCGGGTGTCCGGGTCCGGCGGGACGCCTCAGGTGAATTCAGGCGAGCGCGACGGCCGCCCGTCCGGCGTACTGCGCAAGCTCGCCGAGCTGCTCCTCGATCCGCAGCAGCTGGTTGTACTTGGCCACCCGCTCGGAGCGAGCCGGCGCGCCGGCCTTGATCTGTCCAACCCCCGTCGCCACGACCAGGTCGGCGATGAACGTGTCCTCGGTCTCGCCGGAGCGGT
>Ga0335078_10011878_pt1 | contig 12919 bp, 14 predicted proteins | sample Lox_Sample_32_FD_206711 | JGI IMG/M metagenome (GOLD analysis project Ga0335078, IMG submission 206711) | Soil microbial communities from Loxahatchee National Wildlife Refuge, Florida, United States - Lox_Sample_3.2 | ecosystem: Environmental > Terrestrial > Soil > Wetlands | place: USA... | reverse complement strand
GATTTCGGCAGGAAGAAACTCGCGGGAACGTGAAACGGGGTGCCGCCGGCTACGGCGCCTAAAGTGGTCCGCGATGCACCTGCGCCTGCGGAGATCCATGACGCTGGGTCAACGACTGCTCGCCGCGTTGCTCGCGCTCGCGATGATGTTCGCCTTCTCGGCGATTCTGTGGGTCGTCGCGCCACATTGAGGGCGGCGACCGCGGTCGATTCCGCGACCGCGATGAGCGCACGAAACATGCGACGCGATCCGGCCAGTCGCTACCAGAATGGTAAGTCGCGATAGCTGACGACCTCGCAGTTCACGCCCTCACGCTCGAGGAATGCCTCGACACGGTCGACACCCGCACCCGTCCCCGAGCTGAGGACTAGGATGAGCCTTCGGACACGTGGGTCGGATGCGATTGCGTTCAGCTTGGGCCCGGCATTGCGGTAAGCCCAGTACTCCTTCACCTCGTAGGCCAAGTTCTTGTTGAAGACGAACACGTCAGGGATGTACGCCCTTCCTCGCGGCCCGATGAACCTGGGCGGCTTCTGGTACCCCCGAAGTTCGGCGGTGACGTCGTCGCCTTGTTGCTCATGCCAAGTCTTGATTCGGCGAACCACTGTATCGTGAAGAGCCATGGGAATCCCCAGCCTCTCGCCGGAAATTCTCTAACCAAAGCCTTTCGACCCTTCGCTTGAGGCCCTGAACACAGGTTTCGTCCGCAACGAGGGATCGGACTTCAGCAGCCCAACCACCGTCTGGGTATTGATTGTGTAAATCGGAAGGCCGGTGTTGTGATCGTTCCCGACTCGACTGACCGAACCAACGACCACCTTCAGACGAAGGATTACCTCCTTGCCCTCATCGCTGACCTTTAGACGGATGACCGGCTCTTCTCCACCGACGATTTCGAAGTCGACCGGCTTGGCTCCTGCCATCATCTGAGCCATCTGCTCGGGGGAGGGCGGCGTTGCCATTGACCAAGCCTCAGGTTTTCGGCCGCTTCGGCTGGGCTTTTGCCCACTTCGAGAACTCGTCGAAAAGTCTGTTGCCGGAAACGTTCACGACGTTGATAGTGAAAGATGCCCTCGACACGGGATGGAGTTCGGGGACATGCTTTGGCATCGGCGCGAACTCGACGGTGTCCCAGATCACGTTGCCTTTCAGGAGCTCCTCGCCGAGACCACTGGCTGTCGGGTTGAGTGGCGTGTGCCGGAATACTACTCCGTTCGCCCACAAAGCGCCCGTCATCCCACCCATCCCCGGAGGTGCTGGCGCTGCGACGAAGTTCGCGAATTCCTCGGCGTTCCGGAAGGCCAGATAGGCTCGAATTTCGAGTTTCTTCCACGGGTTATATTCTACTTTCATTTTGGTTTCTCACTCCTTATGGTGTCGCGGTCGGTGGGGAGGGCAAGTAAGTCACCTGTTGTGGTCCGACAACATGGCTCCCTGCCGGAGAAGCGAGACTTGGGAGCAAAGCTGGTGCCTCAGGGACCGGAAGTCCCGACTGCGCGACCATCACTTTGAGCTCGGAAGGAAGCTTTTCCCACGCTTCGGGCATCGCCTTCCAATCTACCATATGGTACCACTGAGCAATCTTCGCTCGGAGCAGTAGGTAGTCCTCGGATCCCGCTTGCAATCGCGCAGACACTTCCTTCGGAATCGTTACTCTCAGGACGAAGTAGTCCTTCCCGGCACGCGTCCGCAGCTTGACGGGCTTCGCGACAAACGAGACTGAGTCGTCCCAGACAGTAACCCGGTAGAACATCTCTCGGGACGCGAGCTCGATTGACGCAACCGGCGTGGGGGTCGGCCCCGCGTTCGCGAACATGTTGTAGGTTATGCCAGTGTGTATATAATACATTGAGTATGCACACACATCTTGCCGGACCCCGTCCAAGAAGAACTCAGCCAGATCGACCGCGCCACCCTGTTCGCCTTAGCCGCGGCTTGCCGTTACTCGCTTCACGCCCATGTTCCCCCCGAGGCGATCACTCACAGGTTACGGAAGGACATGCGCGGTGCGGCTCGGAAGTCAATGGACCGACTTCGACGCCGCGGACTCTGTCAACAACACCCAGCGGGCGGAAACGTGACTTGGCAGCTGACCGAAGCTGGTCTTCGGCTCGCACAGAGCCTCCCGACGGTCGCGGCAAGATCGGGGCCGCTCCTGTCCACCAAGGCCATTACCTCTGGTGATACGGACAACACAGACAGATCGTCAGGTCCTTCCTGAGGGGAGGTTACCTCACCTAGCCCGAGAGCGGGCTCAGATACAGCCGCGCCATCCGCACCGTTGGAAGGTCCTCCAGGTCGATTCGTGTCGCCTCACGATCCTGAAGACGCTCTATGTGGTCAATCAGAGCACGGGTGAGTTCCGCCTCGGCCTGTTGGGGCGATGTCGCATGCACGAGGACATTGGGAAACCCCTCTACGATGCCGAGAAACGAAGGAGGGTCCGTGCCGCGTTCCTGCACATCCAGAATGCGCAGGCGGAACTCGAACATGCGACCCCCGGGCCCGCTTCAGGCCGGGCGTGACCGCGCGACGACCCCCGCGAACGATTCCCCTGCGTCCACGTCGCGGAGCTTCGCGTGGAGCGCTCGCAGCGCGAGCACCTTCTCCTCGAGGTCTTCGAGGATCGTGAGGTTCACCCGCGACCGGAGCTCCTTCGCGGTCTCGCCGTCGCGTGCGTAGTCCGCGAACCCGCTCCGCGCCGACTCGAACTGGCCCGCGTTGAAGACGAGCTGGCCGGAGGCCCAGGCGCGGCCCGCCTCAGGGCTCGCCGTGGCCTCTGACTCCTCGTGGGCGACCTCGATCGTGGGACGGGGCGAGACGGGGGGCTTCGGCGCCGTGGGTCGCGGGAGGTCGCTCGCGCGGACGAATGTGGGGAGTGGTGCCGCATCCTCACGCGCGCGGGGCTTGCCTTGGTAGGTCCCGTAGTCGGGCGAGTGCTCGCGGAGGTAGGCGGGGTATGGTCGTGGGCCGCCGAAGTCCACGACGTAGCGGACCTCGGGATCCTGCGGGATTTGGAAGCCGCATCCGCAGGCGCATTTGCGCGGGAAGCGGTTCCCGGTGACGGTCCGCAATCGCGAAGTGGTGGGTTCGGTCGGCGGTTGGCGCGCTTCGTTCGGATACGAGATGCTCTGCTGCATCGCACGTCCCTCGCGAAGGCAGGGACGGGCGATGCACCGTCTGGGGGTCGCGACGCTGATATGGACTTCTCGTCCTGTGGATGTGATTATCGATGGTGAATCACTCCTCCAGAACGCGGAGCGGGGGGAGCTTGCCGTCAATCCAAGAGACGACGGCTCACGAGCACTCGAAGGCTCCGCCTCACCACTGGGACGTCCCGGCTGAGACCAGAAGGGAAGCGCGGGGATGAAAGAGGAACGAACCCGAGCCGAGAGCTATCTCCCTCGACAGAAGCGCATTACCCGCGAACCCCGGGTATCCAGGTCGACCGCAAGGTGGGAGATTGCTCGACGGCGAGTTTGTCCTTCTTGCAGGGGAGCGGGCCGGCGTGGTCATCGTCTGAACAAGCCGTGCAAGCGCTGTGGGGGCCTCGGATGGGTCTTGAGTGAGTCGGCCGTCGAAGGGGGGGCGCAACACTCCGCTTCTCGGAAGGCGAAACTATCGGTCGCGAGAGGATGAGGACGACCGTTGTTTGCGCTGCCTCCTGGCGGAATCTTCCCTCTTGAGCTGCTCGTGGGTGACGGGCAACACCCTTCCGCTCGGCCAACTTTCGACCATGACACGAGATGCGAACTTTCCCGCGCTCATCGGCGGACCACTTGGGTTGCGTAGGGCGCCATGCAGAGCCTCGCGCGCGGTCACGTTGATCAGTTCGTCGGACTCCCACATTTCCTGGTAGTCGGCCCTCGTTCGACCCCCGTGTGCCGCACCGGCGCGGAGCCCCTGCCACCGTTTGAGAGTGTTCAGGCCCAACGGGCGTCGAGTCTCTTCCAGGAAATCGCGAATCGGCTTGACCTCGTCCTTGGGTTGGGCCGTCCCGGGGTGCGCCCGCTCGAACTCGTTCCTCGCCATTAGCTCGAGCGCGCCCCAGGCGTGGAGGAACCGTGCCTCCGGGTCGTCGGACAGAATCGAGGCGCCGAGGCTGTCCACCGCACGGGCGAGCCGGTGATCGAGGGGAAACAGGTCGAGCAAGGTCCGGGTTTGGTCCACGACAGACGTCACCTTGTGGAAGACATCGGACAGCCGCAGAGAACTCGCCTGAAGGTCCTCACGAGGGCGGGACCACTCGGTCTGGCCCAAGCGGCAAATCGAGATGGCGAAGATGGGGAACTCCTCCCCGGCGAAACACGCCATCACGCGCCGCACTCGCCGCTCAAGGAACCGGGCGTATCCAATGTCCTCCACGCCCCCGGCGCGAGGGAATCTGACAACGATCGTCGCGTCGTCCGGCACCCGGGTAAGGATTTCCCTCTGCTGGCCCTGCCCGTCGGTCGCGTGTATCGTCAGCTCGGGAAGCATCGGTCTCGCAAAGAAGAGCACGGCGTTCGCTGGAGGTTCTTCCCCCGGGAAGTCGGGATGCCGACCGATGGCCGATCGCGCGCGGTTTTCGGAGTGAACGAGGACGGCCTCGTGCCGGCTCAGCGGGCCGAAGTACGATACGGGGCGGTCAGGATCGTCCTCTTCCACGAAGCGGCCTCAACGGAATCGGAGGTAACGGAAAGCGAAGAACCTACCGAGATAGAGCATCCTTGGGTGAGAACCGGGGGCATATGACCCGAGAGCCGATCGAACCAAGTCTTCATCTACGGCCAGCCCCCGAGTTGAAATACTGAACGGGGCCTCCCGGGGAACGATTGCCGGGAATCGGAATGTCCACTTATCCCAGAACTCGCAAGGAGCTGTTCGCAGCGATCTCGGATCGCCTTGGAGATAACCAGAAACTTCTGGAAACAACCGGAAAACCCAGCCTCCAGCAACTCAAGGTATTCTGGTTAGAAGTGAACCGGGAATACTCACCTCGTCCTGCCCCGGGGTCCCCATGGGAACCAACCGAATCTCGGTTCTACACGCGCTTGGACACGAGTCAAGAGACCCAGAACCATATGTGGTTGGACGCGACAAATGACCGAATTTGGTACGTTTACACATTCGCGGATCGGAAGTTCGCATCCAGCGTGATTCAGTCGGAACTGACGTCACAAAGAGGAGTGGACCGGGTCTGGCTCGCGGAGGATTTTCTCGAATCCATTCGACAGCGGAAGGGTTACCAGGGCCGCGGGTTTGGCTTCTCGTTCAAAGGGATCCTGGCACGAGAGTCCAGTGAAGAAGAACTCCCTCGGTTCTCTGCGAAATTTTGGCTAGGGAGTACGGAGCCCACGCCGGAGCAGAACGCGTTCCTCGCTCTTGCGAAGGAAACCTTCTCTGCCGCGTCTCTACGAATGGGCCGGTCTAGCTCCAACCCCAACTTCGGTGGCTCGGGCGTTCTGCTGGAAGTGTTCGCCCGGGGTCACATGACGGTGACCACCAGCGAGGACCCCGAGGAGGTAATCGGGTTGATTAACGAAATCGGCTCGACCTACGCATCGGAGTTGGGACAAATCGAGGCTAGACGCCTTCGCTTTCCCCGACCGGTTGAATTTGGATTCCACACAAGTCTCGACTTGGAGCGATTCAGAGGCATTGTTGAGAGCGGTCTCGGGCCGACACGACTTTGGCTCCAACGATACGAGGTCGACGGGGACTTACACCGATACACCGGCGTAGATTTGCACACTAATCAGCTCCTGAACCTCGACGTTGCACCATCCTTCGGGTATCTGGTGGTCCGCAAGTCCGGGTGTATGAATGCAGCCCCCCGCTTGATGACAATCTCGACGGAGCTGTTGAGCAGCAAGACGAGCATGTTTTTCGAGGGGGCGCAGATGTTTGCCTGATCCACCGAACCGAATAGCCGAGAGACGCCTCACCGTTTGGCGCATGGCGTTCGCGTTGTTCGATAAAGGGGCAGACTGGCACGGCCCGTTCTACGGGGCAGGCTATCGCGACCCGGTAATCGAACCCATCTTGGATAACGGAACGAATCCCGACATGCTCGCTGTCACGGACTCGCACTTTGCATTGCTTGAGGTTTCCTGCTCTCCCAACAAGGACTTCGCCGGCGTCCGCGAATACGGAAAGGGCCAACTGACCTCCGCTCTAAAGGCCCGGGTCGGGGATCGGCCACGTTCCCGAGCGGGTGCACCGTTTTTCGTGACGACTGAGTCGGGGATCAAATCGTTCCCACCCGACCTGAATGCAATTCGGGTCGCGTCTCCAGCCGAGGTCTACCTTCCCCGGGTGGAAGACGACAACCTGCGGGAAAGTTTGGAAAGCTGGGCTGGATTCCCGAAACCGGTCTCGAGCTACTCCTTATTGGGACTACCAGAGTCTGACATTGATGAAATTAAACTGCCACTCGCCGGAATCCTCAAAGGACTCGCTAGCGAAGGCGGTGTCGTCCGTGCGAATGAGGTCGCGGACTACCTGTTAGGCGATCTTGCAGATGCCGTCACTCAGCCCGCGAAGACACGGCTTGTCAAGAACGTGGCTACCCTCCTCGAGCGGGCGGGGGCGGCTCTATCCGAGGCGGTTTCATACGACAGGTCCGATCGTTCTCTTACATTGAAGAGAATCGACACCCCGGCAGGCAGGAAGGCATTCTCGAAGGCGATATCGATCTGGATGCAGGTGCCGTTCCTCGAGAGCTTCTCTAGTGACGAACCGGAATCCGAAGACGACTGAAGGGACCGAACCCTCGAAGCGGAACGGTCGCCATCTTCAACATCAGGTCCGCCCGCGTTCGAGTCGGCCAAACTCGAATGGAATGGATCTGCCGACCTACGTGTGGCCTTGGCCCCGCCTCTTCGGTGAGGCCCTCGCCGGTGGCCATCGCGACCATGTATGCTCATTCTTGCGATAGTTCTCGTTGAGGTCCGGCTGCATGAGTAGGACCCCGAGAAGGCGTCGCGCCATGCCTTGAACCTCCCTGGCCTCATCAGGTGTAATCGGCCGGCCGAGGATTCTTGTCTCTCGATACGACAACCACTTCTTGATTACCTGATATCCGCCCAGGTGGTAGTTCCAGACGTTCTCCGGAACGTTTGACCAGAACGTCTCGGCGTTGAGATACACGTCGCAAGTTTGCTCTCCGATCAATTCCAGCAGCTTCTCCCTTTTCATGCCGAGACCCGCTCCGCCACGCTCAATCGAATCAACCTCGTCATCGGTGTAGTCACGGATGACTACTCGGCCCAGTCCCGGAAACACGCCGCCCTGCTGGGGACGGCCCCAACCTTGGTCTATCTCGAGGTCATCGGTCGGGTCGAATGCCTCGCCGCTCGACCGGCGAAGTCGGCCAATGAATTGAATTTCAGGTCGCAATGGCGCCTTTGTGATACCTGGAACCTGATCGGCGTCCAGCAAAGCGGCGAGTCGCTTGCCAAGCTTCGCAGACGCCCGAAGCAGCTCGGCGTTCCTTGGAAGGGGAATGCGAGGCCAGTCTTGTTTGATCCCATCCGCGTTGACCTGGAGGTACTTCGGCGCGAACCCGATTGCCAGACAGTGCAGCCAGAGAAGGCTAGCGGTTTCTTCATCGTTCTCTGGTTCAATACCGATTTCTTGTAAGTAGGCGATCACATCATCGCTATAGTTGTTTGTCGCTCGCTGATGGGATTGAGCCTCATCGAAACCGGCTAAGCTGCGATTGACACTCCTGACCCGAATCGGAAATGCAGTCGCATGGAGACTGAGCAAACTATCGTCGAAAAGCCTGCTAGTCCAGTAGAAAGGAGGGCCCTCTGTTGACTTCGAGCCGTGGCGTCGGCTAACAAAGTAGGAGTTGCCAGCCCAAAGCTGCGCGTACAGTGCCGGTCGGCTTCGATTCCAGAGCGGACTGACCTCACTGTAGTAAGCGGATTGGTGGTCAAACGGTCGGGCCGCGTATGGGACGACCCGATCATCCGAGTATGACTCTTCACGTTGTGCCTTGGTACGAGTCTTCCGAGCGTCATATCCCGCGGCATCCTCAGTCAGTCCGGTCCCCAAAGCCGCGAGAGACTCCCACGAAACTGACCTATCAAAATAGCGCTGCATTCTCGCTTTTAGAGGGGGGGAATCGATGGAGATCAGCGACGATCCCCGCTTCTCCATGAGCCCATTGCTCGGCTCGGTTCGGATAAGGTCCGTAAGACTAGGCCAGGCGTAGTAGTCCGCACTGACCTTGCTGGGTCGGAAATTGAACTGGTTCGCCCGCTCGGGCAAAGCGGTGTGGTACTGGTTGTCGAACTCCGGCTCCGCGAGGGATTCTACTAATTCCTCTCGCTTACCAGTACCCCAGAAATCCCTGTAGCGCCACGCTTTGGTTCGTTCAGGGCGCTGCTTCTTAACAAAAAGTCCGATGACGGTTCCCAATTGGATTCCTTCTCGATTTCGTTCGGTGCTGAAGATGCTGGGGTCGGGCAACCCGTCCGGAGTTTTCTTTCCGGTCTCACGACTGTCCCCGTTGAGGCTGTCAATCCAAGCCTTGTCGAATTCGGACCAGAGGCGCTCACGAAGTACAACGAATGAAGAGTCGCTGAGATAAGAATACGAAGAGATGTAGCAGACGATGCCACGCTTCGAACGCTCAGCAATCTGACGTTCCGCCACCCTCATGAAGCGAGAATACAGCTCATCGAGGTTGAATTTCTTAATTTTCCAGACCTCTCGAAGTCCCTTCTTATAGACATCCACCAAGCCGAGCTCCTCATCTGGGCTGGTGCCGGCGTACGCGTTGTAGGGAGGGTTACCTAGAACCACAAGGACTGGCGTATCACGTTTGACGCGGTCCGAGGCCTCGCGTTCCTCCTGAAGTTCGACAAAGGACAGCCGTTTTTGAGGGCCCTCGGGAGGCTCCCATCCGACCAGCGAGTTTGTAAGATAAAGTCCGGCCCTCTCATCCTTGCGGGAATCCAGCGGGAATCCCGCGGCTTGGAGAAAGAGACCGACTTGGAGATGGGCCACGACGAACGGTGCAGGCAGAATCTCGAAGCCGAAGATTCGGCTTGTTGCGGCCTTCTTCAGTTCAGCTGAAAGAAACTCGTTCTCGCCCGACTCCCTAAGAGTGCGTTCGATACGACGAAGAACCTCGACCAAGAAACTCCCGGTGCCAGCGCACGGATCGAGAACGTAGACTTGGTTATCGGCGAAACCTGCCTCAATCCCGAGTTCTTCGCGAAGCACTCGGTCGACTCGCTCGACAATGTAGTGAACTATCTCTGGAGGGGTGTACCAAACGCCCAACTCCTTTCGTAGCGACGGATCGAAACTCTCTAGGAATGGTTCATAAAAGTATTGAATCGCGAATCTGTCCTCGAATCGGGAGAAGAACGTCGACCTATCGACTCGGGCAAGTGCCTCAGCCGTCCAATCGAGAACTTCCTTCAGGTCGAGTGACTTGATGCGACGTGGAGTGGCCACCTCAGAGAACAACCCCCCGACGGCAGGAAGGTGCGACGTCCAAGCAGCTTCATGCCAATCGAAGACGGCGTCGGGATCACTGTCCTTTGCCCAAATCACCCAACTGCTGAAGATTCCATAGAACAGGGTCTGGACGAGGGTCGAATGGAAGAAGTGGATGCTCTTCTTGTTGTCAAATCGAATACCGAGGGCCAGTTCGAGACTCTCCTTGAACGCCTCCAGAGCATCCATGGGCGCGCGTTCAACCCGGCGTAGAGCCTCCTGGGCGTAGGAAGCTAAGACCCACGCTAGGTCCTCCGGCGTGGTAATCGGTGCGGAACGGACCATCACTCGCCGAAGATAGCCGATTAGCCCGTCTCCGTGATCTTGGACAGTCTTCTGGAGTGCCCGTGAAGCTCGCCAGAATGAATCCTCGTCTGCCGCGATGGAGTATGACTCAAGCAGCCTGCTCCTGCCGTTGGGTCCTTGACCAACCAAAAGAAACTCTCGGTAGTTCGTTACCAGAACCTGGCCGTACTTCCCCAGGTATCGTTCCACCTGCTCTGATTCAGCGACCTTCCTGACGTCGGTCGATAGAGGTTTTACTTCTATCGCACCTCTCGCAGGAAGTCCACCTGACGAAGAGCTTACTTCCTGACCTGGGCGAAGTTGATTCGCCGTGAACAGACCGCCGTCGGGCAGGCCCGCGCCCCGGTTCCTCAAGGTGAGCACCGCGCGGACCAGCGGCTTCAATTCGGTACCAACAGAGTTGAGCAGGCCGGTTAAGGCGTCATAATAGGAGGTCTCATCGGTCGCTTGTCCGCTCGCGTGGGTTTGGCCCATGGCGTGCAAGTAGATTCCTAGCGGGTGTGTCATGACATGAATCCAACGTCGGACGCTTAGGCGACGTCCGGGACAGTCGCATCAGAATTTGAACCTGTGTTCGGTGATGTTGCAAGGAACGAACGGCTTGATCCAGAGGTCATTGGTCGTGGATCCCAGTCAGAAAGGTACTTCTCAGTATCCAAACTAAGGATGCCTGTCTTTGAGAGAAAGGAGTTCGAGAATAGTAAACGTAGTTGCGACCGCAGATCTGGGGCAAAAGATAGACCTAGATCGTGTCGGACTGATGCGTGGCGGCAGCTACAATCCCGCTTCCTACCCCTGTGCGTATCTCAAGCGGCCACCGATGCGCGGCAGAGTCACCGTTTTCGCGAGCGGGAAGATGATAAGTGCCGGCACGAAAACCCCCGCAGAGTCTAGGGACGACCTAGGCTTCATGGTGAAAACTCTAGAGCGAGCGGGAATCGCTCGACACTGCGTCCCGAAGGTAACCGTTCGGAACATCGTTACAACTTTCGACCTGGGCGAACCCCTTGACCTGTCCGGTCTCCACGCCGAACTTGAAGAATCGGTCTATGAACCGGAAGTCTTTCCGGCGTTGGCGTGGAAGCCCGATGACTTTCCCGCCCATGTCCTCATCTTTGGTTCGGGGAAGGTCGTTGCGTCGGTGAAGACGATGAAGAACGCGACCAGGGTGCAGGGGTATCTCCAAGCACGGGTCCTCCGCTACAGTGGATAGCTAGGCGGATCGTTACCCCGAACTTGTTGAGGGGCCTCCTTCGGCGCGCGGGGTTCGTAGACGCCTTGCGCCCGTTGTTCAGAGAAAGGCGACATATTCCACACTTCATCGACGATGTCCGCTACTTAGACCGGGACTCGCTCGGTCACATCGGTGGCGACCGGAATGGCTCGCGGAGCAACTATTCCCAGGGCGGGAGTCCTAACATCGTCCTCCCGGCCGCCATCGCTCGTGCGCTTCGCGGGCGCGGACCTGATGGTTTCCCTGCACGAGATGAAAGCGATGGTTCAGAGTCTCGACCCTTCCCACCCGCTCAGGATCCTCCTCTTGGGAGAACCGGACGAAATCCCCCGTCAAGAGTATGCGGTCAAGGTAGTGGGATGGTTCCGCCTCATCGTGACGCCGGCGGATTCAGCACCACCTGGTGGCCGTTGACGGCGGCAACGACTGTCCACCCTTCTTCGAGGTAACGGGGCAGCTCCTCCGCGTCGACGAGACGCTGCCTCGCGGGTGACCCAATGGGTGGAACCTTCTTCGTAACCAGCTCCTGAAAGGCCGCCATATCGAGAGAGTCGAGATTCACCGAGGTGAGTTCCTCCTCCGTGTAGCCTAGACCCATGAGCATGACCTTCGCGATTCGGGATTGGTTCTCCCGCTCGTCTTTCACGGGAATCGTGGATAGATATGGTTCGCAACGCTGGTACGCGTCTCGCATCTCCTCCACGAGATCCGGCCGCCACTTCTTGTCCAGATTGTATCGTCCCGATACGCCAAGAGAGTGGCCCAACAACGACTCACGAATATCCCTCGTAATCAGCCCCTTCGACTCTGCGAGCAATAGTTGAGTGGAGTTCCAGGCCCTGGTGACGTAGGGACGAGGCGTGTTCTCTGGGAGGGCCACCTTGAAGGTTTTCTTGATGGTGGTCGACAGGCCCTCTTCAGTCAGAAAGACCGCGCCATCTGCCGAGCGGCGGCGTAGGTCGAATCGAGCTCGCTTGTCAACGGTGATGACTGGACTGGAGGGGGAGATCTGCTCACCGCGCGACGCGCGCTCTGCGACGTATGCCTCGATGGCTTCGGCGGTCTCTCTCGTGCCGAAAGTGGCGTATCGCCGCTTAGTCTTGCTGAGTTCCGGAGGCACCTTCACGAGGAAGGGGACCCTCGTGAATTTCAATTTGGTCGCGTCAAACTCGGGGAAGTCCCGGAACCTTAGACCGTTCGTTGAGTAGCGATTCGCGAGGACCCCAATCCGCGCGCCCGATGAGAGGAGGAGCAGAAGGGTCGCTCTGCCTCGCGTATCGGTCAAACCAAGGACTCGACGCCAGTCGTCTGTTGTCGGGACCTGCTCGCTCTCAATCATGGTCCCGGATCGAACAATCAGGGCAGGCTTCCACTGAGGGGCGGCGTCGTTGTACTTGAGCCAGCTCCGAACCGCGGAGTAATTCAGGGAGATGTAACTGTCGGGACGACTGGCCCCACGCATCTGGTCCACCCACCGAGAAACCAGATCCTGGAAACGGCGGGACTTCCTCGACAATTGATCTCGTCCTAGACGGATCAGGTCACGAGGGCTCGCACCTGTCCGGCGACAAAACAACTCGAGCTGGGCAAGCTGGACGTCAGCAGTACTCGCGGAGCGGTGGTCTTTATGCCACCGTCGAATGTCGGGGTCCGCCAGGAGTTCGTGGAGACGGTGGCTCACCGACTCTTCGATGGGAGCACGGGACACAATGGAGTAATAATCGACGCGATATTTAGAGTATGGCCGCCTGTAAATGCGGGCATAGTGTAGTCTGGTTATCACATAGGCTTGCCAAGCCTATAACTCGGGTTCAAATCCCGGTGCCCGCACTTCCAATTTCTCGGCAGGAGATGCGCGCGAGGGTCGGTTCCGACGGACGG
>Ga0335078_10011877_pt1 | contig 12920 bp, 9 predicted proteins | sample Lox_Sample_32_FD_206711 | JGI IMG/M metagenome (GOLD analysis project Ga0335078, IMG submission 206711) | Soil microbial communities from Loxahatchee National Wildlife Refuge, Florida, United States - Lox_Sample_3.2 | ecosystem: Environmental > Terrestrial > Soil > Wetlands | place: USA: Florida... | reverse complement strand
AAGGATGCCGAAACCAAGTTCACTCCGAGCGGCGTCGCGCGGACGGTCTTCTCCGTGGCCACGAACCGGCGCTGGAAAGACCAGCAGACCGGCGAATGGAAAGAGGAGACGGACTGGCACAACGTGGTCATGTGGCGTCAGGAAGGCGTGGCCACCTACCTGACCAAGGGCAAGCAGATCTACCTCGAAGGCCGGCTGCAAACGCGCAACTACGACGACAAGGACGGCCGCAAGGTGTACGTGACCGAGGTGGTGGCCGACGACGTGATCCTGCTTAGCGGCCGCGGCGAAGGCGGCGACATGCCGCAGACCTCCGCGCCGTCACGTGGACCGCAGCGGGTGGCGAGTCCGTCAGCCCCGGCGGCCCCGCGTGAGGAATCGCCCGACGCGGGCGGCGTCACGGACGACGACGTACCGTTCTAAACCTACTCCCAGCGCAGGGCCGTGATCGGATCCACGCGCGTGGCGCGGCGCGCGGGAATGTAGCAGGCCAGCGCCGCCACCGCTGAGAGGACCGCCGCCACAGCAACGAATGTCGCGGCGTCGGTGGCCTTCACTCCGTATAGCAGGCTCGACATCAGGCGCGTCAGGCCGTACGATGCGGCCAGGCCGATGGCCACGCCAATGCCCGCAAGCAGCAGGCCGTGGCCGATCACCAGCCGCAGCAACTGGCCCGCGCTCGCGCCCAGGGCGATGCGGATCCCCATTTCGTTGGTCCGCTGCTCCACCGTGTAGGACATAACGCCGTAAATGCCGATGGCCGCGAGCAGCAGCGCAATCCCTCCGAAAATCCCCAGCAGGATCATGTTGAAATTCTGGCGGGCCATGGATTTCGCCAGCAGCCGGTCCATGCTCATCACGCGGGCGACGGGCAGATCGGGATCGACGCGCAGCATTTCCTGTTGCACAGCGCGGGCCAGCAGGGCCGGATCGCCCGAGCCCCGCACCGCCCATGAGGACGGCAGAATGCGGTTCGCCAGGGTCATCAGGCCGTTCGGTTCCTGTCCCACAGGGACATACATCGCGGCAGGCGCGTCCTGGTCCACGCCCTGTTCATGCACGTCGCCGACGACTCCGATCACCTGCCGGGGACGGTCCTCCATCGCTGGATCGAGCCCCTTGGCGATGGTCACGGTCGCACCCAGCGGATCCTCTTTGGGCCAGAACTTCTTCGCCATGGCCTCGTTGATGATGAGCGACCAGGGGCCGGTGCTGCTGTCGCGTTCGTCGAACAGCCGCCCGCGCCGGAGTGGAATGCCCAGCGTCTGAAAGTAGTGCCAGCCGACGGGGCGATAGAGGACGTCGCCGTTGTACGGCCCGTCGCGCGGAGGTTTGCCTGCAATCGCGAACGGCATGTCGGGACCGAGTTGCAGGGGCAGGCAGAGGGCGTAGGTGGAAGACTCGACGCCGGGCAGCGACTCCAGCCGTCGCGTGAGCTCGACGCTCAGCCGCTCCACGGCGGCCGCGGTCTCGTATTTCTGGCCGGCCAGGGAACTGCTCAAGGTGAGCACGGAGGCGGTTTGAAAGCCCGGCTTCACGTCGCGCAGCGCGAGGAAGGTCCGGATCATCAGCGCGGCGCCGACCAGCAGGACAAGAGAAAGCGCGATCTCGGCGACAACCAGCGCACTGCGCGTGCGCTGCCGGGCCGAGCCCGAGGTGGTCCTTGCGCCGCCTTCGCGCAAAGACGCGTTGAGATTGGGGCGCGAGAGCTGGAGCGCGGGCACGAGGCCGAACAGAATGCCGGTGAGGATGGACACGCCAAAGGCGAACGCGAGGATGCGCCCGTCCAGCAGCGTGAACAGACCGAGGCTCGCGGCCTCCGGCAGACGGGGCAGATCGGCCGGCGCGAGCGCCAGCAGAGCGCGCAGTCCGATGGCGCCCAGAAACACGCCGGCCACTCCGCCGGCGATGGCCAGAAGGATGCTCTCGGTCAGCAACTGCCGAAGCAGGGCGGCACGCCCCGCGCCGATGGCGATGCGGATGGCGATCTCTTTGCTGCGTCCGGCGGCGCGCACCAGCAGGAGGTTGGCCACGTTGGCACAGGCGATCAGGAGGACGAAGGCCACCGCGCCGAGCAGGACGAACAGGGGCGTGCGGAAATCGCCGACCATCATCGGGCCCATGGGCCTGACGGCAAAGGTCTCTTCGTCGATGACGCCGGGGTATTGCTTGCGGAAACGGCCGGTGACGACGCGCAGTTGGGCGTTGGCCTGCGCCAGGGTGACGCCGGGTTTGAGACGCGCGCCCAGCAGGAGGAAGTGGCCCTGGTTAATGCTATTGAGGTCGGCCTGCTCGGCCAGGAAGAGGTCGGTTTCGGGCTCGCCGGCGAAGTCGGGACCCATGACGCCGATGACGGTGAAGGGCTCGGAATTGAGCCGGATGGAGCGGCCGATGATGCCCGGGTCGCCGCCGAAGCGCCGTTTCCAGAGTCCGTTGGTGAGGACCAGGACGCGCGGCCCGCCCGGCCGGTCCTCATCGGGCGAGAAGGTGCGGCCGATCAGCGGCGCGACGCCGAACAAGCGGAAGTACGCCTCCGAGACGTGCACGCCACGGACTTGCTCCGGCGTGCCCGTGCCGCTGAGGTTCATGCCCGGCCCCATGAAGTCGTATACCGCGACCGCTTCCAGAAGGTCGGCCTGGCGGAAGGAGACGAACTTGGGGATGGACAGGGACGCGCTCGTATCGGTCTTGAACTGGCGAACGCCGTTGACCAGGCGGTCGGCGTTTTTGTAAGGCAGAGGCCGCAGCAGCACGCGGTCCACAACGGTGAAGATAGCCGTGTTGGCGCCGATGCCGAGCGCCAGGGCGAAGACCGCAATCAGGGCGAACGCGGGGCTCTTCAGCAGTGTGCGGATGGTGTAACGAATGTCGCGGACCATAGCAGACAATACGAACTTCATACCGCAGAGTTCCCAGGAGAACTATCTTACGCCCACGGGTTCTCGTCGGCGCTGGGGCCGTAGATCGAGGGCAGCGGGACGTCGAGCAGCCGCAGGTAGACCGAGAGCTGGCCGCGGTGGTGGATCAGGTGATTCAGCAGGATGAAGCGGATGACCGCGCCGCGCGGGAGCATGGTCACGGTCCGGCTGCCTTTCTTCGCGGCCCACATTTTCTCGAGCGCGTCATCGTCGAACTGGCCGAGAATGTCGTCGGCCTCGGCCTTGCTCTTCTCGAATGCCTCGATGGCCTGAGCGCGCGTCTCGGGCTGCGGCGGCCTCATGTCGGTCGAGACATCGAAGGAATCGGCGCGCACCACCGACGCGATGGCGCCCGGAATCATGGCCACGTGCATGGCAAGCTGCCCCACGGTCATCGACTTCGGGTGCGGTTTCCACGCCAGCTTGTCTTCGGGCAGCAGCTCGAGCAATCGCCGGGTGGCCTCGGACTCCTTCTCCAGTTCCATCAACAACAGGCTAACGGTGTCCATGGCGTCTCCTATCCCAGCAGCTCGAGCGCGCCCTGCAACTCATCGCGCGCGTGCGAATCGCCCAGGCGCGTCGTGACGGCAATGCCCGTTCGATAGAACTCCCGGGCCTGGTCGAGACGGCCCAGCCGCTCCAGCACCTTCCCACCGTGATAATATGCGGCGGCGTAATCGGGATGCGCTTCCACCAGGGCCTTGTACTCGGCGGCCGAGGCCTCCAGATCGCCGGCGCGCGCGTACTCCATCGCCAGTCCATAGCGCGCGAAGGTGTCGGAAGGATTCTGCCGAACCAGCTCCTTGAGCGTCTCCAGACGATTCATGCCTGGCCTCCTCCGGCGGGCCTTTCGAACCTCTATGCTAATATACCTGCGATGGCGTGCCCGTATTTCTTTCCCACCAAGAGGCTGGCCGAAGCGGCCTGGCCGAAGCATCCGCGTCTGCCTCTGGGCGATCCTTACACCGGGATCTGCCGCGCGGATCCGATGCACGAACAGATGCCCCCCGTCGAGACGCTGCGCGAATGCTGCAACGTGGGCCGGGCCAACGGGCGATGTTCGCACTTCCCCAAGAAGCACCGGGGCCCGGACGCGTTCCGCTACAGCGTGGCGGAGGATACCGCGGACCTCATCCGGATCTTCTACGTCGCCGAGCGGGCCCACGGCACGGCGGAGCACGGCAGCATCGAGTACGAGACGGCCACCGGCCTGTTCCGCGACGGCCCCAGCGAGACTCTCGAGAAGCAGGCGCGCGCCTACCTGGAAAGCTACCTGCGGCGCAAGACCGAACCCGACGAAAAGTCCCATAGCCCGCACCGGAGGTGACCTTCCGTGACGTCCGCCTTGAATCCCGAACCCGCGCCGCTGGCCGGGCGCCCGGTGCGCGAGTCCGCCTCCGAGTACTCCGAAATCGCGCTGCCGAACGACGCGAATCCCCACGGCTTCCTGCTCGGCGGCCGCGTGATGCACCTGGTGGACATGGCCGGCGCGCTGGCCGCGATGCGCCACACGCGCTGCTCGGTGGTCACCGCGTCGGTGGACCACATGACGTTTCTGCACCCCGTACACATCGGGCAGCTCATCACGCTGAAGTCCTCGGTGAACCGGGTGTTCCGGACTTCCATGGAGGTGGGCGTCAAGGTCTTTGTCGAGGACCTGGCTACCGGGCAGTGCAAGCACACCTCGTCCGCCTACCTGACTTTCGTGACCATGGATGCCGCTGGAAAACGAGTCGTCATCCCTCCGGTGATTCCCGAAACCGAGGACGAGAAGCGGCGCTACGAGGAAGCCAGCCGGCGCCGGGCGTACCGTCTGGAACAGCGCAATCGCGGATGCTGAGCCGCGAGCGGCCTTTCGGGTCAGGCCTTATACAGATACTTGATGCAGGGCTTGTAGAGCAGTAAGTTCGGACCGTTGTCGCGGTGAATCTTCAAGCAGCTCTTGTCGTACCACTCGATGGTGCCCTCGATCGTCTCCCCGTCCTGGAGCACGATGACCATCGGCGTCTTGGCCTGCATCTGCTTCACGTAGTAAAAATTCTCCGCGTTGGTCTGGTCCGGGGGCGAAGACTTCTTGAGGTTGGGAGCGCTGTTGTTGCGCCGGTTGGCGACCGGCTGCTCTTTCGGTTCAACCAGAGCCGGACGGATGAGTCTGCGGTTGGCGGGCTCCATGGAGGCCACTCCTTGGTTAATTAAACGTAACAAGCACACGTCACCGCGGCTCGATACGGCCAACGGTGAGTCGAACTTAGAACTATGGATATCACATCGTTTGCAAGGTGGCAAGCGTTTCGTGGCGTTAGGCGGCGCGCGATCTGAAGCCGGGTGCGACGCTGCGGCTTCAGGCCCGACCAGTGTGGGACGCGCCGGGAGGCGCATGCAAGCGCTTAGTGCGGTCCGCCTGGCTGGTCACCTTTTGTAGGCACGAGCTTCACTTTGGCGGAAGCGGTTTTGGTAGCGTCGATGTCGCTCGTGGCGGTTATGGTCACGGTCTTCGACGAACCAAGCGAAGCAGGCGCAGTGTAGTTCCCTTTATCATCGATCGACCCAACGCCGGTGGGCTCGATGCTCCACGAAACGTCGTTTGATTCCGTGTTCCTGACCGTCGCAACGAACCGCTTGGTTTGGCCGCCCCTCAACGTGACCACACTAGGGCTCACGCTGACCGCTATCGGCGGCAGGAGCTGAACTTCGGCAGACCCAGACTTGGTGGGATCGGCCACGCTCGTGGCCGTGACAACCACTCTTCTGGACGCATCCACCGCGGACGGCGCCGTGTACAGCCCCGTCCCATCGATGCTGCCCAGGTCGGGGTGAACGGACCAAGTGACGGTCAGATCGGTGCCGGGCGGCATCACTACGCGGGGAGTGAACTGGTGTGTCCCGGATGGGTTGAGCGAGATGGAGCGCGGCATGATGCTCACCCACTGTGGAACCGACACCGGAACCATCGTCGACACCCCGTTGTTCGTGATCGTGATGTTGGCAAGCCCCGGTCCGGTGGCGGTCACGAGTCCCGTGCTGTCCACCGTCGCCACGGCGGGATTGTCGGAGGCATAAGTGGTCAGCGAGGACCGCTGAAGCCCTACCTTCGAGCCGTCGGCGAAGGTCCCATCGACCAGCAGGTAACTGCTATTCCCGACGTATGCCATGCCTAGCGTAGATAACTCCTCCGCTAGGGCCACGGGAGCATCCGGCCGCTCGACTTCAATGCTGATGCTGGCATCGTTAACCTGAGCGCTCTGCACATGGCCAGAGGCGGTCAACCAGTACGTCCCGGAGGGGGTGGTGGCTGGGATCTCGGCCGCGAACTGAAACTGTGTTCCGGGGACCTGCTGGAAGAGCACGCCGGGGGGAAGGTTCCCTCCCAGCCAAACGTCCTGGAAGTTCGCCCCCGAGGCTACGACCGTTACCGTAAGCGTCTGGCCCGAGGGGACGACCGCGCCGTTGGCCGGCGAGGTGACGGCGAGCGTCTGGGCTCGCAGCAACGAAGCCGCAGTCAGCAGGGCCAGCAGCAACAGCCATGCCCTAATTCGAGATTTCATCGCCATTCGTCTCAAGCTCATCGTCAGCCGCCCTCGTCAAAAGAGGCGCTTCAAATGTATCACCGCCCCGGCCTGCATGTTCGCGCCGCGGCTCCCACAGCCCCCCGGCTCGGCCCGAAACCACTCCACCCCGTGACATAAGGCTGGTAGTCGCTCTCCAGCCTTGGTAAGATCGTACTCTCGTGAACAAAGACCAGATCCTCTCCTTCATCAAAGAGACGGGAATCGTGCCGGTGGTTCGCGCCGCGAGCGCCGAGGGAGCGCTGCGGGCGATTCAGGCGTTCTATCGGGGCGGCATACGGTCGGCCGAGATCACCATGACCGTTCCGGGCGCGTTGCGGGTGCTTGAGCAGTGCGCCGGGGAGTTCGGCGACAAACTGGTGGTGGGCGCTGGAACCGTTCTCGATCCCGAGACCGCCCGAGCGTGCATCCTGGCGGGGGCGCAGTTCCTGGTGACACCGAGCTTGCGCGTCGCCACTATCGAGATGGCGCATCGCTATGCCAGGGTGGTGATCGCCGGCGCGCTCACGCCCACCGAGGTTCTCACGGCGTGGGAGTCGGGCGCCGATATCGTGAAGATCTTTCCGTGCGGCAACGTCGGTGGGCCGTCCTACATCAAGGCTCTCAAGGGACCGTTCCCGCAGATCGAGATGATTCCCACCGGCGGCGTGAACCTCCAGACCGCCGGCGAATTTCTGAAGGCCGGCGCCTGCGCGGTAGCGGTGGGAGGCGAACTGGTGGACGCCAAGAGCCTCGCCGAGGGGCGGTTCGACGTGATCGAGCAACGAGCCCGGGAATACCTGGAGGCGATCGCCACCGCCAGGGCCGGGCAAGGAAAGGCCAGCTAAGATGGAACCTCCGGCGGAAAAAGAGACTCCCAAAACAGAGACTCCGAAGACGGAAACCCCGAAAGCAGAGACTCCAAAGGTGCGGCACCGGCCGACCGTCGTCAGCCCCTCTCTCCAGCGGGACATGCAGCGCTTCAAACGCGCGGCTCCGTTCCTGGTGGCGTTGCCGTTTCTCTGCGCCATAACCCTGTTGCCCGCCGGGCTGGTGATCGGGCCCAAGGATGCCTGGACCAAGCAGATCGCGCCCGCCCGGCGCTTTGGGCTCAGCCCTCAGACCATCTCGTTCCAATCCGCCGATGAGATCCCCCTCAAAGCCTGGTATGAGCGGGCGTGGAGCGTGCCGGTTCCCAAGTGCACCGTCATTCTGGTTCACGGCTCGCAAACGAACAAGACCGGCATGGGGTACACCGCGGCCCGCCTGCTGCCGCACGGCTTCTCCGTTCTGATGCTGGACCTGCGCGCGCACGGCGAGAGCGGCGGGAAGTACACCACCTTCGATTACCGGGAAGCGCTGGACGTGGAGACCGCGGTGCGATGGGTCAAGGCGCACGACAAAGGCGAGCCGATCGCGATCCTGGGCTACTCCTCGGGCGCGGTGGCGTCGCTGCTGGCGGCGTCGAGAACGCCGGGCATCGCCGCCGTGGTCGCCGACAGCGCCTATCTGGATAAGACCGACGTGCTTCATCGCGAGAGGGACCTGCTTTCTCATGCGCCCGCCGGCGTAGTGCCTCTCTCGCATCGTCTCGAACTATGGTTCTTCACCGCGCCCGGGTTCGCATGGCTGTCGCGGCAGGGGTTCTTTCTGCGAACCGGCGTGGCGTTCGACGGGCCCACTGGGTTCGTTCAGGATGCGGTCAAACGGCTCGACCGCGTGCCGGTGCTGTACCTGGCCTCGGAGAAGGACCCCGTGGTGCCGCGTGCCGTGACCGAGGAGCTTTATCGGCTGACCCCAAACCCTCGCAAGCAGTTGTCGATCCGGCCCGGAGCGTTTCACTCCGCGCTTGGCGGCGACCCGCGAGGCTACATCAAGGTGGTGGCGGCCTTCCTCGATAACATCCTGGGCACCACTCCGGTGGCCCAGGCCGAGCCGTAGGACTATTGCAGCCGTATCTTGTAGGCGTCCAGCGTCGAGCCTACGGCCTGACGAAGCTGTGCGATGGCCTTGTTGGCGTCCAGGCGGGCCTCGACGTCGCGGCGGCGTGAATCGGCGTATTCGTTCTGGCGGGTGAGCACCAGGAAGTTGGTCGACTCGCCGGATTGATACATGCGGGTTTCGCTGTCCAGCTTCTCCTTGGCGGCGCGCGCGCTGGCCTCGGCGGCCACGATGCGCTGCCGCGCCGTGGCCAGCGCCTGCATGGCGTTCCGAACCTGCGCCTCGATGCCCAGTTCGAGGCGCGCCTGCTCGAGTTTGAGCCGGCGCTCGAGGATGGCGCTCTCGGCAAGGTTCGCCTGCGCGGCGCGATTGCGCGGAGTCAGGTCGAGAGTCAGGCCGACCTGCACGGTGGGGTAGTTGCCGCTGAACAGGTTCGAGAGCGCCTTCCCGTAGCCGCCGTTGAGGCTGGCGGGAAGCGCGCCGAAGCTGAAGTTGAGGGGCGGAAGCCCGGCGGGGATCGACAGCTCGTTGACCTGGTTGACGATGCCGCCGAAGAGCTGGGAGAGCGGGTCGGCCGTGGCCGCGGCGCCGGCCAGGCCCGTGTTGACGTAACCGGCCACCAGGTTCAGTTGCGGCTTGAGCTGGTCGGCGTTGAGCCTGGTCCCTATGGCCGCCACTTCCCGCTGGGTCGCGATGGAGCGCATCTCGGGGCGGTGTTTCAGCGCGACGCCGACCGCTTCCCGCAAGTCGCCGGCCTCGGGCGGCTCCAGGGTCTCGATGTCCACGGGGACGATCTCGTCGCTCCACAGGGGGTTCTCTCGCGATGAGGTCAGCAGGAGCTTGAGGCCGTTCTCGGCCTCGGTGACCGAGCCGATGCCCGAATAAAAGGTGTCCAGCCGGCGCTCGAGTTCGGCCTCGGCGGCCGAGATCTCGACCTGGGCCTGCGTGCCGGCGGCCACCATGCGCTTCGTCATCGCCAGTTGCTGGCGGGCCCACTCGACGCTGTCGGAAAGCACGTCGACGGCCTGGCGCGCGGCGACCAGGCCCCAGTAAGCCTGCTCGACGCGCGTGACCACGTCGATATTCCGCGTTGCGAACTCCGTCTCCGAGAGATCGAGCCGCTTGCGGCGGATCTTCAGCTCGGCGCGATAAGGATCGATGGCGCGGTTGCGGAGCAGCGGCTGCGTGAAGCTGATCGTCAGCTTGGTGTTGAAATACGGGTTCAGCGAGTCGAAGGGGTTGGTGGTGGACTGGCGGCTGTTTTCGAAATCCACGCCCAGGCCGGCGCCGTTCCAGGGAAGCATCTGCCGCACGGAGAAGTTTTCCGTGTGCACGTGCTCGGCGAGGATGCCGTCGGCGCCCATGAGGATGGAGCTGGTGGGGATCTTGGCGGAGAGAATCGAAGGCGACCAATGCAGGGTGGTGTCGAGGAAGCCGTGTGCGCCCTTGACGGCCTGGGCGGCGGTCTCCCGGTTGGTCTTCTCGATCTCGATATCGAGGTTCTGGCCGAGCGCCAGCTCGATGGCCTGGCGCAGCGTCATCTTGCGCTGGGCCGCGCCTACGCCGACGCGCGGCTGCTCCGCGCGCGCCCCGGACGCGGCCGCAAACAGGAGCGTCAACAGAACCAGCGGCACGGTGACGCCCACCGCCCGCCGCGGTCTGAGGCCGCGCAGGAACGCGCCGAACCGGGCAAAAAGTCTGAGATGGCCGAGGTCGTCGAACAGGGAGTAAGTCACCGGGGTGACCAGCAGGGTGAGCAGCAGGCACAGGGTCTGGCCTCCGATGACCACGATGGCGATGCTGCGCCGCGAAGAGGAGCCGGCGCCGCCGCCGATAGCCATGGGCAGCATTCCCGCCACCAGCGAGGCGGTGGTCATCAGGATCGGCCGCAGCCGGTCCTCGCAGCCGCGCAGAATGGCCTCCTGGCGTGGCTGGCCTTCTTTGAAGCGCAGAGCCTTGATGTGATCGATCTGCAGGATGGCGTTCTTCTTGACGATGCCGAACAGCATCAGGATGCCCAGCGAGGTGTAAATGATCTGGAAGTTCTCTCCGGCCAGGAACAGGGTCAGCAGCGCGAAGGGCACCGCCAGCGGCAGGCTGATGAGGATGGTGACCGGGTCGATAAAGCTCTCGAACTGCGCCGCCAGCACCATATACATGAAGATGATGGAGAGCACGAACGCAACCACGAAGCCCATCGCCGCGCGGCCGAATTCCTTGCTGCGCCCCACCAGGCCGAGGCGGTATTCCGGCGGCATGTTCAGGGATGCGGTGGTGCGGCCCAGAATGCCGATGACGTTGCTGAGAGACTGGCCTTCGGCGAAATTGGCCGTGATCATGATCTGGCGCTGGCGGTTCACGCGATCGATCTGCGTCGGGCCGGTGCCCTCTTCGACCGTGACCACGTTGGAGACCGGGACGTTGCCCAGCGCGGCCGAAGGAACGTAGAGGCGCTCGAGCGCGCGCGCCGAATCGCGGAACTGCTTCTGCACGCGAAGCTGTACGTCGTAGCGGTCGTCGCCTTCGCGGTAGGTGGTGGCCTGCGGATCGCCGCCGACCAGCGTGCGTAGCGCGGTGGCAATCGAGGCGACGTTCACGCCAAGGTCCGCCGCCTTGGCGCGGTTGATGTGCACGCGCAGCTCGGGCTTGCCGGGTTCGTAAGAGCTCTGCAAGTCGCGGACGCCGGGCGTGCGGGCCAGAACCCCCCGGATAGCGTTCGTGTAACGCTCCAATTGCGCGAAGTCGGGCCCCTGCACGAAGAACTGCAGATCCTGGTTTGGACCGGCGCCGGAGAACATGGCGGGCGGCTGAACGGCGATGGTTAGGTCGCGGTACTTGAGCAGCCGCTCGCGGGCCTGCACCATGACTTGGAACTGCGTCTCGTTGCGCTCTTCGACCGGAACCAGCTCGATCAGCAGCGAGCCGCGGTCCACCTGGCGCCGGCTGTCGGCCCCGAGGGTGGTGAGGACGTTGCGAATGCCGGGCAGCGTACGAATGTCCGCCTCGATCTCCCGCATCATGGCGGAACTGCCGTCGAGCGAGGAGCCCACGGGCATGCGCACGGCAATCTCGAACTCGCTCTGATCGTCTATGGGCAGGAAGTCCTTGCCCATACTGAGGAACATGGGGACGGTGGAGAACGCCACCAGGATCGCGCACAGGACGATGACCCAGCGGTGCGCCATCGACCAGCGCAGCATGCGGCGATAAGGCCCGGACAGCGCGCGGAAAAGCGCCGTGTCCTTGGTGGATCCGCCGCCCTGCTGCCCGTTGCCCATCTTCAGGAATCGCGAGCTGAGCATGGGCGTCAGCGTGAAGCTCACCAGCAGCGAGACCAGAACCGCGAACGCCGCGGTGTAGCCGAAGCTGGACATGAAGCGGCCCACGATGCCGGTCATCATGGCCACGGGCAGGAAGATGATCACCAGGCTGAAGGTGGTGGCCATCACGGCCAGTCCGATCTCCTTGGTGCCCTGGATGGCGGCCTCGACCGGCGGCAGGTGCTTCTCCTCCGCGTTGCGGAAAATGTTTTCGAGCACCACAATGGCGTCGTCGATCACGATGCCCACTACCAGCACCAGGGCCAGCATCGTGATCTGGTTGAGCGTGAAGCCCATCATGTTCATGAGCGAGTAAGTGGAAATGATGGAGATGGGAATGGCGACGGCGGCAATCACCGTGGTGCGCCAGCTCCGCATGAAGAGCAGGACCACGAAGCCCGCGCACATGCCGCCCAGCAGCAGGTGCTCCTGCACGGCCTTGAACGACTCTTCGATGAACCGCGACTGGTCGCCGGCATAGGTGATCTTGAAGTCGGGCGGCAGCAGCGGCTGAAGCTGGGCCACGCGGTCCTTGACGGCGTGGACGACGTCGAGAGTGTTCGTGCCCGCCTGCTTGCGGACTTCGAGCACCACGGCGGGCTCTCCGTCCAGGCGCGCCAGCGAACGCGGCTCCTCGACGCCATCCTCCACGGTGCCGATGTCGCGGATACGCACCGGCGAGCCGTTCACGGAGGCGACGATGATGTTGGCGAAATCGGCCGGGCGCTCGATGCGTCCCAGGGTGCGAAGGCTCAGCTCGCGCGAGCCCTGATCCACGCGGCCTCCGGGGACCTCCACGTTCTGCGCGGCCAGCGCGCCGCGAACCTGGTCGATGTTCAGATTGTAGGAATAGAGCTTCCCGCCGTCCAGCCAGACCTGGATCTGGCGCAAGCGGTCGCCGATGAAGCGGACCTGGCCGACGCCGTCGATGGATTCGATGTTCTTCTTTACCTGGTCGTCGACGATCTTGGTGGTCTCGCGCAGATCGCGCTTGGAGGAAAGCACGACGCTGATGACGGGCGTGGCGTCGGTGGCCAGCTTCTCGATTACGGGCGGGTCCACGTCCTTGGGCAGGTCGCGCGTGATGGCAGCGACCTTGTCGCGCACTTCCTGCGCGCCGACGTCGGGATCCTTCTCGAGCACGAAGGTGACCCAGGTGATCGAAATGCCTTCGGCGGACAGGGACCGCAGCTCGT
>Ga0335078_10011876_pt1 | contig 12920 bp, 11 predicted proteins | sample Lox_Sample_32_FD_206711 | JGI IMG/M metagenome (GOLD analysis project Ga0335078, IMG submission 206711) | Soil microbial communities from Loxahatchee National Wildlife Refuge, Florida, United States - Lox_Sample_3.2 | ecosystem: Environmental > Terrestrial > Soil > Wetlands | place: USA... | reverse complement strand
TTGGTTTGCCGGTCGACCCCGATGTGTAGAGCCAGAAACAGATGTCGTCGCGTACCGTCGGCGCGGTCACCGGCTTTGCGTCGGCGTCCGTAAGCATGTCCTCGAACCGCGGATGACCATAACCGTTCGCGCCGGACACGATGACGTGGGTGAGGTCATCGCTCGGGCCGATCAGATCGGCGAATTTCGGAAATAATTCTTCGGACACGATCAAGAGCCGGGCCCGGCTGTCGTCGAGCATGAAGCGGTAATCGTCGGGCGTCAGCAGCGTATTGACCGGCACCGGCACGACGCCGGCCTTGATGGCGCCAAGAAACGCGGTTGGCCAATCGATCCCGTCGAGCAAACAGATCAGGATCCGCTCCTCACGGCGGACACCGAGTGAGCGCAACACGCCTCCGAAGCGCTCGACGCGGGTGGCAAGATCGCCATAGGTCCATCCCTGGCGTGGATCGATGTAGGCGAGCTTGCCGCTACGGCCGGCATCGAGATTGCGCTTGAAGATATCGGCGGCGAAGTTGTAGTCGCGCGGGATCTCCTCGCGGGAGACGTGCAGAGCCAGCCTCGGCTGAGCGACATTCATCGCGGCATTTCCTCCGGAGCCACCGTTCTGCCCACGGCATGCCCACCGCAACACATTATGCCGCCGACAAAAATCGGCGGCAAGGCAATGTCAGAGCGGCATAATTGCGCTATGAAAAGCCGCGATAACAAAGCCCGCCGCCGGAGCAAGTAGCATGATCATCAGTCGCGACCGCATCCTTACCACCCATGTCGGCAGCCTGCCGCGCGGCGAAGCCTTGAGCGAGCTTCTGGTCCGGCGCGAAGCCGGCGAAAGCTATGACCCTGCGCAGCTTGATGCCGAAATGGACAAGGCGGTTCGTCACGTCATTACCAGGCAGAAAGAAGCCGGCATCGACAGCGGCAATGACGGCGAGCAGCAGCGGGTCGGCTTTCAGACCTACGTGCCCGCGCGCATGTCGGGTTTTGGCGGCGAATCCAAACGGCGGCGCGGCCGCGAGTTCGAGGAGTTCCCGGAACTGGCACAATATATCAACCGCCGCTTTCCAAACGTGAGCCGTCAGCAGAACGCGCCGCAAGCGCAAAGCGAGCTGCACTATCACGACACGTCGGCAATCGAGGGCGAAATCGCCCGCTTCAAGCGTATTTCCGCAGAAGGCGAGCCCTTCGCGGAAAATTTCATGACTGCGCCCTCGCCCGGGATCATTGCTTCGACCATGCTCAACGCGTTCTACGACACCAACGAGGCCTACCTCGAAGCGCTCGCGCGCGAGATGAGCAACGAGTACATGGCAATCCACAAGGCCGGATTGGTCCTGCAGATCGACGCGCCCGATCTCGCCATGGATCGCACCATGTTCTATCGCGACGGATCGGATTCGGACTTCGTCAAGGCGGTCGAATTCCACGTCGCCATGATCAACAAGGGGATCGCCGGCATTCCGCGAGACCGCGTGCGGCTGCATATTTGCTACGGCAATTGGGAAGGTCCGCACATTCACGACATCGCGCTCGATAAGATCCTTCCGGCGCTGTACCAGGCTCATGTCGGAGCACTGTCGATCGAATTCTCCAATCCGCGTCACGCGCACGAATACACCGCCCTGCAGCGGGTCCCGTTTCCCAAGGACATGATCCTCATTCCGGGCGTGGTTGAGTCGACCTCCAATTTTGTCGAGCACCCGGAAGTGGTGGCTCGGCGGATCGAGGAGGCGGTGGTGGCGATCGGCGACCGCGAGCGCGTTGTCGCTTCGACCGATTGCGGCTTTGGCACCTTCACGCGACGGGAGTGGGTGGTCGAACCGGTGGTTTGGCTCAAGCTCAAGGCCATCCGCGACGGCGCCGATATCGCCTCGGCGCGGCTGTGGGGGAAGAAGGCGGCGTGAGCACGCTCGTTCTCTATGATTTTGGCAATTCGGTCTGCTGCCAAAAGGTCCGCATCACGCTGCGCGCTAAGGGACTGGATTGGGAAGCTGTCAGTATCGACCTGTTCAAGGCCGAGCAGTACGACCCAAAATATCTTGCGCTCAATCCCAAGGGAGTAGTGCCGACGCTGGTGTACGACGGCAAACCAGTCATCGAATCGACGCTCATCTGCGAATACATCGACCAGACTTTCCCGCATGCCCCAAAGCTAATTCCCCCCGATCCGTTGCGGCAAAGCCGCATGCGGCTGTGGAGTAAAATGGTCGACGAGGACCTGTTTGATGGCGTCGCAGTGATCAGCTTTTCAGCCATGTTCCGCGAGCGGATGAAGGTCATGCCCGAGGAAACCCGTCAGGCGCGCTTTCGCAATGTCGGCGACCCGCAGCGCACCGACCGCTTAAAGTCGACTTACGAGCAAGGCGTGCAGTCTCGGTTCGTGGTCCATGCAGTCGCCTCCTACGAGCATGCCTTCAGGGCCCTCGAAGACGCGCTCGCAGAAAGCGGCGGCCCATGGATCCAGGGCGCCGATCCGACCCTTGCCGACATCAACCTGATGCCATTCGCAGCGCGTCTTGATTATCTCGGACTGCTTGACCTGTGGACCGGCGGCCGGCCCCGAGTGCAGGATTGGTGGAGTGCGGCACAAGCTTGGCCAAGCTTTCGGTCAGGGCTTTACGACCTCATTTCAGCAGCGGAATTTCTTGAAATGCGGGCGCACGGTCCAAAAATTCGCGACGGTATCGCCTCGCATCTCGCTACCATGCGGAAAATCTCTGCTGCCTGAGCCCCGCTTGGCCATTTCCGCTTTTTGACTCCGATAAACTCAGGAATGACACTGTGATCGATCTCTACACCTGGACCACACCGAACGGCCGCAAGGCATCCATCGCGCTTGAAGAACTGGAATTGCCCTATACGGCGCATGCGATCGACATCGGCAAGGACGAGCAGTTCGCGCCGGACTTTTTGAAAATCAGCCCAAACAATCGCATACCGGCAATCGCCGATCGCGATACCGGCATGACCCTGATGGAGTCCGGCGCCATACTGATTTATCTCGCCGACAAGACCGGCCGGCTGATGCCGAAATCCGGCGAAGCGCGCTACCGTGTTATCGAATGGCTGATGTGGCAGATGGGCGGCCCGGGACCGATGCTCGGCCAGGTTCATCACTTCGTAAAGTACAACAAGGGCAAGGCGCCCTACGCGGAAGAGCGCTACCTCAAGGAAGGGCAACGGCTTTACGGCGTACTCGACAAGAGGCTCAAGGACCACGAGTTCGTCGCCGACGCCTATTCGATCGCCGACATCGCGATCTGGCCGTGGATCTCGCGCTTCGAATGGCAGACGATCGACCTCAACGCCTATCCGAACGTGAAGCGCTGGTATGTCGCGATCGCCAACCGGCCTGCGGTGCGCCGCGGCTACAAGGTGCCGAAGGACGTCGGCGAAATCCCGATGCCGTGAGGCTGTGAAGCGCGGGATAGAGAGCTATAGTCTGCACGGGGGACACCGAGCGCAGCGCGCCGATGGATAAGCCAGGGAGCACGCCATGGATGAAATTACCCGCGATCCAACAACGATCCGCGCCGAGGACGTCAACCCGCGCTACAATTGGGGGCGGCATCTGCCGGTGCTCGGCACCATGGGGGTCGATTTTGAGGAACGCGTCGATTACCGGCGCATGCACCGCTACCGGCTCGGCCGGGCGCAAGCGGCGCTCGAAGCCTCCGACCTCGGCGCGCTGCTGTTGTTTGACGACAACAATATCCGCTACGTCACGTCGACCAAGATCGGCGAGTGGGCGCGCGACAAGCTCTCGCGCTGGGCGCTGCTGCCACGCGGCGGCGATCCGATTCTCTGGGACTTCGGCTCGGCCGCCGTCCATCATCGGCTCTATTCTCCGTGGCTCAAGCCGGAGAACTGCAAGGCCGGCCTCGTCGGCCTGCGCGGTACTGTCGATCCCGCTTTCGGTCTGATGAAGCATCATGCCGAGGAGATGGCCTCGATCCTGAAATCCGCCGGCCTCGCCAAGATGCCGATCGGCGTCGATATCATCGAACCGCCGATGATGTTCGAGCTGGAAAAGGCCGGGCTGAAAGTGAAGGACGGCCAGCAGATTATGCTCGAAGCGCGCGAAACGAAATCCGCCGATGAGATCGCGCTGCTGAACCGTGCAGCAGCGATGGTCGACGGCGCTTATCAGCTGATTGATGAGAAACTAAAACCCGGCGTGCGCGAAAACGACATCGTCGCGCTGGTCAACGAGTTCCTATATCGCCATGGCTCCGACGATGTAGAAGCGATCAATGCCATCTCCGGCGAACGCGGCAATCCACATCCGCATAATTTCACTGATCGCATGGTGCGCCCCGGCGATCAGGTGTTCTTCGATATTCTGCAAAGCTTCATGGGCTACCGCACCTGCTACTACCGCACCTTCAACGTCGGCCGCGCTACGCCGTCGCAGCGCGATGCCTACAAGAAATGCCGTGAGTGGCTCGATCTGGCAATCGACCTGATCAAGCCCGGCGTGACAACCGACGAAGTATGCAGCGTATGGCCGAAGGCGCAGGAGTTCGGCTTCCCTGACGAGCTGTCAGCGTTCGGACTGCAATTCGGCCACGGCCTGGGCTTGAACCTGCACGAGCGCCCGATCATCAGTCGCGTGGTTTCGATGGATCATCCGACCGTGATCAAGGAAGGCATGGTGTTTGCGCTTGAGACCTATTGCCCGGCGAGCGACGGTTATTCGGCCGCGCGCATCGAAGAGGAGGTCGTGGTCACCGACAAGGGCCACACCGTCATATCGCTGTTCCCAGCCGAGGAACTTCCGATTGCGGCGCGCTACTGAGCGATCCCGATTTGTGCTGAGATTGGTCAGTAAGGTTATTCCAATTGGGGCATTTGTGCGGCGCACAAAATATGTAGCTTTTGTTTCAAGTTTGGGTTACGCAGGCGTCTTCCATCAAATGAGGGGACCTGTTTCAGCATGAAGATGATGATAGCCGCATGCGTGCTCGCCGGTGTTTGGACCACAACCGCCAACGCGATCGATCTTGCCGAATTGGCGCCGTGCAAACCTGCGGCAGCGAAGCTTTGTAGCCGCTCCGCCGGCATGACTTGGGATAGTCTGCTTCGTTGCGGCGCAACGCTCGCCGCACACAGCTGGCGCGTCAGCAGCGATTGCCGGGCGGTGCTCAGGAAATATGGGCAACTGTAATCCGCTGGCGGCAGACTAAAATTCCATCCATTCCCGAGCCCCGGCCACGGCCGGGGCTTTTGCTTTTGGATTTCGCATCTCTGCGCAGGCAGGGGTGAATGCGATTGCGAAATCTGCTAATCCATTCGCGGTCACGATCGCTTTAAACAAGGTCGCCATAAACGACGAATGCGCGACAGTTGCACCAAGAGGTCCCCATGTACGCCAATCTCGAACTCTTTATCGACGGCCAGTGGCTCAATAGCGACGGCCGTGCCGGCGAGGACGTGATCAATCCAGCGACGGAAAAGCCGCTGGCGCGCCTGCCGCATGCGAGCGCCGCCGACCTCGACCGTGCGCTTGAAGCCGCCAAAAAGGGCTTCGCGATCTGGCGCGCGGTGTCCGCCTACGAGCGCGCCAAAGTCATGCGCAAGGCCGCCGATCTGATGCGCGAGCGCCACGATGCGATCGCCAAGATCCTCGTGCAAGAGGAGGGCAAGGCGTATCCGGAAGCGCGGGCCGAGGTGCGCACCTCAGCCGACATCATCGAGTGGTACGCAGAAGAAGGCCGCCGCGCCTACGGCCGTGTCGTGCCCGGCGCATTCAAGGGCATCCGGCAGATCGTGGTGCAGGAACCGGTCGGCATTGTTGCTGCGTTCACGCCGTGGAATTTTCCCGCGTTGACGCCAGCCCGCAAGATCGGCGGCGCACTTGCCGCCGGCTGTTCACTCATTCTCAAAGCGTCCGAGGAGACGCCGGGCGCCTGCGTTGAGATGGTGCGCTGCTTTGCTGATGCAGGTTTGCCGCCCGGCGTCCTCAATCTCGTCTTTGGCGTGCCAGCAAACATCTCCGAGCACCTCATCGCCAAGGATGATGTGCGCAAGATTTCTTTCACGGGCTCGATCCCGGTCGGCAAGCATCTGGCCGGGCTCGCCGCCAAGGGAATGAAACGCGCCACCATGGAGCTCGGCGGCCACTCGCCGGTCGTGGTGTTTGCGGATGCCGATCCGGAAAAGTCCGCTGATACCATCGCGGCGTACAAGTACCGCAATGCCGGCCAAGTGTGCATCTCGCCGACGCGCTTCTATGTACAGGAGCCGGTCTATAGCCGCTTCCTTGCGCGCTTCACCGAATACGCCAAGTCGCTCAAGCTCGGCGACGGCCTGGAAAAAGGCGTCGGCATGGGGCCTTTAGCCAATGCCCGGCGCATCGACGCCATGGACTCATTCGTCAACGACGCCAAAGCCCGCGGCGGCAAGATCGCCACCGGCGGTCAACGCCGCGGCAATCAAGGCTACTTTTACGAGCCGACGGTGATCACCGACGTGCCGGACGATTGCAAGATTATGACGCAAGAGCCGTTCGGTCCGCTGGCGCCGGTGGTGACGTTCAAGACCTTTGACGAAGTGGTCGAGCGCGCCAACTCGCTGCCGTACGGCCTTGCCGCTTACGCCTTTACCGGGTCGGCGCAGACCGCCAACATGATCGGCGACGCCCTGCAGTCGGGCATGGTCGGCGTGAACTCGATCAATGTCTCGACGCCGGAAACGCCGTTCGGCGGCGTCAAGGAATCGGGCTATGGCAGCGAAGGCGGCCTTGAGGGACTGCAGGCCTATCTGAACACCAAGTTCATTTCGCAGGCTTAGACGTCATCAGGCGTGATCGACGAGCCCGAAGTGCGGACCGAGCCGGCGCCGCACACGGTTCATCGCCGTGCGGGCCGTGTAAGCATCTGCTGCGATGCGCGCCATCGGCGAGAGTTGCGACGGCCGCATCATGAGGTCGCGCACCACCGCCCAAATGTTAGCGCGTCCATCAGGCCGCATGTTGATGAGTGCGGCTGGTGGAACCGTCCGGTGTGCCGGATCGATGACGACACGCGCGGCGGCAAAAGCAAGATCATGCGTCGCGGCAACGCGCGCCACCATGTGGGATTCCATATCAACCGCGACGGCGCCGGTCGTCTTGTACAGCTCGCGCTTTTCGACCGGGTCGGCGATCGGCACATCGACGCCAAGGATCGGTGCGTGGATGGCGCCGGAGATCTTGCCGAGAAGCTTGCGCGACCAGTTTGCATCGGTGGCGCGCACCGTCTCCGATTCGCGAACGGTCGAGGCAACGACCCAATCGCCCGCCCGCAGGTGGGAAGCAAGCCCGCCGGCAACGCCGAAACTGATCATGCCGCGATAACCCTGCCGGACGGCGGCGTCGGCCACGGTCTCAAGTTCGCTGCCGGCGGTACGGCAAACCACCAGCACCCCGGGACCGGCTGCGATACGTGCCTCGAAGGCCAAGCCAACGAATGCAATGACGAGACGCCGTGGACTTTCAACCGAAATATCGGCGACCTGAAAGGTCTGTTCCGCGTCGCCTACAAGTCCTTCTACGAAAGTTCCACCCGCATAATCCAATTGGGACGCCATTAGAAGCCCTGACCCCTCGCGTCTGTAGACCCAGCCTAGCCTAGACGCCCCCCGCGTTGCGTCCTCGCAGACGTACTCGGCTTCATTCCGGCAAATCACCGAGCTAGAAAAAGTCTATCACAAAACATTGCCATTGCCATTGCTAATGCGAATGCCTCAAATCGATTTCCCCGCGGAACCGCATGGCTGTTTGCTTGTAAAAGTGCTTGATTCACGGCCTTATTCGCACGGAAGACCATGGACAGCGGCGCAAAAACACTAATCACCGGGGCGACGGGACTGGTCGGGTCCGCAGTGGCGCGGAGGCTCGTCGCCGAAGGTTTCTCGGTGCGCGCACTGGCCCGATCCGGCAGTCCGCGTTTCCACCTCGATGGGCTCGATCTGGAGTTCGTCGCGGGAGACATCCGCGATGCGGAATCCATACGCCATGCCATGGCCGGTGTCCGCTACGTATTTCATGTCGCGGCGGACTACCGGCTCTGGGCACGCGATCCGAACGAGATTTTTGCCGCCAACGTGGACGGCACACGCATCGTCATGGAGCAGGCGAAACGCGCCGGTGTCGAACGGATCGTCTATACCAGCAGCGTTGCGACACTCGGCTTGCGCGCCGACGGCAGTCCGGCGGACGAGATGGTTGCGCTCTCGGTTGAGCAAGGCATCGGCCCGTACAAGCGCAGCAAGATTGCAGCCGAACGGCTGGTCGAGACGATGGTCGCCAACGATGCGTTGCCCGCGGTGATCGTCAATCCCTCGACGCCAATCGGCCCCCGCGACGTCAAGCCGACGCCGACCGGACGCATCATCGTCGAGGCGGCACGCGGGCGTGTGCCCGGATTTCTTGATACGGGCCTCAATCTCGTCCACGTCGATGACGTTGCCGAAGGCCACCTCGCCGCACTAAGGCGCGGCATTATTGGAGAGCGATACATTCTCGGCGGTGAGAATGTGCTGCTGGCCGACATGCTGGCTGACATCGCCGGCATGGTCGGACGTCGCCCGCCGCGTCTGCGGCTGCCGCGTGCCGTGGTGATTCCGGTCGCTTACGCAGCCGAGGCGACTGCGTGGCTCACCGGACGGGATCCGTTCACGACACGCGACGGCATCCGCATGGCGGAGCACCATATGTTTTTCACAGCCGCCAAGGCCGAGCGCGATCTTGGCATTCGCGCACGTCCTTATCGCGAGGCGCTTGCCGACGCCGTGCAATGGTTCGGCGCGGCCGGATATCTGGACAAAAAGCGCAAGCGCTAGCTCGTCATTGCAAGGCGCGACGTCGCGGCGGTTCAGCTAACAAAATCTGCGTAACCGCCGAGCGGATAGCCCGATGCATGCGCCGCAGCGATGGACTCGTCGGCACAGAGCGCAGCGAATTCTTCGACATACCGATAACCCGGCGCCGCACCAAAGAATGTGTTCGTTGTCGCCGGGTGCAGATAGATCTCGACGAGGCCGCCAGGCAGCCGGCCAAGAAGAGCAGCGAGTCTTTGTTGTGTCATCGCACCTGACCACGCCAGTCCGAACACAGCGTCTGCGGTTATCAGTCCGGCGCGTTGGACGCGCCCGCGCAGCCAGGCGGCCCACGGCGCGACGATGCGGCCGGCCTGACGTTGCGTCTTTGGATCGATGCCAGCGACGACGCGCCAGGGTTCGATCGGGACGCGCAGCGCTTTCATGCCGTAACGCTTTCCGATGCTGACAATTGCGGCGGCAACGACGGGGTGCAGGTGGAAGTGCCGGTGGGTGTTGACGTGATCGAGCGGCAGCCCCGTGGCGCGGTAGGCATCGAACTGCGCGGCGATTTCCATTCCGATTTGGCGCCGGAGCGAAGGACGAAAGGCAATCTGCGCCCCGTACGCGGCAAGGTCGTTGCGCAACCATCCGCCGTCGCCGACAAGATCCGGGATATGTGCGGGATCGATCGTCGGCTTGCCATCGACCAAAACGACGTGCAGCCCGACGCGCAAGCCGGGCAGGCTTCGCGCTCGCTTGATTGCGTCGGCCGCGGCCGGGCCGCCGACCATCAGGCTCGCAGCGCTGAGTATGCCGCGGCTGTGCGCTTCCTCAATGGCGGCGTTGACGGGCTCACTCAGCCCGAAATCGTCCGCCGTGATGATCAGGCGATTCAGTGCGCCGGCTCCAATTGTCGGTTTTGCCGTCAACTCTGCCGAACGGCGAAGCCGGCCGGCGCAGACGTCGCATCATGATCCGCGCAGGTCTTGTCCTTCGACCAGCGTACCATCCGATGTCACGCGGTAGTCGGCGCCGCGCCAATAGACCGTCGCTCCGAAGAAGCTCGTCACATAGATAACGAACGCGATGAGATCATGCACTGGAACCAGCCAATAATTCTGTCGCGGCAAATTAAACCGCCATTCGACGCAGCCGCAGAGCAGGATACGGGAAAGCAGCACGGCGATTACCACCATGAACGCGGCCGAGCTTCCCGACAGCAAGGCGAGCAGCGAAAGCGGCCAGGGATGCGTCACGATGGTGCCGGCATAGGCCAGCGGATAGATGCTCTTGATCGTACGGGCGACCCTGATCTGATGCCGAACGAGCTGAAGCAGGCTTCCCTCAAAACAACGATGCCCGACCAGATGCGGTGCCGTAATGACATCGTAGCCGGCAGAGCGGACCGCAAGGCCGATAGCATGATCGTCGGCCAGCACGTCGGAGAGCGCGCCGAAGCCGCCGATCCGATCGAGCATCGACCGGCGCATTGCGATGGTGGCGCCACAACACGGTTTAGCGAGCCCGAGACTGACTGCAGCGATCGCCTGCGGCAGGAATTGCACGTTGATGGCGAGGGCGGACAGCCGCGTCCACAGCTCTTCGCCGCCAATGCCGTAATAGAGGCAGGTTACGGCGCCGACCCCCGGCGACCCCAGGAGCGCCGTGAGTGTCCGCAAATAGCGCGGCCCAACGACGATGTCGCTATCGGAGAGGACAAGGGTTTCGTGCCGGGCCTTGGGCATCATGTTGATCAGATTCGAGACCTTGCGATTGACGCCATGACTTCGGGGCTCGACCACAAGTTCAATGCCGTTGTCGGGGGAACCGGCCTTCACTGTTCGCACCACGGCAGCGGCGGAAGAATCGTGACGATGCGTGCCGCATAAGACCTGGATCGGTCCGCGGTAGTCCTGCCGATGGAATGCGGCGAGACGTGACGGCAGGCCCGGCTCTGCATCATGCAAGGGCTTGAGCACGGTCACCGGCGGTTGGGTGGTGGCACTTTCCGTATCCTCATCGGGAAAGCTGAGCACGCACGCCGCAGCAGCCAGCGTGAACAGGCAACCGACGATGGCGACGGCCAGAAAGCAAATGCCTAACGAGTGCGCGAACGATGTTGCAACGGGAATAGTTTCGGCCATCGTCATGACTTTGACTTAAGCTCCAAATACGGCTTCATCCATTCAGCCAAATTTTCTTTCCAGGCTCCGGCGCGACATGTGGATCGGGACCCGCACGCGATTGAGCGTATCGAAGTGCAGCGCGCCCGGATTGTGCACAAGGAGGATCATCGAAATCAGGATGTTTTCGCCGAGGCGGTGCAATCGCTCGCCGACCGACAAATGTTCGGGCTCGACAATTGCCTCAAAACCATAGTGCGCCATGATCCGCGCTACCTGCTCGCTCTGCGCTCTGGTGCCCGAGGGAACCTCGCCGCACACCACGGCGACATCGGCGAGGTCCGGCCGCGACGCGAGAAAGCTTGCCAGTTCGCGGAGCGAGACGACGATAGCGCGTTGCAGCTGGCGCGCCCAGGCGATGGTTGCCCCGTTCTTCGGTATGGCGGGCACCTGCTCGTTCCAGAAATGCAGGCGGGCAACGCGCTGACCCGCTTGCACCTGCGTTCCATCGCGAAGAACAATTGCTTTGATCGCGTGGCCGATGTCGAGGCGAAACACACACGCCGGATGCCGGGTATATTCAAACACTGCCTGCTCGCGACGCAGTCGCCTATCAAGCAAGCCAACAGCATCCGCCAGCCAGCGTCGGCTGGGCCGCCACCGCCTCGTCCGTTCTGCGGAATCCAACACCGCCATTTAGCGGGTCTCCGCCTTCCTCAACCTTGCCTACAACCTCATGCCCCGGAGAAAGTTGCCGGCTTCCGACGCACTATAACCGGGTTTCCGGCGAACGCGCGAGGCCCAAAGAGCGGCATCGGCCCGACCCGGCCGTCTAATCGGTCGCATCGCCATAGATCGTCGCCAGCGTGCTCTTGACTACCAGAGCGACCGGCACCGCAAGAATGACACCCGGAATTCCAAGTATGACGCCGCCGGCCAGGAAACAAAAGATAATCAGGACGGGGTGCACATGCGCCGCGCGGCCAAGCACCACCGGGCCGACGATCTGATCGATCGAAAGACGCAAAGCAGTTGCATAAGCCGCATATTCGACAATGTTGATGATCCCGTTCGCAGTGCGCAACGAGACCAGGCCGGCGAGGATTGCCGCCGCGGTCGGACCGATTACCGGGACTGTTTCCAGAATGCCGGTCAGGAGTGCCAACAGCACGGCGTGCTGGATGCCGAGGATCACGCCAAGACCGATATAGGCTGCAACGGTGGCATAGATCACGACGCCGATCACGCCGATGAAATAGTGCATCAGCACCGGATCAAGCCGCTTCCAGATCCGCGCCGCCAAGGGACGCCGGTGCGGCGGCACGATCCAGAACAGGCCGCGCGCGACCTGTCTCCCGCTCACCAAAAAATAGAACAGCAGCACGATCGTCAGAAACGCGCCCATGCTGGCGGCGAGGCTGTAGCCGGTGAGGATCGAGATCAGATCGGTTTGCCCGACCCACTGACGCACCCGCGCGAGCACCACCTGGGCAACCTCGTGTGCGTTCATGGTGTATCCGAACAGCGAAATGGGATGTTCGCCCATGGCCTGCCGGGTGAAATTCTCCAACAATCCTTGCAAATCCGCGGCCGTCGCCTGCGCTTCATCCACCAAGCGTTCGGCTGCCAGCACGACGACGAAAGTCGAGATGGCGCAGAGCAGAAGGAATAGTGCGACAGAGAACACCAGACGCGGCCATCGCGTCCGCTGCTCGGCCCAATCCAAAATCGGCGTGCAGATATATGCGACGATCCCGGCGAGCACGAACGGCAACAAAATCAGCTTGATGAAATAAAGAAAGATCGCAAGGACGACGGCCCCGATCATAATTGCGCGCGTCTCACCGGAGTCGAGCGGTCCAGCGACGCGGGCGCGATCGGATAGTCGCGCCTCCTCGGTCTTCCTTCGCACAGCCTTCATGAATAGATCCGGCCCTTCCAGGCCACCCGCCCGGTGCGGCGGCGGCGTACGCTGTCGAGAGCCATCGCGGC
>Ga0335078_10011875_pt1 | contig 12920 bp, 12 predicted proteins | sample Lox_Sample_32_FD_206711 | JGI IMG/M metagenome (GOLD analysis project Ga0335078, IMG submission 206711) | Soil microbial communities from Loxahatchee National Wildlife Refuge, Florida, United States - Lox_Sample_3.2 | ecosystem: Environmental > Terrestrial > Soil > Wetlands | place: USA... | reverse complement strand
TTAGAAGTGCATCGCGGGACTGCAATACCTCTAGGGGCAGTAGAATGTGTACTCCCTTGCTCAATCGCATTCGAGTCTGCGCGCCACCTGTGGCGAGTTGGCGAATGCTGTCGGACCATGGCCCAGTAGCATTTACAAACGCCCGTGCCCTGATCGTGAATCTCGTTTGTGATAATTGATCCTCGACTTCCACGTGAGTCAGTTTGCCCCCCGAATTCTTCTCAAAACGCACCACCCGCGCATAATTTAGAGCTTCGCCGCCGGCCTCGGCCATGCTCTCGATAAGCGCGATGGCGTAGCGTGCGTCATCAAACTGGCCGTCGGTGTAGGAAACGCTTCCTACGATGTGACTCGGGTCGAGAGTACGCACGCGGTCTACGGTATTCGATTTCGGGACGAACTTACTGCCAGACAATCGGGCACTCCCGGCGAGCCAGTCATAGAGCTTGAGACCGATCGCAAAATACAGGACGCTAAACCAGCTAAAGCAAGGGACGAGAAACCCGATCGGACGCGAGAGAAAGGGCCCGTTGCGCAGCATGTTAAGTCGCTCTCGAAGAGCGTGTCTTACGAGCCGGTACTGATGGACGTCCAAGCCCTTCACGGCCTGTTCAAGATATCGAACTCCGCCATGGATTAATTTTGTTGAAGCTGAAGAAGTACCACTTGCAAAATCTCCTGCTTCCACCAAGACCGTTCTCATGCCTCGGAGTTGCGAATCTAGCGAACACCCTCCACCGGTTGCACCCCCTCCAATGACGCAAACGTCGAACGTCGTTTTTGCGATTCGATCGAGAACCTCTGTGCGTTTCCTCATCTCAATCCTTGATGGCTGAGGACAAAGACTCCGAGAAAAGGCCCCCTGTTACGCTGGATGGCTTCTTCGGTATTTCGCGAAGCATCGGTTGGCAGATTTCCATTCGGACGTTCACCGCTGGTCCGTCCCCGGACGCCTTGACGCCATCATTCCAGGCTGGTGTTGCGCGCCACCGTGGTGTTGACCGCGGCATGCCCCGCGATTAACAATCGTCTGCCTGCGACCATTCGCGCAATCTGGAACATGCTTCTCACGGATTTGAGAACTCTCCAGTATCGTCTGCTTTTGGTTTCTGAGCCTTGCAAACAAAAAGCCGCCCAAAACGGATCTGTAGCTCTTCGAGTACAAGAAGCTAGAGATTCAGTTTTGGGCGGCTTCTCTGATCTCTGCCGCTCGCGAGACCGTAGCACCACCGTCAAATGCGTGTCAACTTGGTTTCAACCTCTCGCGCACTTGACTGTAACGCGCTCATGGGTACCTCGCTGCTGGCACTGGGTTTGCGCATCGTGTAAGAAGTACTGTAACGCCCCCAGAGCGAGCGATGGCGTTACCGGATTGGGCCGCGAATCTCCCCATCGCCGTGCGTCTTGGTGTGGACGTTGACGTACGTCTTTCGCGCCCTGATCTCGGCAATGAGATCAGCAAATCGTTCTTGCCTTCAGCGGTCCGACTAGATCCTTCGCCTGGATTGTTCCTCGGGCGATCACGCCGCTCATTTTCTGCGGTGCAGCCGTGTCATCCTTCTGCCCGCCATGCCCTCTTCTTTTTCACCCATGGAACCGGCCATTCCGACTGGGTACAGAGCGGCCATGTGTCCACCGTTGCTGCCCAGCGCTCCGGCGTGGATGTGGGCCATCGTTACATCGGCCATGTCGGAGACCGGCAGTTCGTACTTCAAAGTCTTACCATCTTCACTCCGCTGGAAGATAGCTTGACCGGTCGCGCTCGTTTGTACGGGTGGGACTTCGTTCCTACCGGACAGATGTGACGTGAACTTGATGGTTTGTCCCGTCGCGAGCGACGTGCAACAGACCACTATGCAGACTGAGAAAATGACGGCACGGGCTGGTATCTGCATGTTCGTGCCTCCTCATCGTTGAGGCTCGACTACCAACACAGCCGCAGCGACTGGCTGACTCGGTGGGCCATCAACTATCGGACTCAAGGATAGTCCTTAAGCCGCGCACGATTTCCTCGACCGTGGCTTCGTAGGGGAACAGGATCCGTGTTCGTCCCTGCGCATCAAGAGCATACAGCGTCGTGCTGTGCGCGACCGTGTATTTTGCTTCGGAATCAGGCGTAGGAACGATCTCGTACGAGGCTCCGTAGAGCCCAACGACCCTGTCAATTTCAGCTTTCGTTCCGGTTAGACCTAAAGCATCCACATGGAAACTTCCCAGATCTTCCTTCAGGACTGCTGGCGTATCGCGCTGGGGGTCAACTGTAATGTAGAGGGTCTTTACGCGGCTCGCATCGTCTCCCAGCCGCTTGTAGACCGAGGACAGCTTCGATAGGGTCGTTGGGCAGACGTCGGGACAGGATGTGTATCCGAAAAAGATCAGGACTACTTTCCCCCGCAGCGACGCCAGGTGAAAGGTCTGATTGTTGAAATCGGTCAACGCGAAGTCTCCGCCGACTGGTAGGACCGGCAACTGCGCGTGGCGGCAGCCTATTGCAAGAAGCAGGCAGAATGTTGCCAGCCACCCCCACTTTTTCATTGTGATATCCCTCGGTACCCCGAGAATCGCTACTTCACGGTTGCAACGACGGGAACTGTGGATCCGTCGTCGAGTTTGAGCGCGACGTTGATCTTGTCGCCCATGGCTGGCCTGGATTTCAATCCGAACATCATGATGTGAAGGCCATTGGGTGCCAACGTGACCTTGCCATTCGCAGGGATTTCGATCTTGCTCACGGGAGTCATCGTCATCATCGACTGGCTGGGCTTATTCATCGACGAGTCGGAACCACCCATGCCCATCGAATCTCCCGATTTGCTCATCGAGTCATCTTTCTTTACGTTTTTCATTTCGTGCATTTCGAGCTTGGCAGCAGCTTCGCTTGAAGCGGAAACGACCGCTCGGGTTTGCGAGCTGTGATTTTCGAGCACCAAGTAGAGGGCCGTATCCATCTTCGACGGCGCGGGCATACGAACCCATGCGTCGTGAGCAACAACGCCCTGGTCCTGGGCGACCGCGGTGACGCCAAGCAGAAGAATCATAACGAAAGTAGAAAAAGAGAATACTGATACGTGCCTGATCGTCATCGTTGAACGCTCCTCTGAGAGTTTTTGTTACGCAAAGAAATGACGTAAAGGGCGATCGAGCGCCTTTGCGTCTTCGTAAGATGGTCAAATTGAGGCATCAGAAGTTCGTGGTGCGTGTGATGTAGCTCCGGAATGGAGTGCACAATCGAAATCCCCTCGGCCAGAGTCTTGGCGATGTCGTCCTCTGACGTCCCGCGCTTGAATTGAGAAACATCACGGAAATCGATTGGCTTGGCAGGAAGATTGTGTGCCAAGGGTCCGTCTCCGTGTCCGTCGGGGCCGTGACAACTAGAACAGCCATTCTCCTGGTATAGAGCGCGGCCCTGACCGACGGATGGTCGTGCGCAACCAGCAAGAAGTGTGGACACCAGTCCAAGTCCGCTGACCACCAAGACGTGCGAAAACAGAAAGTACTCCCACAGGTTCTTACCGATTAGGTGCTGTCTCTCTTGGTTTGTAAATGCGGCGAATTGTCGCAGCCCAACAACACGTGGGGTGCGGCAACGTGTCGCATTGTGAGCCTCTCATTTCTTTGCGAGCCTCGCCGGCTGGCGAGGATGCGTTCCATCACGTTCCCCAATTCACTTGCTCTTCGCTCACTGCCTGAGGTGCGACAATTCGCCGCATTGTCACGTTTGCAGGCTTCCGGCAGGCTGTCCGCTTGCTTTTCGGCACGAAGGGAATAGGTATGTCTCGATCTATCTGGCGCCTAGCTGTGACGATGGCATTTTGCCTGATTTCCCCCGTTTGCTTGCTTTGTCAAACTGAAGATGCCTCGGTGGTTGGAACTGTACGGGACCCGCAAGGCGCGGTCGTCCCCGGCGTCGAAGTGCAAGCAACACGCCTGGACACGGGTATCGTCACTACTTCCATAACAAATGAAGCAGGATTTTACGCGTTTACCGCCTTGCAGCCGGGGCGCTACCGGCTGGTTGTGAGCAAGCAGGGCTTCAAGCAAATCATCGTCGAAGGGGTTCTACTCGCGGTGCAGGACAAGCGAGAACAGAATTTCTCGCTCGCGCTAGGCTCGGTATCAGAAACAGTTGCGGTGGAAGCCAGCACACTTTCGATCAACACACAGGATGCGAGTGTCAGTACGGTTGTCGGTCGAGAATTCGCTGATAACATTCCGCTCAATGGCAGGAGTTTCCAAAGCCTCATTGAGCTGACTCCGGGTGTGCTTCCCACTGCCGGCGAAGGCAACACGGATACGCTTGTCGTAAACGGGCAGCGCGAGACGTCCAACTACTGGACGGTAGATGGGGTGAGTGCCAATTTCGGAATTGGCGGGAATATCGCGAATCCGGGAGCGGGGCTTGGAGGACAGACGGTCGCAACAAGCCTGTCGGGCGGGACAAACAGTCTTGTTTCTGTGGACGCGCTACAAGAGTTTCGCATCGAGACTTCCACAGCTGCCCCGGACTCTGGCCTTACCGCGGGAGGGCAAATTGCCATCGTTACGCGCTCCGGCACAAATCAGTTTCATGGTGCTCTTTTTGACTATTTTCGGAACGACGCGTTGGATGCCAATGACTGGTTCAACGGTGTCAATATCCTGAATCCGAGTCCCCTTCCTAAGGCGGAAGAACGCCAGAACGATTTCGGTGGGGCCTTTGGCGGGCCGGTTCTGAAAGATCGGACTTTCTTTTTCTTCTCTTATGAGGGACTTCGCCTCCGACTGCCACAAACTGCATTGACGCAAGTCCCAGACCTCGAGGCACGTCAAGATGCAATACCGGCAGTTCAGCCGTTTTTGAATGCATTTCCTTTCGACCCGAATCAGCCCGACCTAGGCGACGGAGTGGCACAGTTCAACGCAACATATTCGAATCCCAGTTCGCTTGATGCATACAGTCTGCGGATCGACCATCGCTTGAACGGCAAGCTCAATCTCTTTGGCCGATACAATTATTCTCCATCGAGCATTCGACAGCATGGAGCGGGGCTTGGGGTGGCTTTGAGCCAGGAAGGGGTCCAGACCCAGACCATACAAACGTTCACAGCGGGAACAACCTGGTCAGTGTCACCCAACGTAAGCGATGACTTTCGTTTTAACTACAGCCGGCTAAATAGCTCTGGTGCTGAGGTGTCGAGCGATTTTGGCGGCGCCACTCCCATTTCGTCGCTCCCTTTCCCGGATGGTATCAACTTGAGGAACGGGAATTTCGGCTTTGCAGCGGGATTCACCACCAATGGATATTTGGACATCGGCGCGGGTGTCCAGAGCCTGCAGCGGCAGATCGAATTATTGGACAATGTTGCCGTTCAAAGAGGTTCTCACCGATTCGCATTTGGAGCCGACTATCGCCGCTTGTCGCCGCGATTTGCGCCGGCACAATACACTCAAGTGGCAGGCTTCTTCGATTATCCCAGCACCGAAGCAGGCATGGTTGGTTTCGCCCTCGTCAACCAAAACGTACCGGCAACGTTCTTGTTCCGCACCTTCAGTCTTTTTGCACAGGACACATGGCAGCCGAAGCCTCGCCTGACGCTAACCTACGGCCTGCGATGGGGTGTCGAATTTCCGCCAAAGACAATCGACGGCCCGCCGTTTCCGGCCCTCGAAAACTTCAACGCCAGCGATTACTCGCAGATTGTATTGGCTCCTGCGGGTACGCCGGCTTACCAAACCAATTATGGAAACCTCTCGCCTCGTATCGGCATCGCTTACCAACTCAGGCAGGGAAGCGGCGCTCCATCGACCGTGCTTCGCGCTGGATTTGGTGTCTACGATGACCTGGCCGCGGGCGCAGCGGGTAACTTGGTCGCGTATGCGTATCCTTATACCGGATACGCCAACTACGATGGCAGCCAACTCCCCATAGTTTACCCGCCGACGGAAGGAACGTTTCCGCTGACACCTGCTTTTGCCGCCCCGCCCCCGATTGTGCCTCCTGGGTCCTTTGATAGTGGACTACTGCTGGGATTCAATCCTCACTTTCAGACACCCTATACGCTTGAGTGGAACGTCGCCCTGCAGCAGGGACTCGGGAAACAGCAAACGGTGACGGTCTCTTATGTTGGCGCGGCAGGAAGAAAACTCGTGCAAACAATCTTTCCATACAGCTCTCCTCCCCCGAATTACCCAGGGGGGATCGGGCTGTTTGCCAACGGCGGCTCCTCCAGTTACAACGCGCTCCAGACTCAGTTTCAGCGACAGGTTTCTCACGGACTGCAAGCTCTGGTTTCCTACACATGGGCGCACAGCATCGACACGGGTTCAACCGTATTCGGCCAGAATGGGCAAGGGATAAATGATGATCGGGGACCTTCGAAATTCGACATCCGTAACCAGTTCTCCGCTGCGTTGACCTACGACATCCCCGCATACCGACCGGACCGCTTCGTCGGAGCTATACTCAGCGGCTGGTCAGTCCAAAGCATCATCAAAGCGTACTCTTCTCCGCCGGTTGACGTAACGGTGATGGCAAGTCAATCGTTCAGTGGAAAGCCCGTTTACGTGCGGCCAGATGTTCTTCCGGGAATTCCCTTCTATCTTTACGGCTCTCAGTATCCCGGCGGGAAGGCGATTAATAACGAGCCGGGCCCGACATGCCCTGACGGCAATCCGAGTATTGGACCTTTTTGCTTTCCACCGATGGATTCCGACGGAAACATCTTGCGCCAAGGAGATCTCCCAAGGAACGCCTTGAGAGGATTCCCCGCCTCGCAGTGGGATTTCGCGATCCATCGAGATTTTCCGATCCACGAGTCCGTAAAGCTTCAATTCCGTGCGGAGATGTTCAATGTGTTGAATCACCCCAATTTCGCACCGCCCAACAGCACGCTGTATCTGGACTCTGGCTCCAACGGTCTATTCGGCTATTCGCTGGAGACATTGGGACAGTACCTGGGTGGGAACAGTAACGGCGGCGGCGCACTAAGTCCGCTATATCAATTCGGAGCGCCACGCTCCATCCAATTTGCGCTGAAGTTGTCGTTTTGAATCCGACTGGCGGCATGAGGAAGGAATCCGCATGATTCATCGGTATTGCGAGCGGCTGCACCGCTGGACTGGGCTGTTGATAGCGGTGTTTCTGGTTGTTGTCGGACTCACGGGCTCAATCCTTGCGTTCCAGTGGAGAATTGACCGGCTGCTCAATCCGCAGCTGCATGTCTTCAGCCCTTCACAACAGCCGCTCCTTGGTTTGGCCACGCTTGCCGAAGACGCGGAGGCTTCCGATCCGCACTTGCGCGTAAATTATTTCTGGGTGGATCGCGATCAGGCAAAGGTCGTGGTGAGAGGGCGTACCGACCCATCCACTGGAATGCCGTACGAACTCGGTTACAGCGTACTCATTCTCAATCCTTGGAACGGCGCGGTCCTAGGGAGAGAAGGAATGGAAGGTAGCTGGACTGGGCCGGAGCCGTGGCGGAGGAAGGTGCTGCCATTCGTCTATAGCCTGCACACCAGTCTGGCGACGAACACCAATACAGGATGGACGGTCGTTGGCGTCGTTGCCCTGCTTTGGACCCTAGACAGCTTTGTCGGCTTCTATCTCACCCTGCCGCGCGGAACCGGACGTTTCTGGCCGCGTTGGCGACAGGCATGGCGAGTTAAGTGGAAGGCAAGTTCAATGCGGGTGCACTTCGACTTGCATCGAGCTGGAGGCCTGTGGCTTTGGCCTCTCCTTTTCGTCTTCGGATGGTCAAGCGTCATGCTCGGGCTCCCCGGCGTTTATGAGCCGGTAATGAAGCACGCCTTCAGTTACATTACAAACAGCCAGAGCATTGCGGAACATTCTCTCCCAAAGCCCCTCGAAACTCCTGCTCTGGACTGGCGCCAGGCGCAGGAGATCGGCGAACGCACGATGGCAGAGGAGGCGGCCCTGCATCATTTCACCGTTCTCCGGCCCTACGGGATGGCATACGTCGATGCATACGGCGCGTACACCTATTGCGTTCGATCCAGTATCGACTTGCGCAGTGAAGGCTGGGATACGAGCGTACTCCTTGACGGCAACACGGGGCGGCTTCAGAGCATCGACCTGCCGCGTGGCCAGCATACAGGGAACACAATCTCTACGTTTCTTTGGGCCATTCACTACGGCGATCTCCACGACTCGCTGCCCTACCGAATCTTGGTCTGCGCCTTCGGGACTTTAGTCACCACACTCTCATACACGGGCGTCGTGATCTGGTGGCGGAAGCGGAAGGCCAGGTCTCGATTCAAACCCGATCTACGGTCCAACCGCGCAGAAATCCAGGAGCTGTCTTAAGGGTAACTATGCGAGTTCTATCCGACAGCTTGAGAATGAACATCATTCGCGCACGCGCACGCGGGGAGACTTCTGCGCTGGTTGCGTCGAGACTTGGAGTGAAGCTTCGAACGGTGCAGCACATTTGGCACCGCTATTCGTTCTTTGGGGAGACAAGACCACGAGCACGCTCGGGTCATCGCGTATCCAGAGTCGCAGCGATGGAACCGACCATACGTGGCTGGATCGAAAGAGAAGCCGATCTGACGCTCCAAGAGATGTGCGAGCGGCTTAAGGACCGTGCAATTGGGATCACTCCTTCCGCTTTGTGGCACCAACTCAATAAATGGAAGCTTAGCCTCAAAACCAATCCTGAACGCAAGCGGGCCAGAACGGTATTGCACGCCCGGCGCAGATCCTACAGACGTGATGTGAGGCTTCCTGCGGGGGCCGTAAGCGCATGAAGACCTCTCTCACAAGCTTCGTTCTACTTTTGCAAGTCACTCTGACGCCGCAACAAGCGGATGAAGCACGGCGCGTCGAGGGAAAACTGCTGGCGCCCTGCTGCTACGCGCAGCCTGTCTCCCAACACATGAGCGAAGTAGCCGAGCAGATGCGAGAAGACATCACGGCGATGGTGGCTGCCGGGCAGGACGACAATGAAATCATAGGCCACTACAAATCGGAATACGGCGAAAGGATTTTGGTCGTTCCAGACGGAAAAACCGGAACAATCCTATTCGTTTTGCCAACGGCTCTATGCCTTCTCTCGATCGTCGCTATCACATGTTTGCTTCGTAGATTGTTGAGAGCCGCTCCTGCTGCGTCCGGGCTTAGCTTCCCGGAAATTCCGCCGGACCGCTATGAAACCATGCGGAGGCATATTGAAGATGCGACCCGGGAGATGGATGAGTAACCGTAGTTGTGGCGCGGCCGCGTAAATCACTGGCCGAATCTAGTTTCGTCCGCCGTTAATGCTTCAGACCACATGTCTCTACGTTCAGACCAAGCTCTCGTTGTAGCGGATATCGGAGTTCTGGTGTTTCGCGAAGGCCTGGAATGTGTCTTGGTCCTCGCGTCTATCACAGCTGGGCTACGACGCCTCGGTAAGAACTACAACCGTGCGGTCGCGGCGGGAGTGGCCGTTGCGTTTGCAGCGACGTTAGTGACTTGGTGTGCCGTATCGCGGCTTCTTAGTGATCTAGGCCGACAGGTCCCTGCCTTGGCCCTTCAAGCAGCAACCGGATTGCTTGCCATCATCGTCTTGCTCGTGGTCATGAATTGGTTCTTTCACAAACTCTATTGGACCGGCTGGATCTCATATCACAACACACGAAAGAGCGAGCTGTTAAAGCACGGTCGTGCGGGGAGCGTTACGGCGCACCGAGTGGTGTTCGGAATGATCCTTCTTGGCTTCACGTCGTTTTATAGAGAGGGCTTTGAGGTCGTCCTGTTCCTACAAAGCTACCGTCTGAAACTAGGTAGCGTGACGGTGGCTTGGGGAGTCGTTGCCGGAAGCCTCGCGACTGGAGCGGTGGCTGCCCTGACTTTCCTGGCACATCGGCACTTGCCTTACCGGAAGATGCTCGTCGCCACCGGCCTGATGCTGGGAATCGTCTTGCTCGTGATGGTGGGTGAAGAAGCACAGGAAATGCAGCTGGCACGATGGCTCCCGACAACTGACATTCCTCAGCTGAATCACCTGATCCCGGCGAGCTGGGGACCATGGTTCTCCGTATTCCCGACCGTCGAAACACTAGCTGCGCAAGGTTTGGCCTGTCTGCTCGTCTTGGGCTCTTACCTCGTTGCTCGATCAGAAAGGCTCTAGGATCCCACGTCCAACACCGCAGACTGCGCGCGATGATTCGACGTTAGTGAGAAGGTGGATACTTCGCCAGTTTTCTCTGCAACGACCGTCGATGAATTCCAAGCAAACGCGCGGCCTGAGAGATGTTCCCCCCGCAATCTGTCATAACGCGTTGCACGTGTTCCCATTCAACACGGCCAAGACTGGGTACGCTGGCCGGAGTTCCGGCAGTCTCAGATTCCCCGTCCGCGGATGATTGCAGGGACTCATACACGGCAAGAATTTGATCGGCATCTGCGGGCTTGCTTAGGTAGTGGTCCGCGCCACGCTTCACGGCGGAGATTGCTGTGGGGATGCTGCCATAGCCCGTAAGGACGACGATCATCATGGACGAGTCGACGGCGCGTAGTTCCTCCACAACATCCAATCCCGGCTTGCCCGGCATTCGAAGGTCCACGAGGGCGAGGTCTGGGCCACGTTCCCGCGCGACTCTGATGGCTTCGTCACCATTCGCCACGGCGTCTACATCCCACCGTCGCTGAACCAATGCCCGGCGAAGGCGATCGCGAAACACCTCGTCGTCGTCGACGATCAGTGCCAGTCGTATTTCTTCAGACTGCATCACGAACCTCGCGTCTGAGCGAACACGAAGGTAATTCGAGCAAAGCGGTGGTTCCTTTGCCGGGAGATGATGAAAACGAAAGGCGCCCGCCCATCCTCTCCGCAAAGGTTCTCACGAGAAACGTGCCAAGCCCCATACCTCTGCCTGGCTCCTTCGTCGTGAAGAAGGGTTCGCCGATCCGGCGCAGCACCGTTTCCGGCATCCCCTGCCCTTGGTCGCTCACAGAAAAGGTAATTTCAGGGCCACCCGGCACAGCGCTGAGTCGCACCGGCACACTTGAAACATTGGCGTCCAAGGCGTTCTTAACGAGCGCGACGAGAGATTGAATCGTGGCCTGTACAGGCAAAACGGCTACCGTCTGGACATCCCTTACCTCGACTGCGAGATGCCGTCTCTGCTCCGCCGGAAACTGACGCAGGACTTCGTCGAACAAATCCGTGACTAGAATCGAGCGCGCCGCCTCACCCATCGGCTCCGCGCCTTCAACGCTCATCCTTTCTAGGATCAGGCGGCAACGATCGACTTCAGCACGGATCAATCTCGCATCGGCAAGAGCTGCGTCGCCCTCGGGCAGAGCGGCGGCGAACCGCTCCAACTCACGCGCCACCACGGCGATCGTACCGAGCGGCGTCCCCAATTCGTGTGCAGCGCCAGCAGCCAACGTCACAAGCGACGCCAACCGATCCTTCTTGGCGATTTCTTCTTGCAACGCCAGCACTTGTTGGTCGCGCTGCCGAAGTGCGTCGGAAATTTTTCCGGTGAAAAATACGATCAGGGCCGTTGCCAGGATGAATGCAATCCACATGCCCACCAAATGCGGAGACAATCCTGGTTCGGCCTCATGAACGTGTAGACCGGGCAGGGGAACGTTGAAGAAGAACAGAAGCCCAAAGCAGATCGTCGAAATCGAGCCCAATACCCACGTCCAGGCCTTCTGAAGGACCACTGCTGAAAGTGTGATTTGGACGAGGTAGAGCACGCTGAAAGGGTTCATTGCCCCTCCGGTCAGTCCAAGCACCGCGGTGAGGCAAAGAATGTCCAGCACGAACAGGCCGGCCAATGTCTGCTGCGGAAAACGAAGCGACACCCGCGGCTTCCGATTGACTAATACATTGCTGCAGAGGATGACCGCCAACGGTGCCACTACCCAAAACAGCGGCACTCCCAGGCGAAAGACAGCCCTCATTCCGAGGACCAGTGCCAACTCTCCCAAAACTATGCCGTACCTGAGCCGAACAACCCAGGGAAGAGCAAGATTCGGCGCAGCATCTTCGGAACGCACCGGCGTCGCGGCTCCTAAGGGGCCTTCGTCGAAAGAAGGCTTTCCTCCACGGGCAACCGAAGGCATGAAATGAGGGACCGCCATGGATCGATTTTATGTCAAGGACATAGCAATTGTGATGCGACAATTTGCCACACCGACGATGCGACGTTGACCAACGGGTTCGCCCAACCAAGAATCGATTGCACGTATGCGAAATGCTTCCGGATAGCGCCACAGCTTTGGGTTTGTCATCTGTAGTGACCTGCCTCTCACCACAGATTGTATCTTTCGAAAAACTGTCTCAGAATGGGGTTCACTGGCTCCCAGGAAGTTGCACAGGAATGGTGTAGTACTGTCACTAAATCGAGCCGGAAGTTACAATGTTTGAACAACTTAATTTCGGAGGGGTGGCCGAGCGGTTGAAGGCGGCGGTCTTGAAAACCGTTAGGCCCGCAAGGGTCTCGTGGGTTCGAATCCCACCCCCTCCGCCATATCGCTCAGTAGGCCGAACCTCGATCTTCACTCTGTTCCGTTTCCTTTCGCTTATGTGACTATCCAGCCAGAGGTTACGGATATAGAGGGCAGGGTCCCGAGACAGGGATGCAGCCCCGGATTCCTGCCGCAGACGCCAACGGCTTTCTCGTTGACTCCATACTGGTCCTAACCGCATCAACTACTACTATCGGCGAACAGCTGAACCCCGTGACGCGGGAAGGAGGCTGCGTGGAAGGACCAGAATCTGCCGGAGTGAGCGTTTCAACAGTTCAGGAGGCGCAGGGCAAATCGAGTTTCTTTTCGGTTGAGTCTGTGCTCGACATTTTGAAGCTGATTTTCGCGGGCGCCCCGCTAGGAGAAGTGCTAACGATTATTGCCCAGCTGGTAGAGTTCCAGGGCGATGGTTTGTTCTGCACGATCTGGCTCCCCGACGGAGACGGAACGCACTTGC
>Ga0335078_10011874_pt1 | contig 12920 bp, 14 predicted proteins | sample Lox_Sample_32_FD_206711 | JGI IMG/M metagenome (GOLD analysis project Ga0335078, IMG submission 206711) | Soil microbial communities from Loxahatchee National Wildlife Refuge, Florida, United States - Lox_Sample_3.2 | ecosystem: Environmental > Terrestrial > Soil > Wetlands | place: USA... | reverse complement strand
ATGCCGAGGCGCGGCTGCGCGCGGCGCGCGCCTTTCTCATGGGCGCGGTCGCCGACGCCTGGCACGAGGCGCAGACGAAGAACGAACTCTCGCTCGATACGCGCATGGCGATCCGCCTCGCCTCGACCTTCGCCATCCGCGAGGCTAAGGACGTGGCCGACATCGCTTATGACGCGGCCGGCACCACGGCGGTCTTCGTCTCGAACCCGTTCGAGCGCCGCTTTCGCGACATCCACACCGTTTCGCAGCAGCTGCAGGGGCGGAAATCGCACTTTCGCACGGTCGGGCAATATCTCCTCGGGCTCGATGCGGACCTCGGCTGGATCTGAGGTCGGGTTGACAAGCAGCGCCTGCGCGGCAAATCTTTGGCCTCGCTCCAACGGATAAGAAAACGAAGGGCCGAGGAGGATGGCGGACAGGATCGTCTTTCGCGACGTGCGGCATATTTACCGGCCGCCGCGCCGTCGTGCGGTGCTCGCGCTCGACAATGTCAGCCTCGCGGTCAAGGACCGCGAATTCATGGCGCTGCTCGGCCCTTCCGGTTGCGGCAAGAGCACGCTGCTCTATCTCTTGGGCGGCTTCCTTCCGGTCGAGGCGGGCGCGATCCTGGTCGATGGCAAGCCGATCGGCGGCCCCGGTCCCGACCGCGGCGTCGTGTTCCAGAATTTCGCCCTGTTTCCGTGGAAGACGGTGCGGCAGAACATCCTCTACGGCCTCGAGAAGCTCGGCATCGCCAAGGCCGAGCGCGAGCAGCGCGCCAAGGACCTGGTCGATCTCGTCCACCTGACCGGGTTCGAGGACAGCTTCCCCTCGCAGCTTTCGGGCGGCATGAAGCAGCGCGTGGCGATCGCGCGCACGCTCGCGGTCGATCCCGAAATTCTTCTGATGGACGAGCCGTTCGGCGCGCTCGACGCGCAGACACGCGGCCTGATGCACGAGGAGCTGCTCGCCATCATGCGGCGCCGGCCCAAGACCGTCGTGTTCGTCACGCACGATGTACGCGAGGCGGTCTATCTCGCCGACCGCGTCGCGGTGATGACGGCGCGGCCCGGCCGCATCAAGGAGATCGTCGAGATCGAGCGCCCGGAAGGCGCCGGGCCCGAGATCGTCAACACGCCGGCCTTCGCCGAAAAAGTCGACCACCTGTGGCAAGTGGTGCGCGACGAGGCGATCCTGGCGCAATCCATTCGCGAATAGAGAGGAGACAACGATGGCAGAGGCTTCCGGCGTTAAGGAAGTCGCGTGGCTCGACTGCGCCGGCGGCGGCCAGATCGTGGTCGATGGCAGCTTCGCCTATATCGGCCATATCGACGCGCCGAACGGCACGACGATCGTCGATGTCGAAGACCCGAAACATCCGAAGATCGTCGCCGAGATCGCGATCCCGCACGGGCTCCATTCGCACAAGGTGCGGGCTGCGAACGGGGTCATGGTGGTGAACCGCGAGCATCATGGCCGCCCGCCCGAGGGCGAAAAGCCGGGCCGCGGCGGGCTCATCATCTACGACATCTCGAACCCGCGGAAGCCGCGCCAGATCCGCCATTGGGAATGCGACGGCAACGGCGTCCACCGCTTCACCTTCGACGGGCGCTATGCCTACATCTCGCCGCAGATCGAGGGCTATGTCGGCAACATCGTCATGATCCTCGACCTGAAGGACCCGGCCAAGCCCGAGGAGGTCGGGCGCTGGTGGATGCCGGGTCAGTGGAAGGCGGGCGGCGAGGTGCCGAGCTGGAAAGGCCATGCGCATCGCTGCCATCATCCGATCCGCCGCGGCAACCGGCTCTATACGAGCTACTGGCATGGCGGCGTCGTCATCCTCGACATCGCCGACATGACGCGGCCGAAGATGATCTCCTCGCTCGACTGGAGCCCGCCGTTCCCTTGGCCCACCCATTCCGCCGTGCCGGTCGAGCAGACCTTGCGCGGGCGGCGCTACATGCTGGTGGCCGATGAGGACGTGCTGCCGATGGACGAGGAGATGGCGCCGGAAATGTCCGCCTTCATCTGGATGGTGGACATCACCGACGAGACGCGGCCGGTGCCGGTCGGCTCATTCCAGGTGGACGGCGTCGAGGGCAAGCGCAATCCGCAGATGACCGGCTGCCATCAGCCGATCGAGACCATCACCGGCACCGAGGTGCCGTGCGCCTGGTTCGCGCAAGGGCTGCGCATTATCGACATCGCCAATCCGCACGCGATCCGCGAGGTCGCGCACTACATTCCGGACACGCAAAGCGGCAAGCGCGTCTGCGCCAACGACGTCTATGTCGACAAGCGCGGACTCATCTACCTCATTGACCGCTGGCGCGGCCTGTCGATCCTCGAGCGCGCCTGAGCGCTGGCCTTTACCGGTCGCGCTTGGCGGCGTCGGACACGATCTTGTAGCCGGCGGCGAGGACCGGATCCTTCTTGGACACGTCCTCGGCGACGCTGCCGAACGATTCCATCATCGCCGACTGCTCGTCCGGCGGAAGGTCGAGCAGCTCGCCGCCCTGCGCGACCCAAGTCTTGCGGCCGCCCGCGAGATCCTGAACGGCGTAGGAGTAGATCGACTCCGATTCCGCGGTCGCGTCCTGATCGACCACCTTCTGCAAGTCGGGCGGCAGCGAGTCATGCCATTTGCTGCTGAGCTCGATGACGATGAAGATGTAGGGCTGTTCCGTCTCGGTCACGTATTTGGCTGCGTCCTGATAGGACATGGTGGTGTAGACGGTGAGGCCCGAGACCGCGCCGTCGATGGCGCCCTGCTGGATCGCCGGCAACACGTCGCCGAGGCTCATCGCTACCGGCGTCGCGCCCAGGCGCTCGAACGCGACCTTCTGGAAATCCGAGGCGAAGATGCGGATCTTCTTGCCCTTGAAATCGGCGAGGTGGCGGATGCCGGTCTTGGTGATGATGAAGGACGGCGTCGCGATGAACAGGCCCGCGCCGTGCAGCCCCTTGTTCGCGCCGAGCCCGAGCATGAGCTTGCGCACCTCGGGATCGGCGGCGACCTTGCGCGCGTTCTCCATCGAATTGACGAGGCCCGGCGCCGCCATGAGCTGGAACCGGGGATCGATGCCGACGAAGAATTCCGGCGGGATGAAGGCGCATTGGATCGAGCCGAACTGCACGCCCTCGATCTGGCGCGGGATCGAGCCGAGCTGGCTCGCCGGATAGACCTCGGTCTTGATGCGGCCGCCGGAGTCCTTTGCGACGCGGGCCGCGTACTCGGTGGCGGCCTCCCAGTTGGTCTCGTGGATCGTCGGCAGCGTGATCTTCATCACGTACTGCTCGTCGGCCTTGGCCGGCGCGGCCGCGAACGAAGCGAGCGCCAGCGCGGAAACGCCAATCGTCTTGAACAGCTTGAATGACATGTGTCGGTCCCCCTCTACTTGTCGCGCTTGGCCGCGCCGGCCACGATCTTGTAGGCGGCGTCGAGCTCGGGCTTCTTGCTCGCGACGTCCTCGGCGACGGAGCCCAGCGTCTCCATCATCGCCGCCTGGTCTTCGGGCGGAAGCTCGATCCGCTCGCCGCCCTTCGCCACCCATTCCTTCTGCGAGTCAGTCCAGACCTTTTCCGCGAACGGCTCGATCGCCTTCGCCTCCTCGGCGGTCGCCGTCTCCACCACCTTTTGCAGGTCCGGCGGCAGCGTATCGAGCCATTTCTGGCTCAACTCCGAGACGATGAAGATGTAGGGCTGGCCGGTTTCGGTCACGTACTTCGCCGCGTCCTGGTATTGCATGTTGGTGAAGACCGGCATGCCGGCGATGGCGCCGTCGATTGCGCCCTGCTGGATCGCGGGCAGCACGTCGCCGAGGCTCATCGCCACTGGCGTGGCGCCCAGCCGCGTGAACCCGACTGATTGGAAATCGGACGCGAAGATGCGGATCTTCTTGCCCTTGAAATCGGCGAGGTGGCGGATCGGTGTGCGCGCGATGACGGCCGACGGCAGCGCCACGAACATGCCGGCGCCGTGCAGCCCCTTATTTGCGCCGAGGCCGAGAATGAGCTTCTGCACTTCGGGATCGGCCGCGACGCGCTCGGCTTGCGGCATCGATTCGACGAGGCCGGGCGCCGCCATGAGCTGGAACCGGTCGTCGATCCCGACCATGAATTCGGGCGGGACGATGACGCATTGAATCGAGCCGAACTGCACGCCCTCGATCTGGCGCGGGATCGAGCCGAGCTGGCTCGCCGGATAGACCTCGGCCTTGATGCGGCCGCCCGAATCCTTCTCGACACGCGCGGCGATGTTCTTGCCGTATTGATGCGGCGCGTCGTTGAGCGTCGGCAGCGTGATCTTCATGACATAGGTTTTGTCGTCGGCGCGCGCCGACGGTGCGGCGAGCGCCGCGACGAGCGCATACGCGGTGACCGACACCAACGCGCAGTTCCGGAACTTTCGCATCTTCTTCTTCCCCCTGAGGTTCGCCGGTCTTTGCCGGCGTATCGACGATTGACTGTAACCGATTTTTGCGCGCCAGCGCAATGATTTCACAGCGGTATCGCCAGCAGCGTGTCAACCCGCCGGCTGTCGCACAGGACGAGCTTCTCGGCAAAGAGCGGCTCGGGCCCTCCGATCACGATGCGGTCGAGATAGCGCCCGGTGCTGAACAGCATCATCGCGCCCTCCTGCGTCGTGCGGATCACCTGGTAGTTGGTCTGCGCCTCGACCGCGCCCGCCTCGCGCCGCGTCACCAGCGTCGGCGACAGGATGTGGCGGTAGCGCTGCGCCTCGTAGATGTTGGCCTCGCGCAGCGAGCGCACCCGGTCGATCAGCATGCCGCGCGAATTGGCGAAGAAGATGCCGACCGGCAGCTTCTTCTCGTAATTCTCGCGCGTGATGATCTGGTAGCGGCAGGTCTCGGTGAAGAAGAGCGGCCAGTCCTCGAGCCGGTCGTCGTCGATCGCCGCGGCATAGCGCGCCTCGAGCCGCTCGACCGCAAACTGCAGCTCGGCGTCGGTCATAGGCTCATGTGCTCGCGGTACACCTTCCAGAAGCCGCGCAGCGGCGATTCCGTGGCGCGCGTGTCTTGCGAGCGCCAGTCGCGCCCGCCCATCTCGAGCACTTCGCGATCTTCGCCCGATCCGGTGATGCCGCGCCGCACGAAGCTGCCGACCGCGCCGTCCTCCATCGAGACATAGCCGCCCGGACCGACGAGGTTCGCCTGCTTGACGCGGTGGAGCGTCATCGCCGCGTCGTCATCCTCGAAGCCGAAATAGGTCCACAACAGCTCGGTCTCGTCCTTGCCGCGCGGCACGACCTGGCGCGTGCACAGGCAATTCTGGATCTGCTGAAGGACAAAGCAGGGAAAAACGGAAAGGATTTGCAGCGTGATGCCGTCGCCGAACTCGTCGATGCCCTCGATCATGGACGGGTCGGCGAGACGGAAGCCCTCGTTCTTCGCGCGCAGATCGGCCGCGTCGTAATCGGCGTTTTGCCGGTCGGTCGCCGCCTTGGAATAGCTCACATGGTGGCCGCCGCTCTCGTCGATCAGGATGCCGCCCTCGGCCGAAAGCCGGTTGAGGCGGAACGTCGTGAAGAACAGATGTAAGAGGCTCGCGTGATAGGGATCGCGCACGTTGCAGATATACATCTTCCAGTTGTTCGGCAGGATCTGGCTGTTGTAGCCGATGACCTTCGCCGGCTTGCGCATGACGCGCGTGATGTGCTGGGCGATCGCGGGCCCGAGATATGTCGCAAGAGGCGGTGCGTCCGCGGCGAACGTGCCGAAGACGAGGCCGGCGAAAACCTCGACGCGCAAGGGCCTGCGCTTCCATTGCTCGCGGCGGAAATCCTCGGGCATGCCGCCCTTGCCCGCGATGCCGCGCTGGAACGGCACGGCGGTGAGGTTGCCTTTCAGATCGTAGGTCCAGCCGTGATAGACACAGCTGATGCGCGCGCCGTTGCCGCCCTCCTTGGGACAGATGAGGGCGCCGCGATGGGCGCAGCGGTTCTCGAAGCCGCCGAGGCTTCCGTCCAGGTCGCGCGCCACCACGACCGGCACGTCGCCGACGAAGGTCGCGCGGTAGTCGCCGGGCGTGGCGAGCTCGCACTCGAGGCAAAGATAGTTCCACACCGCGCCCATGAAGATGCGCTGCCGCTCGGCGTCGTAGATCTCGGCGCTCTTGTAGACGTCATAAGGGACGCGGGAAAAGCCGGGCTCGGGCCAGACAATCGGGCGGTCGTCCATGGCAACCTCTCGCGCCCGAGCGTAGAGCGGATGCAGGCCGAGTGCCACTCGCCGCCGGGCTTGCCAACCGCCACCCCCGCGCTTAGCCTTTCCGGCGATCGTCACCCTCGCGCGGGAAACGCCGTCATGATCAAGCTCAAGGGCATCGGCCACGTCAATCTGCGGGTCGCCGACGAGGCGCTCTCGAAGCAGTTCTACCGCGACGTGCTCGGATTCTTCGTCACCGAGGAGGACCCCGAGCATGGCGGCGTGTTCATGTCGCTCGGCGACAATTTCCACACCCTCGACATCGCCCAGCATCCCAATCCCGAGGCTGCGCAAAAGCCGGCGCGCGGCCAGATCGGCATGCTGCACATCGCCTTTCAGGTCGATAGCTACCAGGCGCTGCGCGATGCGTACATCCATCTCCTCGAGCACGGCGTCGAGATCCGCAACGCCACTAACCACGTCAACCAGCGCAGCATCTATTTCTCCGATCCCGACGGCAACACGCTCGAGATCTATTACGAGCTGCCCTATGCGCTCGATCTTTTCCCCGGCGGTCGCGCCGACGACGACGAAGATCTGCCCGTGAGCGGCCCGGACGAGAAGCTGCCCGATTGGGTTCTCGAGGACTGGCCGCCCCCTGAGATGAAGGCGCGGGTCGAGCGCATCCGCCAACAGAAGACGAAGCGCAAGGAAGGCACCACGGTCTGAGGGAGGGCGCCATGGCCATCACCGAACTCGCGCGCGAATCCGCCGCTACCGAAGCCGACGACGCGCTGACGCTCGCCGAGGCGCGCCGCTACATCGATCGCGGGCTCGCCAAGGCCAAGGAGCTGAAACAGTGCGGCAGCTTCGCCGTGGTCGATGCCGCCGGCAACGTGGTGTCGATCTCCAAGATGGACGGCGCGCCCGCCGTCTCGGCCGGCGTCGCCCGCGCCAAGGCGTTCGTCGCCGCCGTCATGCAGCAGCGCACCTTGCAGTTCACCGAGCGCATGAACCACGCGCCCGAGCGCTTCTCCGCCTATCGCGACGTGTTCGCGGGATTGGGCCTGCCCGGCGGCGTCGGCTTCCCCGGCGCCGGCGGCGTGCCAGTGATGCGCGATCTCGACCGCTGCGTCGGCGGCATGGCGAGCGGCCCGGGCATCGCGCCGCTGAAGCAGGTGCCGGGCGTCCACCCGAAACGCCTCGAGGCCGGACGCACCCAGGGCAATGCCGAGGACATCATCATCTGCCACGCCCTCGGCATTCCCTATCGCAGCCAGCACGGCTGATCCCATGCCGCTGACGCTCGCCGAGGCTCGCGCCTTCGCCGACCGCGCCGTCGAGCGCGCCAAGGGCGCGCGGCTCCGCGTCTCGGTCGCGGTGTTGAACGCGCTCGGCGAGCTGGTGCAGCTCGATCGCATGGACGGTGCCCCGCCGCTCACAAGCGACGTGGCCGAGGCGAAGGCGCGCACCGCTTTGAACCTGCAAAAGCCGACGAGCGAGGCGGCGCGCGAATTCGCGCAGAATCCCGGCCGGCTCGAGATGCTCGAGAAGGTCGCGCGCTTTGCCCTGGTGCCGCTGCCGGGCGGCTGCCCGATCCTGCGCGATGGCGTCGTCGTCGGCGCGATCGGGGTCAGCGGCGCCGAGGGAAAGGACGAGGAAATCGCCACCGCCGCGCTCGGCTGAGCCGGCCGCACCGGCGACGCGCAGCTTTAGCGAGGGTCTCATGGCATCGGCACCGAAATTCTGCGCCGCGATCGCCGCTGCGGCGCTCGTCTCATCCGCGGCGGGCGCGCAGGGCGTCATCACGCAAAAGAACGTCTCGCTCGCGCTGGCACAGGAGATCGCCAACGCGGCGATGGACAAGTGCAAGGAGATGGGATTCAAGATCTCGGTCGAAGTGATCGACCGCGACGGGCTTCCGATCGTGATGCTGCGCGGCGACGGCGCCGCGCTCATGACGCCCGAGGGCGCCGACCGCAAGGCCTATACCGCGCGCACGTTCAACGCGCCCTCAGCCGATTTCGTGAAGCGCATGCACGACAATCCGGGTGTTGCCGGCTCGATCCAATATACGCGCGTGCTCGCGCTCGGCGGCGGCCTGCCGATCAAGGCCGGCGACGAGGTGATCGGGGCGGTCGGCGTCTCGGGCTCGCCCGGCAAGGACGACGAATGCGCGCAAGCCGGGATCGACAAAGTCGCGAGCCAACTCAAATAGCCTCGCCCAGGATCGCGCCCGCGGCGATTCCGGCCTCGTGGCCTGCGATCTTCTTGCCGTCGCCGATGCGGCAGCGCAGCACCTCCAGAAATCCGCCCTGCGCGTGGACAGTGAAGCTCGCGCCGCCCGCCGCCGAGACCTGGCCGGGCTTCATGCCGCGCACCTCGCCGAAGGTGCGGGCGATGCGCTTCTTCGCCTCGAAGATCCGCAGGCGCTGGCCCTGCCACATCGTCCAGGCGCCCGGCGCCGGGTTGCAGCCGCGCACCAAATCGTAGACGCGGTCGATGTGCTTGGCCCAGTCGATGCGCGCTTCCGGATCGCGCACCCAGCCTTCGTAGGTCGCGGCGCTCTCGTCCTGGCGCCATTCGCGCGCCGTGCCGGCCACGACCGCGTCGGCCGCCTCGACCAGCGCCGCCACGCCCAAGGGAAAGATCTTGTCGAAATAGACCGTGCCGAGTGTGTCGTCGGGGCCGATCGCGACCGTCTTTTGCAAGATCACCGGCCCCTCGTCGAGCCCGTCGGACGGGCGGAAGATCGAAAGCCCGGTCTCGGTGCGGCCCTCGATGATCGCCCAGTTGATCGAAGACGGCCCGCGATGGAGCGGCAGCAGCGAGGGGTGGAACTGGATCGTGCCGTGCGTCGGGATGGTGCAGAAGGATTGCGGCACGAATTGCGTGACGTAGGCCATGACGGCGATCTCGGCCGCCATCCCTCGCAGCGTCCCCTGCGCCTCGTCGCTGGCATAGGAGCGGAAGGAGTGGGCGGGAATGCCGGCGCTTGCCGCCGCCTCCTGGAGCGGGTCGGGCCGCGTACCGGGTTCGGCGGGCGGGACGAATACGCCCGCAACGTCGTGGCCCTTGGCGGCAAACGCTTCGAGCACCGCTTTCCCGAATGCCTGCTGTCCGACGATGGCGAGGCGCATCGTCCCCTCCTAGACGAGATCGGCCAGGGTTTCGAACACCGGATGCTCCGCGCCCGCCTCGAGCCGCGGCAGCGCCAGCACCTTCGCGTCGCGCGCGAAGCGGGCGATGCTGGCGACGTTGTCGGCCAGCGGCACCGGGCTTTCGGCCGAGTCCGTCACCACCACCGCCGCGACCGGCACGCGGCGCTGCCTGAGCGCCGCGAGCGCCGTCAGCGTGTGGCTGATGGTGCCGAGATAATTGCCTGCGACGACCAGCGCCGGAAGCCGCAGGTCGGCGATCCAGTCGAGCACCGTGCGCTCGCCGTCGAGCGGCACCATGACGCCGCCGATGCCCTCGATCAGCAGCACTTCGGACGCCGCCAGCTCGGCACGGCAGAAGGCGAGGAGCGCCGCGTAATCGAGCACACGTCCCTCGCGCCGCGCCGCCAGCTCGGGCGCCACCGGCGCGCGATAACGGAAAGGGGTGATGCGCGCGATCTCGTCCGGCGTCGTCGGCAGGCCGAGCGCATCGAGAAGGCGCGCCGGATCGCTCGCGGGCGCGCTCCATTCCTCGAATCCGCTTGCGATCGGCTTCAGCGCCGCCACGTCGCGGCCACGCCGCCGCAATTCGCGGATGAGGCCTGCCGCGACGAAGGTCTTGCCGATGTCGGTGCCGGTCGCGGTGAGGAAAAGGCCGCTCATGCCGCCCGCCTTGCCACGCGCTCGCGCACGAGCCCCGAGAGCCGCGCGACCGCCTCGTCGGGGTGGCCCGCGGTGAACGCGATCCTGAGCCGCGCCGTGCCGGGCGGAACGGTGGGCGGCCGGATCGCCACCACCAGGAATCCCTCCGCCTCGAGCATCCCCTGCGCCGCGACCGCGGCCGCTTCATCGCCGAGCAGTACCGGCACGATCGCGCTTTGCGCCTCGGGCAGACCGGCCGCGCACGTGAAGGCGCGCGCCTTGGCGAGCGGCCGCGCCGCAAGGCTGGGCTCGCGCGCGATGATGTCGAGCGCCGCGATCGCGGCCGCGACCGCGGCGGGCGGCAATCCGGTCGAATAGATGAGCGGTCGCGCGCGGCTCGCCATGAGATCGACGACCGCGCGCGAAGCGCAGAGATACCCGCCATAGCTCGCCGCCGCCTTCGACAGCGTGCCCATCTGCAGCGGCACGTCCGCGCGCGCCTCGGCAACCGAGCCGCGGCCTTGCCCAAGCGTGCCGAACCCGTGCGCATCGTCCACCAGGAGCCAGGCATCGAAGCGCCTGGCGATCTCCGCCAGCTCCGCGAGCGGCGCGCGGTCGCCGTCCATCGAGAACACGCCTTCGGTCGCGATGAGGGCGTGGCGGTATTTCCCGCGCCGCTCCGCCAGAAGATCGGCGAGATGGCCCGCATCGTTGTGGCGGAACGCGGCAACCGCCCCGCGCGTGAGCTGCGCCCCGGTCCAGAGGCACGCATGCGCGAGCGCGTCGATGAGGACGATGTCGTCCTCGCCCCCGAGCGCCGGAACGATCGCGGTATTGGCGAGATAGCCCGACCCGAACACGCACGCCGCCTCCGCGCCCTTGAACCGCGCGAGCCGCTCCTCGAGTGCGGCGTAGAGCGGGTGGTTGCCGGTGACGAGGCGCGAGGCCCCGGCGCCGGTGCCCCAGCGCTCGACCGCGGCCACCGCCGCCGCCTTGACCGCCGGATGCTGCGTCAGGTTGAGGTAATCGTTGCACGAGAAGGAAAGCAGCCGGCGTCCGCCGCGCTCGACGAAAAGCCCGTCCTCGCGCGAAGTGGCAACGAGCGTGCGGCGGCGATTCATCGCCGCCGCTTCCGCGAGCTTTGCCGTGGCGAATCGGTCAAGCGACAGCACTGCGGCCTTTCACTTCCTGGCGCCGGGGATGTAGCCTCAAGGCGCAAGCCAAGGCAAGGAGCGTCGATGGCCCCGTCGAACGACGAGATCCGGTACGACTGGACGCGGGCGGAGCTTGGCGCGCTCTACGATCTCCCCTTCTCCGATCTGATCTTCCGCGCGCAGAGCGTCCATCGCCGGAATTTCGATCCCGCGCGGGTCCAGCTTTCGACGCTCCTTTCGATCAAGACCGGCGGCTGCCCCGAGGATTGCGCCTATTGCCCGCAAAGCGCGCGCTACGACACGGGCGTCGATGCGGCAAAGCTCATGGATGTGGCCGACGTCGTGGCCGAGGCGCGGCGCGCGCGCGAGGCGGGCGCCACGCGCTTCTGCATGGGTGCCGCCTGGCGCGAGCCCAAGGACCGCGATCTCGATCCGGTCTGCGTCATGGTCGCGGGCGTGAAGCGCCTGGGGCTCGAGACCTGCGCCACGCTTGGCATGCTGACGCCCGACCAGGCGCTTCGCCTCAAAGGCGCGGGGCTCGATTTCTACAACCACAATCTCGACACCTCGCCCGAATTCTATGGCGAGATCATCACGACACGGGTCTATCGCGACCGGCTCGACACGTTGGCGCACGTGCGCGCGGCCGGGATCGCGCTGTGCTGCGGCGGCATCGTCGGCATGGGCGAAAGCCGCGCCGACCGGATCGGACTGCTGCATACGCTCGCCACATTGCCGGAGCATCCGGAAAGCGTGCCGATCAATCTTCTCGTGCGCGTCGAAGGCACGCCGCTGGCGCAGGCCGAAGCGCTCGACGCGCTCGAATTCGTGCGCACGGTGGCGGTCGCGCGCATCGCCATGCCGCGCTCGGTGGTGCGGCTCTCGGCCGGGCGCGAGGCGATGAGCGACGAAACACAGGCGCTCTGCTTTCTCGCCGGAGCCAATTCGATTTTCTGCGGCCCGCGGCTCTTGACCACGCCCAACCCGGCGCGCGACCGCGACGGCGCGCTGCTGGCGCGCCTCGGCCTCACGCCGCTCGAATGACCGGCTGGCAGACCAGCGCGCCGACCTATCTCTGGCTTCCTTACGAGCGCATGAAGAGCGCCGCGCCGCTCGCCGTGGCGCGCACCGACGGCAGCCGGATCGAGCTCGCCGACGGCCGCGTCCTGATCGACGGCATCGCATCCTGGTGGACCGCCTGCCACGGCTACAACCATCCGCACATCCGCCACGCCTTGGCGCGGCAGTTGAAGGCGATGCCGCACGTGATGCTGGGCGGCCTCGTGCACGAGCAGGCGGCCACGCTCGCGCGCCGACTCGCGGCGCTGCTGCCCGGCGATCTCGACCACGTGTTCTTTTCCGAATCCGGATCGGTCGCGGTCGAGATCGCGCTCAAGATGGCGGTGCAGTTCTGGCTGAACCGCGGCGTCGCCGGACGCAGCCGGTTCGTCGCGTTCCGCGGCGGCTATCACGGCGACACGACCGGCGCCATGGCGGTGTCGGACCCGGAGGAGGGGATGCACCGCCTGTTCGCCGGGCTCCTGCCGCGCCACGACATTTTGGACCTGCCGCGCGACGAGGACAGCGCCGCGCGCCTCGAGCGCCACCTTGCGCGCCATGCCGGCGAGCTTGCCGGCATGATCGTCGAGCCGCTGGTGCAAGGCGCGGGCGGGATGCTGTTCCACGATGCCGAGGTGCTGCGGCGTCTGCGCGCGCTTGCCGACCGGCACGAGCTGCTCTTGATCTTCGACGAGATCTTCACCGGCTTCGGCCGCACCGGCGCGCTCTTCGCGTGTGAGGAGGCGCGCGTCGTCCCCGAC
>Ga0335078_10011873_pt1 | contig 12920 bp, 11 predicted proteins | sample Lox_Sample_32_FD_206711 | JGI IMG/M metagenome (GOLD analysis project Ga0335078, IMG submission 206711) | Soil microbial communities from Loxahatchee National Wildlife Refuge, Florida, United States - Lox_Sample_3.2 | ecosystem: Environmental > Terrestrial > Soil > Wetlands | place: USA... | reverse complement strand
CCACCGGGATCCGGACGCCAGGCACCTAGGTCGGCGTGGACCAGGCCGATCCGGTCGGCCAGCCCGCGCCGCCGCGCCTCCTGGCCGAGCAGGCCCAGGGCCTGGTCGGACACATCGACCGCGGTGACCCGGCGGCCGCTGGCCGCCAGCAGCAGCGCGCTGCCGGACGGGCCGCAGGCCAGATCCGCGACGGGGCCATCTGGCAGGTCCAGCGACAGCGCCTGCTCGGCCAGCGGGTGCGGCCGGAACGACGCGGTGAACCCCGGCCCGTACCGGGCGTTCCACCGCACCCGGTCCGGATGGCCGGAGAGCCCGGCCCGGTACTCGCGCACGCCTGGCAGGCTAGTCACTCGCCCGGCCAACCGTTGCGCTAACCGTCGTGGGCACAGGCGTGGGCACAGCGGTTAGCGCACACATTCCGGTGGGTCGGCGGTGGCCGGGAGGTGGGTCCGCACGCGAGACCGGGTCAGCCGGTGTTCGGGGGTGCGTAGAGCAGCACGTTGTCGTGCTGGTCGGTGGCCGCGCACGCGTCCACCGCGACGCAGCTGAGCTGTTTGATGCCGACCCCGGAATCCACCATCGACGGGCTGGACCACCGGCCGCTGACGTAGCTGGCGACCGCGCCGGAGTCATAGCTGGCCAGGCAGGTGCCCTTGGACGGGCAGGACACGGCGGCCGCCCCCGGCGCGATCGGCAGCAGGGTCCAGTGCCCGGCGGCGAACTCGGCGGCCAGGCCCGCGGAGTCCACCGCCATGCAGAACGACACGTTGGGGCAGGACACCGACACCAGGTCGTGGCCGTGGTCGACCGGGTCGGCCCGCCACGACGCGCCGTTGTAGGTGAATGTGGCGCCAGCCGAACTGACCGCGACGCAGCTGGTGGGACGGGCGCAGGACACCGAGTTCAGCCGGTGGCCACCGGGATCGACGGTGAGCTGGGTCCACCCGCTGGCCGGGCCGCCGTACCGGAAGCCGATCCCGATCGTGTCCACGGCCATGCAGAAGTCCGGGCCCGTGCAGGACACGCTGGTCAGCACGCCGGGCCCGGTGCCAACCAGCACCGGGGTGCCCCAGCTGCCCTGGCTGAGGGCGATGGAGTAGCCGTTGTCATCGAGAGCCAGGCAGAACCGGGTCGACGCGCAGGAGATGGCGACCAGGCCGCCGTTCGGGTCGGCGGCGGCCACCGGCCAGGTCGCGGCGGCCTGCCGAGCGAGCACGCCGCCGCCGCTGTCGGCCACGTAGCACACCCGCCGTGAGGCGCAAGCCAGCCCGGTGATCCGCTCGCTGCCGCGGAGCGTTTGCGGGTTGACCGGCACCGGCGCGGTCCACCGGGCCAGGCCTTCGGTGGCCGCGGCCGACTTGCCCGGGCTGGCCGAGCCGGATCCGGGGCGCGAGCCGGCCGGACTGCTCGCGCTGCCGGCCGGTGGCCGGGCGGACGGCTTCGACTGGCGGTTGACGACCATCAGCGTGCCGGTTACTCCGGTGATGCCCAGGATGGCCAGGGCCGCCACCGCCACCAGCACCCGGGTGCGGCTCGGCCTGGTGTACCCGGTGCCCAGCTGCGAGTCAGGAGGCGGGACCGGACGGGGCGGGGCCGCCGGGCTGGGCGGGGGCACCGGGCCTGGCGGGGGCACCGCCGACGGCGCGGCGGGCCGGGCCACGGATCCATCGGGTGGGGTGCCGGCCGGCCAGCCAGCGTCGTGGTAAGCGCCGGCTGGCTCCTCAGGCGCCAATGAGCTGGGCGAAAAAACCGGATTGCCAGCCTGGGCTTCGGAAGCCGCGATGTATTCCGTGAAGGAACCGCTGGTGTACTCGGTGTGATATTCCGTCAACGGCGCACTCGGGTATTCCGGGGGCACTTGCGCCGGTGGCTGGCCAGCCAGGTCTTCGCTGGTCTCCGCCGCAGGCTGGACCTGGTCCGGCTGCTCAGCGGGGAAGCGTGGTCGCGCCTGGGCGCCACATCTGGCGCAGAAGTCTTCCCCCGGGAAAATGGCATGACCGTTTTCGCAACTCCGCACTGGATCCCCGCCTCGATCGCCTGCGTTGCCAGTTTGCCGATATTAGGGCATTTCCGCCCGGCCCGGAGCCGCCTTGACCAAGGCGATATTCAACCTCCCCGTGCTCAGCTGGCCGCTCACCCACCCGGCGGCTCACCCACCGGCCGCTGGCCCACCAAGCTGCCACAGCCGGGGGGCCGCCCAGGCGCCGGTGATCACCGTGTCCGGGCTGCGCCGCCGAAGCGCCGCGAACCGCTCGGCGAGCAGCTGCAGCCGCACCGTCATCGGGATCTGCGCCAGTACCGGCGGCAAGCTCCCGCCCGCGACCGACAGCGTGGCGACCGGGATGCCCTCCTGGGCGGCGGCCTGCCCCAGCGCCGCGGTGAGCCCGTCCGGGTCGGCGTCCGGCTGCACCAGCAGCAGGCCGTCGGCCGCGGTGTACGGTACGGCGAAACCATGCAGGAGGCGTTCGGTATCGAAGCCCTGAGCCAGCAGGCCGGCTCCCTCGCGGAGCTTGAGGGCCGCCTCCCGCGCGGTCACCCCCCATGGCCCGCAGCCGATGACGGCCAGGCTCCGGGCCGGGACGGCGACGTCGTCCACGCCGGGGCTGGCCAGGATGTCCCGCACCTGCGCGGCGGCCTGCCGCAGGTCCGCTGGGGAGCCGTGGGCCGAGCCCGCGTGCTGGGCCAGCCGGGCCAGCACGGCCAGCGCGCTGGTGTAGCTCACCGTGTAGGTCTCGGCTTCCTCGTGCGGGACCGTCTGGATGGCCTCGGGCCACCCCGCACCCGTCCCGGTGATCGACACCAGCGGCACGCCACGGGCCAGCGCGTCGGCCCGGGACCGGGCCGCGTACGCGGTCTCGCCGGTGTGTGAGATCACCACCAGCGCGTCCCCCGGCTGCGGGCCCGCACTCCACCGCGCCCAGGTGGCCGAGGGGAACCAGCGGGCGTCCAGGCCGGCCTGCTCCAGCAGCATCGCACCGAGCTCAGCGGCGTGCTGGCTGGTACCGGTGCCGACCAGGATCACCCGGCGGGCGGCGGCCAGCGGCGCGGCCCGGTCGGCCAGGTCGAGCCCGGCCATCCGGTCCAGCACGTCAGCCTGCTGCCTGATCATCCGGTGCAGCGCGGTATCCGTCATGCTCTCCCCCATCCCAGTGCTTCCGCCGTCCGGGTCAGCACACTAGTCGTCCCCGTGAATGCCGCGCTGCGGGTGCCCCGGCCCGGCGGCACCCCGTCGGCCGCCGCTAGCCGCCCGCCGCGGGCAGGCCGAGTTCGGCGCGAATGGCGTCGGTGTGCTGGCCCACGGCCGGCACCGCGCCCATCACCGCCTCCCGGCCGGGCACGGTGACCGGGGGCAGCAGGGCCCGGACCGGGCCACCCGGCGTGCCCACCTCGCGCCACCGGTCGCGCGCGGCCAGCTGGGGGTGGTCGGCGAACTCCGCCGGGGTGCGCAGCCGCGCGTTGGCCAGCCCGGCCGCGTCCAGCCGGGCCGCCAGTTCATCGGCGGGAATGGCCGAGAACACCGCCGAGATGATCGCGGTCAGCTCGCCGTCGTGGGCCACCCGGTCCGGGTTGGTCGCGAACCGCCCGTCGGTGGCCAGCTCCGGGCGGCCCAGGACCTTCTCGCACAGCACCGCCCACTCGCGTTCGTTCTGGATGCCGAGGAAGACCTGGCTGCCACCGGCCGCCGGGTAGGGGCCGTACGGGGAGATGGACGCGTGCCGGGCGCCGGTCCGCTGGGCCGGGTGGCCGCCGTACACGCTGTAGAAGTACGGCTGGCTCATCCACTCGCCCAGCGCGTCCAGCATGGCCACCTCGAAGCAGCCGCCACGGCCGGTGCGCTCGCGCTCGTAGAGCGCGGTGAGCACGCCGGTGCAGGCGTACATGCCGGCCGCGATGTCCGCGACCGAGATGCCGGCCTTGGCCGGCTCATCCGGGGTGCCGGTCACCGAAAGCAGCCCGGCCTCGCACTGCACCAGCAGGTCGTAAGCCTTCTTCGCACGGTACGGGCCGTCCGGCCCGTAACCAGATACCGAGCAGCAGATCAGCCGCGGGTAGCGGCCGGCCAGCGGGCCAGCGGCCAGGCCGAGCCGGGCGGCCGCCCCCGGGGCCAGGTTCTGGATGAACACGTCGGCCCGCGCCAGCAGCGCCGCGATGACCGCCTGGCCGTCGGCGCTCTTGACGTCCAGCTCGATGCTCTCCTTGCCCCGGTTCAGCCACACGAAGTAGCTGGACTGGCCGAGCACCGCGGCGTCGTAGCCGCGGGCGAAGTCGCCCGCCCCGGGCCGTTCGATCTTGATCACCCGGGCGCCGAGGTCGGCCAGCTGCCGGGTGGCGAACGGGGCGGCCACCGCCTGCTCCAGCGCGACCACCAGCAGCCCGCCCAGCGGCAGGCGACCCGGGCGCCCGCCACCAGAACTCAACCCGCCCGTCACGGGGCCACCGAGTTGCGCCTGACCAGCTGGCGGGCGATGACGCCGCGCTGGATCTCGTTGGTGCCCTCGCCGACGATCATCAGCGGGGCATCTCGGAAGTAGCGCTCCACGTCGAACTCGGTGGAGTAGCCGTAGCCGCCGTGGATGCGCACCGCGTTCAGCGCGATCTCCATCGCGGTCTCCGAGGCGAACAGCTTGGCCATGCCGGCCTCCATGTCGGCGCGCCCCCCGGCGTCGTAGCAGCGCGCCGCGTACAGCACGAGCTGGCGGGCGGCGGTCAGCTTGGTGACCATGTCGGCCAGGTAGTTGCCGATGGACTGGTGCCGCCAGATCGGCTGGCCGAACGTCTCGCGGTCCTGCGCATAGCGCAGCGCGTCCTCCAGCGCGGCGCGGCCCACGCCGAGCGCCCGGGACGCCACCTGGATGCGGCCGATTTCCAGCCCGCGCATCATCTGCCCGAATCCCCGGCCCTCGGACCCGCCGAGCAGCGCGCTGGCCGGCACCCGGAAGTCGTCGAACGACAGCTCGCAGCTCTCCACCCCCCTGTAACCGAGCTTGGGCAGATCCCGGGACGCGGTGAAGCCGGGTCCCTTCTCGGCCAGCAGGATGCTGATCCCGGCGTGCGCGGGCGACGCCGCCGGGTCGGTCTTGCACATCAGCGCGATCAGCTGCGAGTGCCGCGCGTTGGTGATCCAGGTCTTGGACCCGTTCACCACGTAGTGGTCCCCACCCCCATCCCCCTTCACCCGGCGCGCGGTGGTCCGCATCGCCTGCAGATCCGACCCGCCGCCGGGCTCGGTCAGCGCCATCGTCGCGCGGATCTGCCCGGTGGCCATGCCCGGCAGGTAGCGCTGCTGCTGCTCTTCGGTGCCGTAGTCCAGCAGCAGCTTGGCCACCACGGTGTGCCCGCCCATCGCGCCGGCCAGGCTCATCCAGCCGCGGGCCAGTTCCTCGGTGACCAGCGCGTAGCACGGCGTGCTGACCCGCGCCGCGCCCCACGGCTCGGGGATGGCCAGCCCGAAGATGCCCAGCTGCTTCATCTGCTCGATGAGCTTGCCCGGGTAGCTGTTCGCGTGTTCCAGCCCGGCCGCGACCGGCTTGACCTCCCGGTTGACGAACTCCCGGACCACCTCGACGATGGCCCGCTCGTCCGCGTCCAGCTCATCCATGCCCGGTCCCCCTAGACGTGCTCGCGCAGCAGGTCGGCGGCTCCGGCCCAGGTCAGCGCGGACAGGTCCACGGGCAGTCCGGCCAGGCAGTCGGCCACCTTGTCCTGCAGCTGGCTTGCGGACGCCGGGCGGGCCGGCGAGCCGGGCGGGAACTGCTGGCTGATCTGCGCGACGCCGCCGCTGGCGGTGTGGATCTCGGCGGTCAGCTCGCCGTCCAGCAGCCAGCTGCCGCCCGGCTCGGTCTTGACCTCGACCGCGTCGATGAGCTGCTGCGCGGCCGGCCGGCGCACCGCGTCGTCGGTGAAGCTGGCGAAGCCCGGATAGCCGTCGAGCAGCACCGCCGCCGCCGCGTACTCCAGGCTGAACTTGCCCTGCAGCCCGGTGACCGGCTGATGGTGGATGAGCGGGGTGACCGTGGCCTCGGGGGTGCGCAGCACGATCCGGCGCACCTCAGCCGGGTCCAGCCGGCCCGGCTGGGCCAGCTCGCCGAGCGCGCTGATCGGCCGCTGCAGCGCGTAACAGCACGGGTAGAGCTTGATGGCCAGCCCACCCGGCACGGCCGGGCCGGACAGATCGACGCGGGCCGGGTCGCCGCCGGCCAGGCCCAGCCACTGGTCCAGCGCGGCCGGGTCGGCCTGTGCGCCAGCCGCGGCCAGCCGGGCCGCGCGAAGGCCGGCCTCGACCGCGAATCCCACCTGCAGTGCCTTGCCGTCGGTGCCGAACGCCCGCTGCACCCCACCGGCCCCGGGCACGGCCAGCGCCAGGGCCGTGGCGATCTGGCCGGGCGGCAGGCCGAGCGCGACCGCCGCGCCGGCCGCGGCGGCTGGCGCGCCCGCGGTGCAGGTCGCGTGCCAGCCGGCCGAGTAGTGCGGCCAGCCCAGCGCGCTGCCGAGCCGGGCCATCACCCCGGCCGCGGCCAGGTAGGCGCGGGCGTCGCCGCCCACCGCCACCGTCGCGGGCACGCACACCGCGCTGATGTGCGTGGTGGACTGCATGTGCAGGTCGTCGAAGTCGAGCACGTGCGCGGCCACCGCCCAGCGCGGCCCCTCCGGGAGCGCCACCGCCAGCCGGGTGACCGGGTGCTCCCGGGCGGCCAGCGCCACCGCGACGGTGTCCAGCAGGGAACGCCGCGCCAGCTCGCCGTCCTCCTCGGTGGGCAGCAGGTCGTGCGCCCACTGGGCGAGCAGCCCGGCGACCGGGTCAGCCGATGACACCTTCAGACCCACTTCCTTTACTTAACGCTCCCAGCCCCCGACTGGGCCAAGTTGGCCGACTGTATCTACGATATGTACGGCCATTTAGACATGGACGGGCCGGACGGGTCAAGCGGAGGCACCAGTGCCAGAGCGGGCAAGCGCGTACCGGACGCTGGCCGCGTCGCTGCGCGATGCCATCCGCAATGGCGAGTACGCCGGCGGCCGGCGGCTGCCGACCGAGGAGCAGCTGTCCGCCCGCCACTCGGTGAGCCGGCAGACGGTACGGCGGGCCATGCAGGACCTCGTGTCGGAGGGCATCATCTACCGGGTGGCCGGCCGGGGCACCTACCCGGTGGCCGAGGCGGACCGGTACATCCGGCACTTCGGCTCGGTGCAGGACCTGATGGCGCTGTCGCTGGACACCGAGTGCCGGGTCGTCACCCCGCTGCGCCGCGTGGTGGACGTGGCCGCCGCCAGCCGCCTGCGGCTGCCATCCGATGACGTGTACACGCTGACGCTGGTGCGCCGGCACGGGGCGGTGCCGTTCTGCCACACCACGGTGTTCCTGCCCCCCCGGGTCGGCGAGCTGGTCGGCGACGCCCCCGAGCTGGCCCGCGCGGGCCGGCGGAGCCGGATCACCGTCATCGGGCTGATCGAGGCCCGGCTGCCCGGGTCCATCCGCGGGGCCGAACAGAGCATCACCGCGGCAGCCGCGCCGCCGTTCGCGGCGCAGCACCTGGAGCGCCAGGCGGGGGAGCCGCTGCTGCGGGTGGACCGGCTCTACACCGGCGACGCAGCCGACCCGGTGGAGCTGGCGGTGAGCTACTTCGATCCCGCGCACTACTCCTACCGGGTCAAGCTGCGCCGTGGCCCGTAAGACACGGTCCAGAGTCAGCCACGCTCCAGCGTCGGCCACGGTCCAGCGTCAGCCGAGGCCCTCCAGCCGGCCGCAGTACGCGCGGTACTGCTGGAGCGCGGTCCGCAGATCCTCGGTGCTCGCGTTGTCGCGCCAGCCGGCCCGCAGGTGCTCCTGCTCCCGTTCCAGTGTCGCGGTGAGCGCGGCGGTTATCTCGCTGGCGGTGGCGGCCGCGCGCTCGACCGAGGCGCGCGGGTCGTCGACGAACAGCGCCATGATCTCCGGCCACTGCTGCTCGGCCAGCGCGGCGGCCGGGACGTTCCCGGTGGCGGGCTTACCGGCAGCTGTCCCGGCAGCGGGCTCAGCGGCAGGCGCCCGCGCGGCTGGCTCGCCGGGGACGGGTTCACCGGTGACGGTCTCGGCCTCGACCGCGTCCCCGGTCATGTCCCCGGTGGGCGCGGGCATGGTAGCGGGCTCGCCGACCCCCCGGGCCGTGCCGACCACGTCACGCTGGCCAGGTGCGGTGGTGGTGGCCGGATCCCCGGGTGCGACGGCTGGGTCGCCGACCGGGACCGAGGCACCCCGGCCGGCCGGCACGACCGACTCGGCGCCCGGCCCGGCGGCGTCCATCCCGGCCGCGCCCGTCTCGGTAGCGCCCGTCTCGGCAGCGCCCGTCTCGGCAGAGGTACCCAGCTCGTCCTCGTGGGCGAGCGCGGCTGGCTCCCCATGGCCGGCCGGCCCGGGCTCCGCGGCGATCGGTTCGTCCTCCCGGGCCAGGATCAGGTCGTCCTCGTCGCCCATCGGGGTACCGGACATCGAGGTAGGGGGGCGAGCTGGCGCGTCGGCGCCATCCGCGGGAATTACCAGGGGCGGCGGGGTCCGCCCGTCCCCGGTCGTTTCGGCCGTGCCGGTGTCCGCGGCCGACCCGGCCATCTTGTCTCGCTGCGAAGTCATACTGGTCACCTCTCTTGCGGGCGGGAAGCCACCGGCGCGCCGGTGCCCGGGTCCACGGTCTCGTCAGTAACGGCCGGGTCCGCCGGATCTGGCCGGGTGGGTACGTCACTGGCCACCGTGGTGGCCGCGGGCTCGCGGACATCGGTGGCCGGGATACGGCCGCCCTGCTCGGCTGCTGGTGTGGTGCGGCCATCGGCCGCCGGGACGTCAGCCGGCACACCCTCAGCCGGAACTGTGTCGGCCGGGGCAGTGCCAGCCGGCGCGGTGCCAGCCGGCGCGGTGCCAGCCGGCGCGGTGCCAGCCGGCGCGGTGCCAGCCGGCGCGGTGTGCGCGGGGTCGCCGTCGGCCGTCTCGGTGGCTGGCTCGCCCAGCAGCTCGGCGAACAGCGACCGGTAGTCGACCATGGCCTGCCGCAGGTCCTCGGTGGAGGCGCTGCCCGCGGCCGCGCGCTCGCTGACCGCGTGGGCGGCGCGGTAGCGGTCCAGCGTGCTGGCATGCTCCACGGACAGGTCGGCGACCGCCTGGTCATGGTCCTCGGTCGGGTATCCCCGGTCCTTCATCACGGCCACGATCAGCGTGTGCGCGCCGGCCACCGCGGCCTGCGGGGCATCCACGAATTGTTCCTGGACCGCCGTCCACTCGGACGAATACCTGGCCCGGGCGGTTGGGTTCAGCGGCCGGATATTGAGCCCGCTGACCCGGCGTTCCCGCTCGGTCAGCTCGGCTTCGGCCTGACGTTTACTGTCGTGCTCGCTGACGGCCCGGTCGTATTCCGGCCCGAACCGTTCGCGCAGGCGGCGCCGGCGGTTCGCGGCGGCCAGCACGGCCAGCGCGGCCGCTACAACGAGCACCACGACGATAATGGCCACAATGGCTCCGGTGGACATCGCAACCTCCTTGTTGGGGCAAGCGCCCACGGACTCCCCGGGTAAAGCGACCCCAAACACCGGGCTGGTCAGCCGCGCAGCGGCCCAGTCCAAGCGCGGCTGATCCCGGGACTGCCGGGCTTCCCGGCGTTCGGGTGCACGCCTGTCGGGTAGTGGGCGGCCATGACGACCAATGCGACCGAAACCGAGCGCAAGTACGACGCGCCGCCGGGCACCGTGGCGCCCGAGCTGGCCGGCCTGCCCGGGGTGGCGACCACGGCCGGCCCGCAGCGGCAGGTGCTGGAGGCGGAGTACTTCGACACGGTCGACCTGCGGCTGCTGCGCAACGGGATAACCCTGCGCCGGCGGCAGGGTGGCAGCGATGCGGGCTGGCACCTGAAGCTTCCAGCCGGGAAGGACACGAGGCAGGAGATCCGGCTGCCGCTGAGCCGGGGCCGCCAGGTGCCCGGGCGGCTGGCCGGGCTGGTCCTCGGGTACACCCGGGGTGCGGCGCTGCAGCCGGTCGCCCGGATCAGTACCCGGCGTCAGCTGCTCACGCTGGTGGACCAGGCGGGCGGCTCACTCGCCGAGATCGCCGCCGATGACATCTCGGCCCAGTCGCTGGGCGCCGAGACCGCGATCTCGACCTGGGGTGAGGTCGAGGTCGAACTGACCGGCGGCGGACCGAAGCTGCTGCAAGCCGCCGACGCCCAGCTTCGCCGCAGCGGGCTGCGGCCGTCGGCCCGCTCGGCCAAGCTGGAGCGCGCGCTGGCCGGCCGGCTGCCCGCGGCCAACGGCAGCCAGCCTGTCCCGGACGGCTCGGCCGGCGCGGCAGTACTGGCCTACCTGCGCCAGCAGGCGGCGGTGATGAAGGCCCAGGACGTGATGGTCCGCCGGGACCAGCCCGACTCGGTGCACCAGCTGCGCGTCGCGTCCCGCCGGCTGCGCAGCACGCTGCAGTCTTTCCGCGCGATCATCCCGCGGTCCGCCAGTGACCAGGTCATCGCCGAGCTCAGGTGGCTCGCCGGGGTGCTCGGCGAGGCTCGTGACGCCGAGGTGCTGGCCAGCCGGCTGCGTCACAACCTGCGGGAGGTTCCGGCGGAACTGCTCCTGGGGCCGGTGGAGGCGCGCATCCAGGCCCACTTCGCCCGGCTGTCCGGTGCCGCCGGACGGGAGGTGGGTGAGGCGCTGGACTCCCCGCGCTACCTTGCCCTGCTCGACTCGCTGGACCAGCTGATCGACAAGCCCCGGCTGACGCCGGAAGCGGCCGGGCCGGCCGGGGACGTGCTGGCCGCGGCGGCCCGCCGCGCCTACCGGCGCACCGCCCGGCGGCTGCGCCGGGCCCGGCGGGCGCCGGCCGGCCAGGCCAGGGAAGTCGCGTATCACGAGGCCCGGAAGGCGGCCAAGCGGGCCCGCTACGCCGGTGAGACGGTCAGCCTGGCTCTCGGCCAGCCCGCCCGCCGGTTCGCCAAGCAGATGAAGCAGATCCAGTCAGTGCTGGGCGATCACCAGGACGCCGTGGTGGCCCGCGGGGTCGACCGGGAACTCGGCATCAGCGCCTTCCAGGCGGGCGAGAACGCGTTCAGCTACGGCCTGCTCTATGACCGGGAGGACCAGCTGGCGGCCCGGCTGCGGGCCGAAGCGCGGCGGGTCTGGCGGGACCGGACGCGGCCCGGCTTCAGCCAGTGGAGTAGGTAACGCGGCTCAGCGCCGCAGCCAGCGGATGGCCAGCCAGGCGCCGACCAGCGCGACCCCAGCGACGGCGATGGCCGGCACCCGGTTCTGATCCACGGTGTGAGCCACCTGCCGGGCCCGGCGCTGGACCGGCTCAGGCGCGGCCGCCCACGCGGACGCGCCGGCCTGGGCGGCCCGGCCGCCGAACTGCCGGGCGGCCGGCTGGCTCGCGCCGAGCATGGTCTTCCCGCGCTCGGCCACGGTCTGCCCGCTGCCCGACACTTTCCCGGTGAACTGGCTGGTCCGGCTGCCCAGTTCCTGCTTCACGCCAGCCAGCTTGCCCCTCAGCTGGCCGGAAACCTCGGCCGCCCGCTGCTGGGCCCGCGCCTTGACATCGGCCCTGGCCGCCAGTGCCTCCACGGTCTCCCCCAGTTCCTCCCGGGTCCGGTTGATCTCCGCCACCAGCGCCTCCGGGTTGTCCGGCGGGACCGAGCCCGGTCCGGACTGGGTCCCCGCATCCCTGGCCTCTTCTGCGCTCATCGGTGCGCCCTCTCCTTGATCTCGTCAACGTCGGCCTTGACGCTCTGCACGGCCTGCTCGGGCACCGGCGGGGTAGCCTCGCGCAGCTGATTCCTGCCCATCAGCGCGACCACGCCCGCCACGGCCAGCAGGATCAGGCCGACGATCAATGCTGCCAGCCATGCTGGCACGGCGAGCGCCAGCCCGATGATCGCCGCGGCCAGCAGGCAGCCGATGGCATACAGCATGATCAGCCCGCTGCCACCGAACATTCCTGCCCCGCGGCCAAACCGTTTGGCCTTGCGGGTCATCTCGTATTCAGCCAGCTTCAGCTCGTCGCGGACGAGCCGGGACACCTGTTCGGTCAGGCCTTTGACGAGTTCTGCGGTGGACTGCTCGGCAGCCGGGTGTGCTCTCGGGTCTGTCATGATTCAGCCTTCCCCTCGCTGAAGCGCCTGACCTACCCGGGTAGCGCGGGGGCTAACGCAGAGTGGGCGCGACCTTCTCGGTGATGAGCTCGAAGGACCGGATCCGGTCCCCGAGGTCGTAGACCATCGTGGTGAGCATCAGCTCGTCGGCGCCGGTCCGGCCGAGCAGGTCAGCCAGCCGCTGGCGGACCGTCTCCGGCGAGCCGACCGCCTGCCCGGCGAACCGCTCGCTGGCGAACTGCCGCTCCTGCTCGGTGTACGGATAGGCGGCCGCCTCCTGCGGGCTGGCCATCGGCTGCGGCCGGCCGGCCCGCAGCCGGAGGAAGGACAGCGCGGCCGGGCCGGACAGCCACTGCGCCCGCTCGTCGGTGTCCGCGCAGATCGCGGCGACCGCGACCATCGCCCGCGGCTGGCTCAGCCAGCGCGACGGCCGGAAGTTCTCCCGGTACAGCGCCAGCGCCGGAACGGTGTTGGCCGAGCTGAAGTGGTGCGCGAAGCTGAACGGCAGGCCAAGCAGCCCGGCCAGCTGCGCGCTGTACCCGCTGGAGCCGAGTAGCCAGACCTCCGGCATGTCCCCCCGGCCCGGCGTCGCGCTGATCGGCGAGCGGAAGTCTTCCCCGGAAAACGGGTTGATCCCGCTGAACAAGCCGATCAGGTCGGCCAGCTCCTGCGGGAACGCCTCGGCCGACAGCCCCTCCATCGTGCGGCGCAGGGCCAGCGCGGTGTACTGATCGGTGCCGGGCGCCCGGCCGATGCCGAGGTCGATCCGGCCCGGGTGCAGCGCCTCCAGCGTGCCGAACTGCTCGGCCACCACCAGCGGGGCGTGGT
>Ga0335078_10011872_pt1 | contig 12921 bp, 6 predicted proteins | sample Lox_Sample_32_FD_206711 | JGI IMG/M metagenome (GOLD analysis project Ga0335078, IMG submission 206711) | Soil microbial communities from Loxahatchee National Wildlife Refuge, Florida, United States - Lox_Sample_3.2 | ecosystem: Environmental > Terrestrial > Soil > Wetlands | place: USA: Florida... | reverse complement strand
GGCGCGCCACGGCGTGGGAGGTGCACCCCATCACGGCGATCGCAGTCGTGCCGCGGCCGCGGTGAGACGGCGGCCGGTGGCGCAACGGGCTACCCGGGTGCGGCCGCCGGAACCGGCTTCCGCCACTGGAGCGCCGCCGCCGACGGCCCCACCGTCACCTTCACGGTGCCGGCGTCGGCCGCAGCCACGCGCAGCACCCACGTCCTGCCGGACCGGTCGTTGACGAGGTAGCCGGCGCCGGCCTCCAGCGGCAGAGCCGTCGTCGAGGTCGTCTGCACCGCCGTGAAGGGAGCTTCGCTGGCGGGGAGACTCGCGATGCCGCGCCGGTCGCGGACGCTGTCGCCGTCGAACCTGACGTCGCCGGCGCCGTGCGCCACCGGCGACGCCGAAGCCAGATCCAAGGCGTACTTCCGCGGCACGTCCACGTGTCGGACGCCCTGCGCGGCCGCGGCCGGGGCCGCGGCCAGCGCGAGGAGGCACAGGGCGAGGCAGGTCCAGGCCGCCCTGTGCCTCGCTTCCCTAATGAGCCACGCGTGCACGTCGAGATGGAACCGCGCGGCAGGACGTTTGTTCCAGGCGCGGACCAGGGCTCCGAGGGTGCCCGCTAGAAGGTGGCGCTGACCGTCACCGTTCCGGACGCGCCGCTGGTCGTGAGGGCCGGCAGGCTGGCCGACAGCGACCCGTGCACCGTGTAGCTGGTCCCGCTGTCCGTTTGCACCGGATTCGTCACGCTGGTCAGGTTGAGGTCGTAGGTGCCTTGCGCCGGCAGGCCGATGTTGCCGGCGGCGGCGTACCAGTAGGCACCCGCGGCCGTGCCCGCCGTGACCCCCCCGTACGCGCCTGCGTCCGAGTTCGTGTGGTGGCCCGAGGCCGGCGTGCCCAACCACAGGATCAGGGCGGTGATGGTCGGCTGCGATCCCGAGGCGCTGACCTGAAAGCCGAAGCCGGCGCTGTCGCTCGTGGACGCCTTGAAAGCCGCCACGGGCGCGCAGTTGTAGGTGCCGGTCTGGCTCCCCGACAGCGTCACGCTGCAGCTGGTCGAGCCGCCTGGGCCGGTCGCCGACTTGTCGCTGCTGCTGCATCCGAACGCCGCCACGGCCGCTACGGCCAGTGTGATCGCTACGACTTTCATACGTCCTCCCCGCGCCGCTCGGCGCGTCAGGTGATGGATGTGCTCCGCCGCCGGAGCCGCGCCGCCGGGCTGGCGGCTACTGCCAGTTGACCGTCGCACCGCTCACCAACCGCGTGAGCGCCGCCGCCGCGGTCGGCGACAGGTTGCTCTGAATCGTGAGGCCGAGCCCGCCGCCGGTGTTGTCGGCGCTCACGTAGTAACCGGTCGTCGGGGTCGTCGAGAACGTCAGGCCGCTGAACGTGAAGGTGCCCGCCGTCGCAACCGAGAGCTGCGTATCGGCTGGCGCGTAGTCCTGGAACGTCACGTCGTTGAAGGCCGTGATGTTGGGACCGGTGATGGCGAAGATCACGTGATCGAGCATGAGCAGCGTGACGTCCGTCCCCCCGACGGTCAGTGCGTGCCCGCCGCCCGTCACGCCGCCGATCTCCGTCGCGGCCGTGTCGATCAACTGTCCCTGCACCGCGACATCGCTGAGCAGCGTCACCCCGAACGGCGCCTGGGTCAGATCGAGATTCTGGAAGTGCGCTTCCTGGGGGTAGTAGATGCTGATGGTCTGCGGCTGCGCGCTGATCATCTCGGTCGTGAACGAGCCCGACGCGACGAAGGAGTAGGCGGAGGTGGCCGGCCCGTTGATGAAGTTCCCCTCCAGCAACAGGCGGCCCGCCGTGAGCTTGCCGGTCTCGTCGCCGCCCCCGAAGGTCACGCTGCCCGTGACCCAGAGGGAGTCGGCCGGATTCGTCATCACCACGGTGCCCTCACCCGACACCGTCAGGCTGTCCAGGCCGACCAGGAAGTGCCCGTTGAGCACCAACTGACCCGAGCCGGCCACGAAGATGTTCTTGGTGGCCGAAACGATGTTCTGCAGCTTCAGGGTGCCGTTTCCATCCACGCGCAGCGCGCCCGTGGCGATCGTCGGGATGGCGCTGCCGTTGTCCATCGTGTCCTGAGTCGTCGCCCCCGGACCTGTCACCTCGAGCGTGTCGTAGACCAGCGTCCCGGTGGGAACGACCTGGTTCGTTCCGGCGAAGTTGGTGACGCCCACCTGGTAGAGGCCGTGCACGGTGAGCGCCCCCTTCACCACCACCCCCGCCACCGCGAGCATGGAGGAATCGCCGGCGATCGTGAGGTCTCCGTTCACCGCGAGGGTGTCGGTGCCCCCGACGGTGTCGTGGTTCATCATCGTGAACGCACCGTCAACCGCGACGCGCCCCGAGAACGTCACGTGGGCGCCGTTCGCGATCTCGAGATCCTGGAAATGCGAGTAGTCTCCGGCGGCGTAGTACAGACTCACCGTCTGCGGCTGCGTGCCCGCGAGCAGCGTCTTGTGCGTCCCCGACGCCGCGAAGTCCTGTGCCGAGGGGGCGGGCGGGGCCGCGAAGGAGCCACCCACCACCAGCACGCCCGCCGTCAGCTTCCCGCTCTCGCTCCCGCCGCCGAACGCCGTGTTGCCGGTCACGATCACGGAGTCGGCCGCGTTGGTCATCGCCAGCGCGCCCGTCCCGTTCACCGTCAGCGCCCCGCTCACCGCCAGCACGTTCCCGCTCAGCGTGAGCGTGTTGACGCTCACCGTCACGCCCCCCCCGACCGTCGTCCGCCCCGCCAGCGTCAGCGCCCCGCCGTTCGTCACTGCCAGATTCCCCGTCATCCCCAGCGGTCCGGCGGCCGTCGCCGGGCCGCCCGTCACCTCCACCGTCGTGTACGGCAGGACCGGCACCGTCTGCCCGGAGCCGATGAAGTTCGTGACGCCGACCGCGTAGCTCCCGCCCACCGACAGCATGCCCGTCACGTCGAGCCCCGCCAGCGTCAGCCCGCTCCCCGCCCCCGTCGTCACGTTCCCCAGCACGTGCAGCGTGTCGGTCTCCGTCACCGCTCGCGCCGCCGGCACGCTCACGTTCCCGTCCACCGAGATCCGGCCGCTCAGCGTCAGGGCCGCCGTCCCGTCCACCTCCAGGTCCTGGAAATGCGAGTTGTCTCCGGCGGCGTAGTACAGGCTTACCGTCTGCGGCTGCGTGCCCGCGAGCACTGTCTTGTGCGTCCCCGACGCCGCGAAGTCCTGCGCCGAGAAGGCCGGCGGGGCCGCGAAGCTGCCGCCCACCACCAGCACGCCCGCCGTCAGTCTCCCGCTCTCGCTCCCGCCGCCGAACACCGCGCTGCCGGTCACGATCACGGAGTCGGCCGCGTTGATCATGACGAGCGCCGCCGAGCCGCCGATCGCGAGCGAGTCCGCGATCCGGAGGACGTGGCCGTTCACCGTCAGGGTATCGCCCGTCATGCGGACCTTGGCGACACTGACGTTGGCCGTCAGCACAGGCTCCGAGGCGGTGGACCCGATCTGTGCAGTGTCCGTCGCACCCGGGACGCCGGCGGGCGACCAGTTGGCGGCGTCGGACCAGGCGGTCGGCCCGGCGGCGTCCCCACCGACCCAGGTGCGAGTCACCGCGGTGGCGGCAGACGTTCCGGTCGCGGAGAACGTCACCGGATTGCCGGCGATGCCGCTGCCCGCGGCGGTGGCGGTGAGGGTGTTCGCGCCGGCAGTGGGGCCGAGCGTCCACCGCCCGACGGTCGCAACGCCACTCGCGTTCGTTGTCTGGCTCGCCCCCGTCACGCTGCCGCCGCCGCTGGCCACCGCGAAGGTCACGGCCACGCCCGCCATGGGACTCCCGGAGCCGTCCTTCACGATCACCGCAGGCGCCACCGCCACGGCCGTGCCCACCGCGGCACTCTGGTTGTTCCCCGCGCTCGCGGCGATCGACGCGGCCGCCGCCGCCGTGGCGATCGCGCCGAAGCGCGCTGGGTTGCCGACGATGCCCGTTCCCGGAATGGTCGCGAGCAGGGAGTCGAAACCGGCCGAGGCACCGAGGGTCCAGCTGCCCACGGTCGCGACCCCGTCGCTGCCCGTGGTCTGACTACCCCCCGTGAGGCTGCCGCCGCCGCTCAGGACCGTGAAGGTCACCGCCACGCCCGCCACCGGGTTGCCGTAGGCGTCCTTGACGATCACCGCCGGTGCGATAGGGAGTGTCGCGCCCGCCGTGGCCGTCTGGTTGTTCCCGGCTACCATCGCGACCGAATCTGGCGGGCCGGCGGTCGCCGTGGCCGTGAATACCACTGACGCATCCAGCGCCTCCGACCCGGCGCTCGCCTGCTGCGACCCGGCGGCGTGGCCCAGGGTCCACCTGGCCTGCGCCCGGCCGCCGCTATCGGTGACGGTGCTGTCCGGCGTCAGCGAGCCCTGCCCGCTCGCCACGTACCAGCGGATCTGGCTCGCCGGCACCGGGTCGCCCAGCCGGTCGGCGATCTCGACCACCAGCGGTGCGGCCAGCGTCCCGCCCACCGTCGCGCGCTGACCGTCGCCGGAGACGGCGGACAGTGTCACGGGAGCGCCGGGGCCCGTGCGCGCCACGAACACGGCCGCGCTGTCCGGCAGCAGCGCGCTGGTGGCGCGGGCCGTATCCACCCCCACGGTGTCCGGCAGCGTCCACGCCACGCGCGCGCGCCCCGCGGTGTCGGTCACCGACGTCGCGGCCGAGAGCTTGCCGCCCTTCGCCGCGAAGGCGACCGTCACCCCGCGCACGCCGCGGCCCGCGGTGTCGAGCGCCTGCACCACCAGGCTCTCCGGCAGCGTCGCGCCGATCGTGTCCGCCTGGCGGCCGCCCGACGCGACGACCAGGCGGGCCAGTGGCTGGACGACGGTGCCGGCCGCGCTGGCGGCGAACGCGCCGGCGCCGGTCGTCACCGTGGCCGTGATGTTGGCCTCGCCCGGCGCGAGGCCCTTCACCAGGCCGGCCGAGTCCACGGTCGCTATGCCCGGCGCGGAGGTGGACCAGCCCAGCGTCACGCCCGCGGGCAGCGTGTCGAAGGCGCTGTCGTTCTGGTCGAGGACCGTCGCCTTCAGCCGGAACGTGTCGCCGTCCATCAGGACGAACTGCGCGCTGTCGAGCCGGAGCTGCCGGGCGGACCGAATGCCCGCGCCCGCCGGACCCGTGACGAAGTCCTTGCACGCCCAGGCCAGGGCGCCCGCGAGGGCGACGACCGCGACGGCGCGCGAGAAGCGCATCAGAGCGACCGTGACACCGTCAGCGTCGCGAACGACTCCGTGAACGCCGGCGTCGTGCTGATCGCGTCGTAGTGGTTGTACCGCGTCTGGAAGGTGACCTGGCTCGCCCACGGCAGGGCATAGCTCACCTGCGAGGTGATGCCGAGCACGGCGCGCCCGCCGGAATACGTCTGCGACGCGTCGAACGACGCCCCCAGCCTGCCGCCGAGGAACCGGCCCTGGCCGCGGAAGCCCACGAACACGTTCTCCGCGGTCGCCGCCCCCTGCGTCTGCGTGGCGGCGATGGAGAGGGATGGGGCGACGCTGATCGCCTTGGTGAGGGACACTTGGATCGCCAGCGCCAGGTTCTGCACCGTGATCCCGGGAATCGGGGCCACGCCGCTCGTGTTGCTGGTGTGCTGCACGCCGAACGTGAGGCTGTACACCGTCGGTAAGCCGGCGAACGACGCCTGGAGCGCGAGGCTGGAGTTCACCCCGACCGTCCGGTCGTTCACGGCGAACGTGTCGTTGACGGCGTCGTTCGCGACGACGGTGCTCATGGCGCTGATGGAGGCGCTGAGGTCCGGCACGGGCCGCACCGCCGCGGACAGCATCATCGCGTCCTGATTGGTGGTAGCGACCTTCTGGTGCAGGAGGTTGTCGTTCTGGTGCTGCAGCTGGCCGGTCAGCAGCAGCCGGTTCTGGAACAGGCCCACGTTGCCGCCGAACGTGTACGCCTGGCGGTCGTTGATCACGTACGCCAGGCCGAGCGACGTGTAGCCCGCGCCGACGTACTGGTAGGCGGCGCGCAGCGCCGCCGTGCCGAAGCTGTAGCTGCCGTCCAGCTTGTAGGCGAAGTCGCCCGACGTGGACAGGTGCAGCGGCATGAAGTCGCTGATGAGATGCCCGAGCTTGACCGCATCCGGGTTGGCGAGCGGGCTCGTGAGGTCGGCGGTGAGGACGGCGCCGTCGCCCTCGCCCTTCACCACCAGGCGGTTTCCGAGCAGCGACAGCTGGCCCGAGAGGCCGACGACGAGGTTCTCCTGCGGTGTGGTCTGCTGCTGGGGGCGCAGCGCCACGGGAATCGTATCGAGGAGGATCGTGTCCGTCACGGCGGGCGTGAGGGAGTTCGGATCGTCCTTGGCCTTCACGATGGTGAAGTTCAGGAAGGACGACTCCTGGTGGCCGATCCCGATCATCCCGGCGTAGAGGTGCTGCGCGTAGGTCGCGCCGCCCTCGCCGGCGAACACGGCGCGCTGGGTCTGGCCGCCCTGAACCGAGAAGCGGAACCAGCCCGGCGTGAGGTCCATGCCGAAGCCGCGCACCCGTGTGCCCTGAAGGGTGTTCTCGGTGTAGTCGTCGGTGAAGTCCCCGAAGTGCAGCGTGATCCAGCGCCACGAGGGGTTCAGGCCGAACTGGTTCAGGCTCTGGCGCACCCGCGTGCCCTGGGACGAGAGCAGGATGTCGAGCCCGGCCGACACGTCGCTGAACAGCGTGAGCTGGGGCGTCAGCTCGATCGTGTAGGACGCCCCGGGCCAGCGCGCCGCGATGCCGGACGCGTCGTACAGCTGCCCCGTCGTGACCATCTGACCGCCGAAGGTCACAGGATGGCTGATCGCCTGGACGACGTTCTGCGCCGCGGCCGGGGCGGCCGCAATGGCAAGCGCCGCCAGCAGCGCCGGGACCGCGATGGCGAGGCGGGTGCTCATGTGTGCTTGCCCTCCAGCCGGCGGGCGGCCGAGTCGGCCTCGGCGAGCCGGCCGAGCCGCTGCAGCACCTCGATCTCGTGCACGGCGAGCAGGTGGGAATCGGGGCGCCGGATCCGCAGCCGCTGCAGCTGCGCCAGCAGCTCGTCCAGCCTGCCCGCACGCTCATCGAGACGGACCAGCGCCCGGAAGGCGGTGGTGTCGTCCGGATCCAGATCCAGCACGCGGCTGTAGGCGTCCCGGGCCTCCGGCGCGCGGCCGAGCCGATCGAGCAGGGCGGCACGTTCCTCCTGCAGCGCCGTGTCGGCCGGCGCCCCGCGCACCAGCGCGTCGTATTGCGCGACGGCGCCACTGTCGTTGCCGCGGCGCGCCGCCAGCTCGGCCGCGTAGCGCGCCAGCAGCGCGCTGCCGGGATACGCACGTCGCAGCTGGCTCAGCTCGGCCGGCCCCCACGAGGTCTCGAACACGACGGTGTCGAGCACGGCGTGCACGAGGAGCGTGAGCCTCGTCCGCGCCGCCGCGGCGGAGCGGTCGGACGGAGCACCGGACAGCTCGGCCTGCTGAAGGGCGGCGATCCCGCGCCACTCGGCCGCGAGCAGCAGCTCCCGCGCACGGGCCGGAGCCGGCCGCTCGAGCCGGAACAGCGCCAGCGGCGCCCACGGTGCGCCGCTGTCCGTCGCCATCTCGCGGCAATAGAGCGCGACGGCGTCGGCGGTGTCGCCGCGCTGCGCCGCGATGCCGGCCGCGCCGTCGAGCGCCGAGACGTCGTCGGGTTGGCGCCGCAGCAGTTGCCGGTACACTGAGTCGGCGGCGCCCGCGTGTCCGAGGGCCTCCGCGCGGTTCGCACCCGCCAGGAGCGCGGCGCGCGGCGCCCCGTGTGCCGCCATTCGACGCAGGAGACCCACGGCCGCCGCCGTGTCGCCCAGCCCGACGTCGGCATCCATGAGGGGCAGCTCCGCCGCCTCCGGGCGCGGGAGCAGCCGCGCCGCCCGGCGGAACGCGGGGGCCGCCTCGGCCCACTGCTGCCGCTCCGCCGCGATGTCACCTTTCGCGAGCCACAGCCCGCCCGAGCCGGGATGCCGGGCGACGCCGGAGTCGGCGATGCTCTCCGCGACGTCGAGCCGGCCCGCCGACGTCCAGAACCCGATCGCCGCCGCGTACGCGAGGTCTGATGCGGCAGGAGCGTGGACGAGCGAGTCGTACAGCGCCGCGGCGGCCAGGCGCTGCGAGCCGGCGAGCAGGCCCGCATAGACCAGCGCGAGCCGCTCGTCTCCGGGCGAGCGCGCATGCCAGGCGCGCGCCTCCTCGAGCACCGCCCGGTAGTCCGCCGTGTCCGCGAGCGTGGCGGCGCGGAGGCCGAGCAGCCTCGGCTGACCGGGCGACGCGTGCAGGCCGCGGATCAGGATGTCCCGCGCGAGGTCGCGGCGGCCGCGGGCCAGCAGCAGCTCGGCGAGGTCGCCCGGCGCCTCGGAGACGCCCGGATCCTCGTGCATTGCCCGCTCCCAGAACGACTGCGCCGCGGTCGTGTCGCCCGCGCGCAATGCCGCCAGCCCGGCGTTGACGGCGAGGCGCGCGGCGAGCGCCCGGCTGGCAGAGTCGTGGACCAGTGGGCCGAGCGCGGTCAGCGCGTCGGCCCACCGCTCCTCGGCGGTCAGATGCCGCACCTCGGCCAGGCGCTCGGCGAGCGAATCGCGCGCCGGCGGCAGACCCTGGGCCACGGCCCGCGCCGGCGGGACGCCGAGCAGCAGCGCCGCGAGCGCGGCGCACGGTACGTCCCGGCGCACGGATATCACGACGCCCCCGTCCCCGCGCGGACGGCGGGACTCGGCGCCGAGAGGTTCCCCGAGGTGTCCACGGCCTCCACGCGGTAGTAGGAGCCCGGCACCGGGGCCGGATCGGTGAACGTCGTGCCGTGGATCAGCCCGCCGGCGAGCGGCGTGAATTCCCCGGTGGGCAGGGAGGCGCGCGTCACCCGGTAGCCGGCCAGCTCGGCGTCCGCCACCCGCTCCCACACCAGGACCACGCCACCCGGCGTCGCGCGTGCCGCGAGGTGCCGCGGCGCCGGAGGCGGCGTGGGGCGCGTGAACGGGAGCGTATCATCCGCCGGCGCGCTGCGGTTACCCGCACTGTCCACCGCGACGACGTGATACACGTACAGGCGGCCGTGCACGACGCCGGTGTCACGCACCGCGAATGGTGGCCGTCCGGTAACGTGCGCAACGGTCACGAAGGTCGAGCCGGCGGCGGCCCGCTGCAGGTCGTACGACGCGACGTCGGGTGCCTGCGGCGCCGACCACGCGACCTCGGCGTAGCGGCCGCCGATGTCCCGGGCCAGCAGTCCGGTGGGCGGGTCCGGCGGCTCGTCGTCCGGCACGAGGACCTGCACCAGCTTCCTGGCCGACTGCGTGCGGCCGCTGTCCACCGCGGTCACGCCCACCACGTACCGGCCGCCGGGATGGAGGCCTTTCGCGCCGTAGCCCGAGTCCACGTAGACGGTGTCCGTCGTCGGCAGGCGGAGGAGGCGGGTCGGCGTCTCGCCCGGTGTGCCGCGATACACGACGTAGCCCATCACGCCGTGTGACGTGGATCGCCGCCACCGCACGATGAGGCGGTGGTGGTCCGGCACGACCCACACGCTGTCGGGCGGCTCCGGAGGCACGCGGAAGTCCACCGCTGCCTCCACGGTGGCGCTGGGTGCGCTCTCGTTGCCGCTCCGGTCCACGGCGACGACCCGGTAGTAGTCCTCGGCACCCTGGACGGCCGCGGTATCGAGGTAGGAGGGGTGGTCCACCGGAATCAGGGCCGCCTTCAGGCGCGTAAAGGGACCGTCGAAGTGCAGCGAACGCTCGACGACGTACCCGGCTGCGTCCGGCTCCGGTGACAGGCGCCATACCACCAGCACGCCGTTCGCCACGACCCGGGTCGCGACGTCGGCGGGGAACGACGGGGGCGTCCTGTCCACGGGGGTGACGTCCAGTGGCTCGCTGGGCGCACCTTCGCGCCCGATGACGTCGAGCGCCGTGACCCGATAGCGGTACGATGCACCATTCGTGACGGTGGGATCGTGGTACGTGATGCGCCCGGTATCGCTCAGCAGCACCGGACTCGCCGACACCCGGACGAACGGCGCCTGCGAGCTGTCCGCGCGATAGACGACGAACGCGAACACGTTGACGGTCTGGGGGCCGCGCGGGTACGCCCAGCTGAGCGTCACGAGGTGGTCGCCGACCTCGGACGCAAGGCTGGTCGCGGACGGCGGCGGCTGGTCCACCACCTGCACCGCCCCCTCGAGGCGGCGCCAGGTCTCGTGCCCGCCGGCGTCGGTAAACACGATCCGGTAGGTGAGCACCGCGCCACGGGTGACGCCGGTGTCCACCCACGCCCGGCCCAGGGCCACGGCGACACGCGGATACAGTGCGCTCAGCACCGATCCCGCGAACGGATCGCTCTGCAGTCGCCGGAACATGTCCACCGGACCGAGTGCCTGGACCGTGCGCTCCACGGCGACGAGGTCGGGTCCGATCACGCCGGCCGCTTCGGCAGCGCTGCGCGCCGGCGTCACGGGCTGCGGGGTGATCCTGACCAGCGCCCCGCCGCTGGGACCGCGATAGACGACGAACCCGCCACCCGGCGGCGGCGCCTCGGAGAGGAACACCGTGATGCTGTCTCCGTGCGCGATGAGATGCAGCGGCGAGGGCCTGGGTTGCGGCGGCCCTTGGACGGCGAGCGTCAGCGCGGCGAAGGCGGCGGCGACCATCAGCGGGGCAGCGCCGACTGGACCGACTGTTCAGCGACCACGGGCTGTGACACGGACACCGAGGTCGACGCGGTGGGCCCCGGCACGCCGGCGCCGTTCACCAGCCGTGCCTGCACGGTGTAGGACCCGCTCGGCCAGTTGAGCGTCTGGAAGGACGCCGCCGTCTCCGAGCCGGTGCCCACCGACAGGTTCTGCCACGCCACGACGGCGGCGCCGCCCGACGCGGGAACCACCGTGAGTTGGATCCCCATGAGCCCGGACTGCGGGTCGGTCGGCGTCCCGATCGTGACCGCCACCGCCTGGTTCCTGACCGAGTAGCTGGCGGACAGCGACGGCGCTGGCGGCGGTGTGACGTCGTACGTGAGCGGCCCCGAGGCGACGATGCCGGACACACCGCCCTGCCCGTTGACGGCGCGCACGTCCACCGCGTAGCGCCGGCCGTCGACCAGGTTGAGCGTGGCCGTGCTCAGCACGGCGTTCGCGCCCGGCGCGGACCAGTCCACCGCGGAGCTGGACGATGGGAAGTCTCGCGTGGTCGCGACCGGAACGATGCTTCTGACGCGGTACTGATAACCCTTGATCCCGGTCTCGGGGTCGGACGACGGCCCCGAGAGCTGAACCGTCAGCTGGCCCGGAGTGGAGCCCTGGCTCGCGCAGAACGTCGGGTTGGTCGGTCCCGTCGGATCCTGCGGGGTGAAGGGGCCGTAGACCAGGGGCCGCGAATCCAGGCCCGCGAAGTTGCGCGCGATAAGCGAGACGTAGAACTGGTGCCGGAAGTCGAGCGCCGTCCCGCTCGCCGTGAACGAAGTGACGTTCGTCGCGAGCCGGGTCCACTGCGTGGTGTCCACCGTGCTGTCCGGCGTCTGGTCCGCGCGGTAGTAGTACGCGTACACCCCCGACTCGCCGTCGTGGGCGACCGGCATGTTGAGCACGATGGACGGGGTCGCTCCCGCCGAGGAGGAGCCACTCGACCCAGTGGCGCCGAGCGACCCGTTCCAGGACGACGACGTGACGCCGCTTGAGACCCCGAGGCTCGTGTAGACATTCCCCGAGGTCGAGGAGCCCGACGAGGCCACCGCCGGGAAGGCCGGCGGGCTCACGGCGCACGCGGCGAGCGTGGACTGCACGGTGCTGGGCAGGGTGGGCGCAGGGCCGGTGCTCGCCGTGAGACCGAGGCTGAGGGCCGGCCACGCCGGAGGCGTGCTGTCGTAGTAGACCGGCAGGGACGCTCCGACCGAGCTGACCAGTCCGGCGCCGTTCTTCGCCCGCACGCTCACGTACGTCGGCGTCGTGGCCGACAGATTGAGGCCCGTCAGGGTCACGTCGGTCCGCCCGCCGGCCGAGGTCCAGGTCGGTCCCGTCCCGAGGATCTGCAAGCCCGTCGCCGGCGAGGAGCCGACGGTGTAGTCGTATTCGGCGATCCCCGACTCGTTGTCCGTCGCCGTCCAGGTGGCCTCCAGGTTCGCGTGGTCGCTCGACCACACCCGGCTCGTCCCGATCAGGCCGAACACGATCGGGTTGTGCGGGAACAGGATCGCCGGCGTGCTCGGGGGCGTGCTGTCGCCGACCGGCGCGCTGCTGACGGTGCTGGTGTTGCAGCCGCTGCCGTGGCACGGCCCGCTGATCACGGGATCGAACTGCACGGTGTAGGTGCTGCGGGCGTAGCCGACGTAGCCCCCGAGCCCGCGGGCCCCCGCCTCGAAGGTCCGGGTCACCGACTGGCCGCTGGATGTGCTCGGCGTGAAGAGCGAGAGCGTATGCGAGCCCGCGCCGCCCGCCGAGGAGAACGGGGCGGCGAGCGACGCGCTCGAGCCGGCGGCATCGGCGTACCGGTACTCCGAGAGCCCCGTGGGATGCTGTCCGGTCCACGTGATCCGGAGCCGCACCATGTACGGGGTCCGCTGCACCGGCGTCACCTGGATCGCGGGCACGCTCGGCACGGTCAGGTCCTGCTCCAGCGACGTGATGCGTGCTTTCACCGAACTGAGGTCGTCGAAGTTCGGGACCTGCGACGTGCCGGTGAGCGTCGAAGACACCGTCGGGCCCGCGGACGAGACCGAGACGCTCCCGCTGCCCGAAGAGACACCGCTGGACTGGAGGTACGTTCCGCTGGCGGCCTGACGCGCCTCGTTGGAGCTGGACGCCACGTCGCTGCTCCCCGAGGTGCTCGACGCGCTGCTAACGGAGCTGCTCGAGGAGCCGCCGGTCGCGCCCGCCGGCAGGCCGCCGACGAGAGTCAGGCTCCCGCCGTTCGACCCGCCGAACGACAGGCCGTGGGCGAGGATCACCGTCG
>Ga0335078_10011871_pt1 | contig 12921 bp, 11 predicted proteins | sample Lox_Sample_32_FD_206711 | JGI IMG/M metagenome (GOLD analysis project Ga0335078, IMG submission 206711) | Soil microbial communities from Loxahatchee National Wildlife Refuge, Florida, United States - Lox_Sample_3.2 | ecosystem: Environmental > Terrestrial > Soil > Wetlands | place: USA... | reverse complement strand
GCTGGAGAAGGTAGGCGCCATGCTGGGCGGCAGGCCGCGCGGCGGTGAGCCGCCCTCGCCGGAAGGCCCGGCGACGCCATCCTGGCCGAGCAGCGGCGAGGACCGGTCGTGACATCCAGCCTGGCCCAGGCCGGCGGGAGGTCCGCGGACGCAGCCGGCCGGGGGCGGACCGGGACCGTTCGCCTTCTCCTCCTGGAGGACGATCCGGCGGATGCTGAGCTCACGCAGCGCCAGCTTGCCCGGGCTGGCCTGAGGTTCACCGCCACCGTGGTAGATACGAGGGCCGCGTTCGTTCAGTCGCTCGGCGACTTCCGCCCCGACGTGATCTTGGCCGACTTCTCGCTGCCTGGCTTCTCGGGCGATCAAGCCCTTGCGCTCGCCCGGCAAGCATGCCCGCAGGTGCCGTTCATCGTCCTGTCGGGTGCCATTGGCGACGAGGCAGCCGTGGAGCTTATCCGGCACGGGGCCACGGATTATGTCCTGAAGGACCGGCCCGCCCGGCTCCCGGCGGTCATCCAGCGCGCCCTCGACGGGGCACGGCAGCAGGCTGAGCTGGCCCGGGTAGAAGCCCAGCTTCACCGCTCGCAGCGGCTGGTCAGCATCGGCCGCCTGGCCGGGGGCATCGCCCACGAGTTCAACAACCAGATCGGCGTGGTGGTCAACTGCGCCGCATTCATACGTGACGAAGCGGAACGGCGGGAGGGATCAGGTGACGACAGCGAGGCCTGGCGCGGTGTCCGTCACGATGCCGAACAGATCGAGCGCAGCGGCGAGCGGATGGCTCTCTTCGTCCGCCAGTTGCTCGCCGCCGGGGCGCAGCAGATGTCGCGGAGCAAGCCCGTCAACCTCGGCGACGTCGTGCACGGCCTCGAGGAGACGCTGCGGCGCACGCTTGGCGACCGGGTCGAGCTGCGCCTGGAAACGGCGCCGAGGATCTGGCTCGTCAACGCTGATCAGGGTCAGATGCAGCAGGTGCTGTTGATCCTGGCTACCAACGCACGGGAGGCGATGCCCGACGGCGGCGTCTTCTCCGTCGCCATCAGCAACGTCGCCGCCGACGACACCGGGCCCGGCGCGCGCCGGGGGCGCTTTCCCCGGGGCTGCGTGCGCCTCAGCGTCAGCGACACGGGCGCGGGAATGGAACCCGAGACGCTGGAGCATGCCTTCGAGCCCTTCTTCACCACCGAACCGTTCGTGGAAGGACGCGGCCTGGGCCTGGCCACGTTGTACGGCATCATCAGCCAGGCGGGCGGCACCGTCGACATGGCGTCGGCTCCCGGCGCCGGCACGACCGTCACCGCCCTCCTGCCCCGCGCGGACCGGCCGCCGGCGCAGGACGCTGCGGGGGATCCGCTGGCGGCAGGGTGAAGTAGAAGGTGGCCCCCTGGCCGACCCCCCCCTCGGCCCAGGCACGGCCGCCGTGGCGCTCGATGATCTGCCGGACGCTGGCCAGGCCGACGCCGCTGCCAGGAAAGTCGGCGGCCGCGTGGAGCCGCTGGAACGGATGGAACAGGTTGCCGGCGTAGGCCGGATCGAATCCGACCCCGTTGTCGCGCACGAAACAGCAGGTGGCCCCGTCCGGTGCGGCGCCCGTGCCGAACTCGACGCGTGCGTCCGCGCGCTGCCCGGTGAACTTCCAGGCGTTGTCCAGCAGGCTTTCCAGCGCGATGCGGATCAGGCTCCGGTCGGCGGTGACCAGGACATCTTCCTGGATGGCCGTGTGCACCTGCCGGCCCGGGTCGCCGGCCCGCAACTCACCGCAGATGGCGGCGACCTCGGCGGACAGGTCCACCCGCTCGAGGTTCATCTCGGCCCGGGACACTTGCGACAGGTGCAGGAGGTCGTCGATCAGGGTGGCCATCCGCTGGCTGGCCGCCTCGATGCGCTCGGCGTAATCTCGGCCGACGTCACCGAGAACCTCGCTGTAGTCCTCCACGAGCACCTCGGCGAAGCCGCTCATGGCCCGCAACGGCGTGCGGAGGTCGTGGGCGACGGAGTAAGTGAAGGCCTCAAGATTCTGGTTCGCCCGTTCCAGATGGACGGTGCGCTCCTGCACCTGCCGCTCCAGCGTCGCGTTCAGCGCCTGGATCTCTTCGGATCTCGTCTCCAGCTCACGCTCGGCCATCTTCCTTGCCGTGACGTCCCGGTTCACCTCCATGAATCCCTGGAGGGCCCCGTTGGGGTGGCGCTGGGCGGCCCAGCGGCTTTCCACCGTGATCGCGCGCCCGTCGGCGCATCGCTGCGTTATCTCGCCGTCCCATCGGCCTTCGCGGTTCACCTTGGCCTCCACGTGCGCGAGCGGCTCGCTGAACTCGGTCCGGAGCAGCTCGTGGGCGATGTGGCCCAGCGCATCGGAACGGGCGAAGCCGTAGGTGTGCTCGGCTCCGGCGCTCCAGTAGGTTATGAGGCCGTCCGCGTCGCGGACCAGGATCGCGTCGTGGGCCAGGTCGAGCAGGGCTGCCTGGGCGGCCATCGTCCGCTCTTGCGCGTTGCGTTCGGTGATGTCGGCAAACACGACGACGGCGTAGTCGATCTGGCCGCCGGCGCCACGGATCGGCCGGCCCCACGCCTCGATCGGGATCACCGTTCCGTCCGGCTGATGGACCTCCTGATCGTCGATATGTGACGCCTCGCCGCGGAAGGCCCGGACGACCGGCAGGCGTTCGGTGGGGTAGAGCTGCTCGGTCCCGGCCAGGAAGGCCTGGTAGGTCTCGGCCAGTTGCTGCGCGGCGACGTCGGGGAGCACGCCCCGGCCGAGGGTGCGCTGCGCCTCGGCGTTCGCGTAGTACGGCCGCCCGCCCGCGGTGGCGATGAACAGCCCGGTCGGGAGGGCGTCCAGGAACTGGAACGTGCGGACCTCGCTTTCCCGCGCCCGGGCCTCCGCCTCGGCACGGCGTGCCGCCTCCGCCTGGGCCAGCCCACGGCGCACGTCGGCCCGCTGCGCCAGCCAGACCGCCACTGCCACCAGGCTGGCCATCAGCACGGCGAGCACGGTGGCCGCGTTGATGGCGCGGTCAGCGCTGAGCTGCCCGGCGCGGTCGGCCCTCCCGGCGAGCGCGAGCCACACGCCGGCGGCAAGGCCCAGGGCGATCACCGCGATCGGCAGCGAGCGCACCAGCGGCACGGAGCCGGGCTGGGTGCTGCGCCAGGCCGCGGCCAGCAGGGCAAGCGCGAGGACGAGCATCGTCACGGCGGTGACAAGGGCCATGCTGCTCAGCCGGCCCCAGGTGTATGCCGCGGGCCTGCTGCTGGCATAACCGAACAGCGCGATGATCGCGATCGCCGCGATGAGGCTCCCCGCCCCCGTTATCGTTGCCGGTCGCGAGCGTGGCCGCCACGGTGCCCAGGTCAGCAACCCAAGGCCCGCCAGCAACCAGCATGTCGCGGCGTTGACGGAGACCCTGCCGGGCAGGCTGTACGGACCGCTCAGGTACGCGTGCACGAATAGCTGATCGATGCCCAGATCACGGCCTGTCACGTACTCGGCCAGGACCAGCAGGCCGAGGACCGCGTCGAAGAGGCCCGCCACCAGCGCCGCCCGCGGCCACCACCCGCCCGAGAGGACCACCAGCGCAGCCCCGGTAACCGTCAGCGCGAGCGCGGTGTTGAACGACATGGGGTTGCTGCTGCCAAAGCGCAAGATGGCCGTGGACCGCACCGACCAGGCCACGGCGATCGTCACGCCGACGGCCAGGCACAGCAGGCCGGCGGTCATCGTGATGCCGCCCAGCATCCTGGTGATCGCAGGCGCTCTGGTGACCTGGATGACGCCTAGGGTTTCGCGCGGGTCTGCCTGCCGCTGCGGGGGCACCCGATGCCGCAGGTTCGCATCCAGCTCACGCATGGCCGTCCCCGGTATCCGCGGTATCCCTGCCCGAGGCGGTGCCGCTGGCCGCTGGCCCCGGGCTCAGGGTGAAGTAGAAGGTGGCACCGCCTCCGGGGGTGCTCTCGGCCCAGGCACGCCCGCCGTGGCGTTCGACGATCTGGCGGACGCTGGCCAGCCCGATGCCGGTGCCAGGGAACTCACTGGCCGGGTGCAGTCGCTGGAACGGCTGGAACAGCTTCCCGGCGTACGCCGGGTCGAATCCGGCTCCGTTGTCGCGGACGAAGCAGCAGACCGCAGTGCCGACGGTCGGCATGCTGCCGAACTCGATGCTGGCGTCGGTGCGCCGCCCGGTGAACTTCCAGGCGTTCTCGATCAGGTTCTGCAGGACAGTGCGAATCAGGTTGGGGTCGGCGGTGGCCCGGATGCCTGGCTGGATGCTGATGGTGACCTCGCGGTCGGGTTCGTGAGACCGCAGTTCCGCGGCTATGGCGGCCACCTGGGCGCTGAGGTCGACCTCCTCGATTTTGATCTCCGCCCGGGACACCCGGGACAGGTGCAGCAGGTCTTCGAGCAAGGTGGCCATCCGCTGGCTGGCCGCGTCGATGCGCCGTATGTAGTCACGGCCGCCGACGTCGAGGCGGTCGCCGTAGTCCTCCACCAGTGCTTCGGCGAACCCGCTGAGCGCACGCAGGGGCGCGCGCAGGTCATGGGAAACCGAGTAGGTGAACGCCTCCAGGTTCCGGTTCGCCCGCTCGAGCTCGGCCGTTCGCTGCTCGACTCGCGCTTCCAGTTCGCTGGTGAGCGACGCCACCTCAGCCTCGGCGCGGCGCTGTGCGGTCAGGTCCCTCGCCACGCCGACCAGGAGCAACGGCGCACCGGTCTGATCGCGGACCGCGGCACGGTTCACCTCGGCCCAGACCACGGCGCCGTCCGTCCGCAGGAGCCGCTTCTCGATCGAGTAGGCCTCGATCTCCCCCGCAAGCAGGCGCTTGGTCTGGGCAAGGTCGGCCGGCGCGTCGTCGGGATGGATGATGTCCTGCATTCGTAGCGACAGCAGTTCATCGGCAGTTCGCCCGACGAGCCGGCAGAACTGGGGATTGACGCTAACGAACTCGCTGTTGAGCGACATGTCGTAGATGCCGACGGGCGCGGTATCGAATATGGCGTGCAGGCGCTGCTCTGAATCACGCAGCGCCTGCTGGGCGTGCCTGATCTGGGTGATGTCGCGGGCCGCCGCGAAAATCCCGAGCACCTGTCCGGCGGGGTCGCGGTATACCGAGGCGTTGTAGAGCACCGGGGTGGTGCGCCCGTCTCGATGGCGCAGATCCAGTGGGTAGTCGCGGATTGTTCCGTCGCGGAAAGCATGCTGATAACCCGCACGAGCCCGGTCGGGGCGGGAGAAGTAGTCACTGAACTCGGTGCCGATCAGCTCGTCCCTGCTGCACCCGGTGGCAAGCTCGGTCGCCACGTTGACGTCGGCGATGGCCCCGTCCTGGCCGATCGTGACCAGGGGATCAAGGCTCGCCTCGATCAGGCTGCGGTTGTACGCCGCGGCAGCCCGGTTCTCGTCCTCGGCCTGCTTCCGGTCCGTGATGTCCTGGCAGGCCCCGAGCAGGCGGATCGCCGCGCCCTCGGCGTGACGCGCCGCGACGACGCTCTGATGCACCCACCGCACGCGGCCGCCGGGCTGGATGATCCGGTGCTCTACCTGGACCGGAGTGCGGCCTTCCAGCGCCGCGGCGATCGCCTCCGAGACCCGCGGGGAGTCGTCCGGGTGGACGAGCCGGAGCATGCTTTCCGTCCTGCCGTCGAACTCGGCGGGGCTCAACCCGAAGATCCGGTGGGCCGCCGGGGACCAGGCAAGCCTGCCGCGGTCCGGACCTGAGATCCACCACCCGATGACCGCCGCGTCCAGCGCCTGCTCCAGGAACTCATGGCGATCCTGCACCGCGTCGGCCGCCTGCCGGGCCTCGGGCAATAACGCACGCACGTCGTCCGGCAGAGAGGCGCTGGCGCCCCCGGGCACTGTGGGCTCCGGCATATGTTCAGCCGTCCCGGCCTGCCCGGCTCGCGGGGTACAGCCGTATCGCGTGAACCATGTAATGTCCCCCCTTTTTGCCCGCAAACCCCCACAGCCTAAAGACTTGAATTCCTGCAGCCGTCCTTGATTTAAATTTACTGCAGCCATCCGATGTCCCACAAGCGAGAGGTACGCTGGCTCGACAATGCTCCCGGAGATACGCTTCCAAATCTCTGAAGGGAGAATGAGGTGACCAAAAAAGGCATTTTGCTAGTCGAGGACAATCCAGACGACGAGGAGCTGACACGCCGGGCCCTCAAGAAACACGGCTTGGTCAACGACGTGACGGTGGCCCACGACGGCGCCGAAGCCCTCCATTACCTCCTTCCCGGTGACGGCACCGGGCCCCCCGGGTACGGTCTGGTCCTGCTCGACCTGAAGCTGCCCAAGATCGACGGGCTCGAGGTACTCCGCAGGGTCCGTTCCGACGGACGGACCCGGCTGGTCCCCATCGTTGTCCTCACGAGCTCCAAGGAGCAGGAGGACATCATGGCCAGCTACAGTTCCGGCGCCAACGCCTATGTACGGAAACCGGTTAAATTCGCCGAATTCGCGGAGGCGGTCAGCACACTTGGGATGTTCTGGCTCCTCCTGAACGAGCCTCCATCAGAATAGCGAAGCCCAGTCTCGCACCGGGCCTGCCGAAGCCGCCAATCCTGACGCCATCCGCCGCAGACGGCACCCGCACCGCCGTCAACATCCCGCCCTGCCGGGTCCGGGATCGCCGGATCGGGCGGGATCAAACGGCGGTCAGGTGTCGATGTTCGGGTTGTCGCGGCCGAGAGGGACCAGGCGGGCCGGCGGGTCGGGCAGCACCACGGCCGACTCCACGCTCAGGTCGGGCCGGACGTGCAGCAGTTCGCCCGGCTGCAGCATGCGCCAGCCGCTCTCGCCGTCCAGCCGCTCGGAGGCGACGACCACCGAGGCGGCGGAATCCAGCGCGGGCACGTGCACGGACGACGTCGCGCTGCGCACGTGCAGGCCGGGCCGCTCGCCGGCCGCCTGGCCCGGGCCGGCCGGGCGCTCGATGACGTGCAGCGCGTGCTGGCCGGGGTAGCGCAGCGCCCATAGTTCCGCGGCGGTGGCGACGATGGTGTTGAGCGAGGTGACCGGGAGGTGGGCGGCGATCCACCGGGCCGCGGCGGCGATCCCGGCCCCGACATCACCGCCGTGAGCGTCGGCCTGCTGGGTGATCAGCGCGAAGAACCGCTCGGAGTCGGTATCGCCGAGCACCAGGCCGGCATAGGAACCAAGCTGCTCACCCAGCCGGGCCAGCTCGCCGAACCCGCCGTTGTGCGCCATGATGCGGCCGCGCATCGCGAACGGGTGGGTGTTGGGCACCGTCCGGGCCCCCGCGGTAGCCAGGCGGACGTGCGCGACGAACGTGGCCGACTCGGCCTGCCTGGCCTCGTGGATAAACTCCTCGTCCTCGTACGCAGGCTCCGGCTGCTTGTCGAGCACCGGCGCGCCGGCCGGGTCGAAGAACCCGATGCCGCTGCCGTCGACGTTGCGCAGGCTCTGGGCCTCCAGCGAGTCGGGCGCGTCGAGCAGCCAGAACGTGGCGTGCACCCGGGCCGGGCCCGCGGTCAGCCCGAACAGGCGGCACATGGCGGGCGGTACGGGGCGGGCCGGAGGCTGGGCACGCGGCCAGGATAATCCCGGCAGCCCAGGAATCTTCACACAACCTGCACGCCTCCCACAGCGCAGGTGCACACCGCCGCCTTAGACGGGTAATGCCCGCGTAACGGAGTAGGGGGAGGAAGCAATGGACTACCGAACGCGATCCGGTGACACCATGAGCGGCATTGCCGAACGGTTCGGCATCAGCCTCTCGGCGCTCGAGGCGGCCAATCCGCAGATCCCCAATCCCGACCTGATCTTCCCCAACGAGTTAATTCATGTGCCCGGGGCCGCCGCTCCCGGGCCCGGCCCGGAGCCGGTCCCGCCGGCCGTCATGACCTACGTGGTGCGGGCCGGCGACACCATGGCCTCCATCGCGGCCGCGCACAGCCTCACTCTGGCCGCCCTGGAGGCGGCCAACCCGCAGGTGACCAACCCGAACCTCATCCACCCCGGGGATGTACTCAACCTGGTGGGCGGCAACGGCGAGATCAAGCCGTCGGTATCGTCCGCCGCGGCGCTGTCCATCGGGGCCGTCACCTACGCCCGCTACCAGGGCGGCGGAAGCATCGACGGCTGGATCACGGCGGCGTGCCATGCCCTCGGCGTGCCGGCCGCGCGCTGGCTGCCCGGCTACGTGACGCTGTGCGGGCGCGAGTCCTCGCTTGCGCCCAACGCCATCAATCGCCATGACCTCAATGCTCACGGTCCCCTCCAGTCCGATGGGTATCCGCTGCATTGTTCCCGGGGTGTCGCCCAGTGCATACCCGACACCTTCGCGGCGTATCACGAGGCCAGGACGAGCACCGATATCTACGATCCGGTGGCCAACATCGCGGCCTCCATGCGCTATGTCATGGCCCGCTACGGCGTTGCCCCGGACGGCTCTAACCTGATCGCCCGGGTTCAGCAGGCCGACATAACGCGCAAGCCGCACGGGTACTAGCCGCCTGCGTGGGCCGGCCGAGGTCGGCCGGCTACGCCACCAGCCGCCAGCCGGGCTCGGAGCCCTGGGCCAGGAGGATGCCAGGCCCGGCTGGCGGGGTGCCCGCCGCGCAGATCTCCGGCGTGCGGCCAGCCTGAGTCTGCGGGGCGGCCGTCGGCCAGTCGATTACCCGTCAGGTAGTGCCGCCGCGGACGCAGGGCTGGGGAATCACCCGCTTCCGCCCGCCGGGAGCTATTTCCCGTTAAGTGCCGCTGTTTTACACTCAGCGCGTGCCGAACGATCCGCCCGCCCCGTCATCCGGCGCCGGGAATGCCTCCCAGCCGCAGCCCGGCGCTGAGACCCCGGCGGTCAGAGTCGACGTCGTCCGCCTTTCCGCCCCGGAGCAAGAACGCGGCCAGTGGGTCACGACGGTCGGGACGGTCGTCGTCCCCGCCCTGGCCCTGGTTGCCGCCATCATCGCCCTCATTTTCCAGCACGAGTCCAACCAGGCTGCGGTGGCGGCTGCTAACCGGGCTAATGTGGCCGGGGTCTCCTTCCTGCTCGTCGGCAGAGACGATTATGAAATCATCAACCTGGAAACGGCCGGACTCGACGCTGTGTACGTGCAGCCCAGCCCCGGGAGCCTCGACAAAGTCGGGGACGGCACCCTTCCTCCCTGCAGCGCCAACATCATCACCCTGACGAACGCCTCGAACCCGGCGATCTACTTCACGGACGAGTCCAAGAACAGCTGGAGAGAGACGGCCGACGGCCCCTTGCTGCCCTCGGTCAGCCCGTCCGCCATTTTCGTCGCCGTGCCGGGAGCCCAATCGGCGCTTTCCCAGGCTGCGGTTTCTCTGCAGCCCACCCGGCCGCCGAACTGCTCCTGACCGGCTGTCCGGCCCCGCATCGCTCAGCCCCAGAACACGGCGGTGCCGCCGTGAGTGCCCCAGGTCAGCGTCTCCTGCCGCACCGTCCCGGCCTGATCCCACTCCAGCGTCATGCCGGCGAAGTAGTCGCGCCCGTGGTGCACGCGCACGTCATACAACACCATCGTCACCCGGTACTCGTGATAGGTGCCGCCGGCGCAGTCGGGCACGCAGTTGTCGATGTAGTAGCGCCCGGCGGCCCGGGCCGCGAGCGGCTGCCACGAACTCCACGTCAGGTGGCGGATGAAATGAGTCCCGTCGGTCCCGAAACTGATGCCGCCCGGCCGCACCGCCGCATGCCACGAGCCGATAGGGGAATCGCCGAACCCGTACACAACCGTCACCGCCGGCCGGGCGGCCGCCGTGGTCACCACGGGCGGCGCCGGCGTGGCGGCGGTGGCCGCGGCGGCGGGCCCGGCCGATAGTAGGGCGACCAATACAACCGCCGCGGTCCTGCCGATCCTGCGCATAACGAACGCCTTCCCCCGTTTCCCCCGTGCAAGAGGCCGGCGATCATGCCGATCAGCGGAACAGTCGCTCCACATAGTCGGCGCCGATCCCGGCCTTCTCGTAATGGCTCCGGCACAACTCTATGTAATCGAAGACGTCGAAGTGCCCGGAGACGTTGCCGTTTTCGTCTAGCCAAATCAAAGGTCCGGTCACGTTGAAGGTCACCCGCATCGGCTCGGGCGACTCATAGGCCACGAGCGTGTGGGCCTCGCCCGGCGCCTCGTAGATCCAGTCCCCGGCGGTCGCCACCCAGTCATGCTCGAGGTAGCCCCACTTGCCGGAGATCGTGTACGCGAAGACCTGCTGCGGGTGGTAGTGCCGGTTCACCAGGCCGGCGCCCCGCGCCAGCAGCACGTCGCACCACCGGTTCTGGCTGGGCGAGATCCACAGCGGGCGGGTGCCCACCGTCTCCGACAGCGGCGCGTAGAAGCGCTCGTCATCGGTGGCCGCGTCCTGAATGTACGCCTCGGGCGCCGCGCCGGGGCGGAACGCCTGCTCGATCGGCTTGAGGTCCCGCCAGAACTCCGCGCCTCCTGCTTGCGTCATGTGTCCTCCCGCGCGTGGCCGTGGCTCTCCCACCGGTCGTCATGGCCAGGCTCCCATCCGGGCTCGCCGCGGGCAACCGGCAGCGCGGCCCGGACGCTGGCCTGGTGAGCACCGGGGAAGGCCACCTCGACGACCAGGCCGCCGCCCGGCCGCGGGCGGGCGGTGACGTCGGCGCCGTGCGTCTCGGCGATGGCCTGGACGATCGACAGGCCGAGGCCGAGGCCCCCGCCGCCGGTCCGCTCCGCAGCCAGCCGCTGGAACGGCCGGAAGAGCCGCTCCACCGCCGCCTCCGGGACCGGGGAACCGGTGTTGGCCACCGACAGCACGGCGCGCCCGCCGCGTATCTGCGTGCCGACGTCCCCCCGGCTATCGCCTTTGGCCTGGGCGGCCTTGACCCGGACGCGCCGCAGGTCCGGTCGGCCCTGCGGGCCTGCCGGAGGTACGCGCCGCCCGGGCTGCTGAGCGCCGGACCGTGAGCGGCGCCCGGTCCCGGCCGCCGCGCAATGGTTCACGGACTATTCACTCGCTGTTCGCCCCCCGGGCCCGGAAATCGTTGATCCGCGGACCCGACTCCCGACGTGTAATGGCCGGGAGGAAAGGTGTTGGAACGTATCGCTGCGGCCGCGGCGCTGGCCGTGCCGGGCTGGGCGGTGCTCGCCGGGCTGGCCAGCCTGCGAGCGCGGGTCACCGGCCGGCGGGCGGCCATGGACCCGGCCGGCCGGGCCGAGGACCGGCCGGCCACCGTCAACCTCGTGCTCAACAGGTGCGCGGCCAACGCTGGCGCGTATCAGGCGACGATCCTCGACCTGGCCGCGCGCGGGTTCCTGGCGGCCCGCGAGGACCTGGGGGACCTGTGGATAGGACGCGCCCAGCCCCCGCCCGGCGCTCCCGTCCTGGCCGGCTACGAGCAGCAGGTGCTCGGCGACGCCCAGGCCCGGCTCGCGGACACCGGCGGCGCGCCGTTCCCGGCCCTGGCCGACGCGTGCACGGCCGACCCGCAGGGCATCTGGGAACCGTTCGCGGCGAAGCTGATGGCCGACACGAGGCAACGCGGCATCTGCCGGCCGGTGCTCCCGGCCACGGCGCGGACCGCGGGGCAGGTCACCCTGGCGGCCGCCGTCATCGCGCTGCTCGCGTTCCTCATCGCCTCGTCGCGCCCGGCGGCCGGGCTGAAGTCCGACGGCATCGCGGTGGGCGCGGCCGTCGGCGTGTTCTTGTTCGGCGTGGCGATCCTGTGCGGCCAGACCAGGCTCACCCCCGCGGGCGCGGCGCTGGCCGCCCGGTGGAAGCGCGAGGCGTGGGCCGATGCGCCGGTGATGCCGGTGCAGCGCCGTGCCTACGCGGTGGCGGCGGGCGTCCCGTCGGTGCTCTCCGGGCTGGCCGTCCCGGCCGGCGGGCGCCCGGGGAGGCGGCTGCGTCACACGAGGCCCGGGGCGAAGCAGCGCCCGGCCCAGGCGTGGTCGTCGTTCTCGGGCACCTGGCGGCCGGTCGCCATCGGGCCCGCGTTCGGCGCGGCCGAGAGCCCGGGCAGCGCGCTCGCGCTGTTCGCCGGCGCCGTCGTGTTCGGGCTGGTCGGCTTCATCCTGACGGTGCCGGTCGAGGCCGGCCCGCTGGCGCTCATCCCGGCCGCGCTGGCCGTGCTGCTCGGCGGCATGGCCTTGAGCCATCTCCTGCGCTGGTCCGCCAAGCCGGGCCCCAGCACGTTCGACGGGCAGGTCATCGCCCGCTGGCAGGAGGACAAGAGCCAGGGCGAGGACACGGTCACCGTGCCGTACATCGCGGTCGACGACGGCCAGCGCGGCTGGACGTTCGCCGGGCATGACGGGGTCGCGCTCGGCGACCTGGTCCAGGTGACGGTCAGCCCCCGCTCGGGGAAGTCCAGCCTGACGGTGACGGCGAGCCCGCGCGCCGTGCAGGCGGCCGCCGAGCCGGACGAGCCCGCGCCCCTGGCGCTGCTGCTCACCGCGCCGGACGCCGCGGCGCTGCTCGGCCAGGTGACCGGCACCATGCCGCTGGGCACCCCGGGCGGGAGCGGGGTCATTCACCGCGGCCCCGGCCGCCGCAACCTGATCTTCACCGTCGCCAGCGGGCGCCTCGCGAACCTCAACGCCGCCTACGCCCGCAAGCACGGCACGCCGGCCGGCGGCGTCGGCGATGAGGCGTGGGTGCTGTACCGCGGCCGTTACGTGACCTTCCGCGCGGGCGCCCTGGTCGGCAAGGTCCATCTCACCGGCCCGGCCAGCGTTGCCGACCCGGACCTGGTGCTGACCTTGGCGGCGACCCTCGCCGCCCGGCTGGCTGCCCCGGCTGACTCCCCGGCCAGCGGAGCGGAGCCGCGCCGCTACTGACGGACCCGGACCGCGGGCGCCTCGGCGTGCTCGCGCCAGGTCAGCGATTCGACCGGCCCGTTGAACATGTGACCGCGCGGGCAGCGGATCTTCGCGCACTCCAGCGGGCCGTCGGTGGACCCGAGGGCGTACCAGGC
>Ga0335078_10011870_pt1 | contig 12922 bp, 12 predicted proteins | sample Lox_Sample_32_FD_206711 | JGI IMG/M metagenome (GOLD analysis project Ga0335078, IMG submission 206711) | Soil microbial communities from Loxahatchee National Wildlife Refuge, Florida, United States - Lox_Sample_3.2 | ecosystem: Environmental > Terrestrial > Soil > Wetlands | place: USA... | reverse complement strand
GTCGCTCAGCGGTTTGTCGAACTCGGCTTTGAGTGTGGCACGGACGGTGGCGGGAGGATCGGCTGGGGCGGCTGTTTGCAGGCGGGCCAGTTCCCGGGCCACTTCGGGACCAACCAGGTCGGTGCGAGTGCTGAGCATTTGGCCGAGCTTGATAAAGGTGGTGCCGAGTTCGGTAAAGGCCAGGCGCACGCGCTCCTCGATTTTGAGATCGGGGATGTTCCGGCCGTCAATGCTCCGAATGCGTTCCTGGATCCACGGGACATTCAAGTCCTTGACCCAATCGGCCAGACCGTACTTTGCCAGCACACCGATGATGTCGCCTGCCCTATGGACATTGCGATCCAATCGCGTTAATGTAGCAAGTTTCATTCGTGACCGAATCCTAACACAGGCGGGACCTCGCCCTCCTGCTGCTCCCAACAGGAGAACTCGGCCGGACTTGGGTAGGGAAAGCAGGCGGCACTTGGGGAATGCGGGTGCGGGGAATAAGACCTGTATGATGAAGGCTTGTCGTTGTTGTTCATGGCCGAGGTAATCCGTTATAATTTGGAACCAAAAAAACCACGAGGAGGTAGCCATGGGCACATCGTCCCTGGGCACAATCGCGAAAGAGTCAGTTGGATGGTCGATCGGGCTTAGTGTCCTGATGCTCCTTACTGGTATTCTCGCCATCGTGATTCCACCGGTGGCAGGAATTGCCGTGCTAGTAGTCGTTTCGTGGCTACTTATGTTCAGCGGGGCGGCCCATTTGGTATTCGCCTGGCATACGCGAACGGCGGGCGGATTGGTATGGGAGCTGCTGTTGGGCATTCTCTATATTTTCGTTGGCGTCTACGCCTTACTTAACCCCGTTGCGGGACTAGCATCCCTCACGCTTGTACTGGCGATTTACCTGCTTGCGGAGGGTGTGTTGGAGTTGGTCTTGTCGTTCCGTCTCCGTCCACTGCCTGGATCGAACTGGCTGCTATTTGATGGGATCATCACGTTGATCCTTGCGATCCTGATCTGGAGGAGCTGGCCGTCGAGCAGCGAATGGGTGATCGGCACTCTGGTGGGGTTCAGCATGCTTTTCAGCGGCGCCGCGCGTTTGTCACTGTCTCTAGCCGCCCGCCGCGTGGTCGCCAAGCTGCCTTGAACAGCCGTACTGCGCAGCGAGCAGCGGAGAAGACACACAGTGGGAACTGTAGTCCCCTTATCGGACGCGTCGCGACGCCCCAGACATTTCCCCGCGATCACGGCACTGATCATAGCGATCAATGTGGCTGTATTTCTGACCGAGCTGATGCGCGGGGATGCATTCGTCCTGAAATGGTCGGTCGTGCCTGCAGAGATCATTGCCGGTCATCACTGGATCACAATTCTGACGGCGATGTTCCTGCATGGAAGCTGGTCGCACATTATAGGCAACATGGTGTTCCTGTGGGCTTTTGCCCCGGAAATCGAAGACGCCATGAATCCAGTGCGCTTCGCTCTGTTCTATCTTTCCGGTGGGCTGGTGGCCATGGTGGCGCAGATTGCAGCCAGCCCCAGTTCCACCGTACCTAACTTAGGGGCAAGCGGCGCGATCGCCGCGGTGATGGGTGCGTTTCTGGTGACCTACCCTCGCGATCGGATGCGCTCGCTTCTGGTGATTTTTATCTTCGTGACCGTCACCCGCATCCCGGCTGCGCTTTTGGTCGTAGTATGGTTTCTGATTCAGCTTCTCAATGCCGGAGCCGTGGCAAATGTGCAGACGGGCGGTGTCGCCTACCTGGCGCACGTTGGTGGCTTCATTTTCGGGGTGGTGACCGTGAGATGGTTTGAGGATCCCCAACGGATTGCCGAACAACAATGGAGCGAATGAGTTCTTGACCGTGACCAAGACGGGAGTATTGCACAACCGCTCCTTGACCTTGTATTTGATGATCCGAGCTGGCAGTGTTTTAGGGACGGGCTTGTTAAGCTTGGTGACCGCCACAGTGCCTGGCTTTTCTCAGTCCGGTCCTGATCTGCATGCATTTTTTCGGCAGGACATCGGATTAAGCGAGGATCAGATCGTCGACATCCGAAGCGGTGAGGCGATCACGAAGGCCATGCCCTCCCGCACGCCCGCCGAGGTCTTCTTGTTCGGCGCGATCTACATTCACGCTGCTCCCGAAAGCTACCTCAGGTTTGCCCACGACTTCGATCGCCTTCGCGCGCTCCCCGACTATTTGGCGCTCGGAGTATTCAGCGATCCTCCGCAGCTTTCCGATCTGCAAGACTTTTCATTTGACAACGATGACATCAAGGGCCTTAGGAGTTGCAAGCGCGGCAACTGTCTGATCCAAATGCCCGCAAACTCCATCGAAGAGCTTCAACGATCCGTGGATTGGTCTGCCGCTGATGTGAACCAACGAGTGAACCAGGTCCTGCAGAAGACGGCACTGCAGCGGCTGCTAGCCTACCAGAGCGAGGGCAATCGGGTGCTGGGGGCTTACAACGATAAACGTGACCCGACCGAGGTGCCCCAGCAGTTTGCCTATATGCTCAACTATGCGACGGTTTTGCCGGCCCGCCTGCCGGATTTCTACCACTACCTTCTTGCCTATCCCAACGCTAAGCCCGCGAATGTCGAAGACACGTTCTATTGGGCAAGAGTTAAGTTTGGTTTGAAACCGACCTTGCGTGTCGTACAAATGGTGATCCTGCGCGGAAACCCAGCTGACCCGGTAGCCTGCGCCATCGCCGAGAAACAGCTTTATTCGAGCCACTACTTCGAGACGGCGCTCGACTTCTCCTTTTGTGTCCGGGGGAGCGACGATCCGAAGCAACCCGGCTTCTATCTGATCAAGGCGATGGGTTCCGAGCAGGCAGGGCTCACTGGTGTCAAGGGATCGATCGTTCGCAAGGCCGCGGTGGGCCGGTCGGTTTCAAGTCTCCAGAACGCGCTTACGACGATCCGGAACACTTTGGAAGTTAACCCGTGAAGGAACCAAATCAACTCGAGGCTTGATGGTCGCAGGTTGTCGGCGAAGTCACCGTCCGCATAACTCAACGAACGTACTCCGGACCGCCTTCCACATGAAGGCCACTCCCGATCTGGCATCGTTGTGGATAAGGTACGACGGATCCGGCAGCATGAGGACGGAAATGAAAGGCAATTCTCACGCGTGGCCACGTTTTTGGAGGCTGCTCCCACCGAGAAGGCTCCGTTTCGCGGCTTCCACCAATAGGAGATAGGCTCCCGTTGCAACGGCAAGAAAAGCAAAGTATCCCGGCGGCAGCGCTGTGAAGCCGAGCATGCCTGCAAGCGGGCTGAACGGCAAGTAAATCCCGATTGCCACCGCCGTAAGGCATGTTGCCATCAAGGGACCGCTAGGGCGGCTGCGTAGTGGATTTTTCGACGTACGGATGACGAACAGAACCAGGGTCTGCGTTGCCAGCGATTCGACAAACCAACCGGTATGAAACTGCGCTTCGCTCGAGCGGAAGAAGTGCAACAGCACGTAGAAGGTCAGAAAGTCGAAGATGGAACTGATAGGTCCGATGGACACCATGAAATTGCGGATCAGGCGAACGTCCCAGCGTTGCGGCTTTTGGAGATATGTCTCGTCAACATTATCGGTTGGAATGGTGAGCTGGGATAAGTCGTAGAGAAGGTTGTTCAGCAGGATTTGTGTGGGCAGCATCGGCAGGAACGGCAGGAAGAGCGAAGCCCCGGCCATACTGAACATGTTTCCGAAGTTCGAACTGGTGCCCATCAGCAGGTACTTCATGACGTTGCCAAAGGCTTTGCGGCCCTCGATAATGCCATCGTGGAGAACGCGCAGGCCAGGCTCAACGAGAATCACGTCGGCAGCCTCGCGCGCCACGTCCGCGGCGCTTGGCACTGAAATGCCCACATCCGCAGCGTGAAGCGATGGCGCATCGTTTATGCCATCGCCCATGAACCCCACTGCGCGGCCGTTATGTTTGAGAGCCAGGAGAATCCGGTTTTTCTGCATCGGCGAAATACGAGCGAATACGTGGGCTTCCTCGGCGTCATGCGCCAGCGCCGGGTCCGTCATCCGATCCAGATCCTCACCCGTAACGATTCGGGTCGAGTCGATTCCTACCTGCGCGCAGATGCGGCCGGTGACCAGGTCGTTGTCACCGGAGATAACCTTTACCTCAACACCATCGCGCTTTAAGGAAGCCAGAAGCTGGGCGGCGTCAGCCAGCGGCGCGTCGGAAAAACTCACAAAACCGGCCAGAACCAAATTGCGCTCGTCCTCCACTGAATAGTTCGCGCGCGCAGGGACTTCGACATAGGCCACGGCAAGCGAGCGGAATCCCTGGCCATTCAGCTCATTGCTGGTCTGCTGGATGTGCTTTAGAGCGTCCTCGCCGATGGGTTCGGCTTTGCCTTCGATCTCGTAACCGGAGAGAAGTGGAAAGATCCCTTCTGGAGCGCCTTTTGTGATGAGAACCCGCTGGGTCTGCCGCTCCACCACGACCGAAAGCCTCCTCCGATCGAAATCGAACGGAAGCTCGTCGCACTTCGTGTAGTCGTCCGTGTTGGATGGAGACTTTTGGAGGATGACCTCATCGAGGGGACTGCGGATACCCGTCTGGAACTTGCTGTTGAGATAGGCGAGTTGCAACGTGTGGTTGGATGGATTCCCAAAGGGATCGAGAGAGCGATCGAGGGACATTGTTCCAGCGGTGAGCGTTCCCGTTTTATCGCTGCAAAGGACATCCAAACTACCGAGATTTTGAATGGCGGAGAGATGCTTGACGATGACCTTCTTACGCGCCATAGAGACGGCACCTTTCGAAAGCGTCACCGACACAATCATAGGCAGGAACTCCGGCGTCAAGCCAACTGCGAGCGCAACCGCGAACAGCAGCGATTGAAATGCATCGCGGTGCCGTGCAAGGCTGACGACAATCAGGAAGAGAACGAGGAAGAGAACCGTTCGCGCTAGGAGGTGGCTGAAATTTCGCAAGCCCCGATCGAAGGCTGTCTCTTCTGGACTTGCAGCGAGGCGCGCCGCGATGTCGCCAAAGGCAGTCCGAGCGCCCGTCGCGACGGCCTCCGCTGTCGCCGTTCCGCTGACGATGGATGTGCCCAAAAAGACCATGTTCCGCGCGTCCGCTTTGGTCGAAGAGGGCCCTCCGGTGGCTTCCTTTTCGGCGGGGAGCGATTCGCCTGTTAGCGCCGCTTGCTGGACATAGAGATCGCGCGCAATCAGAAGGCTGCAGTCCGCGGGAACCAGATCTCCGGCTGCCAGCCGGACTATGTCTCCCGGCACCACGTCACGCCGCCGAATTTCACTCCACTCCCCACTGCGCAGAACGGTTGCCGTGGGGGCAACTCGTTCGCGCAGTCGTTCGATGGCGCGTTGAGAACGATAGGTCTGACTTAAGTCGATGGCCGCGCTCAACAAAACAATGACGCCGATAATTCCCGCATCTGCCTTCTCGCCCAGGAACGCCGATGTGACGGCCGCAATCAGCAGGATCAATACCAGTGGATTCCTGAACGCGTGTAACAGATCGGAAAGAACGGAATGGTGCTGGGTTGCTGCAGGCTCGTTCGGCCCGAACTGAGCTAAGCGTGCCTCCGCTTCGTGGACTGTCAAGCCGTCAATCGCGACGCGGGCTTTATCAGCGTTCGGCGACATGGCTACGTTTCCCATTCGGCAATGCGCCGGGATCTCTCAAAGATTCGTGCGGTAACCGCACCAAAGATGATGCCGCCAACGGAGAGAGGCGCGATCTTGCGTTCGATATCGTCCAGGCTTGTGGTCTCCACAGAGGAAATCACGCTGCCCGCCGGCAACCGGGGTAGGTCCTTTAACCCGGTGCTGATTGAGGTGACCGGGTTGGCCACCACGGTCACCCATCCCAGACTGCGCTACGGACTCGACATTCAGCGGGGTATCCGGGTCGGGCTTGTCCGCTGCCTTCAGCCCGGACTGTTCCGAATCCGACACTTACCTCTTGGCATAACTTTGCAATTGGGCGGCTTAGGCAGGAGATCCTGAACTCACACGATTCTCCAGTACCTGCTTCACGACGCTACCGTTCACCGTCTCCTGTTTTAGCAGTTGCTGAGCCAATGTGTTAAGGGCCGCGGGGTGGTCCTTCAGCAGTGCCTGAGCGCGCTCGTACTGTTCGGTCACGAGACGCTGGACTTCCGCGTCGATCACTTGACGAGTCTCCGGACTGATCTGGCTATTGTCCTCGACCGGTCCCCCCAGGTATTGGAGCTGTTGACCCGCGTAGCGCACCGAGCCGAGCTTATCGCTCATGCCAAATTCTGTGACCATACGGCGGGCCATCTCAGTCGCTCGCATAATGTCGTCGCTGGCCCCCGTGCTAATGGTCCGGAACTCCACCATCTCGGCGGCCCGACCGCCCAACATAACGGCGATCCGGTCCTGCAGTTCGTCGATCGTGAGCAGATAGCGGTCTTCGGTTGGCATTTGCATGGTGTAGCCCAAGGCGCCGCGGCTGTGTGGAACGATGCTGATCTTGCTGACCGGTTCAGCATGCGGCACGAGCTCAGCCACTAGTGCGTGGCCAGACTCGTGGTATGCAACCCGAGTTCGTTCCTGCTCGTTCATCACCCGGCTCTTTTTCTCGGAACCCGCGATCACCCGTTCAATCGCACCCTCGAAATCATCCAACGTGACTGCCGTGGCCTTGCGCCGGGCAGCGAGTAACGCCGCTTCGTTCATGGCATTCGCCAGATCGGCGCCGCTGAAACCAGCTGTCATCCGGGCGGCCCGATCCACGTCAAAGTCTGCCGCCAGCTTTAGATTCTTGCTATGAATTTGCAGGATTTGCGCTCGGCCAACGAGATCTGGATTGCCGATGGCGATCTGGCGATCAAAGCGGCCCGCGCGCTGAAGCGCCGGGTCGAGCACCTCCGGACGGTTGGTGGCAGCCATGATGATCACTGGGGCGCTGGCGTCGGTCTTGAACCCATCAATTTCAGCCAGCAACTGGTTGAGGGTCTGCTCACGCTCGTCGTTGCTGCCCAGGCGCATCACGCCCCCCCGGCTCTGACCAATCGCATCAATCTCGTCGATAAAAACGATCGCGGGAGCCGCCTTGCGCGCCTGCTCGAACAGGTCGCGCACGCGTGCGGCGCCCACGCCAACGAACATCTCGACAAACTCGGAGCCACTGGTCTCGAAGAACGCGACCCGGGCCTCACCGGCGGTTGCCTTGGCCAGCAGCGTCTTGCCGGTGCCTGGAGGCCCGACGATCAACACGCCCTTTGGGATACGCCCGCCGAGTTGAGCGAATTGCTCTGGCGCCTTCAGAAACTGAATGATCTCTTGGAGTTCGGTAATGGCTTCATCCGCTCCGCCCACATCTTTGTATGTGACCGTAACATCCTCGGGCTTGACCTCGATCGCTTTGCTTTTGCCGACCCCAAAGATGCCGCCCAGCCCTCCGCCGGCGGCACCGCCCGCTCGCTGGTAGGCCATGTACCAGAAACCGCCGAGTAGCGCGAGCGGCAGAAGGTTCAGCAAAATGCCACCCAGGGGGCTGGGTGGGCGCTCGAAGTGGTAAGTTACATTTGCGTCTTGTAACTCTTCAATGAGCTTGGGGTCGGCCGGCGCAGGTATAGTATTGAATGGGACGATCGGAGGACCTCCGTCCGGTTTGGGATTCTTCATCTCACCAATGATGCCCCTGTCGCCGATGGTTACGTTCACGATTTGAGCATCAGCGAGTTTCTTCTTAAACTCACTGTATGGAATTTCTGCGCTCCGGGTCAAAGGTAAGACGAATAGCTGGAATAGCCACAAGACAATCAGACTCGTGACGAAGTAGCTGACGCCAAAATAAAGCCGGCGCCGACTTTGCTCCTGGCTCTTCTTTTCATCCTCGCGGCCGTGTTTTCTTGGTGACAATTTCGGTTCGTTCATGGTCCGCCTCGCCGACTCCGCTCTGTCATGCGGATTCTGTTTCCTTCAGGCCCTTATAGGTCCTGACGCCTTCTCCGAACGATCATGCCAGGCTGCCAACACACAAAGTAAGCGTCGGACAATCTTGCCTGGGCCCGAAGTGCCAGCCCACACACGATCATGCCGAACTCCGCGATTCGAGCCTCTCCTGTGCCGACTGCTTCCCCGCGTTGATATTTATCTCTTCATTGGAAAGCTGCGACTTTCCGCCCCTACATTAGCACTCGGAGGGCCAGAGCTGGCTCCGCTAGACGAGCACCGCGCCGACTCCCTTGCCCCCGCCTCATCTCACCGGCTGGCCCAAACCCGCCGTATCCTCGCGAGCAGCAAGGAATTTCTGCGACGCGCTTGGATCGTCCTTCCACTCACAAATAGCGCTATTTGACGCACATTCATTCCGCACATATGATGTTCAGTGACTGACACGCGGCGCCTCAATCGACGCCATCGGTTGACAGGCAGGTTTTCGCAACAGGGTTGCTTCTGTCGGTCTTCGGGTGAGCGTCATTCAGAATCATCGAGGGAAAGTATTGTGACCCAGATCCAGCAGGACTTGTCCCAGCGCATAAGATCGCTGGAAAAAGAACTCCGAACCGCGCTAGAGGAAAAGGAGCGCGCGTTTGGGTATCGCTGGGATCATGGGAAGGCCAAGTTCGAAGAAGACGTACTTTCTCAGCACCGGAAGCTCAAGCTGTGGCTGCCATCTTACGTTCTGCATTCTCGTTTTCTGGTGCTCGTGACGGCGCCAATCATTTACTTGGGCTTCATTCCCTTCTGGCTGCTCGATCTCTTTCTGGCGCTCTTTCAAGGCATCTGCTTCCCGATCTACGGCATTCCGAAGGTCAGGCGGGCGGACTATCTCGTCATGGATCGAGGGCGGCTCAAGTATCTGAATCTTCTGGAGCGCTTCAACTGCATGTACTGCTCCTACGGAAATGGCCTAAGCGCGTATCTGACCGAAGTGGCGGCTCGAACGGAACAGCACTGGTGTCCCATCAAGCACGCGAGCCGGCTGCGGGCGCCTCATTCACGTTATTCGCATTTCTTCGATTATGGCGATGCTCAGCAATACAGCCGGCAAATCGAAATCGTACGCAATGATTTCGTAGACGTGCGGAGTTTGACCTCAACGCGGCCTGATACAAGCGCCAAATGAATCCGTCACAGCCAATGAGCACTCCTCATTTGGGGACATCGTGAGGATTGGACTTTCCTGGTGTCGAAATTAGCGGGTCGCCACTCCGACCTGGCGTAAGCAGTTATTCTGTTGACCTTTATGTTTAGGGTACCGTTTTCCGTTGTCACATTTCGCAACGCCCACTACATATTCGGGACACCGTGGAGTCGGTCCAAAATTGGGACGAGCAGTCCCCAATGGGCCGTAATGATGCAGAGCTTCCATTGGATCTAGAGGTTTTTAAGGAACACAGAATCAACAAGTTCCATGTTGTCAATGAGCCGTAAGGGTTCGAATGGTCTGGTTCAGGTAGTTCCGCTTCTTGGTTTCGGGATTGCGGCCGTTGTATACGCGCACCAGCCAATTGCGAGGACCGCGTCCGACGATCTGGCCGACTTTTCGTGCCATATAGACACCTCCGCTTGAGGTGCGGCACACCAACGGCACACGGCGCGACCCTATTCAATTGACTTGTTGAGGTTTAGAAAAATTGCAGGCTGATCGGGGTTCAGTAAACTAACCAGCGACCGCTTTGGCCAGATCCACCGCAAAGCCGGTCATTGCGTACATTTTAAGGTTGTAAGCGGCGTGCGAAGCCGCAGCTGGCGCCACCGATCCGGAGAAATATCTGATCCAGCCATACAGTGTCCCGGTCGACGTTATGCACGCCATCTGGAGCCAGCTGACGCCTGGTTGGGTCAGATGGACAACCGCAAACAGTAGGGCCGCAACCGCCACAACCCACCGATCCCAGCGATACCTGCCAGCGACTCTGTTAAGCGACCATATCACTAAAGCAAAAAGGTACCCGCGGAATACGATCTCCTCTAGCACCGGCCCGAGCGTCACCTGCAGGAGTACAAGTTTTCGGTCGTTGCCTCGGGTGTAATGTCGTCCAGCCCCAGAATTTCCAGCGCTTGGGCTAGTTCGAGCATTTCAGCGATCGAGACCGGCTTCTCCATTTGCCAGCCGCGAAGCGCGTGCGCCAATCCAGCAATGAGGCGTCTCAGGGTCGCACTGGTCGTCATACTGCGAACCTGCAGGATCTCAGCTTCCCTCGCAACCGTAGGGAACTCCACCCGCAGGTAGAAACTGCGGCGCCGCAGGGGATCGCCAAGGCGCCGGACCTCATTTGAGGTGAGAAGCACGAATGGAATCGTCGTGTGCTTGATCGTTCCAAGCTTTGGGATCGAGATCTGCCACTCCGACAGAATTTCCAGCAGCAGCGCCTCGAATCCCTCGTCCACCTTGTCGACCTCGTCGATCAGCAAAACGCACGGTTTCTCATGCAGCAGAGATCGTAACAGCGGGCCTTGGACAAAAAAATCCAGCGTGTGCAGCGCGCTCCGGATCGCGTCCCAATCCCGCTGAAGATGGTCAGCCTGTGTCTCGAGGAACAACTTCTGAAGCGCGCTATCGAATTTGCCGATGGCCTTCTCCTCATTGATGCCCTCGTAGCACTGCAGGCGTTCGATCACCGTATTCCCAGCCGTCGCGATCGCCTGGGCAAGAGCTGTCTTTCCACAGCCAGGTGGCCCCTCGACGATGATCGGCTTCTGCATGCGCGCAGCGAGGTAGACCAACTGAAGCGTAACCGGATCGATCACGTACTTTGCCGCTTCCAAACGAAGCCTGAGATCATCGATCGACGAGAACACGCGTTTCTTCTCGCCCGATTCTATGGGGAACGGCATCGCAGTCTGAAATTCTCATGCAGCGGATGACACCCAGCCGACAGCGCTTTTGCTCCGTCCCTGAAGCGGTTCCACCAACCCGAAAAATGTTCTTGGTGCCATCGCAATGCATCTTGACGATTACCTCTCATGGCGCCAACCCAAGAAAAATTCTTGGAGCTATCCGGCTCGATCGTAATCGCGTTCAACCGAAAAAATGTTCTTCGATCTATCGGATGTGACCCTGCGCCGCCACCCGCGCACCTGAAAAATGTTCTTGGAGGTAAATCAGGTTGTCGAGCGCCGCCGAAACTCTTTCTGGAACCACAAAATGTACCTGGCCTAATAGCCCGACTCGGAGTTGTGTTCCTGGAGCTGTCCTCAGGTTGGCGGCCGCGGCCACACGGCGCGAGAACGCCGGATCCGCGGACCTGCCGGTTAGTAGTCCCGATCCCGCTAACGGCTCGGCGGCGGGCCGCTGGAAGTCGGTGAGCGGGTAGCCGGTTCGCCTTCGGAGCGTGTTTCCGATTGCCTCCGGAGACTTTTGTTGTGAATGCTGCGAATGCCGTACAAATAGGCATGAATTCAAAGAACCTCCCCGAAATCAACTCCCTGGGTGCAGGTGGAAGCGCACTGGGAATTGTGCTCGCGCCTAGCGACCTTCCGCTGACAGTCCGTGAAGCTGCCGTGTACCTCGGCGTCAGTGTCCAAACGGTGTATCTTTGGGTTGAGCGAAAGCAGATTCCCCATCTCCGCGTGATGGGCCGAAACATCCGGTTTCTCAAATCGGATCTCGAGCCCTTCCGCGCCGCATTCAAACAGGAGGTGGGAAATGGCAAGACCTAGAAAACACGACGGCAGTCTTTTTCGAAAGGAGGAATCGAAGTTCTGGTGGATGGACTATCGCGACCGCGCGGGCAAACGCCAGAGGGAATCAACGAATACCGATGACTGGGAAGAGGCTCAGAAGCGGTTGCGCGAGAGGTTGCAGTCCCGCGACAGCAATACGTTACCGTTGCTTCGCAAAGGTGAGAAGCTCACATTCGCGCAATGGTCGGAGCACTTCCTTGAAACGTTTGCCAAACCGCCCATCCGAGCGCGAAAAACTCATCTGTCCTATACGCGGGTGGCAAAGCATCTCAATGCTGGGTTCGGGGAGGTTCTCTTGGTCGATCTGACGGCGGAACTGATCGAGACGTATCTGCGCCGACGTTTGGAGCAGCGAGTCGAAATTACGAGATCCGAGGGCAAGGTGGCCAAGGGTCTCGTCAAGCCCAGCACGGTTCATCAGGAGTTTCGCGTATTGCGAAGGATGTTGAACGTTGCTGTGCGCAAGAAGCTGTTGGTAGCGAATCCGTGTTCCGGGGTGGAGTTCCCGGTGCGGGTCAAGGGGCTTTTCCGGCCGCACTACGTAACCTGGTCGGAGCAGGAGAAGATCGAGGGCACCGCGCCGGACTATCTGCGGAACGTGGTCCGGATAATTACGGAAACCGGGCTGCGGGTGTATAAAGAACTCGCGCCGATGAAGAAAAAGGACGTCGATCTGGCGAACGCAATTGTGTGGATACCAGATTCGAAGACTCCGAGTGGAGTGGCGGAGGTGCCATTGACCGAACTGGCAGTGGAAGCGTTCAAAAAGCAGATATCGATCTCGGGTCCGGGGCCGTACCTGTTTCCCAACTCGGACAATCCATCCGGTTGCCAGGCCAGCTTTAAGAAGGTGTGGGCGACGACGCTCCGAAAGGCAGGGATTCCTTATTTTCGGATTTACGACCTCCGATCGACGTACGCGACTCGTTTGAGTGCGGGTGGCGTGGCCGATGAATGGGTCACGCAGCTCCTGCGCCAAGGCGATGCGAAGGTGTTCAAGAAGTACTCACAGATGAAGCTGCAGATGAAGCGCGAGGCTCTCGCGAAGCTGAACCGCAAAGCAAACGACAAAAAGGGTTCTGGCACAGGAGAGGCCGCGTGAGGAGGTTTTGACACAGTTTTGGCACAGTTGGAGCCAAAATGGGAGACTTTGGAGTTGAGGACTTCAGACAAACCTTTTGTTTTCTTGAGGTTTCTGGAGCCACCCGCCGGGATCGAACCGGCGACCTGCTGATTACGAATCAGCCGCTCTACCAACTGAGCTAGGGTGGCTC
>Ga0335078_10011869_pt1 | contig 12923 bp, 7 predicted proteins | sample Lox_Sample_32_FD_206711 | JGI IMG/M metagenome (GOLD analysis project Ga0335078, IMG submission 206711) | Soil microbial communities from Loxahatchee National Wildlife Refuge, Florida, United States - Lox_Sample_3.2 | ecosystem: Environmental > Terrestrial > Soil > Wetlands | place: USA: Florida... | reverse complement strand
ATCGGCGATTTCGAAGCCGTGCATTTCGCCGTGGCGCGCGAGGGTTTTCAGAATGAGCAGATCGAGCGTGCCGGGAGGGATTTCGTCGCGTTGGCTGCGAGTCACATAGATAGTCTATGTTAGTAGGATGCGGGATGCAAGAGATTTGTGAGGCGATGATTCGACGGGTATCGGCCCGGCCTCAGACGCCCTGGAACACCGCCTCCAGTGGAACCTGGACGTAACCGGCGGCGAGCGCGGATTGAACTTCTTCGAGGCCGCCCTTTTCGTACTGAAAGGCGCGCTTATGCCGTGGATCGATCACCCAGATGTGGGGGACGCCGAAGGCATGATATTCGGCAAGTTTCTGAAGGACGTCGGCGGGCTCATCGCGTCGCGAGAGGATCTCGATGACGATGAGCGGCGGCTTATCGAAGACGTTGGTGCCGGGATCCCCTTCCGTAACGCAAACGCCCGGGACGCGGCTGCGGCGTCCCGGCACCGTCAGGACTCGCTGCTCAGGCCAGGCAAGCAGGCTCGAAAAGTTGTTCTGGATGTGAACCAAAAGATTTCTCTGTGCCAGACTATGCGGTCGCTCACCCACGTTTCGCTCCACTACTTGTCCGTCCACAAATTCCCTATCACCGTCTTCATAGCTGGTGTCAAGGTATTCGTCGATAGAAATCAGAGGTGACTCGGGCAACGCAGCCATGTTACAAGTCTACTCCCGCGCCCCTACACATCGAATTCGATTCCCTGCGCCAGCGGCAACTGCGCCGACCAGTTGATGGTATTCGTCTGCCGCCGCATGTAGGCTTTCCAGGCGTCGCTGCCCGATTCGCGTCCGCCGCCGGTGTCCTTTTCGCCGCCGAACGCTCCGCCGATCTCCGCCCCGCTGGTGCCGATATTGATGTTGGCGATGCCGCAATCGCTGCCGCGGTGGCTCAGGAACGTCTCCGCGGAAATCAGGTTGGTGGTGAACATCGCCGACGACAGACCTTGCGGCACATCGTTGTGCCAGTGAATCGCCTCATCCAGCTGGTCGAACTCCAGAATGTAGAGGATGGGCGCGAAGATCTCTTCCTTCAGGATCGGCATTTCGGGACGGGCCCGCACCAGCGTCGGCTCCACGAAGCAGCCGGTGATCCTGCCGCCGCCCGAAATGATCTCGCCGCCCTGCCCCCGGATCCGCTCGAGGCCCTCCATCATATCGTCCACCGCGCGGCGGTTGATCAGCGGACCCATCAGCGTTTCCGGCTCCAGAGGGTCGCCGATGCGCACCTGTTTATAGGCCTGTACGAGCGCGTCCACGATCCGCGGCGCAATTCCTCTTTGCAGGAAGATCCGCCGCGTGGTGGTGCAGCGCTGCCCCGCCGTGCCGACCGCCCCAAACAGGATGGCGCGTATTGCCAGGTCGGTGTTGGCATCGTTCATGACGATGATGCCGTTGTTGCCGCCGAGTTCCAGGATGGAGCGACCCAGCCGTTCCGCCACCACTTCGGAAACATGCCGTCCGACTTCGGTCGACCCGGTGAAGCTGATGAGCGGAATGCGCCGGTCGTGGATCAGCGTCTCGCCGATGGGCCGGCTGGGGCCGATGACGAGGTTGAAGACGCCCTTCAGCCCATGCCGGTCCGTAACCCGGTTGCAGATTTTCTGGACGGCGATAGCCGTCAGGGGCGTTTCCGAGGAAGGACGCCAGAGCACGCAATCGCCGCACACCGCCGCGATCATGGCATTCCAGGACCAGACGGCCACTGGAAAATTGAAAGCGCTGATGACGCCGATCACGCCCAGCGGATGCCATTGCTCATACATGCGGTGGCCGGGCCGCTCGCTGTGCATGGTCAGGCCGTACAACTGCCGCGAGAGACCGACCGCGAAATCGGCGATATCGATCATTTCCTGCACTTCGCCCTGTCCTTCGGCGGCGATCTTGCCCATCTCCAGGGTGACCAGCGCGCCCAGGTCGGCCTTGTGCTCGCGCAGCTCGTTGGCGATCTCGCGCACGATCTCGCCCCGCTTGGGCGCCGGGATCATCCGCCAATCGAGGAACGCCTCGCGGGCGTGCGCGACCACACTCTCGTAGTCGTCCGGCCCGGCCATCTGCACTTTGGCGAGAAGTTCCCCCGTGGCCGGATTGAACGAATCCAGCTCTCCGCCGGATGGGTCGGCAATCCAGTCTCCGTAGCAGGCGCCGGAATTCAACGGCTCGACGTGCAGCCGCTCCAGGATCTCGTTGACGGATTGATTTGCGATAGGCACGCTTTCATTCTAGAACCGCTTCCCGGCGAGCGCGCCACGGCCGGCCCGCGGTTTATTGCTGAATGAAGAAGAGCGAAGACACAGACGGTAGAACCAGCCGCACGACCGTCACCGGCTGCCCGTTCACCTCGGAAGCGGTGTACTCGGCCGGTTGCTGGTCGCCGGTGTGCGGATTCCAGATAGTCAACGCCTTCTTTCCCCGCAGCACGACTTTCGTGTCGACGGCTTTCGGGGAGGAATTGGCGAAAAAGTAAATATCGCGATCGTTCTTGACCTTATGAATATAGGTCAGCGCGCCTTCGTACTCGTTGCCGCGCCGGATCGCACCCACAGGCTCCTGTATGTCGACGTCGCGAAGGGGCAGAACCAGTTTCAGCACGTAATCGATCAGCCAGGGATGCGTGTTCGGCAGGAATATGGCCTGTCCACCGGCCTTGTTCTTCCTGATGTAATACCAGAAGACGTAAAAGTTCTGACGGTCCTGCGCGCGCCGCACGTCGGCTTTCAGGGGTTCATCGGGCGATACGCCGAAGACGTCGGCCATGGCCTGGCGCACCTCCCGGTCCTTTCCGAATTCCGCCGACCGCGTGGGCAGCAGGCCGGTGGCGATCACCATGCCGCCATGGTCGTAGAATTCCTTGATCCTGGCGGCAGCGGCGGCGGACAAGGTGTCGCCCGCCGGAAGGAACAATACGCTGTATTCCTCGCGGTTCTCGCGGTTGTTCAGAATCAGCCTGTTCCCCTGAACCACGCACCGCTCCGCCAGAACCTCAGGGTGGAGATAGGTATAGTCGACGCGCAGGCTGCGGAACAGCGCCTCGCCGACATCCTGATAATCCATGCCGAACGCAGGGCCGCCTTCGCGCGCATAGGCCGTCTCCATGATTTGCGGAGGCTCTTCGCCATCCGCCAGCGGAAAGGTGACGCCGCCCACGTTGTGATACTGCGCGTGCAGCGAGGCGATGGGATACAAGACGGCGATATCAGCTACATGCCGCCCATGTTGCAGAAGATAACTCAGCCGGCCGACATAGCCGTTCAGTTCGGGCCGCTGGGGCTGCACCGTGCGCGCCGGAATCTGGTAGTTGATTCCCATGGCGAACTGGTCCATCGCCACCTGGAAGGCAATCCTGGCGTCCAGGATCCGGTACGCGGCATAGGTTTCGGCGCGTGCGATGGGATGATCGTAGTTGAAAGCGGCCGAGGTCACGATCTTGTAGGACGGATTCGACCGGCCGTACCACCAGATATCGTCGATCGTCGGAGCCGCCTGGTACTGGAAGACCTTCAGCAGATCGCCATTGAGCGGAGTGGGATTGAGAGGCTCTTCCTGATCGAGGTGGCCGCCGAAAATCAGGTGGCGTTCGGCGCACCAGTCGTTCAGCCGCTTGATGAAATGAGTTCCGAATAACTCGGCGCGGAACCCGAACAGCGCGTTACGGGCGGCCGCCGTCTGCGGCCCGATATCGTACCAGAGCGCCGGATAATACTTCATGGGCGAATAGCCGTACTTCTTTTCAAAGTAGCTGTTGAAGTCCGGCGTCCACATGCGGTCGGCGTGGTGCATCGAAGGCTCGTCGTAAAATGTCTGCTTGATGAGATTGCCGAAGTAACTCCCGATGTTATCCTGGTACTTCTGGTAAGTCATGGAGATGAAAGCGCTCATGGCGGTCTCGTCGAGATAGTCGACCACCCGCGCCCGGCCGCTGGTCAGATAGAACGCCATCACTTTCCACGAACCCTTGGGAACCCGGCAAACCACGCGATCCTGGTTCTTGCGGCCGCTGATGTCCACCAGTTCGAAGGTCTCGCGGTTCATCATCACCGACCCGACGTAGATGCCCTGCGGGACGGCCAGGTCGACATCCGCCGGACCCGCAACGTCCTTCTCCGCCATGTTCAGGCTCTTGGCGAGAAACTCCGGATGCTGCGACGCCATCTGCCCGCCCACGGTGCCGGTGGGGAAAGCATAGTCATCGTACAGAATCACTTCCAGCCCTTGCTTCCTGGCTTCCTCCAGCGCCAGCTTGTAAAAGCGGAAGTAATCGTCGCTGAGAAAGGCTACGCCCTGGCCGGGCTGCGGCCTGCCGCCGGCCTCGATGAAGAAACCGCCGTAGTTCAGCTTCGCCATCTCGTCAATCCCCGAGATGACGGCGTTTTCGTTCAGCGTCGGCAGGTTGAAATTCCACATGGCGTGCCCGCGATACTCGGCGGGAGGCGATTTGAAGATGGCGGAATCGAATGCATTCGCGGGCTGGGCAGACAAGCCCGCCGCCATGAGGATCGTGAAAATTGCCAGCCGGCAGGTCATGGTCTCAGAACGCCACGCGCAGCGACAACTGGATGTTGCGCGGGTCGTTGACCTGCGTGAGGGTCACCACACCGGCCGATGCCGCGGCCAGGCTCGTGCTGGGGGTGTTGAACTGCGGCGAATTCGTCATATTGAACGCTTCCGCGCGGAATTGCAGCCGGTACTTCTCGTGCAGGGTGACTGCCTTGAACAGCGAAACATCGGCATCGGGCACTTTGGGCGGGCGAATGGTCGGGAAGCGGCCGCTCAGCGTGCGCAGCGTATTCGGCTGCTGCTGGATGAATGCCACGGGCAGCGTCCCGCCGCCGCTCTGGTTGGTGCAGTTTTCGAAGGTTCCGTTCGTGAGCAAGGTGCACGTGTTGAAGTACTGCAGGTTGCTGGGGTTCGAGAGCGCGGGGTTGATGCCCGTGGAGTAGAATCCGCTGGGGGCCGTGAGAGGAAAGCCATTCTCCCGCGTGAAGATGCCGTTGGCCTGCCAGCCCTTCAAAAACACCGCGGCGATTCCATGCGTGTGCGTGAAGATCGGCAGCTGCCAGTCTCCGCTGACCACGATGCGGTTGGGCGTGTCGGTAGCGGCCAGGGTGCGCGCCGGTCCGGCATCCTGGTTATTCAGGAAAGCCACCGATTCGAGTGTTTTGGACAAGGTATAACTCACCAGCACGTTCAGCCCGTGCGAGAACCGCTTGTCCAGACGAACCTGCATCGAGTTGTACCAGGCCCGGCCGATCGGCAGGCTGTTCTCCTGCACGCCCGTGAATTGCGGGAATGGAAGCAGCAACTGCTGCCGCGTCGTCGAGGTGCCGTTCAGCCCCGTCGCCGGAAGGAGCCCGGCGAAAGGATTGGCGTACGGACAAATCGCCGACGTCGCCGAGCAGGTGTCGCTCAAATTCGGCACGCCCGAAACCGTCGCGCCGCCATACTGCAGCAGTTGCCCCAAAGATACGGCATCGAGCTGGTGCGAAACATCCAGCTCCATGGTGTGGCTGCCGACATAGGACACTTCCAGCACGGTGCGCGACGGCAATTCGCGCTGCACGCCGATGGAATACTCCGCCACCTTGGGGACGTCGCGGCTGGGATCGGTAAAACTCACCGATTGGCCGAGGAACGTAGACAGGCCGAGCTTACTGCCGGTCGGCGTCAGAATGCCTTGAGGATAGGGATTGTTCAGGAAATTGCCGGCGAAAGTAATGTTGCCGTCGTTACTGGCTACAAATGGGGTCGATGTGGCGAAACCCTGGCCGCCCGCCTGCGTAAACGTAGCCAGATAGCTGACTCCGTATCCGGCGCGGATTACGGTCTTGTCCAACGGGTGCCACGCGACCCCCAACCGCGGCTGGAAATTGTTCAGATCGCGGGTATACGGCAGACGCTGGCTCGGGCCCGTGAACAGCAGCCCGCCTTTCAGAGTCAGCCCGGGCTGCAGCGGATCGGCGACCTGCAGCGGGCTGGCGGCGTTGATATCGAATCCCGCATTTTCCTGGTTATTGCGTTCCGTCACCGGCGATTCGTAGTCCCACCGAAGCCCCAGGCTCAGCGTCAACTTGCCGGTCACACGCCAATCGTCCTGGACGAATGTGCCGTAGTAGTGGAAACCATAGGCGTATGCCGGATTGATGGGCGCGCTGCCACTGGCGGGCATCCCCAGCAGCATCGAGGCGATCGAGTTGCCATAGGCGGCGCCGCCGGTGAGAGCGTCGAGCTGCGTCCAGCCGGCGCTGAAGCTGAAACTGCCGAAATTCGTCTCGGGGGAATTGATATTGTCCAGCATGGAGCGGAATTCCCCGCCGAACTTGATCTGGTGCGTGCGGATGGTCTTGTTGGCGATTTCCGACCACGACCACGTGGCGCTCTCCGTATATTGGCTGCCGCTGCTTCTCCCGCTGCCGAAAGTGGTATAGCCGCTCGACGAGATGGTGGGAAAGTAGGGCGGCAGCACGCTCAGCAGCGACGAAGGAAACCCCAGCGTGCTGGGATCGAATCCCTGCGTGTACAGCGTGATCCAGAGATCGTGGCGCAGGTATCCTACGCGTGATGTCAGGACTGTGGTCGGCGAGAGGATGGATGTGAGATCGGCATTCCCGCCCTGGCTCAGCCGGCCGTCGGTATATTGCGGCGATGCCTGCTTGGGATACCCGTTGAACGCATTCACTTCGGTGCGGTAGCCGCGAATGAAGCGCGAAAAGAAGCGCTCCTTGGAACTCAACTGCTGATCGACCCGCGCTACATGAGCGTCATAAGCATCGGTTCGGGAGTTGGGCGCGACCACCAGGTTATTCTGCTGCCCGGCGTACGTGCTCTGGTTGCCGACATTAGGCGCGGGATAATAGCTGGCCAGCTTGGCGCCGACGGGGTTGATGCGGCTGGCTGGAATCGTGTCGTTCGGGAATGGGGTGCGCGCATATGGGCTGGTAGTAGCCGTCGTATTTGGGTCGTATATGGTGATGGGCTGCCCGTTGCTTTGCAGCGTGGTGCCGAAGTTCCCTTGCACGGCGGCTACTTGCGGCGTGGTCGAGGTAGCGGGCGACGGAATCTCATCGCGCCACAGCTCGTAGGAATACATGAAGAACGTGCGATTGTGGCCGTTGTAGAGATGGGGAATCACCACCGGTCCGTCCAGCTCGACTCCCGGCTCCTGCTGATGATACGCCGCCCGCAGGTTGCCGATCCGGTTCTGATCGAAGGTATTGGCGGTGAGGACCGTGTTCTTGACGTACCAATACGCCGAGCCGTGATACTGGTTGGTCCCGCCCTTGGTGATTACCGTCATCGTGCCGCCGGCCGTACGCCCGTATTGCGCGTCGTAATTGCTGTTTTCCATGCGGAATTCCTGCACCGCATCCTGGTTCGGCACGAAGGCCATGTTGGTCGCGACCGAACCGGTCTCGACCCCGGTATTGGGCACTCCATCCAGCAGCAGATCGCTCTGCCCCGTTCGTCCTCCATTGACGGACATGCTTTCGGCGACGTTGTTGCCGGCGTCGAAGGGCCGCACGGAGCGGCTGAGAGCATTGGCTCCGATATCGAATTGCACACCCGCCGCCTCGATGCCGAGCAGGAACGGATTGCGCCCCACCGACGGCATGTCTTTGACGTTCTCTTCGCTCACGACCTGGCCTTTGTCGGAGGCAAATTCCTGCAGCAATTCGGCGCCCGCCGACACCGTCACCTGCTCGCTGACAACTCCGACTTCGAGCGTGAAATCCTGTTGCACCTGGTCGCCGACGCGCAACTCGAGATTGTCGCGGATCGCTTTTTTAAATCCCGGAGCTTCGGCCGTAACCCGGTATGTTCCGATCGGCAGGACCGGAAATACGTAATAGCCGGATGAATTGGTGGTGGTGCGGCTGATATCGTTGGTTCCGAGGTTTTGCGCCTCGATCGGGACTTTGGGCACCGGAGCCCCTTGGGGGTCCCTGACAATTCCGGAGATACCAGCACGAAATTCCTGCGCGACAGCAGGCAAACAGATCGCCACTGCAAGCACGATTGCGTGGCATGGAATCCAGCGTGCCATAATCGCCTCCCAGGCGCGGACGTAGCGCCTCCAGCGATTCCGGATTATCTCATACCTGGCTCGTGTTGGGGGCAAGGACTCTAGCCGGGATTCGATCCGCCAACGAGCTCCTGGAGTTGGTTGATGATGCCGCGCACGGCCGACGATTGCGCATTCAGTTGCTCGCTGGCCGAGGCGCTTTCCTCCGCGCTGGCGGCCGTTTCCTGCGTGGTGTGCTGAATGCGGATGACCGATTGCGAGATGAGATCGATGCCGTGAACCTGTTCTGAGGTGGCTCCGTCCAACTCACCGGTCAACTGCACCACCCGCTGGGCAAGCTGTGAGTTCGCGGCCATGGCCGCGGCGCATCGATCGACAGTGACCTGGCCTTCTGCGGTCTTGTCAATGGACTCCTGGATGAGCGCGGAGGTATCGCGGGCGGCATCCGCGCTGCGGCGGGCGAGGTTCCGAACCTCGTCAGCGACCACCGCAAATCCCATCCCGGCTTCTCCGGCGCGCGCGGCCTCCACGGCGGCATTCAACGCCAGGATATTGGTCTGAAACGCGATTTCATCGATGGCTTTGATGATTTTCGAGACTTTCTCGCTGGATCCTTTGAAATCGGTCATCCACCGCACAAGCTGTACCATGGTCTGGTCCATGACGCCGAAACTCCTGCCGGCCTCTTTCATTACGCTCGCCAGCGTTTCGGTGCGCTGTTTGTTCTGGCGCGTGACGGCTGTGACCTCTTCGGCGGCGGACGAGGTTTCTTCGATGGAGGCGGCCTGCTGGGACGTTCCCTGGGCGACGGTTTGCGATGTCTGGGCAATCTGCGCGGCGGCGGAGGCGAACTGTCCTGCCGAATTGGCAAGTTGGGAGGCGGCGCGCTGGATCACGCCGGAGACTCTTCCGGATATGAAGAGCGCCGCGGCGATCGTACCCGCTAACATCAGCCCACCGAATATCGCCAGGTAAACGGCGACGGTGCGGGCGCCGGCCAGCAGTTCATCGAGGGGCTCAGTGGCGGCGACGGTCCAGGCCTTTTTTTGTGCGCGCTTCACATGGGCCACCTTTTTGACACCCCCGTATTCATATTCGACGGATCCGGCCTGCATACTTAACATTTCCCGGCCGTAGCTGGTATCACCCAACATGGTCATGATCTTGGATTGATCCGGGTGGGCCAGCGCGGTGCCCGAACTGTCCAGGATGAACATGTAGCCATTGGCGCCAATACGGCGGTTTTTGACGAATGTGTCGGAGAAATTCGACAGCTCGATCGGCGTCCCCAGAATGCCCACCACCTGGCCAGCGGAGCGGATGGGCGCCGTGAGAAGGGCGACAGAACGGCCCGTGGCAGGCGATTTCATGGCTTCGCCGATCCAGACTTCTCCCTGGCGCGCGTGCTCCACATTGGGTCGAAAGCCCTCGATGGATGTCAAATCGAACCCGACGGATTTGCCGCCCACCGAATCCAGGAACTCTTTGCCATTGGGGTCGGCGAGGAATACATTCTCGTAGCAGGGCGACCGTTTTTGAATTCGATTCAGTGCTTCCTGAGCTTCCGGCAGTTTGTGTTCCGTGCAAGCGACGGTGAGGGGCTGCAGTTCGCTGAGATTGACGGCGTCCTGCGAGAGGCTGCTCAACCACATATCCAGCGCGTGCGCGGTAACGCTTACAAGATCATCCATGTGATCGTTGGCTTGCGATCCCACGATCCGGGAAGATATCGCGTAAACCGTGAGCGTAAGGGCCAGCGTCGTTACAACGATCACGATGGAGACCCACAGAGTGAATCGGGCGCGAAGAGAGAGGTTTTGCCGAGCCATATGCTCCTATTGCGGTGCAGAATGCCGGCGTAATTGACGAACACCGTCCAGCGGCAACACACCTGGTGAACATATCGACAAGCTGGGCGGGAACTTTAGAGCGCGGACCGGCGGATCACGAACCGTCCCGCATCCGCCTATTCCGCCGGCTGCTGCTGCGACAGGCAATGCAGCGAGCCGAAGCCGAGAATGAGGTCGACGGCGTGAATTCCCACCACCGGACGATCGCGGAATAGCTCGGAGAGAATTCCCAAGGCTTGCCGGTCTTGCGGATCGTTGAAAGTCGGCACCAGCACCGCCGCGTTCGAGATATAGAAGTTGGCATAACTGGTCGGCAGCCGGTAACCCGCAAAATACAGCGGCGATGGCATGGGTAATGGGACGATCTCGGGCTTGGAGCCATCTTCCAGGCGCAAATCGCCGATGCGATCCCAATTCTCGGACAGCGGACGGTAGTTCTCGTCGCGGGAATTCTCTTCGCGGATCAGCACGAGCGTGCGCGCGTCGACGAAACGGCAGATGTCGTCGATGTGGCCGTGCGTGTCGTCGCCGGTTGGCCCTTTGGCCAGCCAGAGAATGTTGTTTACGCCCAGGTGCTCGCGCAATACCGCTTCGAATTCCTGGCGCGACATTCCGGGATTGCGCACCTGGCGGACCGGATCGAGATAGCATTCCTCGGTAGTGACGAGAGTGCCGCGCCCGTTGACTTCGAGGCCGCCGCCTTCGGCGACAAACGGCCGGCCGCCCGCCTGCGCGTCGAACAGCGGCTTTTCCAGACGTCGAGCCGCCATCTCGGGGACGCGCCGGTCCTGCTGCCAGTCGCGGTATTTCGCCCAGGCATTGAAATGGAAATGCACGATGGCGGTTTCCAGTTTGCGATCGCGCTGGCGGCGAACGAAAATCGGCCCGCTGTCGCGCATCCATCCGCGGTTGGTCCGATAGACGATGAAGTCGACAGCCGAAGGATCCGCGGCCGATTTTCCGATGTGCCGCGCCGCGGATTGCGCTTCCGCGCGCGAGCGCACCAGGAGACGCACGGTCTCGCCGGGAGCGAGCTTACGGATGATTTCCGCGTACACCCAGCGAATCGTGCCCAGCTTCCCGGGCCAATCGGTGGGATGGTGCGGCCAGGCCAGCCAGGTTGCGGCGTGGGTCTCCCATTCGGCGGGCATCGAGTAGCCGAGCGCGGCGGGCGTGCGAAGGGGCATATTGTTCACGATAAAACAAGGAGCCGGGAGACAGCGCTTCGATGCGAGGGTCTGGGCTATATTGGTTCAGATTAACCGCGGTAGGGGGGATCAAAATGAAACACCGCAATGCTGTCGTCGGTCTTTTCATGGCCTTCCTTTGGCTTTACACCGATGCGCTCCAGGCCCAATCCGGCGACCGCTGGAGCTTCCGCGATACCGTCGACCAGATGACCGACACCAAGGGCTTTGAAGCCGACCTGCACGCCCGTGCGGCCGACCATGGAAGAAGCGGAACCGTCGAGGTCACCGCTACATGCGCCGCCGAGGTGGTGAAGCTGGATGTTGTCTACGCGTCCGACACCGACAAGAAGCTTGGATTCCAGCAGGCGCAGCCGAATCGCGTGAACATGCGCATCCGGATTGACGACGCGCCCGTGAGAACGATTTCCGCGCAGTCGGACTATGTCAATGAAGCGGAGTTGTTTTTCTCGGAAATCTCGCCAGGCCAGGCGATGGGCGATATGCGCGGGCCCTCGGGAAGCCGTGACGTGACTCCTTTGCTGCGTCTGTTTGCCAGCGCCGAGTCTGCCGGCACGATCGATGATTTGTACGGCGCGCATCTGGTCAGATTGGAACTGCCGCTGGCCAACGGCGATGCGCCGGTTCTGCGGATCACGCCGCGCGACGATCCCGAATTCCAGCGATTCGCCGCGCGCTGCAAGGCCGAACATCCGATGGTCAGGAAAACGTTCATCAGCGGCGGTCCGGCATTCAGCAGCGCTTTGCCTCCGGGAATTACCGCCGTGCTTGGGGATCACCGGCTGATTCCGCTCGCCGGGGCGCGATTCGTTCCGGTGACGGAAGACGAAGCCAGGGAGATCGTCGTCGCACAGGCGCGGGGCTGGTATGCGAGCTGTCCGGCGAAAGACGGCAAGGATTACGCGCCGGCGTTCAAATCCGCGGCCATACTGCCCGGGCGAACGGTGTGCTCCGCTGTGGAATCCGACAAGCCGAGGTTCATTGTGGCGGCGCCGGGGCAGAATCCCCGTGAGTTGAACCTGGTCGGCCGTTCCGTCGGCAGAGGAGGAGTGACGCTGGTGAAGGTCGCGGACGGACGTTTCGGGCTGATCCCGACCAGCGACCTGTTTTCAGGCTACACCGACTACGCCAAGAGGATGCCGGACCCGCTGCAGCAGGCGGCGCCTGAGAGGCCGGCCTGCGATCTCGCTCCCGAAGATCGCACATTCAACGGGACGGCCGAGCAGTTCGCCGCCGCTTTTCCGGACTTTCTAAAGCGGGCGGCCGCCGGTTGGCACCTCGATCCGCAGAGCTTCGCCCCGGAGAGTGCTTACATCGTCGATTTGGCGCGCACCTGCGCCCAAATCACCCCCGAGATGCTCGACAGCGTGCGGAATCCCGCGAACGACGACATCGATCTTCAAAAGCTGGCGAACGGGAAATTCCGCAAGTGCGACTCGATGAATACTTACGTCACTCAGGCGGCCAGGAATCTTCCGACACCGCAGGCGTTCGACGGTAGGGGCATTGAGCTCGCGGGGCCGCGCCGGCCCTCCCACTGGCTCGATGGCGAATCTTTCACACTGCGTGTCAAATTCTCGCGCCTGCGTTCGGATCCGTACGACGCCAGCCATCCTTATCCGGCGGATTTTTGGATCGTCGAGGCAACCATCAGGAGTTCGGCCGCCGCGCCCCAGGTTTCCGGTCCTCACAAACGATTCTGAAAGCCATTTCCCAAGGCTGCTAAAATTGGGGAGATCCCAACATGGCTAAAACTGCGAATCATCCTCCGAAATACTCGCGCGAACGCAAAGATCTTTCCGAAATGCCGGACT
>Ga0335078_10011867_pt1 | contig 12924 bp, 12 predicted proteins | sample Lox_Sample_32_FD_206711 | JGI IMG/M metagenome (GOLD analysis project Ga0335078, IMG submission 206711) | Soil microbial communities from Loxahatchee National Wildlife Refuge, Florida, United States - Lox_Sample_3.2 | ecosystem: Environmental > Terrestrial > Soil > Wetlands | place: USA... | reverse complement strand
TCAAGCCGGGCGACATGATCACGCGCTTCGGCGGCGACGAGTTCGTCGTGCTGCAGACCGTCACCGAGCACCGCCAGGACGCCGAATGGCTCGCCAAGCGGCTGGCGCGCACGCTCAAGGAGCCGTTTGAGATCGACGGCCACCGCATCGACATCGGCGCCTCGATCGGCATCGCCATGGCGCCGATCGACGGCGTCAACGCCGACGAGCTATTGAAGAAGGCCGACATGGCGCTGTATTCGGCCAAGAACGGCGGCGGCGGCGGCCACCGTTTCTTCGCCATGGATATGGAGGCGGCGGTGCAGGAGCGCCGCGCGCTCGAGCTCGACCTGCGCGACGCGCTGGGCTCGGAGCAGTTCGAGCTCAATTATCAGCCACTGGTCGACTTGCGCACTGGCCGGGTGACGACCTGCGAGGCGCTGCTGCGCTGGACGCATCCGGTGCGCGGCGAGGTGCCGCCGGCGGTGTTCATCCCGGTCGCCGAGGAGACCGGCCTGATCATCGCGCTCGGCGAGTGGGTGCTGAATCGCGCCTGCAACCAGGCGGCCGCCTGGCCGCATGGCGTGAAGGTCGCCGTCAACCTGTCGCCGGTGCAATTTCGCGACCGCGGGCTGGCGCTGCAGGTGGTGACGGCGCTGGCGAAGTCGGGGCTGTCGCCGCAACGCCTCGAGCTCGAAGTCACCGAACGCCTGCTGCTCGAGGACAATGACGGCACGCTGTCGATCATGCAGCAGCTCAACAATCTCGGCGTCGGCCTGTCGCTCGACGACTTCGGCACCGGCTATTCCTCGCTCAACTACCTGCGCAAGTTCCCATTCCACAAGATCAAGATCGACCAGTCGTTCATCAGCGACATCCGCGACGAACGCGGCGTCAAGGCGATCATCGGCGCGGTCGCCAGCCTCGGCGCCGGCCTCGACAAGGTCGTGGTCGCCGAAGGCATCGAGACCGAAGAGCAGATGAAGCTGGTCGCCGCGCACGGCTGCCACGAAGGCCAGGGCTATCTGTTCGGCCGCCCGATGAGCGCGGAGGCGATCCGCGAGCGGCTCGAGACGCCGGTCACGCTGGCGCAGATGGTCGCTTAGCGCGCCCATTCCACACTGACCGCCGATACAATCGCCGCGCATCGACAAGGGTCATTGCCCGCGTCCGCGCTTGCCGTTATCCCTGTCCGCCGCGGACCGCGGGGAGAAGGCATGGCGCGACGAATTCGTCTGGGCGAAGAGCCGGTGTCGCGGCTGGCCGCATGGTCGCGGCGCCTCGCGCTGTTCGCGCTCGCCGTGGCGGCGCTGTCCATCCTGATCGTGCGTTCCAACCTGTTGGAGATCGAACCCGCGCTCGCGACCTTCGGCGCGGCGCTGGTGTTCGCCGACCTGGCGGTGCTCGTGTCCTTCGCGGCCTTTGTCGTCATCTGGCGTACGGGCAAGTCCGGGCTTGGCGCGGCGATGACCGGATTAATCCTCGGCCTCCTGTTGCTCGCCTATCCTGGCTACCTCGGCTATCGCGCCAGCAAGCTGCCGCCGATCTCCGACATCAGCACCGATCCGGATAACCCCCCGCGCTTCGACACGCTGGCGCGGCTGCGCCCGCCCGACCGCGTCGCCTATCCGGGCGCCGCCACCGCCGAGAAGCAGCGCGCCGCCTATCCCGACGTCGCGCCGCTGCAGGTCAGCGCCCCGGTCAAGTACACCTTTGACGTCGCGCTGGCGCTGGTAACCAAGCGCAAATGGCATGTGGCCGACGCCCGCCCGCCGGGGCCCGGCCGCCGCGACGGCGTCATCGAGGCGACGGCGCGCACGCCGATCATGGGATTCCGCGACGACGTGGTGATCCGCGTCAGTCCGACCAGCGATGGCGCGCGCGTCGACATGCGCTCGGCCTCGCGCTATGGCCTGTACGATTTTGGCGCAAATGCTGCGCGCGTGCGCAGCCTGCTTGAGGATATCGACGACGGCATTGGCACCGTGCCCGAACAAAGGCCGGAGCCGGCGAAGAAACCCGCACCGGCGCCCAAACGGCAGCAGCGACGCTAACGTCGGTGACGTTCCCGCTAGTCCGCCAACCGGTAGATGCCGTCGATGGCCGGCGCACCGTCGGTGGCAACCAGCCCGCGCGTCACCAGATCTTCCATGTGCGCCAGCACCGACAGGCCGGCCGCGCCGGTCAGGCGCGGATCGATGCCGATATAGATCGCGCGCACGATCGAGGGAATGTCGGTCTCGCCCTTGGCGAGACGGTGCAGGATCGAGGCTTCGCGCGCCTTGCGGTGCAGGATGTAGTCGTTGACGAATCTGCCGGCATCGTGGATCGCCGGTCCGTGGCCGGGGAAATAGATCGTCTCGCTGCGCTTGGCGAGCTTCTGCAGCGAGGCCATGTAGTCGCTCATGGCGCCGTCGGGCGGCGCCACGATGGACGTCGCCCAGCCCATGACATGGTCGCCGGCGAATAGCGCGTTATTCTCCTTGAAGGCATAGGCCATGTGGTTGGCGGTGTGGCCGGGCGTCGTCACCGCTTCGATGCTCCAGCCGTCGCCGCTCACCACCTCGCCGTCTTTGAGCGCGACGTCGGGGCGGAAATCGCGGTCGCCGCTGGAATCGAGCGGATTGTGCTCGCCGATATGCAAAGGCCGCGCGGCGCGGTGCGGACCCTCGGCATAGACGGTGGCGCCGGTCGCCGCCTTCACCGCCGGTACCGCCGGCGAATGGTCGCGGTGGGTATGGGTGACGAAGATCGCGGCGACCGTCTCATTGCGCACGGCCTCGAGCAGCGCGCCGATATGGCGCGGGTCGTTGGGGCCGGGATCGACGATGGCGACCTCGCCGCGGCCGACGATGTAGCTCATCGTGCCCTTGAAGGTGAACGGCCCCGGATTGTCGGCCATGACGCGGCGGATGCCGGGCATCGGCTCGTCCACCGTGTCGGGGGCGAGATCGAGGTTCTTGTCGAAGGGAATGTCGTCGGCCATGGGAGCCGTCACATGGCGGCTCAAGCGGCCGGCGTCAATGGATTTGTGGCGCGCCGGCGCCGCTACTTGACGACGAGATAGCCCTGCGTTTCTGGATGGAAGTCGTCGAAAAAACGATAACGGCCGGGCTCCAGCGGGCGGATGCGCAGCGTGATGGTGCCGCCGGCGGTCACCACCTTTTCCACGCGCAGCATGTTGCTCTCGAACTCAGCCGGCGCGGAGTTGAGGTTCTTCACGATGATGACGAAGGCCTTGTGGGCGGGCGCCTGCAATTCGGCGGGCTGGAAGCGATGGTCTTTCATCGAAATATTCACGGTCACCGTATCCTCGGCGCGCAATGCCGAGCCCGCGAAGATGAGCCCTAGCGTCAGGACGGTGACGAGCCCGTGTTTCACGATCCGTGTCATGTGCGCATCCTTTCCGGCGAACGCCGCCCGTCAACCCTAGAATTCGAATTCGAGCTTCAGATTGGCGCGATAGCGCTCGAAGTTGGTCAGGTCCAGCGGCCGCGGGTCGGCGGCGGCGTGGCCGGCAACCTGCGCCATGAACGCGGCGGCCAGCAGCATCTTGCGGCTGATGTTGATCTGCAGTGTCGGCCCGACAAACAGCGCATGACCGTCGAAGGTCTGGAACACGAGACCGTCATAGGCGCGGTCGTATTCCGTCGCAACGCCCATGGCCCAGGTCGGCGTCAAACGGTAGGTCAGGCCGAGCCCGACGCCGGCGGACGAGCTGCGCTCCCACATGCCGGTGTCCGCGGGCTTGGCGATTTCCGGCTCGTAGATCAAGTTGACCGCGGCGTAGAGGCGATTAGGGATCAGCTCGGTATCGGCGACGATCCTGAATTCCGAACTGTAGGCCTGCACTTGGGTGCCGTCGGTGCCGTCGACGCGCGCCCATTCCGGCTCCGCCGACACGGTCAACCCAAACGGCGAGCCGGGGCCGCGGCCGATGATCAGATAGCGCAGCTTCGCCGAGGCGCCGCTAAACTGCGTCGAGTTGCGGTCGTCGAGATCCTCGACGCCGCTGATCGAATGGGTGATGGCGTGCGCGCTGAGCTCGTAAGCGAAATTCTGCGTCGGCACCTGCTCGAACTCGAACTCGTGCTCGAGCGCGGTGTAGCGCCCGCCGCGCTTCTGGAACGAGCCGGTCGCCTCGTACTCGAACGCCTTCTCGCCTTCGTTGCCGATGTCGGCGCCGTCGATGAAGCCGAACATGTATTTGGATTCGGCTTCGTGAAAGACGTCGGCGACGGATTGCGCGGGAACAGGCGGCGTCTGCGCGCGGGCTGCAAGACTGGTCGCGACGAAAGCAAGCGCGGCCAACAGGCATACGCGCGCATGGCGGTTGAACATCTATTTTTTCCTCATCCGCCGGGTTCAAGGCCCGGCAACAAGTCGGCCGCACGCGGGCCGCACGCGGCGAAATTCAATACGGAAAATTTCCGCGCGTAAGTCAATGCGCGCGGACGAACATTAGAGGCTTTCTAGTTCGGAGTTCTTCTAAATCAAAAGTGCGTGCCCGGCGAAAGGCCGGTATGCCGATAGCGCGCGCCAGCCTAGTTCGCCGTCACGCCGGTTTCCTTGATGATGCGGGCGTATTTGCCGCTTTCGGCGTTGACGAAGGCGCGGAATTGATCGACCGACATCGGCTCGACGTCGGCGCCGGCGTCGACCAGCTTCTTGCGGATTTCGGGGTCGGCGAGCACCTTGTTGATCTCGGTATTGAGCCTGGCGATGATCGCCGGCGGCGTGGCGCGCGGCGCGAAGACGCCGGCCCACAACGTGAAGTCGAAATCCTTGATGCCGGCGCTTTCGGCGACCGTCGGCACGTCTGGCGCGATCGGCGAGCGCTTGGCGGACGACACGGCGAAGACCTTGAGCAGGCCGCTTTTGATGTGCGGCATCACCGCCGGCATTCCGGGGAAATAAAAATCGACGTGGCCGCCGATCAGATCGGTCAAGGCGGGGCCGGCGCCCTTGTAGGGCACATGCGTGAGATCGCCGTGCGTCTTGGCCTTGAGGAATTCGCCGGCGAAATGGCCCGGCGTGCCGGTGCCGGCCGAGGCGAATGTCAGCTTCTTGGTGCGCAAGGCCGTCATGAATTCGGCCATGTTGGAATACGGCGCCTTGGCCGGTACGGCGAGCGCCAGCGGCACGATCGCGAGCATGGCGACCGGCGCGAGGTCCTTGTCGGGATCGTAGCTCAGGCCCTTGAGCCAGTGCTGGTTGATGGCGACTTCGGCGGTCTGGCCGATCAGCAGCGTGAAGCCGTCGGGGGCCGCGGTGGCGACGCTGTGCGCGCCGATGGCGCCGCTCGCCCCGGCGCGGTTTTCCACGATCACCGATTGGCCGAGCGCCTGCGAGAGCTTGGGCGCGACGATGCGCGCCACCACGTCGCCGGTGCCTCCGGCCGAATAGGCGACGATCAGATGCACCGGGCTGGTCGGGTAGGTTTGCGCGCTTGCCGGCAGTGCCGTCATGGCGAAGGCCGTAGCGCAAGCTGCCGCGCCGACTTTTCGCAACATCGTACGCCTCCGATTTTCAATCCGTGCCGCTAGTGAATCTCCGGCTCGGGGATCGCGCCGCCGGCGCCGAGGAAATCGAAATCGCAGCCCTGGTCGGCCTGCCCGATATGTTGCGAATAAAGCGCACCATAGCCGCGCGGATATCTCGGCGCAGGCTTCGTCCAGGCGGCCTTGCGGCGGGCGAGTTCTGCATCGCTGACGTGCAGATGGATGAGGCGCTTGTCGACGTCGATCTCGATCTCGTCGCCGGTCTTGACGAAAGCGAGCGGGCCGCCGACGAAACTCTCCGGCGCCACATGCAGGATGCAGGCGCCGTAGCTGGTGCCGCTCATGCGCGCGTCGGAGATGCGGATCATGTCGCGCACGCCCTGGCCCAGCAGACGTTTGGGGATCGGCAGCATGCCCCATTCCGGCATACCGGGGCCGCCCTTCGGCCCGGCGTTCTTGAGCACGAGAATGTGGTCGGGCGTGACGTCGAGATCGTCGCGCTCGATCTCGCGCATCATGTGGTTGTAGTCCTCAAACGCGATCGCCTTGCCGCGATGCTTGAGGAAGCGCGGATCGGCCGCCGCCGGTTTGATGACGCAGCCCTGCGGCGCGAGATTGCCCTTGAGCACGGCGGTCGCGCCTTCGGCATAGACCGGGTCGTTGAGCGAGTGGATGACGTCGGGGATATAGACCTTGGCGCTGTCGATGTTGTCGGCCACCGTCTTGCCGGTGACGGTGAGGCAGGTTAGATCGAGCTTCTCGCGCAGGTTCTGCATCAGCGCGCGCAAGCCGCCGGCGTAGAAGAAATCCTCCATCAAGTATTTGCCCGACGGGCGCACGTTGGCGAGCACGGGGATCTGGCGCGACAGCCGGTCGAACGTCTCCATATCGACAGGGACGCCAGCGCGGCGCGCCAGCGCCACCACGTGGATGATGGCGTTGGTCGAGCCGCCCATCGCCATGTGCACCTTGATGGCGTTGTCGAAGGCGGCGGGCGTCATGATCTTGTTCGGCGTCAGATCCTCCCACACCATCTCAACGATGCGCCTTCCGGCGACGCCGCACATGCGCGGATGATTGGCGTCGGCCGCCGGGATCGACGAGGCGCCGGGCAGCGCCATGCCCAACGCTTCGGCGATCGCCATCATGGTCGCCGCCGTGCCCATCACCATGCAGGTGCCGAAGGAGCGGGCGATGCCGCCCTCGATCTCGTCCCATTCCTCGTCGCTGATGTTGCCGGCGCGCTTCTCGGTCCAGTACTTCCACACGTCGGAGCCGGAGCCGAGATACTGGCCCTTCCAATTGCCGCGCAGCATCGGGCCGGCCGGCACGTAGATCGCCGGGATTCCCATGCTGATCGCGCCCATCAACAGGCCCGGCGTGGTCTTGTCGCAGCCGCCCATCAGCACTGCGCCGTCGAGCGGATGGCTGCGCAGCAGTTCCTCGGTCTCCATCGCCAGGAAATTGCGATAGAGCATCGTGGTCGGCTTGACGAAGGTCTCGGCGAGCGACATCGCCGGCAGCTCGATGGGGAAGCCGCCGGCCTGCAGCACGCCGCGCTTCACGTTTTCCGCCCGCGCGCGCAAATGCGCGTGGCACGGGTTGATGTCGCTCCAGGTGTTGATGATGCCAATGACCGGCTTGCCCTTCCAGTCCTCGGCGTCATAGCCGATGCCGCGCAGCCGCGAGCGATGGCCGAACGAACGCATGTCGTCGACCCCGAGCCAGCGGTAGCTGCGCAATTCTTCCGGACGTTTGCGGTTTGTCATGCGGAGAACGTCCGGCTTAGGCGAGCGTCATTGGATCGACAGATTGGCCGCGTGCACAACCTTTTCCCACTTGGCCGTTTCGGCCGCGAGGAACTTGCCGAAATCCTCGGGCGTACCGGGCACCGGGATGCCGCCAAGTTCTTTCAGCTTGGCCAGCATGCCGGGATCCTTGAGCGCCTCGTTGATCTCCTTGTTGAGCAGCGCGATCACCTCTTTCGGCGTGCCGTGCGTGGTGCCGAAGCCGAAGAAAGCAACGGCTTCGTAGCCGGGCACCGTTTCGGCGACCGTTGGCACGTCCGGCAGTTCGGGCGAGCGCACCGACGTGGTCACCGCCAGGGCGCGCAATTTACCGGCGCGGATGTGGCCGATCGACGACGGCAGATTGTCGAAGGTGACTTGCACCTGACCGCCGAGCAGATCGGTGAGCATCGGCGCCGAGCCTTTGTAGGGGATATGCGTCATCTTCAGCCCGGTCATCATCTTGAACAGTTCGCCGGACAGATGGATCGAAGTGCCGTTGCCGGACGAGGCGACGTTGACCTTGTCGGGATTGGCTTTCACGTAGTCGATGAATTCCTTCACGGTCTTGGCCGGCACCGACGGATTGACCTCCATCACGTTCGGCACCTGAATGACGTTGGCCACCGGATCGATGTCGCGCAAGAACACGAAATTGAGCTTCTTGTAGAGCGTCGCGTTGATGGTGTTGGCCGGATTGATCAGCAGCAGCGTGTAGCCATCGGGCGCCGCCTTCGTGACGAATTCGGTGCCGATATTGTTGCCGGCGCCAGGCTTGTTCTCGACGATGAACTGCTGACCGAGCTTCTGGCTGAGCCACTGCCCGATCAGCCGCGCCACGATGTCGGTCGAGCCGCCGGCCGGATAGCCGACGATGATGCGCACCGGATGGTCGGGATAGCCGGCGCGCGCAGCCGTTGCGCCGAACAGCGGCAGCGCCAGCAATCCGAACAGCAGACGAGACAGAAACCCGACGTTCCAGCGCATGGACGTGATCCTCCCCCAACCGGCCGGTACCGCCCGGCCGCATCGTTTTTGACGCCGGCGACGTTACGCGCGCGGGCGGCCCGCGCCAAGGGCGGCGGGCGGGAACCCAATATGCAGCATGGCAAGACCGCCGGGGCCCCGGCGGGCCTTGGAAACGCGGCCTAAATGTCTGATTTAATGGTCGGAGTGGCAGGATTTGAACCTGCGACCCCCTCGTCCCGAACGAGGTGCGCTACCAGACTGCGCTACACTCCGACTGGTGGCCGGTCTTATAACCACGGCCCCTCTAAAGGCAAGCTTGGGAGCGAGAATGACCGCCGAGCCGGGAACGCCGGTGTTGAAAGCCGATACCGCGGCGATTTCGGCGGCGTCCGCCTGCCTTGCCGCCGGCGGGCTGGTGGCCTTCCCGACCGAAACCGTCTATGGGCTCGGCGCCGATGCCGGCAATGGCGAGGCCATCGCCCGCCTCTATGCCGCCAAGGGGCGGCCCGCCTTCAATCCGCTGATCGCCCATGTCGCCGACGGCGGCGCCGCGCGCCGGCTCGGCACCTTTGACGCCGCCGCCGAGGCGCTGGCCGCCGCGTTCTGGCCCGGGCCGCTGACGCTGGTGCTGCCGAAGCAGCCGGACTGCGTGGTCGCCGATCTCGCGCTCGCCGGCCACGACAGCGTCGCCGTGCGCGTGCCGGCGCATCCGGTCGCGCATGCTTTGCTCGCCGCATTCGGCGGCCCGGTGGTGGCGCCGTCGGCCAACCGCTCCGGCCACGTCTCGCCGACGACGCCTGCGCACGTGCTCGCCGATCTGCGCGGGCGCATCGACATGGTGCTCGACGCCGGGCCGTGCACGGTCGGCGTTGAATCCACCATCGTCGCCTGTCTCGATGTACCGACGCTGCTGCGGCCCGGCGGCGTGCCGCGCGAGGCGATCGAACACGTGCTCGGCCGCGCGCTCGCCGTTGCGCCAAGCGACGACGCGGCGCCGCTCGCGCCCGGCATGCTCACCTCGCATTACGCGCCCAAGGCGAAATTGCGGCTCGATGCCGAGGCCGCAGAGCCCGGCGAAGCGCTGCTCGGCTTCGGCCCGGCGCCGAATGCCGCGCTCAATCTGTCGCCGCGCGGCGACCTGATCGAGGCCGCGGCCAATTTGTTTTCGCATTTGCGCGCGCTGGACGCTTCCGGCGCCGCGCGCATCGCGGTAATGAAGGTGCCAAACGAGGGCTTAGGCGAAGCCATCAACGACCGGCTCACGCGGGCGGCGGCGCCGAAGACAGGGACAGCGCCATGACTCTCCACAGCAAACCGCAGCCGTTGCGCGCGCTGGCGCCCGATGTACTCGCCCGGTTCAAGGCCATCGTCGGCGAGAAATACGCCATCACCGACAAGGCGGCGCAGGAATCCTATCTGGTCGAGATGCGCGACCTGTTTCACGGCCAGACGCCAGTGGTGCTGCGGCCGGGCTCGGTCGAGGAAGTCGCCGCCATCCTCAAGCTCGCCAATGAGACCAAGACCGCCATCGTGCCGCAGGGCGGCAATACCGGTCTGGTCGGCGGGCAAATCCCGCATCACGGCGAGGTCGTGCTGTCGCTCACCCGGCTCGACAAGATCCGCGAGGTCGATGCCGTCTCCAATACCATGACGGTGGAGGCCGGCGTCACCCTGCAGCGCGCGCGCGAGGCGGCAACGGCGGCCGACCGGCTCTATCCGCAGCTGCTGCCCTCGGAGGGCACCTGCACCATCGGCGGCAACCTCGCGACCAATGCCGGCGGCACCGCGGCGATCGCGCACGGCGTCGCCCGCGCGCACGCGCTCGGGCTCGAGGTCGTGCTCGCCGACGGCCGCGTGCTGCGCGATCTCAACAAGCTGAAGAAGGACAATACCGGCTACGACCTGAAGAACTTGTTCATCGGTTCGGAAGGCACGCTCGGCATCATCACCGCAGCGGTGCTGCGCCTGGTGCCGCGGCCGCGCTCGGTGGAGACCGCCTTTGCCGGCGTGCCCTCGCCGCAAGTTGCGGTCGATCTCCTGAACCTGGCGACGGATCGCACCGCGGGCGGCGTGACCTCCTTCGAGCTGATGGCCCGCCGCGGCGTCGAAGCCGTCGTCAAATACGATTCTGCAAGCCGCATGCCGCTTGCCGGCAACGACCCCTGGTTCGTGCTGATTGAATTGTCGTCGCAGGCGAAGAGCGGCCTGCGCGAGGTGATGGAAGACATCCTGCACGCCGGGCACGAGAAGGGCCTGGTGCTCGACGCCACCATCGCCGACAGCATGGCGCAGGGCAAAGCCTTCTGGCGTATCCGCGAAATGTTCGGCGAGGTGCAGCGGCACATCGGCGCCTCGATCAAGCACGACGTGTCGGTGCCCGTGGCGGCGATTCCCGCCTTCATCGCGGAAGCCAACGCGGCGGTCACCAAGCTCATCCCGGGCAGCCGCCCCCTGCCGTTCGGCCATGTCGGCGACGGCAACATCCACTACAACGTGACGCAGCCGGAGGGCGCCGACAAGCAGGCGTTCCTCGCCCGCTGGGACGAGGTCAACAGGGTCGTCTTTGCGGTGGTGAAGAAATACGGCGGCTCGATCTCGGCCGAGCACGGCGTCGGCGTCATGAAGCGCGACATCCTGCCCGACTACAAGGACGCGGTGGCGATCGAGCTGATGCGCAGCCTGAAGAAGACGCTCGACCCCAATGGCATCCTCAATCCGGGCAAAGTGATCTAGAACAACGCGCCCTGCCCGCTGTCTTTCTTCGCGCGCTTTGCCGGCGCAGGTTTCGCCATCGGCTTGACGTCTGCGGGCTGCAACTGCCCCGGAACAATCGGCTCCAGCAATTTCGCGTTGTCATTTGCCGTGCGGTTGACCGCGGTGGAAATCTCGTAGGCCTCGAGCAGGCCGTCCGGCGCGGGTGCAATCAGCGCTGAAGCGGTCGTTGCATCGACCTCGTTGCTGTTGAGCCAGAGGTCGAACGCCTCCGGCGGCACGATCACCGGCATGCGGTCGTGGATGGGGCCGAGTGTCTTGTTGGCGCGCGTGGTGACGATCGCCGCGGTGTCGAGCTCCTCGCCGTTGGGCCCGGTCCAGGTTTCCCACAATCCGGCAAAGGCGAGCGGTTCGCCCGACCTCGCATGCACGTAGAACGGCCGCTTGCGGTCGCCCGCCTTCTGCCATTCGTAGAAGCCGTCGGCCGGGATCAGGCAGCGCCGCCGCTTCATGGCGGCGCGAAAGGCCGGCTTGTCGACGACGCTCTCGCCGCGCGCGTTGATCAGCAGCGTGAAGGTCTTCGGGTCCTTGACCCAGGACGGCGGCAGGCCCCAGCGCACCAGCGCGAACTGCCGCTTACCGTCGACCAGGCGGACAATGGCGATCGGCTGTGTCGGCGCGATATTGTAGCGCGGCGGGAAATTGGGCTGCTCGGCGTAGGCAAACAGCGCCCTTAGGACTTCCGGCGAAGCCGTGACCGTGTAGCGGCCGCACATTTTGAGGCCTTTCCTCGTCTGGTTAATCGCGCCTTAACCGGGCGCCATAACACTGGCGGCCGGTCCAATCGGGGGGTCTGGGGCCGCGATGAAATATCAGGATTGCGCCGACGCCTTGCAAGCCGAGGATGCCGCCGGGGACGGCGCCGCGCGCCTTGCCGAGGCCAATATCAATCCCGCGACCGGCCTTGCCACCGACTATCTCAATCATTTCAACGAGGCGATCATGCTGCTCGAGATGCTGTCGAGCTGCCCCGATTGTCTCGACGAATTCTTGAGCTGGCGGCCCAAGAGCTATCGCGAGCATTTCGCAGCCTCGAACTTCAAGGGCCGCGCGCTTGCCATCGCCGCCTATGATGCCGCCGAGCCGAACCTGCGCGGCTGCCTCGACACGCTCGCCGGCACCATGACCGCGGTGCTCGAAGCGACTCGCGCGGCGATGCACGCCGATCTTCCGCAGCCCGCCGCGGTCGCGCTCGCCGACCGCGCCGCCGCCTTGCTGCGTCCGCTGGTCGCGCGCGCCGGCGCGGTGATCAACGGCGAGGACAGCGCCCAAGCCGGCGAACCGGCGCCGCCGCAGGCGATGGTCGACAGGCTGATGAAAAGTTAAAGCGCATGATTTCCGAAAACCGGGAGCGGGTTTTCGGATAGGATCACGCGCAGAGTACGATGATGCCCGACCTGCGTGCCTATCCCCAGCGGCCAATCCTTGCGGTTAGCGCGGCCATTGTCCGCGACGGCAAGGTGCTGATCGTGCGCCGCGCCCGCAAACCGGCGCTCGGCGTCTATACGCTGCCGGGCGGCGGCGTCGAAATCGGCGAGACGCTCATCGAGGCAGTGACCCGCGAGGTGCGCGAGGAGACCGCGCTCGTCATCGAGCCGGTGGCGCTCGCCGGCTATCGCGACGCGATCGTGCGCGACAAGCAAGGCGGCGTGGAGCGGCATTTCGTCATCCTCTGTTTTGCCGCGCGCTGGCTGTCCGGCGAGCCAACGCTCAACGAAGAACTCGACGAGGCGCGCTGGCTCGCTCCGGCCGAGCTCGCGACCTTGCGCACCACCGAAGGCCTCGCCGACATCGTGGTGGCGGCGATCGAGCGGCTTGCCGCGACGGCCTGATCGGCTGCCTTGCGATTGCCCGAGTGCGCGGGCATATCAGTGTCACCGTCCCGGCCAAACCGCATGAAAAAACGCCTCGCCATT
>Ga0335078_10011865_pt1 | contig 12925 bp, 11 predicted proteins | sample Lox_Sample_32_FD_206711 | JGI IMG/M metagenome (GOLD analysis project Ga0335078, IMG submission 206711) | Soil microbial communities from Loxahatchee National Wildlife Refuge, Florida, United States - Lox_Sample_3.2 | ecosystem: Environmental > Terrestrial > Soil > Wetlands | place: USA... | reverse complement strand
GGACACTATCGATTTTCAATTCAAATCGACAGCCAAGAACGGTCCGATGCGAGACTTTCTGACTACAATAATGGGTAAAACACCCGATTGCCCGTGCTGCCTAAGTCGTGAAATATTTGATAAGTACTGCCCGTTGCTTTACCATCAGACCCCCGAGATTGGGAGAACAGCAGCGAATGGATGAAGTGACTACGCGCTTGAGCAACTGTTTTCAAGTAGTCTTTCCGGGGTTGCCGAATTCAAATATTTTGGCGGCTTCACAGGATTCCATCGCGGCATGGGATTCGGTCGCAGCTATAACACTGGTAAGTGTTATCGAAGAAGAGTTTGGAATCGAGTTGGACCTTGACGCACTCGCCGAGTTTAATTCATTCGTCAGCATCCGCGGGTATGTCAACAAGAAACTAAGCGCCTGAAATGTACTAAAATGCGCCTTCACCACTTAGGATTTGTCGTCCCGGACATCCGCGATGCTTTAGACCGTTTCGCTCGTTCCCTTGGTGCCACCTCTGACGGGCGGATATGGGAAGACCCTCATCAGAGCGTGAAGGTTTCTTTTCTGACAACGCAACCCAATGACGCACAGGTAGAACTAGTGCAACCGATTGGAGATAATTCTCCGGTCGCGCGGTTTTTGCGCGAGAAAGGCGGCGGACTGCACCACGCATGCTATGAGGTCGACAATCTCGAGGACCAAATTGTTATGATGCGGTCGGCTGGGGGAATCTTGGCCAGGAAGCCGAAACCAGCCGTGGCGTTTGACGGTCGCCGCATTGCCTGGATCCTGACCTCCGACAAGTTCCTGATCGAACTTCTTGAACGCAGCGCACGCGTAGTTCTCTAGAAAATACTTGAACGTCAGCCGCGGTACAAATGCTCCCACCGTCCAACACGGAGTTGGACGGCACAGGGCTCTCGATATGGATACTCACGTCTTTTCGCGTTTTCCCCGTCATCGAGCAGTGTGTTACGTTGCGCTGGCCATTCTTGTTCCGCGCTTGATATTGGTGGGTTTTGCCGTTCGTCTAACCGGCGACGATGGTGACAGATACCTTCAGGAAGGCGTCAACCTTGTGCAGTACCACGTCTTCTCGCACTATCCTCTGCGCGCCGGGCACAACATTCCTGGGGAAGCAGAATACAGCTTGACCGGCCCAACGCAAGCTGGAAACGCTGAAGAAAGCTATTCATGGCATCCCCAGCCAACGGCGCACGATCTGCCTGGCTATCCTGTCATCCTAGCCGGCATCATGCTCCTGTTTAAGAACCTATGGGTGACCGCGAGAGTGGCCGCGGTGATTAATGCCGTTGCGTTCACCTTTGCGGCGGTCGAGCTTTACGGGCTCCTTCGCTTGGCGGGTGCTACAAGACGAGTAGCAGTCTGGGCCATGGCGTTGTTCGGGTTATTTCCCGAAAGTTTTCCTTACTCCGTCTTTCACATGCCAGAGAGCTTTTTCTTAATGGCACTTTTAAGCTGTATTTTTCTTCTTATCCGCTATCTCAGGGAGCCTAGGCAGGCAACGCTCTTGTTTGTATTCATGCTTCTCGGTGTCAGCATATTACTGAAGCCAATCTCGTTATTCTTTGTCGTCCCGGTGCTTGCGTCGATTTGCGTGCGTTACTGCGGGAATTCTGATAATCGCGCTCGCGTGGCAGTTGCGATATTCCTCGGCGTGTTAGTTGAAGCGGCCATACTGTGCCCATGGATTCTCCGCAATTACAGGGTGTTTGGTGTACCTTCTCTAACCACGGTCACGGGCAACAATCTATTCTATATCAACTATCCTATGATGTTGGCCGACAAGGGTCTCTCAAACGAGGCCATTCGCTCCTCTCTGGTCGCGCGCATTGAAAGAGCCGAACAGCAAACACCTAACTTCCTGACTAATCCCATGGTCCGATCGAATGCTCTCCAAAACATCGCAGTATCGGAAATCATCTCGGACCCAACGGCATATGCAAAGTGTGTTTTAAAGCACGCTCCTCGCCTATATGCGGGTACCGGGACCTTCGCTTTACTTCAGTCGCTGGGGCGCATGCCCGATGACATCCCGATGGACGACCGCAGCCGCTTTGGCATGCTCCGAAGCTTGAACTGGGTGCTAATATCTGTCGCCTTGTCCTACGCTCTCCTCCTCGTCCTTTATGTACTCGCCGTGCGGGGGCTCGTGGTGTTACTCCGTCAGCGCCGATGGCCGATGCTTATCTTAGCCTGCCTGCCTTTGCTTTACTTTACTGTGATATATGGGCCGGTTACTACGTCGTCGCGGTATCGGCTGATGATGACACCGTTCCTGGCAATCCTAGCCGGCTTCGGCGCCGCGGCAAACTCCGAGAGGGGAATTGTGGAACCGACGCACACGCTGCTTAGAGACCGATCGCCGGATGAAGACGCCGTTCGTTGCTGGCACGCTCGGGGAATTTCCGGGCGGACACAGCCCAAAATCACGGCTGGTGCGGCGATTGGCTAGATGCCTGGTTCGATCCACTCGCTGCAACAATGCCGATGGCAGCCGCCCCGCCCACCCCGGCTGCGATCGCCGCAATTTTCCAACCGGAAAGAACCCCCGCGTTTGTCATAGCCGGTGCAGGGGGAGGCGCCGCCGGCCACAAGGCCGCCGGTTCCGGGTCATGAGCTCTTCGAGTCATCATCTCTCCATCCGCCAGAACCATGGTGTGAACTCCATCGCTGACTGCAAGAGAACCATGTAGAGCGGCCAGAATGAGCACCTCGCCGTCCTGCCGCATCTGGAACACGGCCTCCTTCTCAGCGGGAATGATCTTCAGGTTCCCCAGAAATGTTTGCACATTCCTATCGGCTTTCACCTGCACATGGCCGGCGACCATCTGAAGGGCGGTACCCTGGTAAAAAATTGAGGAATTGGCGGCCAGGGTGATCACTGAACTGGTCGTCGTTAGTGTCACCGTGGCATCGTTCGCGGTCTCGATTTTGTCTCCGACGTAAACGACGGAAGATTGCGGTACGACCCGGCCATTGATTTTCACGGCACCCTGGCCCGACAGCAATGCCGGGTTGGTGTCGCCTGCCAGCAGGGCCATGGGGACTAGAAATGCCATGCCCCAGCACAGCGCTCGAGACATTCTCTTCATGCTCCTCCCAAGGCGTTCACTTGCTCCCCAAACGTGTTCACCGCATCAAACGGCAACGTTGCGTCACTACGCCGATCCGACCATAACTCGGCCTAAACAAGTTTGAGCCACTAATCCGCCGTAAGTTGCGATACACCCGGCACGGCGGAAGCGACGTCCAGATCCGAAAACCTCCTTTTCCTTTCGGCAATTGTCTCCACGACCGCGACCATCCGCGGGAGCAGATCCTGCCGGGAGAAGCCAGGGATCATCAAGGGACGCATAGCAGGCGTAACCACACGCTCTGCCTCCTGGATGGCTGTAATTACGCCCTCCACGTCTCCATGCCGGGCAGCGAAAGCAGGAGCCTTCGAGCGCGGCAGCAGCATGGTTATAGGACTTGCTTCCGGGCCAATGTACAAGAGTGGAGCCCCCACCGCAAGAACGTTGTAGACCTTGCAAGGGTGGACGATCCCGGTGAAGGGGTCGCCCATTACCACCGCGTGCAGATCGGCCGCCGAAAGCATTGCGGACAACTTATCCAGCGGTTGATATGGCAAGCATACGAAATTGCTCAGCCCGTGAGCCGCCGAGAACTCCTGTACTTTGCGGTAGTCACTGCCGCCACCAACAAAGCAGAACATGAAGCGAGAGTCGCCGGAGAGTCGTCGAGCGGCTTCCAGCAAAGTATCGAGCGGGTGGCATGGACTATGATTGCCCGCATATGTGATGACAAATTTCCCACGCAGTCCGTGTTGCCGACGGAACTCTTCCCTGCCCTCTGCGTCGAACCATACCTTATCATCCAGAGACCAAGGCGGAATGACAACGATCTTGTGGGTATCAATCTCGCGGGTGCTGATGCGCTCCTTCATGAAGGGATCGAGCGCCACGATGCGATCAGCATGCTTTAGGCTGAAACGCTGCAAGGTGCCAAGAATCTTGGCCGTCAGTGAGCCAGAACGAAGCCAGCCTGAGGCAATGGCCTCATCCGGATTCAGATCCATGATCCAGTGGAGCATCCTGGCACCTTTCAACGGTGCCAGGATTGCTGCCGCAACCGAAATCAAGGGCGGCGAGGTGAGAGCGATCACCACGTCGACGCGAGGCAGAGACAGGACGCGCAGCCCGCACTTGACTAGAAAACTGGCGAAGTCGGCGGCGCGTCGCCAGCGCGCCGCTTTCCCGAATCCCGTCGGGGCAACGCGATAGATAGTAATGCCCTTCCACAATTGCCGAAATGGAAAGCGCAGGCTCGGATCGTCATAACTGCGTGCACTCGAAACCACGCTCACCTGGTGCCCCGCCTCCGTCAATGCAAGGGCGAGGTCCGTCGCGTATTGAGCAGTGGCGACCACGTCGGGGTAAAACACCTGGTTGAGGATCAGAAGCTTCACAGCGGGCTCCTCATGCTTGCAGCGCAGTGTTGGCCGCGGCCACAGGTACGACCCTGCGCAGCGGCAAGACGGGGCTGGCCTCGGCTCGCAGTGCTCCCTCGCAGGCGCGCGAGAGGGCTGCCGCAAATTCTGAAGTCAAAAACTCGATGTCGGCAACAATCGGCGTGGTCCGAAAACGCAGCACCATCAGTTCTCCGTTGCGCTGGCCACTCGACGCGCGCAACTGGATGCCCAGAGTGAATACGGGCGTAGCGCATTGCTCACTCGCCACGCCAACCGCGCGCGTTTGTGTCCACGAGTGGGTCAACTCGGGCCGGCCTTTTCCGCGATCCAGAGTCAGGGTGAATGCGTCAAAGTCGTTGCTGCGAAAAGTTTCCTCGAGCTTTTCCACGACGTCGTCGATAGTGCGACAACGCGACAGGCCCTCGATGCCACGCCGGATAACAAGATTGTTGACGATGATTTGTCTCTGCTCCAGTGTGCGGCGCGCGATCCGGCCCAACTCAAAGAATTCGTGATAGCCGAGTTGCTGTACGCCAACCACGATGCCGGTGCCAATGATCACCAGTACGACGGCCACCGGGGCCATCCCCGGAGAAAGCAACAACAGGCTCATCAGTCCGAACAGCGCCGACACCGCGTACAGCAGGACAACAACTTGGCGCTGCGACCAACCGCGATCCAGCAGCCGATGGTGAATGTGCCGCCGGTCGGCGTTGAAGATTGGCTGGCCGGCCAGAATCCGACGAACTACCGAGACACCGGTTTCTAGGATCGGCAGACCGAAGGCAACCACCGGGATGGCAACGGCCACAAGCGTAGATGACTTTTGTTGCTGCACGCCGGTGAGCGCAACACTCGATAGCAGACAGCCGATGAACAGGCTGCCGCAATCGCCCATGAAAATGGTTGCCGGATTGAAGTTGTATCGCAGAAACCCAAGGATGGCCCCGGCCAGAGTCGCGGTGAGCAAGGCAGTCATCGTGCTGCCGTTCACCATGGCGACAACAAAAACGGCGACTGTGGAAAACAGTGCGGAACCCGCCGCCAATCCATCCAAGCCATCGATCAGGTTAAAGGCATTACTGACGAACACGACCCAACCGAGGGTCAGCAACAACGATGTGACCTCGCCAAAATGCCTACTGCCGAACAGGGTCGTGATGAGGACCACCCGAACGTGACCCACATACAGAAGCAGGCCGGCGACAGACAGGCCCGCGATTTTCGCCCAGGGCCTGACCTCTGCCAAGTCGTCTCGCAGTCCAATGACAAAGCTCACCAGGCTCGCGCCCAGCACGAAAATCAGGGTTTTTCCGGGAAACTCTGGAACCAGATGCTCCACTCGGAAAATCAGGATGACGAATGCGTTAACAATGAAAACGGTCGCCGCGATTGCAACTCCGCCGAGTCGCGGAATCCTCGCGTTATGCAGATGCCTTTCCGACTGCGGGCCCGAAACCCAGCCTCTGGCAAACGCTGTGTTGCGCACCAGCCATGTGAGACAGGTAGCTGTCAACAGCGCGACCAGAAAGCATCCTAGATAAAGCAATGCCATAGAATTTCCCGGAATGAGTACGCCAAAAAACCTGCCCATAACCGAATTCGATCCCAGCTCATTCATACGTTCGCACTTGATTAGACAGCCGCTCTGGAGTACCCGCAAGTTACGCTGGAGTACTACGAAAGTTACCAATGTCACTGAATGAAATATTCAGAAAGTCTCTGTGCCACGCAATGTGATCACATCATGATTGCCCTGACAGGGGCCCGAAAACCGCAGTGGTGGCTGTTTTTGCGCTCGGAAGTTGTCCCTTCGATCGGCAAAAAGCGGGTTGGATGGCAAGAGCCAGGCTTTAATTTCTGGTTTGTAAATCTCCGGAGGGTTATCTTATGTTTTACACGCGCTAAGATAGGTCCCTGAGGCCCCTAGCTTGTGCGCCGGATGTCGAGGGAGACCCGTGGCTTTATTGAGCAAAACAGAGCAGGAATCAGGCTTGGCGCGGTTCGCGTTTTCTCCCGAGGCCGAATTCGCACTCGCGTGCGCGTGCATGGGATTCAGTGACACTGCAGCGCGCAAAGCACAACTGCTCCTCGGCAACATCGACTGCAACTCCCTGATGCCTTTTGCCGAAGCCCACGGCCTGATTCCGCTCATCTGCTGGAATCTCAATCGGTCCAAACTCCGTCCTGCCGGATTTGAGATATTCGAAGAGCGATTCCGGAATGAGGTCCATAGATCCCTTCTGCTGACGCGGGAGTTGTTCCGCGTGCTCGACGTCCTGGCCGCGAATGGCGTCACCGCATTGGCCCACAAAGGGCCGGCGCTTTCCTGCTTGCTCTATGGCGATCTTTTTTTACGGAGCTATGCGGATATTGACGTTCTGGTCGCGGCGGACGATGCTCTGCGCGCCAGGGCTGTCCTTTCAAGCGCAGGGTGGAAACGTCTCGATAGTTTCTGTGTCGCCGAGGAGCAAGCCTACATCCGCTCCGGCTGCGAGTTCACTTTCCGAAGCGGCAACGGCACGTTGGTTGAACTGCAGTGGGCGGTAACCCCACGCTTTTACGCAGTCGACTTCGATTTTGCGCGGATGATCGAGCGTGCCACGACCATGGAAGTGGCTGGGCGTCCACTCAAAACCTTGACGATCGATGATCTTCTGCTTGTGCTTGCTGTGCATGGGGCAAAACACATGTGGTCGAGGTTCTCGTGGATCGTCGATATTGCCGCTTTTCTTCAGGCCACAACGCCAGACTGGGGTGAAGTCATTCGGAAGTCGAATGCCTATGGGGCGGAACGGATTGTCGGTACCGCGCTGGTTGCGGCCAGCGAAACCTGCGGAGTGCCGCTTCCCGCCGATGCCCAGCCGCTGATTTCGAAAGATTCGAAAGTCTACCCGCTCGCCCAAGAGCTCGTCGCCGGCGCGGCTACTGAGGCGGGCAGCTTTGATACGGAAACCACAGCTTATTTCGTAATGTTTGCCAAGCTCCGCGAGCGTTGGCGCGACCGCGTGCGGATGTTCATGCGCCTTGCCTTCACTCCGAGTTCAAGCGAGTGGAACATGATTCGCTTGCCTCGACAACTCTCATTATTCTATCTTTTAATCAGAGCACTCCGTCTCTTGCGGCGGGCCATGTCCCTGCTGTTTCCGTCTGCCCCCTGAATGGCGACGCGAGGCAGCCTCACGTCCGGGTCATTGAACCGGTAAACTGGCGTGTAATCCGTGCTGCGGGTCGCATATCCGTCGTCTTAGGTTACGAACGCTTTCCTTGGCCGGCTGCTAGTTTTTCCGCTCAAACCATATTCGCCGTCAAATTTACGGCCGCAGTTCTTTTTCAAATGCCTCTTTTATCCGATTCAGCGTGGCAATACGATAGATAGAGTTCAACAGAGCGCCGACCGCGCAACCGAGCAAGAATACTGTGACAATCATCAAAGAGCTATTCTGCATAACCTCTCTCCTCGTCAGCACTTGCTGTTTCTAAGCATTCTTGCACCGTGTGCCGGCCTTTCGATCTCACTAGCGAGCGCGCAGATTACTAGCTACGCCGAACATATGCGAAGCACTCAGCGATAAAGATGGGACCATCCACAATTTCCGACCAGGAAGCCGCTTGCGTACCATGCGGCTTATCATGAGTTCGCCGACCAGAAACGGAGCGTTGATGCCGTATAGACGGGCACGTGTCGGGTGCGCGCCATAGAGCGGGTTGACCTCGCGGCAGGATTGCGAACAGTGCAAGGTCGACTCGATATCGGCCGTCGTAGCGGCAATCGACAGCGCGGTTAACATCTTAAATTGTCTGTCGAAAAACCGCGGCGTGGGCGGCTCTGGGATTGGTCGTTGCATTTTGGGGCTAATGCTACCGTTGGACGGCGCGATAGGCTCTGGGGCGAACATGGCGAGAGCATCGGGTCCACTTCCCGTAACGTTAGTGCTAGTCCCAGCAGCTGTCGCTAAATAAGGAGGACGCAGATCAGAGAATACAGCTTGCTGTATTGGCCGGTCATTACTTGAAGCGGGCTGATCGCTCCCGTTCACTTGCGCAAACGAAAGCGACGCATAACCTAGACAAATGCATACCAACAAACTGCCAAACAGCTTAGCCATTAAATTTTCTCCTCACTTGCGACCTGCCCTGAGTGCGTTGCCAGCCGGGAGTCCGGTCGATAGACTGCAGAAAATCGATGACCGAGCTGCCACCCCCATCGCTTTTGGCTCTCGATCGAGCTCCTGCATTCTGGAACTCTGATTGCCAGCGTCTCGAGCAATAAATCGGCAGATCGAACGGTTCTGATTACTCCGGGTTGATTGTTGCCCTAAGAAATCCCACGGCAGTGTTGCGCCTGGCTTGGTTACGATTGCACCCTGGCGAGCGGCTTGCAATCGGAACTGTGTGGATCAACCTGGAAAAAAGGACGAAAAAATCCGCAATGGGAATGTGATGTATTGAGTTAGTAGATATGCAGTGAGTTAACAAAAAGTAATGGTTGACCAGTTGCCAGTGGCGAATCGTGGCGTGCATCGAGTCACCTCAGATTTCGCCGAAGTCGCGACAGTCATGGCTTAGACACCTATTCAAAGAAGGAGGTACGCCTGGTGTAAACATTTACATAAGAGTAAGCGTTGACGTTTGTTTAAAGTTACTAAAGTTCAGTTCACCACCGCTTGGGCACTCTCTAAAGTAACTTTGCGCTGGTTCAGTTTGGCGCGCAGTTTGCTGACGAGGAAGTGCGGTTCCAGTCTCGCTCTGAGTCGCTCTGCCGCTCCTGTTCCAGGTGTTTCCAGCAGACGATCTACGAGAGTTCCCCAATATCCTGTACCAGCTACTTGGGTTACAAAAAGTAACAGCAGCCTTCTGCTCTCAAAAGCGTGGCATCTTGACGGCGGCCTTGTGAGTGCGGAACTTGGCCCACTGCAGCGTGGGACTCGGGGGCGCCTAAGCGCGAAGAGCAGAATGTAGCAGGTGAAAGCGCTGAAGAAGCAGACGCCGAGTTAGAGTAAGGGTACTGGGATCACTGCGCTACGCGCCCGGTTCGTCGTGATTGAAGTACTGCGATCAAGAGAATTGCGGAATCAACACCCGACAAGATATCGTTAGCTTCTCTGGTGGCGCCTACATCCCTTAGCGCCTCGCTCGCTGCTTCGGCGCGTTTTTCAGCAGCCTGCTAGTCCGGATTCGCGGAACAGTATCCTTGAATCTTGCAAAAGCACATCCGCTCCTCTGGCGAGCATGCTCTAGCTCGTCAAAAACGCGCTAGGCGCCCTGCCAGTTGCGCCGGTCGATGACCGTGGGCGGCTCGTAGGTTACGCCTTTGGCCAGCCGCTTCTCTTCCCGCTTCGATGTCCACAGCAAGAGCGGTCCGGTGACCGCGCGAATGAGTCGCGCCATCACGCCAAATTCACTTTCGATTTCGCGGCGAAGCTCTCCGATCCTGGCTGCGACCGTGGCGTTCGTCTTCATCAGCCGTTTCTCCATGGCCCAGAGCGAGGCGTTGTACGTGCCCTTCAGCTTGCGCGCCTCCACCGCAAAGCGCTCGCGCACCCGCAAGTCCGGATAATTCTTATAACGCTGCCAACCTTTGAACATCGTCTCGCAAATGCGGTAAAGACTCGGCCCGTTCTTTTCGAAGTCGAAGCGGAAAGCCCAATCGAGAAAGCGCTTCGAATCGTCGCGCGAGATTGCCGCATGCTTGAAGTTGAACTTATATTGCCCGTGGATATCCGCCAGGTCCACGTCGAGCATCCGTTTCTCTTGTTCCATCTGGAAATAGAGCGGCGTGCCCGGTACGGGCGTATAGAGCATGAACTGGTGGAAGTCCGTGTGGTGCTCGACCGCGAATTCGATCTCCTGGCGGATGTTCTCCGGCGTGTGATGTTCCAGCCCTACGATGGTCGATCCCAGCAGCTTGATTCCGTTCCCGCGTAATTCCTCGGCCAGCTTCTGCGTATCGGAGTTTTTCAGTTTCGCGTAAGTCGAGTTCGGCGATTCCAGTCCAACCCAGATCCAGGAGACACCCAGTTGCACCAGCTCGTCCATGGTGTATTTGCGAATCGCATTCACCGACGAGAAGACGTAGAGCGCCCAGCTCTTGCCTTTTTCTTTCATCAGCTCCAGCAGCCGCATGGCGCGCGGCCGGTTGAGCAGAAAATTCTCGTCCATCATGAAGAACGAGTCGACGTGCATGGAGCCCTCCATGTGCTCCATCAGCTCATACAACTCGTCGCCCGATTCATAGAAGTTGACCGATTTCCCTTTGCCGCCGAAGAATGACGAAGTGGTGCAGAAGTTGCACCCCAGCGGACATCCCACCGATGGAATGATGGTTGCCGCCGTGTCCTTCGTTGAATCGGGAACCCGCATCCCCAGCACGCGCATGCCGAAACCCGACATGATCTCCGGGTGCTGAATCGGAGCGTTCGGGTCTTCGCCAAGATACCGGCGCATCCAGGCGATACCCTCGCCCTTCACGATGTAATCGGCGTCGATGAGCTTCTCAATCCCGGGAATGCCGGCCACGTGTCCGCCGACTATGATCACTGAGTTCGGCGCAAGCAGCCGGGTACGGCGGCACATTTCCTTTACTTTTCCAAGGTTGGGAATGATTCCGGAGATGCCGACAATGTCGTACTGGTGCTCAGCCAGCTCGCGTTCAAAGCGCTCAAGCGTGGGAAAATCCAGCAGCGTGCAAGGCGCTGAAATGTTGTGCTGGATCATCATCAGCCCCCACGAGCGATGGAACATGCGCAGCGAAAAGCTACCCTGCCCGCGAGTCACCTGGTTGTGGTAGAGCTCCATCGGGTTGATGGTGCGGCTGCCAAATTCGTCGTCTTGCGCGTACGGGCCGAAAACCGAACTGAGCAATACCCGGGCGTGTGTGCCCTTCGGGTGGGGCCGAACTTGATCTTCAAAGGTCGAAACCATGATGAACTAATCCTAAAGAGACGCAGGCCTGAGTTCCGTGATGTCGTCACAAATCCGGCAAAAATGACAAAAATCTTACAAAAACGCCCGGTACCATCGTTCTTCTCGGGCGTAAGCCTTCTGTTTCTCTTGAGTTGGTCACACCCGATCAGCGGTTCAACTACAATAGAGTGTTGCTTTTGAGAGTGTTGCTTTTGCTGCGAATCTCGATGTCATCTGCCGGGATATGAGTTCTGCTCACGTCCCGGTTTCGGGTGAAAACCTGTACAAAAGGGGTTTTTCAGCGGTAAAGAAGGACCCCGACGGGGAGAGAATCTCAAATGACATTACCATTTCCCGTATTAACCGCAGAGGAAGCTTCCGCCCTGATCGAAAATGGCCAGACGGTCGGGTTCAGCGGCTTTACTCCGGCAGGCGCCGCCAAGGCGATACCTGCCGCTCTTGCCAAGCGTGCTGAGCAAACGCATGCCGCGGGCAAGGAATTCAAGATCGGGGTGCTCACCGGAGCTTCCACCGGGCCTTCGTTGGACGGCGCTCTCGCCAAGGCGTCGGCTATCAGCTTCCGCACGCCCTATCAGTCCGATCCGAACCTGCGCGCGCGCATCAACGCCGGCGAGACACGCTTTGTCGACATGCATCTGTCGGCCATGCCGCAAGCGGTGCGCTACGGATTTCTCGGCCCCGTGCACTGGGCCGTGCTGGAAGCGGCAGACGTTACTGCCGGTGGAGGCATTTTGCTGTCCTCCTCCGTGGGCTGTGCTCCCACGTTTGCCACCCAAGCCAAACGCATACTGCTGGAATTGAATCACTACCACCCGCCGACTCTGCTCGGTATCCACGATATCTACGAACCGGCCGATCCTCCCAATCGCCGCGAAATTCCCATCTTCCGCCCGCAGGACCGCATTGGCATGCCGATGATCGTCATCGATCCTGCCCGCATAGCCGGGGTGGTCGAAACCAACGCGCCGGATGAGACCAAAGGCTTTGACAAACCAACCCGTGAAACCGACATCGTCGGCGGTCTGGTGGCGGAGTTCCTGGTCGGCGAGATGAAAGCCGGACGCGTTCCCAAATCGTTTCTGCCGGTTCAGTCCGGGGTCGGAAACATCGCCAACGCGGTGCTGAGCGCGCTTGGCCGGAATCCGGGCATTCCGCCATTCAACATGTACACCGAGGTCTTGCAGGATTCAGTGGTCGAACTGCTGCAAAAAGAGCGCATCAATTTTGTCAGCACCTGCGCGCTCACGCTCAGCCCCGAGGTTCTCAAGACCGTCTACGGCGACATGAATTGGTTCAAGCCGCGCATTCTAATGCGCCCGCAGGAGATTTCGAATCATCCCGAGGTGATTCGCCGTCTTGGCCTGATCACCATCAACACCGCCATTGAGATCGACATCTTCGGCAACGTGAACAGCACGCACGTCATGGGACAGCAGATGATGAACGGCATCGGCGGCTCGGGCGACTTCACGCGCAATGCCTACCTGTCGATCTTCACTTGCCTGTCA
>Ga0335078_10011864_pt1 | contig 12925 bp, 11 predicted proteins | sample Lox_Sample_32_FD_206711 | JGI IMG/M metagenome (GOLD analysis project Ga0335078, IMG submission 206711) | Soil microbial communities from Loxahatchee National Wildlife Refuge, Florida, United States - Lox_Sample_3.2 | ecosystem: Environmental > Terrestrial > Soil > Wetlands | place: USA... | reverse complement strand
GTCGGCCAGCCTGGACCGCGAAGCGCAGGACTACTTCGTCAGCGAAGACCTGTTCCGCGCGGTGCTTGACGAGGTGGCGCGGCGCCCATGGGTGCAGCTGACGTTCGACGACGGCTACGCGTCGGACGTGAACGTGGCCCTGCCCGCGCTGCTGGACCGCGGGCTGACCGCCACGTTCTTCCCGCTGGCCGGGATGCTGGGCCAGCCGGGCTACCTGAGCGGCGATGGAGTACGGGAGCTGGCCGCGGCGGGCATGACGGTGGGCTCGCACGGCATGCGGCACCAGTCCTGGCGCGGGCTGGACCCCGAGTCGGCGCACCAGGAGTTCACCGTGGCCCGGTCGCTGATCGGCGCCGCGGCCCAGGCCCCGGTCCGTACGGCGGCCTGCCCGTTCGGGAGTTACGACCGGACGGTGCTGAGCGCGCTGCGGCGGCACGGCTACACCCAGGTGTTCACCAGCGACCGGCGGCGGGCGCGGGCCGGCGCCTGGCTGCAGCCGCGGTACAGCGTCAAGCAGGGCGACACGGTCGGCTCGGTGCGGGCCGACATCCTGGCCCCGCGGCCGGTGGCCGAGCGGCTACGGTGCGCCGCGGCGGCCCGGGTCAAGGCGTGGCGATGAAACGCGTGCTGATCGGGTTCGCCGACGCGCTGGCCGCCATCGAGTCGGCCTACTCACTGGCCGACCAGGGCTTCGAGGTGTGCGCGTTCGCCCGGGCCAGCACCCGGCCCGCGCTGGCCCGCAGCAAGCTGGTCCGGGTGGCGCCGATCACCCCGCCCGAGCAGGACTACAGCCAGGCCGTGGCCGACCTGGGCGCGCTCATCCGGGATCTGCGGCCCGTGGCCGTGCTGCCGCTGGACGACCACGCCGTCTGGCTGACCGACCAGTACGCCCAGCACGCGTCCCTGGCCCCCTCGTCCAGCACCGTGGTCGCGGGCCCCACCGGCAAGCTGGCCGAACTGGCCCTGGACAAGCGGCAGCAGCTCGAGCTGGCCCGGACGGCCGGGTTCTCGGTGCCGGACTCGGCCGACGCCGCCACCGAGCGGCCGCCCGGCGAGGGGCCGTGGATCGTCAAGCCCGCGCTGGCCGTGCAGCTGGCCGATGGGACACTGCGGCGGCCATCCGGCCGGATCGCCCACACGTTGCCCCAGGTACGGGAGATCGCGGCGGGCATCGGCGGCCCGGCTCTCGTGCAGCCGCTCATCGACGGGACCGGCGAAGGCGTGTTCGGCCTGGCCACCGCGGCGGGGCCGGGCGCGGTCAGCGCGCATCAGCGGGTGCGGATGATGAACCCACGCGGCTCCGGGTCCAGCGCGTGCCGGTCCATCCCGCTGGCCGCGGATCTGGCCGGCCCGGTCCGCGAGTTCGTGTCCGGCGCCGACTGGCGCGGCCTGTTCATGGTGGAGATGCTGCGGGACCGGGCCGGGCGGCCCTGGTTCATGGAGCTGAACGGGCGGACCTGGGGCAGCATGGCGCTGGCCCGGCGGCGTGGCCTGGACTACCCGGCCTGGGCTACGGCGGCCGCGCTGGACCCAGAATTCGAGCCGCCGTACCCGGGGCTGACCGAGATACCGGCGCCGCACCTGACCGTCCGGCACCTGGGTCGGGAGATCGTGCACCTGGGCATGGTGCTGGCCCGCGGCGACGCGCCGCGGCTGGGCACCGTGCGCGACGTGCTGGCCTGGCGCCGCGGTGAGCGCTGGTACAACTGGCGGCCGGGCGAGCCGGCTGTGTTCGCCGCCGACGCCTGGGCCACGCTGTCCAGCCAGCTCGGCGGCAAGCTGCCCGGGCGGCGGCGGTGAGCGGGGCGCGGGTGGTCAAGGCCACCGCGCACGTGCACTCGGAGTGGTCGGACGACGGTTCCTGGTCTCTGGGCCGGATCGCGGCCACGTTCGCCCGGCGCGGCTGCCAGGTGGTGCTGATGTCCGAGCACAGCCGCGGGTTCACCGCGGCCAAGTGGGAGGACTACCAGCAGGCCTGCGCGGACGCGAGCACCGGCCAGGTGATCCTGGTGCCCGGGATCGAGTACGGCGACCTGGACGACGTGGTGCACATCCCGGTCTGGGGCCAGGTGCCGTTCTTCGGCGACGCGCCGCCCATCGGCGACCTGCTCAAGCAGGCGGCCGAGGCCGGCGGCACCGCGGTGTGGGCCCACCCGTGGCGCCGGGCGGCCTGGCAGCGCGGCGACCCGGCCTGGTGGGACTACCTGGGCGCGGTCGAGGTGTGGAACCGGAAGTACGACGGCATCGCGCCGAACCGCGACTGCGTGGCGCTGGCCGAGCAGCACGACGCGGCCCAGTTCGTCGCGCTCGACTTCCACACCCGGCGGCAGCTGTTCCCGCTGTCGCTGGGGCTGTCAGTGGCCGGATCCGCCAGCGGCCGGTTGCCCGGCTGTAACGAGGTGTACCGCGCGCTGGGTGAGGGCGAGTTCACGGCACGGGCGTTCGGCATAAAAATCGCCCCGCTGACTGCGGGGCCGGCCGCGCCGGCGCTGCGAATGCTGGAGCGGGCCCGCCGTGCCGCCGCCCGGGTGCTGCACTAGATTCAGCGGCGTGGTTCGCCATAGGCTCGGGCACGGCCAGGCACTGTGGCTACGCTGAGCGCCGTGCCGGTTACGTGGCGCATGCGCTCCCGTCGGAGGCCTACCTCGACCGGGTCATGCAACCGCTGCTGGCCATCGTCGTGGCCCAGCCTTTAGGCATGGCGGGAACGTTCATGTTCAGCCACGACCGAACCGAGGCCTATGTCGGGGGGGTGCTCCTGACCGTCCTGTGCTGGGCGTTCGCGGGCAGATATCTCCTAGATTTCGCGGCCCGGCGCACTCCCAAGCCGGTCACCCGGGCGCGCCTTCGCCGGGTGCTGGCCGAAGCAGCGGAACGGATGCGGGCTGGCGCCCCGATCGCGCCGGATGAGGCCGGGAAGCTGCGGACCCGGCTCCGCCGGATGAGCCTGCTCGGGGACAGACTGGTGTTGCGGGCTGAGGGCCAGACCTGGCCGCAGGCGATCCGGGCCGAGCCCCGCTGGCTGCTGGTCGCCGTGACCGTTGCGCTCCTGACCCCGCTGGCCGTAGTCGTGCTGGCCATCGCGCACGTGGCCGGTGTCCGGCCGACGGCCCAGGTCTGGTACGCGCTGGCCGATTCAGTTGCCTTCCCCGCGGCCATCCTGGCCGCCATGCTCATGCGCCGGACGAGATGCCGATGCGACCTGAGAGATCTGGGCCGCGAGCTGAGCACGGCCAGCAGGTCGCTGCAGGACCGGCTCAGTGCGCTGGCTATCGCCCCGCCGCAGCCACCCGCCGACCCGACGGGCCGGCGCTGGCTCCGGCCACTGTGGAGCAAGCTCAGCCGTTAATGTGGATGGGAGCCCGAGAGTTGACCACCGATATACCTGCCTGGCATGAGGTCCTCGGGGTGCGTCCTGGCGCGTCCCGCGAGGACATCCTGGCTGCTTACCGCCGTCACGCCAAGTCCTGCCATCCCGACACGGGCGGCAACGCCGGGCTGTTCCGCTTGCTGGGAATTGCCCGCGACCAGGGACTCAACGGAGAGAATCGGCTTGCAGAAGCGGCCGAGCCGCAAGCCACCCGGCAACCCGGTGCCGCTGATACCGGCTGGCACCACCGGGATGACTCCGGAACTGGCCGGCCCCCGGCCGAGGGGAGTCCCCACCCAGTCGCCGACTTCCTGGCCCGGCTACCCGCACCGCAGACGGATGGCGGCTGGATGGCGGCATTCGCGGTTTGCCTGATCGGCGGTGGAGTCCTGGTTTACGCACTCCATCACATTGCGGCGCTGGCCGTGCTGGCCGGCGTGCTGGCCGTCGCGGCCCTCCTTCTCATGGCGGTCGCGGATGCCATCCGGGCCAAGAGGAGGCGGCGAGCCTGGGAACATTTCCAGGCTGGGCAGATGGGCCGTGGTTGGTAGAGCCGGCTCGCCAGGCGACCCGAGGTGAGCTAGTGCGCGTAGCCCGGCGCGGCCGTGTCCACCTCGCCGGGCACGCCGGGCGGCCGGTGCACGGAGCCGGGCCGGGGGTTGCGCCGGATATGCAGCACGCCAGCCTCACGGCTGCCTTCCACCTGGCCGATCACGTGGGCCAGGGTGCGCAGGTAGTTCACCCGGCGGACCCGGCCGCGGGCCACGTCCACCAGGTGCACGCCCAGCCAGCCGGAGGTGCTGACCGCGTCCCGCCACGACTCGGCGGGCAGCAGCCCCCGCGCCTGGTAGCGGGCGGCCAGGTGGGCCCGGCCGCGGCCGTAGCCACGCCATTGCCGGAGCATGGACCGCAGCGTGGCCCGGTGCCGGTAGGCGACCACCGCGGCAGGCGCGTAGCCGAGCCGGTAGCCGGCCAGCTGCAGGCGCCAGAACAGGTCGGTCTCCTCGGCGGCGGCGCCGCGGAAGCTGTTGTCGAAGCCGCCGACCTTCTCGTAGGCCTCCCGCCACACCCCGCAGTTGGCGCCGATGGGCGCGGGCAGCAGGCCGAACGGGGCGGGCAGTTCGCCCGGGGTGGCAGCCGGCCGCCAGGCGCGTACCGACGGCGGGTTCAGCACCTCTTCGTCGAGGTACCCGCCGACCGCGGGGTCCCGCTGCAGCGCGGCCACCATGCGCTCGATCCAGTCGTCCGCGACCACGTCGTCGGCGTCGCAGAACAGCAGCAGCCGGCCCTGGGCGGCGGCGGCGGCCACGGCCAGCGCCCCACTCCGGCCCGCGGCCTGCCGCGAGTCGACTAGGCGCAGCGGCAGCCGGGCCGCCGCCGCCTCGACGACCCGCAGGCTGCTGTCCGTCGACCCGTTGTCGCTGACGATGGCCTCCCATCGCCCCCGGTAGGTCTGCCGGGTCAGGGCCTCGAGCTGCCCGCTGAGGTGCGGCATCCCGTTGCGGACCGGGATCAGCACGCTGACCTCGGGCTGGGCGGGCCACGACGGGGCCGCCGAGCCGCGCACCGCCGCGCCCGTGGCCGACCTGTCGCCGTCTGCCGTCACGCCATCCTCCGTGGGGTCTGCCAGCCGGTGCCGCCCCCGCCGGGCACACCAGGCACACTTGAACTAGACGCACAGGCACAATTTGCCGTGGACACAAAGCAATCTGCTTTACCTTCCCTTTAACTTGCTTTGCCGACACATTACCCTTCCTTGCCTTGCGGGCGGCGGCGACTTCCGATGTCCGGCCGGCCGATGCCGGAGATCTCTGCTTAAGTCAGCTGATGCCGGGCAGGCCGGGCTGGCCGTGATTAGGCGTCAACCATGCCGTTCGGTAGCGCGTCTTCCTTATGTCTCCCTGGGTGGTGGGACGGAGGATCAGCTAGGGAGGAAGAGGGGTGGGCGAGTTGACCGCGCTGCGGCAGCGCCTGGTGGACGGACCGGACTCACTGGGCCAGCGCAACCGCCAGCGGCGCTGGGCGTGGCTGCGTGAGGAGTTCCCCGGCATCGAGTCGATGTCGGTCATCGACCTGGGCGGGACGGTCGAGGCCTGGCTGCGCGCGCCGGTGCGCCCAGCGTCGGTGCACGTGGTGAACCTGGAAGTGCAGCCCAAGGACAACCCGGACTGGCTGACCGCCGAGCCAGGCGACGCGTGCGCGCTGCCCGCCAGCCTGGATGGCGCCGCGTTCGACCTGGTCTTCTCCAACTCCGTGATCGAGCATGTGGGCGGGCACGCCCAGCGGGTCAAGTTCGCGGGCGAGGTGCACCGGCTGGCGCCGCGGCACTGGGTGCAGACGCCGTACCGGTACTTCCCGGTCGAGCCGCACTGGCTGTTCCCCGGGTTCCAGTTCCTCCCGGTCTCGGCCCGGGCCGAGATCTCACGGCGCTGGCCGCTGGTGCACACCCGGTCGGCCAGTCACGCCGCCGGGGTGGCCGCCGCGATGGGCGTCGAGCTGCTCAGCCGGACCGAGATGGCGGCCTACTTCCCGGACTCGGCGCTGCGCTACGAGCGGGTGGCGGGCGTGGTCAAGGCCCTGATCGCGGTCAAGAAGGCTTAGATGCCGACCGGGCCACTCGCGGAAACGGCCAGCCGGGCGCAGCCCGCGGCGGGCGGCCGCGCCGACGCCGTGTCAGTGGTGATCGTGACCTACCGCAACGAGGCGGACATCGCCGGTTGCCTGACCGCGGTCCAATCCACCGGGCCGGTCGCCCCGGCCGAGGTGATCGTGGTGGACAACGCGTCGGGCGACGGCACCGTGGCCGCGACGCGCGCGATCCCGGGTGTGACGGTCATCGAGCGTCCGGACAACGGCGGGTTCGCGGCCGGCTGCGCGGCCGGCGCGGCCGCGGCGACCGGCGGCTGGCTGCTGTTCCTCAACCCGGACACGGTGATCACCCCCGGCGCGCTGGCCGCCCTGCTCGACTGCGCCGGGCAGCATCCGGCGGCCGGCATCGTCGGCGGCCGGTTCGTGCACGCCGACGGCAGCAGCGACCCGCGCTCGTGCTGGGGCCGGCCCAGCCCGTGGTCCGCGCTGTGCTTCGCGCTCGGGCTGAACAGCCTGCTGCCGGGCAGCCGCCTGTTCGACCCGGAGGCGCCCCGGCCGTGGGCCGGCCAACTGGCCGCCGAGCGGGCCGTGCCGGTGGTCAGCGGCGCGTTCATGCTGGTGCGCCGGGAACTGTGGGACGACCTCGGCGGCTTCGACCCGGTGTTCTTCCTGTACGGCGAGGACGCCGACTTCTGCCTGCGCGCCGCGGCGGCCGGCTGCCGCCCGATGGTCACCGGCCAGGCCGTGTGCCAGCACGCGGGCGGCCGGTCCTCGTCCAGCGCGGGCAAACTGGTGCTGCTGTTCACCGGCAAAGCCACCGTGGTGCGGCGGCATTTCCCCCGCCGGCTGCGCGGGCCGGGGGTCGGCCTGCTGCTGGCCGGGGTGCTGCTGCGGGCCACGGCCAGCCGGGTCATCGGCACCGCATCCTCGGCCCGGCAAGCCCGGCCAACGGCGCGCGGCGAGGACTGGCGCGCGCTGTGGGCAGCCCGCGATGAATGGCGGCGGGGGTGGACCGGATAGCCCGCCACGGAGGACGCAGGACGGTGCCCGACACCGTCCTGCGCGGCGTGTTCTGGGTACTCGGCAGCGTGGTGTCGGTCCGGCGCGGGACGCTGGTGCTCGGCATCATCGCCGGCCGGGTGTTCACCCCCAGCCAATTCGGCGCGATAGCCGCGGCCATCGCGATCGTGCTGGCGTTCCGCAGCCTGGGTGAGTTCGGCGCCAGCCGGGCCCTGGCCCGCTACGACGGCGACCCGCGGATGCTCGCGCCCGCGGTGATGACGGTCTCGGTACTGTCCGGGGCCGCGCTGGCCGCGGTGTGCTTCTCCGGCGCGGCCAGGCTGGCCACGCTGACCGGCACCCCGGCGGCGGCGCCGCTGATCCGGGTGCTGGCCCTGGACATCCTGGTCGGCGGGCTGGTCGCGGCGCCCGCCGCGATGCTGCGCCAGCACCCGCGCGGTATCCGGCGGTCCATCGCCGACCAGTCCGGCAACTGGCTAGGCGTGGCCGTGGGCTGCTACCTGGCGCTGCGTGGGTACGGCCTGCTCAGCTTCGGCGTGGGCCTGGTCGCCGGGGGCCTGCTGCGGGCCATCATGATCGTCCTGTTCGCACCGACCTCGCTGCGGCTGGGCCTGGGCCGCGGCCAGTGGCGGCTGCTGGCCGGGCAGGCGCTGCCGCTGGCCGCGTCCGGCCTGGCCATGTTCGCGCTGACCAACGCCGACCAGCTGATCGTCGGGCACCTCAAGCACGCCGCCGCGCTGGGCTGCTACGCGCTGGCCTTCAGCCTGGCCGCCTGGCCGGTCACGCTGCTGGCCATGCCGGTGCTGCGGGCCGCGCCAGTGTCGTTCGCCCGGCTGCGGACCAGCCCGCAACTGCAGGGTTCGGCTTACCTGTCGGCCACCGCGCTGATCGCCAGCCTGACCCTGCCGGCCAGCTTCCTGCTCAGCGCGGTGGCCACCCCGCTGATCCACGAGGCCTACGGCCCGGCGTGGGCGCCCGCCGCCCGGGTGCTGGCCTGGCTGGCCCCGCTGGTCGCGCTGCGCATCCTGTGCGAGCTGACCAGCGACTACCTGACCGAGCTGAAGTCCACCGTGTCCGCGCTGGTGTTCCAGCTGGTCTGGCTGGGCGCGATGATCCCGTCGGTCATCTACCTGACCATCCGGATGGGCATCGCCGGCGCGGCCATCGCCCAGGTCGTCATCGCCGGGGCCCGGCTGCTGCCGTGGTACCTGGTGGAGACCAGGTGGCTGAGCCACAAGCGCGGCCAGGTGATGCGCATCGCCATCCCGCTCGCGGCCGGGCTGACCGTCGCGTTCGTGGCCATCTGGCTGCGCCGGGTGGTGCCGGATGACGGGGCCGACCTCGCGCTCGGCGGGGCGGCCGGGCTCAGCGTGGTCGGCCTGCTGGTGTACCGGCTGCGCCGGGTGCTGGCCGCGGTGCGCGGCACGGCCGCGGCCAACACCGCGCGGTCCTTCGGCCGGGCGGCCAGTCCGGTGCTGGAAGCGGTCATCGCCTCTCCCGGGCGGCCGATCTGGGGGATGCCGCAGCAGCACGACCAGCTCGCCGCGCCGGCGGCCGCGCTGGTATCCGGCGAAGAGGCGCAGGCCGGCCTGGGCCGCAAGGTCGGCGCCGCGGCCCGCTGGAGCATGATCAACACGCTGGTGCTGCGGGTGGCCAACTTCGCGGTCGGCGTGATCCTGGCCCGGACCGTGTTCGGCCCGCACGAGTGGGGCCTGTACGCGGTGTCGCAGCTCGTGCTGTCCGTGCTGCTCAGCGCGAACGAGATGGGTGTCAGCCTGGCCGTGGTCCGGCTGGAAGGCGACATCCGTGGCATCGCCCGCACCGCGCTCACCTTGTCGCTGCTGTCCAGTTCGGTGCTGACCGCGGCGCTGTTCTTCGGCGCGCCCGCCGTGGCCGACCTGCTCGGCTCGCCCGGTGCCGCCAACCTGATCCGGCTGCTGTCCCTGTGCGTGCTCATCGACGGCTTCGTGTGCGTGCCGTTCAGCCTGATCAACCGGGAGTTCATGCAGGGCCGGCGGATGGTGGTGGAAGGCATCGGCTTCGTGGTCACCACCGGGGTCACGCTGGGGCTGGCGTTCGCCCACTACGGCGCGATCAGCTTCGCCTGGGGCAACGTGATCGGCAACGTGGTCACCCTGCTCGGCGCCATGATGGCGGCGCCGTTCTTTGTGCTGCCGGGCTGGGACCGCACCCAGGCCCGCGCGCTGCTGAAGTTCGGCCTGCCGATGGCCGGGGCCAGCCTGCTGGTGCTGGGCACGCTCAACGTGGACTCGGCCATCGTCAGCGCGACCCTCGGCCCGGCCGCGCTGGGCTTTTACCAGCTCGCGTTCAACATCTCGAGCTGGCCGGTGCAGAGCATCTCGGCCGCCGCCCGCCGGGTCGCGTTCGCCGGCTTCTCCCGGCTGGCCAGCGACCGCTCGGCGCTGGCCGACGGCTTCACCCGGGCCGCGGCCGTGCTGGTAACGCTGGCCGTCCCGGCCTGTGTGCTGCTCATCACGCTGGCCGGCCCGGTGATCGAGACCATCTACGGTGCGCGCTGGCTGCCGGCCGCGGATTCACTCAGCCTGCTCGGCGTGCTCGGCCTGCTCCGGGTGTTCTACGAGCTGGCCTACGACGGCCTGGCCGCGGCGGAACGCAAGCAGACGCTGCTGGTCGTGCAGGGATTGTGGCTGGTGGTGCTGATCCCGGTACTGCTGGCCGGGGCCCAGTGGCGCGGCATCACCGGGGTGAGCGCGGGCCACGTGCTGGTCGCCGGGCTGGTGGTGGGCCCGGCCTTCCTGTGGTCCCTGCACCGGATCGGCATCACGCTGCGCGCCCTGCTCATCCGCTGCTGGCGCCCGATCATCGGCGGCATCCTGATGGCCGCGGTCTCACTAGCCATCATCCATGTGACCGGCCCCGGCCTGGTCGGGCTGTTCGCGGCGGGCGCCGCGGCCGGCGCGGTGTACATCCCGCTGATCCTGCCGATGCGCAAGCTGATCAAGCCGGCCACCGAGCAGCCCGCCGAACTCACCCACTCACGTGCGGCCGCCTGACCGCGGCACCCCGCTGGAGAAACGGAGCGTTATGCAGATCAGCCAGGGCCGCAGCGCCGCGCGGTCGGCCGCCAAGTTGGTGCTCAGCCCGGTCATGCGGGGCAACAGCCTGGTGGTGTTCGAGGCCCGCAACAAGGTGGTCAGGTTCCGGGCCGGCCACGCCACGCGCAAGTTCGAGGACGCCGAGGTGGCCCGGCTGACCAGGCAGCTCGGCGAACTGCCACGAGCCAAAGTGGCCTCGGTGGTGACCACGTACCGCCGGCCGGAAATCGTGCAGCGGGCTATTGGGTCGGCGCTGGCGCAGACCGTCACCGATCAGGTGATCATGGTTGTCGATGACGCGGGCGGCCTGCCGGATCTGCCCGACGACCCGCGCGTGTTCGGCGTTTCGCTATCCCGCAACGTGGCCATAGCAGGCGTGGTCCGGAATTTCGGCGCACGGCTCACCCGCTCCGAGTACGTGGCGTTCCTGGATGACGACAACCAGTGGGCGCCGAATCATCTGGAAACCGCACTCGCGGCGCTTGAGCGCTCGCCGGCCGAGGGTGATACCGGGCCACGGCCAGATGTCGTCTATACCGCCGTCCGGCGGGCGTTCCCCGATGGCCAACTGATGGATGTGCTGTCGGTCCCATTCGACAAGCGGAAACTGCGGGCCGAGGGATTCGTGGATGTTAACTCCGTAGTAGCCCGACGCTTTCCTGGACTCCATTTCAGCCGCCTCAACCGGCCGAAAGGCGGAACGCCCGCCGAGGACTGGGAACTGCTATTCCGGCTCAGCTACATCCACCGGCAGCGGGTACAGCACATCCCGGTGGAGACAGTTAATTACCTGGTCAACCCGGAGGCCTACTGGTCGGACTGGCAGTGGTCCGAGATGCAGCCGCAGGCCTGACCTGGTCCGGACCTGAAACGGGCCCGCACCCCCCGGGGGGTGCGGGCCCGTTTTGCCAGGTGGACGGGGTGACTAGCTGGCCGCCGCGGGCCGGAGCTTGCGCCGCTGCTGCCAGCGGGTGAGCGCCGGGTCGCTCCACAGCGCCACGGCCACCGCGAGCAGCAGCCCGATCAGCGCGACCCCGAAGTAGGCCTGCGACGGGCGGCCGGCGATCGGCTCCGGCACCGCCTGGGCCAGCCGCGTCACGGTGATCTGCGACTTGGCCTTGACCTGCCTGGTGGTCTGCATCTGGGCCAGCAGCGTGATGAACTTCTGGCTGGCCACGGCGTTGGTCCTGAGCACCGCCTGCTGGCTGGGCGAGCTGACGCAGATGTGCAGGGTGGGGCTGGTGTAGGAGGGGAACCGGGACTCACCGGTGTTGGTCATCAGCATGTTGAAGTACGTGGGGTAGCCGGCCGCCCTGATCTGGTCGCGCACCTGCTCCGAGTTCATCTCCTCGGTGACCATGCCGGTGACCATGGCCACCGACGCGTTCGACCCGGTAAGCACATTCTTGTTCCATGGCAGCGGTGGCGCGCCCAGGAATAGCTGATCACAGCCACGGTATGTAATTGCCCGGCCGTGTACCGCAAACAGGACACCCGCCGTGCAAAGCAGAACGCCGAGCATCACATACCAGCGCCGGCATAGCGTAACGGCCCATTCCCCAGCAGTCATGACATCCCTCCCGTAGCTGATGGTGCCAGACTGCGACGCAAGCCCCACCACTTCTCCAGACCTGCCCCAACTATATAACTATCTGTCCTAGATCCAGTGAAGTCCGGCCTAATTTCTTTATTTTGGACTATGCTTGCCTGAGTACCTGCCGCGCGCACCCGCTAGTGGTGGCGGGGGGACGAGTTGAGCTTGGCTTGGATGCCGCTTTGCCGAAGGGTGGAACATGGATTTCGGGGAAATGCTGCGCGTACTACGGCGGCGCTGGATCGTCGCCACCGTCGGCATAGTGCTCACGCTGGTTGCCACGCTCGGCGCGTACAAAGCGTGGCCCAACAAATACCAATCGTCGGCTGAGCTCACGCTGATCGGCTCGAAAAGCATGGCGAACCAGGCCGGGAATGGCGGCAACCCCTACGTGGCGGTGGGCAACCTGGACCCGGTGGCCAGCATCCTGGCCGGCAACGTGTCCTCCGACCAGGCGGTCAAGGCGCTGCGTGCGCAGGGTGTGACCTACACCTACACGGCCGAGGTGCCGCAGTTCGCCGCCGGGCCGTTCGTCCAGGTCACGGTCATCGGCAAGGAGCCCGCCGAGGTCACGCAGCAGCTGCCGATCGTGATGCGCTACGTCGAGAACCGGATGACCGAGCTGCAGCAGGAGACGGCCATCCCGACCCCGCCCAACTCGGTTATCACCACGCAGGTGATCGTGCCGCCGAGCACCCCGTCCAAGGTGCTCAAGACCAAGCTGGAAGTGGTGGCCGGCATCTTCGTGATGTTCTTCGTCGGCACCCTGATCACCATCGCCATCGTGGACCGGGTGCGGCGGCGGCGGACTGGTAAGCGGCACGCGGACACGGACACCGCCACCCCGGCTGGGCCGCCGTCAGAAGGCACCGCCGATGCGGACCTGGACGAGGGCAGCGAGCTGACCGAGGCCGGGCCGCCGTGGGCGCGGTACCAGGGCTACCAGGACCCGGCGTCGCCGTCGCGAGTGCGATGAGCACCGGTTCCGGAGCGGGTACCCGGACGGCGGCCTGGCCCGCCGCCCGGGTACCGGGGGAAGCTCCCGGCACCACCCCCACGGTGGCGGCCCAGCCGCTGGCGACGAGCAAGGCCAAGGCCAAGCGGCAGCCACTGCACGGCAAGCCCCGGTTCGGCGCGGTCACGCTGCTGACGTTTTTCCTGCTCGTGCTCATGCTCGTCCCGGCCAACCTGGTGTTCGCCCCGATGGGCGGGGTGGGCACGCCGGCCAACATCGTGGCGCTGTGCATCCTGCTGTGGTACGTGCTGTCCTGGATC
>Ga0335078_10011862_pt1 | contig 12925 bp, 16 predicted proteins | sample Lox_Sample_32_FD_206711 | JGI IMG/M metagenome (GOLD analysis project Ga0335078, IMG submission 206711) | Soil microbial communities from Loxahatchee National Wildlife Refuge, Florida, United States - Lox_Sample_3.2 | ecosystem: Environmental > Terrestrial > Soil > Wetlands | place: USA... | reverse complement strand
GCATCCAGCAGTTTTCAGCTTGTCGAGTGCGGCACGTTTACCCGCAGGAAGCCGCCCGCTCAGTCATGATCCGGCTTTATGACGTTCAGCGCATTGCACAAAGGCTAAGTTTTGAGAATGGCTTTTAAACCGCATTGCAGGCACGGCGGTTTCCCGCCGGATTGCAAAAGATAGCAGTACGCTAAAAAGAGGCAGAACAAAATGATGTGGGATGTTTCCGAGTTCATGCTTCTTGGGCTGGCGTTTCCGGATTGGCTCACGGACGAAAAGTACATTACCCTTGCGACGTGGGGGCTATTTGTCGCAACCCTCCTGCTCTTCTTGGCAACCATCTTCTTGTACTACGATGCCCGCGCCAAAAGCAAAGAGCAAAGAGAGCGATGGGAACGAGAGGATGACTCAAGAGTCAAGGAGCAGCGGGCCCGGTGGGACCGGGAAGACCGGTTAAGGGAAGAGGATGCAAAGCCGAAGGTAGCGGTAGAGCTGGCTCAAAGAGATAATGCCCCAGAGATTGTGTTCAGGTGCTACAACCTAGGAAGCACCATTTTCTTTATCGATCAGATGATCGTCGAGTTCTTCGATCAACGTGGACCGAAAACGACCAACATAAGGGACTTCGCTGGCCCGCCAGTTCTGCTTGCAGGAACATTCTTCTCCGTAACGTATGACTGTTCAGAATTTCTGACGGAGGGGCCTCGGGAGGCAAATATTGTGTTCTATCTCATGGGCTCACATGGGCGGGTACCTACCGAGCCAGTTTGGTTTTACATCTTTCGTGATGGGCCTAGCTACGGATGGAGGAGAGGACGCCTCGCTGAACGTCTGCCGGGGATGATTGTGCAGCAACCAAGGTCAATCCCCGAAGGACAGTAATCGAAATTCCCGCCGGTTAGGGGATCTGCCAGCGTGTCAGCGCCGGTGCAATAATCCCCAAAGTGCCGGTTGAAAATTCCCCAACTCCCCCGGCGGGTGGTGTTAACCCCGACTCTGGAATACAGAGGAGGGCCGACATCTGTTTAGGGGAAAAGACGTGGAAGAGATCAACCAACTCAAACGCGAAGGACTAAGCATTCTGGCGATTAGCAATCTGACTGGGTATGACCGGAAAACCATCAGGAAGTACCTGCTGACACCGGAGGCAAGACCCATTTACGGACCGAGGCCAGCGCCGGCCAGCAAGTTGGCGCCGTTCGAACCCTATCTGCGAGAGCGCCTGCAAGCCGGCGTGTGGAATGCACGAGTGCTGCTCCGGGAGCTGCGTTCGCGCAACTACGCTGGCGGCTACACGATTTTGACGGATTGGCTGCGGCCGCAACGTGAAGCGGCACGGGTGGTGGCCGTACGGCGATTTGAAACCGCGGCGGGCAGACAGGCACAAGTGGACTGGGGTCACCTTGGGTCGCTCAGGGAAAACGGCGTAGAGCGGGCGCTGTGGGGCTTCACGATGACGTTGGGTTACAGCCGAAGGATGATGGGGGAAGCGGCGACAGACCAGAAGCTGGGAACGTTGTTGCGCATGCACGAGGCCGCCTTCCGCGAACTGGGCGGGGTACCAGAAGAGATTCTCTACGACCGGATGAAGACCGTCTGGAGCGGGACCGACGAGCGCGGTGAGATCATCTGGAACGCGGTGTTTCTGGACTTCGCGCGGTACTGGGGTTTCCGGCCGCGACTGTGCCGGCCGTATCGCGCCCAGACCAAAGGCAAGATCGAATCGGGCGTGAAGTATGTACGGAGGAACTTTCTGTGCGGGCTGCTGGGGCGTGCGCCGGGCGACCTCGCCGATCTCAATGCCGAATTGCGCCGCTGGCTATCGGAAGTGGCCAATCAGCGCGTGCATGGCACGACACATGAGCAGGTGCTGATTCGTTGGGAGCAGGATCGGGTGAACCTGCAACCGGTCCATGGACGCCCGGCCTATCCGTACCGCGATGACGAGCAGCGGAAGGTGGCGCGGGACGCGTATGTTTCGTGGCAGGGGAGCCGCTATTCCGTGCCCTGGCAATATGCCGGCAAAGAAGTATGGGTGCGCGAGCAGGGCGGCAACGTAGAAGTGCGCTACGGCGCCGAGCGCATCGCCTGGCACGCGCAAACGGCCAAACGCCATCAGGTCGTCACGCAAAGTGAGCACCACGTGGGTATTCCACTGGGCAGCGCGCGCACCGCAAAGACGCTGATCCACATCCAGCAAGGTGCGCCGGTCGTCGAGCAGCGACCGCTGGAAGCCTATGAAGGTCTGGCCCTGGGAGGTACGCTATGACCACCATCGAGCGGCTGCGGACAACTCTCACCACGCTGAATCTAACCGCCATCGACGCACGGCTGGAAACGCTGCTGGAGAACGCTTCCAAGCAAGCTACCGCGTACGGCGATTTTCTGCTCGAGGTCATGAGCGCGGAAGCCGATGCGCGCCGACAGCGCTATCTCAAGACCCGGCTGCAACTGGCGCATCTGCCTTACGTGAAGACTTTCGATCAGTTCGACTTCGCTTTCCAGCCGTCGATCGATGAGCGGCAGGTCCGCGAACTGCGCACGTTGCGGTTCGTGCATGAAGCGTCCAACGTGATTCTGTTGGGACCCCCGGGGGTAGGAAAAACTCACTTGGCCGTGGCGCTGGCGGAAACGGCCATCCAGTCGGGTCAGGCAGCCTACTTCATGACGGCGCATGATCTGGTGACTGACCTGGGGCGGGCGTACCGTGAAGGACGCCTCGACCGGCGGTTGCGCATCTACCTTGCCCCCAAGGTGCTCATCATCGACGAGATGGGATATCTGCCGCTGGACGAGATTGGTGCGACGATCTTCTTTCAACTGGTCAGCGCCCGCTACGAAAGAGGCAGCATCATTCTGACTTCCAACAAGAGCTACGGTGAATGGGGCTCCATCTTCGGCGATCCGATTATCGCGACGGCCATCCTGGATCGACTGCTGCATCATTCGACTACGCTAAACATTCGCGGCGAGAGTTACCGGCTCAAAGAGCGCCGCAAAGCCGGTTTGATTCCGCTGCCGGAACAGCATCGGGACGACTCTCCGGCTGGCGCCTCCAGCAGTCGAGGTAAGCGAACGTGAGTTTTCAAGGCATCGGCAAATCTATCAATCCGATGTGTGATTTTCTCAAACCCAAACCCCAAGGCGAAGCATTGGACCGCTTCGCCCTGAGGCTCATCGTCTTGATGAGTTTGCAGTCGGCTATTCCTTGGCGGGTTGCACTCCTGCATTGCCCGCCTCCGCTTCACCGGCTGGATACTATCTTGCGACCACCAGCCTGTTTTGTAAACCACCACTTGGCGAGGGCTGGGGAATTTTCGACCGGCACAATGGGGAATTTTCAGCCGGAGTTGACAAGCGTGCGTTTATTGGCGGCGAAACAAGGGGATGAAAAGGCGAAAGTGTGTTAGCCTGTCAAATGAGGTGAGAAAACGTGTTTGGATCAGCGAAGCCTATGCAGATCAAAAAAAACGTCGCAAAAATCGAGCATACAGCGGGTGACTACCGCATTGTCGTTACCGTTGAACATCTAAACGCCGCCGACATTAAACAAGAGGACGCGAGAATTGTGCTAACCAACAACATGCTTCCATTGTTCTCACAGAGACAAAGGTTCGGTGGCTGACGGAATCCCCACCATGTTTCATAAGGGGTAAGCTTTGATTTGAGAGTTTCCGAAAGACCCGTTTTACAAGGGCTTGAAACTCCCAAATGTCCCGCTTAAAATGATCCCTGAGTTGTCCGTATTCCTGTCTAGCAAGGGGATCGGCCGCCGCTCCGCCGCGCCCGTGTAGCCGGTTCACTGATTAACGCCGCTCGGTTCCCGGGCTTTTTACCCTGTCTCGGACCGCTGGCTGGCCATCGCTCCGCGGATCGCGTCCGCATCGGCAAGATCTTGCGGTCGTCCAGACGCCAGCTTGGACGCTATCAAATCTTCGGCGGATATAAAATTTGCCCTCAAACCCGTGGCCCTGTCAATCACTGTCTCAACCCGCCTTTCCCATGCCGTGTCAAAATCCACGCCAGGGATGGTTGCCAGGATATCGACACACCTCGGCTCGCGCCCAAATCGAAAGAAACTCCCACGGTCCGTGAAATCTTCCGCGCCGATGCCTTGGAGCGGTGCACCGAATTCGGCCAGCGCGGCATAGGTTGCCCGCGAGTTTTCGGGGTCCGCTTTGATGAAAAGGTCCAGGTCCTTCGTGAAGCGGGGCTGCGCGTGATAGATCACGGCGAAGCCGCCCACCACCAGGTACTTAACTCCATGGGCATGGAAGGCGGACAAAAGGTCTTTGTAGTCTTGGTACATCAGGCTCGATCTCCCACCCCTTGAGCGCATACGCGGTCTCGATCATTTCTTCCACCGCGTCCAACCGCTCATACGCAGGCCGGCTTTGCCAGTAGCGGTACTCGTCCGCCTTCATTTCCTCGAAGTCGGTGTACCTGCGCACAATCGGCGTATCGTCCATGGCACTCTGTTTTTAGCATAAGGTCCAGGGCAGGGCAAGGCTGCGAGCCGGACTGCTGCCCGCAGCCGCGCGGCGCCGCCGGAGAAGTAGTACTAAACGCGGCCTCCCTGGCCCCCAATAGCCCGCATTCGCTTGATTCCACGGCGGATTCTGTGGTAGCTTCGGAGAAACCAGCCGGACTCTACCGACCCCACGGAAGCCGTATGCAGCCGAACGATAGCGTTACAACACTGAACCATCTTTTCTTCTACCACCTCGATCGCTATCGCTACGACCGCCTGCTGAGCTATCAAAACCGCGGCGAACTGCTGGCCTGGTCCTCCGACCGCTTCGCGCACGAAGTCTTCGCCCTGCGGTGACCCGCATCGCGAGACTAGGACCGCACCGGCATGCGCCTCCCACTTGCAATCCAGCCTCATAGCTCTTCGCGCATTGGCGTAGCTGCCCGCGCCTAGTAGCATCACTGTGAAGATCCGCACTCCTAGCGATCAGATGTAACTAAGGAGTAACACGAACTTAGTTGACAGCCCCCCTTTCCGATGTAGGATTCTTCCATCGGTCTGTTGGCTTTGCGTCACCACCGGTCGCAGCCTGATAGGCGAGCGTAGCCCGGGCGGTGGGCGCCTAGAAGGAGATCAGATGGTCTATCCGCCGTATGTGGGGACAGCTTCATATTATACCTGTTCCGCAGGTTCGGGTGCCTGCGGCACTTGTAACTCGAACAGTACCAATCAGGTGTGCTACCCGGACCTCAATAGCCACCCTCCGAACTATGCTGCGGCGTGTGGGCCAATACCTGTCCATTCGTGCGGGGACACGTTCTACGTGGCGAATTACTGCGATTGCACCGACCCTATCGGCGCATTCCTCACGGTCGTCGACCACGGCCCAGGAGTCGCATGCACGGTCGACATCCCGCAATGCGACCTGTGTACCTGCACCGGGACAGGGTACTATCGGTACATGGATTTGCCTCAGGGCACATTTGTGGAGCTAGATGGCGATCTAGACGAGGGACTTATCATCGTTGGCTGGTCCAATTAGGCGGGACCGCTGCCACGCACATTTGAGGGGGGATACCTATGCACCTTGGAATTAGTCGTAGAGCATTGCTTCGCTCGTCGGTAGTTGTAGCGGGCACTCTCGGGGTAGTGCGGGGCCCGAATAAGCTCTGGGGCCAAACCAGGGGTCCATATGAGGTGGCGAACTGCGACGTGATTGCTGTCTCGAATGAGCAGATATACTGCGCAGATGGCCAAGGCAATCCAATGAGCTTGCCTGTCGATCACGGAACACGCATATGGCGGGGTAAAAGGAACGCTGGGCTGGCGGCCATCGAGCCAGGAGACCACATCGACGCGCAGATCGAAATCACGGCGACTGGTCAACGGCGCGTCCGCAAGATGTGGGTGAACATCGCCAACGTCACGGGCACAGTGCTCAAGCTCACCCCTGACGGTTTCGCTCTTGTGATTACCCGCGGCGTCGGAACGCCCGGACAGATCTTACCCATCCTGGTTGACGGCAACGTGAAGATCGACAGCGGTCATGCGACCAAGGCCGCCATCGCTCCAGGACTAAGAGCGCAAGTGATTGGGCAGGGCCTACCGGGAGGGAAGGCGGGCGTCACGCGTGTGCTAGCGACGACCATCTTTCTGTACAACAAGCAAGGGGTAATGTTAGGGGCCGGGCACCTGCCAATTAAAAGAGGCAGTGCAGTAAGCGCGGGCGGGCTACCCTGGGAGCAGCACTAAACGCCGTGCCGCCAGCCGCTCTGCGGCCCGCACTTAGCAAGCCACGCCCGAACCGTGTGCCTGATGACTTAGCCGGCTTCGATAAGTGGACCTGCCTCCAAACGCATGCCACTCATTAGTCGCCGTCGCCCCGGAACGCCCTGCGTCGCTGCTGCAGCTACTAACACCATCCGCCGGCGGTGTTCTGTGAATGTTGATACATGTTGCGACGGGTGTAACTGAAAATATACTTGACTTCCCCCCCGGAGTACTGATCCACCTGATGCCGGAAGCTCAGTCCGCCGTCTACGCGTTGGCGGCGACGGCCCACAACGTTAGTATGTTGCAGCACTATGTGACCGACGTGTAACGAAGATTTCACTTGACTTCCTCCCCCCCCGAGCAATATTTCACTCATGCGCCAGATCAGGTTATTATCGCTTCTAGTAATCCTGAGGGCTATAGGGTTGTCTCAACCGTTTCTTACAGAGGTGCGCGGGTTAGACTCAGACGGCGTCCTGCTGCTGCGCACGTCGGACCCGGCCGCGCGGGGTGCGGTGCCTACTCCGCAATCCGAGCAGGAGGACGCGTTGCTTAGGTACGCGGTCGTGCTAACGAACACGACATCACACCCGATCATCGCCTATTATGTTCACTGGAAATTTACGGATTCGGGCGGCACGGTTAGGCACGGCTTGGTCAAGGACAAGTCCTTCCCCGGCGGTAACCCCATCGCGCCACACAGCGCCAAGCTCCTTTCTTTGGATAATGGCATCGGCGCCGGCGCTTTCGGGTTCAGCCAGCGCTCCCAGGACCGTATGGACCAGCGGCTTCGGTTCTACCACGAACAGCGAGGCATCGAAGCATCGCTCGAACTAGTGGTCTTGGACGACGGCACGGCGGTGGGACCGGATAGCGAGGGCTGGCTTCCGCATTTCCGGGCATGGATGGACGCCGAGCGTGACTTTGTGCATACCGTATTGGCGGAAAACAGCGTTATGAGTTTTCGTCAGAGGGTTCTGGACGCCCGCGAGCAAGGCTTTGATGCACTCCCTAAGGACGCGCCCAAGTCGTTGACCCGTTTGGGCGGTCTGGGCGACTGGGAGCGCGACTACTCCAGATGTTACCAACTCGCCACTGGCTTCTTTGCCGTGCAGGTTGCCGAGTGGATCGACCAGACCGGCGAGGACGCCGCTAAGCGCCGGCTGCTATTGATAACCGGGTCAAAGCATTACCCGGAGCTACGCAGAAAAGGACAATAACAATGCGCATGCTGTGGAAATTGGCCATCGCTGCGGCTGTATTTGTGGGCGTGTGCTCGATTGGGCGCGCGCAGACTTGGTCGATTACCGACCTAACCTGTGCGCTGGACAACCAGCTCACAGGGAGCGATTATTCGATTCAGGGGAACCCGTGCACAACTCAAGTCGGTGGGTACCTGTTTCAGTGGATGCTTACCGCGGGCGCCTATTGCGCTCAGCAATGCGATCCTTCAGCGTATTTCTGGCCTGTGGCATCCATGACCGCATACGCCGGCAAGACGCTCCCCTGTCCCAATGAGGTCTGGGTCAGCTTTGAAGGATTCTTCATCACGAGCCCGGACGGGCAGCCTGGCGTCGAGGTGTCGGCGTCCGGTTACGTGGCGGGGAACCCTCAGTGGACGTTGGTGGGCTCGACGTGGCAGGACTGTAACGGAAATGTCGGTACACCGCCATCGAAGGAGCAGACATGCGGAACGATCGTCTGGTGGGATCTGTTGTAGCGTTCAGTTACGTATCTGCAAGGGCCGCGGGCACCGGGGGCCAGGACCTTGCGTCATCTTGCCGCGCACCATATGACCGGAGGCTAGACATGGCCAGCGTGATACAAAAACCACTCCTTGTTCTGCTCGCAATGCTCACGCTCACGGGCCCGGCCGCGGCCCAATGCTGCACCGGCTATGCCTGTCAGTGCGCAGAAGGCACACCCGTCTGTACCAGCAACGGATGGGGGTGCAGCGAAGGCTATCCCTGCTGTGGATCGCAGCCAACTGGACAGGAGCTATGCGGCTGCAACGAATGCTACACGATATGCACTGCGGACGGGTGGGAATGCGTGGGCAGCCCAATCATCCTCGACCCCACGGGACAAGGCTTCCACCTTACCAGCTTGGCCGGCGGCGTGCCTTTTGCACTGGCTCCCGACCAGCCGATGCAGGTGAGCTGGACCAACAGCGCCTACAATAACGCGTTCCTCGCATTGGATCGTGACGGCAACGGAACTATCGACAACGGCGCTGAACTGTTCGGGAACTTTACCCCCCAGCCAAATCCCCCGGCTGGACAACAACGCAACGGCTACGCCGCGCTGGCCCTGTTCGACGATCCTGCCAATGGCGGTAACGGCAACGGCAAAATCGACCCGGGCGACGCAGTATACTCATCGTTACTGCTGTGGGTGGACAAGAACCACAACGGCATCAGCGAACCGGCCGAGCTCTTTCGCCTGGCAGCGGCAGGTGTGTTTGCGATCGATCTGAATTATACCGAGCTAAAGCGGATAGACCAGTTCGGAAACATCTTCCACTACGAGGCCGATATCGAAGATAGCGCTGGGCACTCCGACCCGCGCTGTTATGACGTCTATCTGCAGCTCGGACCTCTCCAGAAGTAGAGGGCAGTTATGCGCTTTATCATGTGCGTGGCCTTGACGGCGGTTGTACACGCGGCTCCACCCACGGCAGATAGCTGCCGGCAAGCCGGGCCGGAGGATTCCGCGCGGCTGGCCAGTTACCTGGTTGGTAGATACCACATCCCCACCACAGCCAACTTCCATCTGGATAGCGACGAGCGCCTGGGCGGTTGCTATCACAAGCTGCTGTTTCGCGGCAAGGGTGCGCTCGGCGAATTCCAGTACACCATCTTCGCCTCTCCGGACCTCCGCTTTCTTACCACGGATCTGTTCGATTCCTACGCCGACCCACAACGCGAAGAACAGGACCACGCGAAGAAGGTGATGGCTGAGTTACTGGCCGGTGAACACGCCAGCCGCGGCCCGCAGACGGCCCCCGTCACCTTGGTGCTGTTCTCCGACTTCCAGTGTCCTTACTGCAAAAAGCTGGAAGGCTTGCTGGCTAACGAGCCGCTTTTGAAATCCGGCGACAAGATCCGCCTGGTTTTCCGCCACATGCCGCTGGCCGGACACGATTGGGCCCAGCAGGCCGCCGAGGCTGCCACCTGTGCTGCGTTTCAGAATGAGACGGCCTTCTGGAGCCTGCACGATGTGCTGTTCGCGCACCAACAGACCATCAAGAAAGACACCGCCACGGCCACCTTCCGCGAACTGGCCGCCGGTACTCCCGGCCTGGACATGAAACAGTTCGACACCTGTGTGGCGCAGCAGATGTCGCTGGGAGCGGTCATCCGGGACCGGGACCTGGCGATGCGGCTGGGCGTGCGCGGCACACCCGCGTTGTTTCTCAACGGTGAGGAGCTACACGACATCGGCAGCGGACCCGCCCTCCATCGCGCGCTCGAGGAGGCGATGGACCGGGCTCGGCGCGCAGAGGACCAAACATCGGGCAGCCAGCCCGCCATCCACTCCGGAATAACCGGTGAGCCACCCAAGAAGTAGTACCGAACACCCGGTCCCTAGCCCTCTATGGCCCGCATTCGCTTGATTCCACGGCGGATTCTGTGGTAGCTTCGGAGAAACCAGCCGGACTCTACCGACCCCACGGAAGCCGTATGCAGCCGAACGATAGCGTTACCACGCTGAACCATCTTTTCTTCTACCACCTCGATCGCTATCGCTACGACCGCCTGCTGAGCTATCAAAATCGCGGCGAACTGCTGGCCTGGTCGAGCCAACGCTTCGCGCACGAAGTCTTTGCCCTGCGGCAATTCCTGCTGGCCTCCGGACTCGAGCCCGGCGACCGCGTCGCGCTCTTCTCCGAAAATCGCCCCGAATGGCACATCGCCGATTTCGCCGCGCTGCTGGCCCGCCTCGTGGTGGTGCCGATTTACAACACGCTATCGCCCGCCCAGATCGCCTACCAGTTGCGCCATAGCGGATGCCGCGCCGCCATCATCGCCGGCAGCCGCCAGTGGGAAATCCTGGAGCCTTTGCTGCCCGAACTGGCCGAAATGAAAACGGTCGTCAGCATGGAAGCCACCCCCGGCGTCTACGATTCCCTGCCGCGCATCGCCGCCGCCGCGCCGCCCTTCGCCGCCGCGGTCCAACAAATCCGCGACGACGCCCTGGCTGCCAACCCCGCCGACCTCGCCACCATCGTCTACACTTCCGGCACCACCGGCACGCCCAAAGGCGTGATGCTCTCGCATGCGAACATCGTCTTCGACCTGCACGGCGCCCTGGCGCGCGTCCCTTCGAACACCGCGCATCAGGCGCTCTCCGTTCTGCCGCTGCCGCACGTCCTCGAGCGCACCCTCAGTTACGGCTACTTCCACGAAGGCGTCCGCATCGCTTACGGCGATCCGCACGACCTCAAGGAACTGCTGCCCATCCATCGCCCCGATATCATCGGCGTCGTCCCCCGCATCCTCGAGAAGATCAAAGAGGCCGTAGAAGCGACCATGGCCCTCATGCCGGCCCACCGCCGCGTGATCGGCGAAAAGCTCATCGCCGCCGCCGTGGCCCGCGCCCGCAAGCAACTGCTGGGCGAATCCGCGCCGCTCTCCGCCGCCCTCGCGCCGCTCGCCAACCTGCTGGTCTTCCCCAAAGTCCACCAGCAGTTGTACGGCCTGAAATACTTCATCTCCGGCGGCGCCTGGCTCAATCCCGATCTCGAAATCTTCTTCCGCGCGGCCGGCTTCGAAGTGCTGCAAGGCTACGGCATGACCGAAACTTCCCCCGTGATCACGCTCAACGAATTCCACCGCGAAAAGATCGGATCGGTGGGCCGCGTGCTCGATGGCGCCGAAGTGCGCCTCAGCCCCGATGGCGAAATCCTCACCCGCGGGCCGCACGTCATGCTCGGCTATTACAAAGACGAAGCCAACACCCGCCACGCCTTCACCGAAGACGGCTGGCTGCATACGGGCGACCTTGGGTCGATCGCCGCCGACGGATCCGTCACCATCACCGGCCGCCGCAAAGAAATCCTGGTGCTCTCCAACGGCAAGAACATCGCCTGTGCGCCGCTCGAACACGCCCTCGCGCGCAGCCCCTATATCGAGCAGGCCCTCATCGTGGGCGACGGCCGCAAATTCGTCACCGCTTTCCTCATCACCCATCCGGAAAACGTCAAGCGCGCCGCCGCGCATCACGGCCTGGCCTGCGACCGCTATGATGAACTGCTGCTCGCGCCCCCCGTCGTGGCCCTGTTCCGCCAGGAGCTGGAAACCCTGCAAGCCGAGTTCTCCTCCTTCGAGCGCGTCAAGCGCTTCTGTTACTTGAAAGAGGAAGCCCTGCTCGATATCGAACTGGTCACTCCCACGCAGAAAATACGCCGCGCGGTACTGGAGCGTAAGTACGCCGATTGGATCCGGCAGATGTACCAGCAGGAAGAACCTATAGTCATTCCGCTGCCCGAAAAGGCAGTGTCCGTCGGTAGTTATCAAAGATAATAGAAAGAGTCGAACGGAGGTCACCGATGCCTGAACAAACACTCGTGAAGTGGAACGAAGAAACCATCCTGGAGCACTTGAAGAAGATCGCCCGCGAGCAACTGAACCTGACGCCGGATCAGCTTGAGGCAATCGGCCCCGATGCCACCCTGATGGACGCTCTGCAACTGGACTCGCTGGCGCAGGTTGTGCTGGTGACCACCGTTGAACAGGATTTCGGCTGCGCCTTCGGACTGGACCAGTGGCAGCAACTGGTCACCGTTCAGGATCTGGTGAAGATGATCGCCAGCCGCGTTTGCGAAGCGGAGCCGCAGGCATGAGCAGTCTGACGCTCAAAGGCGCCACGCTGCCCGAAATTCTGCTGAACCTGGAAACCTGTACGCGCTGGGGCGCGCGTTTCGTGGCGCCGAACGAAGAGGCCACCTTCTATCCCTATCAGGACGTGCTGCGCCGCGCCCAGAAAGCCGCCGCTAAGCTGCAAGCTGAAGGCCTCCAGCGCGGCGACCGTGTGGCGCTCATCCTGCCCACGTCCATCGAGTTCTTCGATTCTCTGCTCGGCGTGCAGCTCGCCGGCGGCATCCCCGCCGCGCTCTATCCGCCCTTCCGCCTGGGCAAGCTCGACGAGTACTTCGCCCGTCTGCGCAAGATGCTGGCGAAGATCGGCGCCAAGTTCCTGATCACCGAAGGCCGCATCCGCAAGCTGCTGGGCCCCGGCGTGGTGGGCGTCGAATCCCTGCGCGAAGTCCTCGAAGCCAAGGACCTGCAAACTGGCAACACCCGCTGGCAGCCGGTCGACGTAGATCCCGATCAGGCCGCCTTTCTGCAATTTTCCTCCGGCACCACGGTCGAGCCCAAAGCCGTGATGGTGACGCACAACAACCTGCTCGCCAATCTCACCATGATGCAGCACGCCCTGGTCTATCGCGGTGAAGACGAAATCGATAACGGCTGCGTCTGCTGGCTGCCGCTCTATCATGACATGGGGTTAGTCGGCTGCCTGTATCTGGGCATGTATTACCCCGGCACCGTGACTTACATGGGTCCGGATACTTTTCTCGCCCGCCCGGCTATCTGGCTGCGGACCCTTTCGCGGTATAAATCGGCCATCTCGCCCGCGCCGCATTTCGCTTACAGCCTCTGCGCCACCAAAATCAAAGACGAAGAG
>Ga0335078_10011861_pt1 | contig 12925 bp, 13 predicted proteins | sample Lox_Sample_32_FD_206711 | JGI IMG/M metagenome (GOLD analysis project Ga0335078, IMG submission 206711) | Soil microbial communities from Loxahatchee National Wildlife Refuge, Florida, United States - Lox_Sample_3.2 | ecosystem: Environmental > Terrestrial > Soil > Wetlands | place: USA... | reverse complement strand
CTGAAGGCACCTGAGGCAGCCCGGTTTCAGTTGATTCAAACGTTCGCTGCCCTAGCGCGGACTTCTTCAGCACCCTGCTGGATCCGGGGCGAAGCTTCCGATTGCCCTCGAAGCCACCCGTCGAGATTGCGGCCGAGCAGGCCTGCCAATTTGAGAATATCTTCCCGGTAGAAATCCACCAGGTACTGCCGATCGGCGCGGTCCATGCGGGTTGCCCCCGGCTTTTGGACCAACCCGCGGCGAATGAGCGGGCGCAGGCTCTTCGGCGTCCGCTTCGCCATGGCCTCCCACAAGCCCGACCGCTTCAACCAACTGACTCCGGCCAGCCGAGGCACCTGGGCCTCGAGATGCCGATGGGCCATGTCAGGTGAAAACTCCGGCGCGACCTCCAGGAACCGGCACATGCTTCGGAGTACTTCCGCGGGGCGGCTCTGGAAGTCCTCGTGATACCCAATCCACACGTTCGGCCCAAACCGCTCCACATACCGGCTGAGTTGCTCCGAGTACAATCCGAACTCCAGAAAAGGGTAATGAACGCAGAACTTCCCGGAGCCGTGGCGCAGATTGCGCTCGATGTGCTCGCGAAAGCTCCAACGGATATTGCCATTTCCGACCCCATGGAGATACTGCGAGAAGGCCCGCTCCGCGGGGTCGCGTAACATCACTAAGATTTTGGCGTTCGGAATCCTTTCCGCGATGCGCGCCGGTGCCGTCGGCGACCACAAATAACAAACACTCGCCTCGCCCAGAGCCGCTTCGTTCGTCGCATTCGCGAACAGCCGGAGGTAATCCTCCCAATCGGTGATAATGCCGCCAAAGCGTTTCTCCCGCATGGGGCCCGCCAGAAAATCGCGCAGCCTGCGGTTCTCGCGAGCCATCCCGCGGCGGAGTTCGAGATCGAAATGCTCCTCACGGATCTCAGCCGCAAAAAAATTCGGTTCTTTGATCGCGCTCATGAAGATCTCGGGATGCTGGTCGAGATAGTGATAGAGCGAGGTCGTACCCGCCTTGGGAGCACCGACAATCAAAAAGTTCGGAAGCCGGGCCATTCTGAGAATTCGAACGCCACGGAGATGCTATCACTTCGCCAAACGGTGATTCAAATTACAATCGCCGAATTTACGAATGTATCGCCCGCCTGGACCGAACGCACTGCCGCGCGATAGCGTCAACTGAACGCTTTTCCGTTGGTCACGCGCGCGCGCACAATCTTCAGGATGGCTTCTTCGACTTGTTCGATGTTGAGCGCGGTGGAATCGAGGTAGACTGCATCCGGCGCTTGTGCCAAAGGGGAGTCGGCGCGAGTGCTGTCGCGGCGGTCGCGATCCTTCATCTGCTCGGTGAGCGCCGCTTCGCTGACCTCCTCGCCCTTGGCTCGAAATTCCAGCAGGCGCCGCCGGACGCGTTCCTCCACCTGGGCGTCGAGATAGATTTTGACATCCGCGTTCGGGAAAACCACGGTTCCTATATCGCGCCCTTCCATCACGATGCTGGCGCGCTCGCCAATGGCGTGCTGCTTGGCCACCATCGCGCGGCGCACGCCAGGGATCACCGCCACCCGGGACGCCGCATTGGTCACATCCGGCGTGCGGATCGCATCCGTAACATCTTCGCCATTGAGCTTCATGTGTCCGGGCGACAGCTCAATCTCCGCCGCCAGCGCCAGTTGTTCCACGCGGTGCATATCGCCGGGGTCGATATTTTGCCGGAGCGCCCACAACGCCACTGCTCGGTACATCGCCCCGGTATCGATATAGGTAAAGCCAAGCCGGTTCGCCAGCCGCTGCGCGATTGTGCTTTTGCCCGCGCCGGCCGGCCCATCAATTGCCACCACGATTCGTCTCTGGGTCATTCGTGCCAGAACGTAGAATAGCAGCAGGCATGCAGCCGGACGAATTCGATCGCCTAGTGGAGGCCGCGTACGCGCGCATCCCGGCCCGTTTCCGGAGGCGGTTGAAGAATATCGCCATGATGGTGGAACCCGAACCGTCGGCCGCGCAACTCGCCCGCGCCGGCCTCCGGGAGGGACCGCACGCGTTCCGCGGCACGCTGCTGGGACTCTACGAGGGCCGCCCGCTCACCGCGCGCAGCGTCTTCGAACCGTTCGCCATGCCCGACCGCATCACCATTTTTCAAGGGCCGCACGAGCGCCTGGCACGCTCGCCGGAACACCTGAAGCAATTGATCGAAGACACCATCTGGCACGAAGTCGCGCACTATTTCGGTATGGATGAGGCACAGGTGCGTGCGGCCGAGCAGAAGCGCCACCCCAGCGGCCGCTGATTACGGACGGCCGGGTCGAAGATTCGGCGGCAACTGAGGCTTCCCGGCGGCTGCTCCCTGGCTTTGCGGCGGAAGTCCCGGCCCCGGCGCTGCATTGGGATTGGCCCCGATCGCGGCCCCTGCCGTGGGAGTGGCGACCGGGCTGGGGGTCGCCCCCGCTGGTGGCGCGCCGGCCACCGTTCCCAGCGCGGACGCCGCGGTTCCAATGTTTCCTCCTCCTCCATTGGGGTTCGGCAATGGCTGCTGCTTGGTGTAATCGAACAGGAATTCCCACTCGTTATAATTCGTCCGGTCGCTGTACACCATGATGGCCGCATTCTCGGACTTGCTGGCTACGCCGGCGATGCCTCCACCAATCTGCTGCCCGCCCGCCGAGCCAGGCTGCGCCCCGGTCGGCGCCGGCCGAGGGCCCAGCAACAGGTTGTTGATCATGCCTGCCCCCGGATTTACGCCACCAGGCAAGCCCGGATTGGCGCCTAGCGGCGCACCCGGCGTCACAGGTGCAACCGCTGCCGGCGGAGTAAAGGGCGTCGCTGGCGTGCCTGGAAATCCTGTCTGGTTCGGCACGGGCTGCGGAGTCACCTGCCCCGGCGTGAACGGCGTCGGATTCGGTGCAGTGCCACCGACGTACGCTCCTCCGCCGACATAAGACTGGGAACCACCCACATACGACTGACTGCCTCCGACATAGGAAGATGTCGGCTGTTGGGCCGTGGCATTTTGCACCCCAGGAGGAACTCGACCTGGAATCGCCAGCCCAGGAAACGGGTTCGCAGTGGCCGGCTGCCCGGGGAACGGTTGTCCGGCAGGCGGCTGCCCCGGAGGATTCAGGCCTGGCTGATTAGCCAACTCCGGCGGGACCAGCGACGTCGGATTCGTAGGAGTCCCCGGAAAGGGTTGCCCCGGAAAGGGTTGCCCCGGAATCTGCCCGGCAATCACGCCGCCCGGAATCTGCTCGCCGGAGACCGGCTGTCCAGGTGCCGGGTTCGAATTCGGGTCAGTTCCCCCAAATGGCTGTCCCGGAACGGGGGCGAGCCCCGTGATCGGCGCGCCGGGAGGAATGGGCTGCCCGTCCGGTCCCAGCGTTGGCGTCGCCGGGCCGCCCTCACTGGCGCGGCGGCGCGTCTGCGCCGGGTTGAGATTCTGCTGACCGGGTTGCGGCGTCTCCCCGATTGCCGGCTGCACCCCCACGTAGCTGTTCGCCGATGCAGAGTCCTGCTTCTGATTCGGATCGTCGGTTTTCTTCTTGTTCAACACCGAATCGGTGAATACGCCGTTATTGATGTGAACCAGGCGCCAGTCGTCTTTGCCGGTCATCGGGTCCACAAACCTGTGTCGAAGAAATCGACGGTTGTTGAAATTCTCCAGATCCTTGATCTCGGCCGGATACCGGTTGTTGGCCCGGAAGAAGAGCTGGATGGCGCGCTTGTATTGTTCGCCGCGCTCGATCAGCAACTGTTCCTTCTGGCGCTGCGTCTGAAACGCGACGCGCGGAATCTGCATGTAGAGCGTGATGGCGATGACGGCCGCCATCAGGAAGACCAGCAGCAGGGCGAAACCCGATTCGCCGGATTTTCGTGGTTGGCTCATCCGGCGGCCTCGGGGGCAAGCTGCAAAGTCTGCTGGTGCTTGTTTTCGGTGTCTTCCATGACAACGGAAGTGGCGCCGATCCGCACCACGCGATAGCGCCGTTTGAGGGTTTCGCCTTCCTTGGCCACCAGGATGTCCTCGCCATCCAGGAAAAACGCCGTTCTGGCGGCACTGCCGGCAGCGGAGGTGAATCCGTAATAGCGCAGGTTGATGGGCGGCGGAGGCGGAGGCCCGGGCGGCGGTGGGGGCGGACCCGCCTCAGCCTTCGCAATCTCCTTCGTCTTCAGCGCGATCCTCGGCTCGGGTGGAAGCGGCTTCGGCGGCGCTTGTCCGAACTGAAAAACATTCCTCCCCGGCCCGGCAAGATCGGCCTTCTGCACTTTCGCCAGCAGATCGAGACGCAGCGTGGGATCAACCTGCGCCGGATCAATCCGGTCTTCCGGACGCTTGGAATGCAGCACCGGATGAAATTCGTCGCTTTGCACCCGCGAGCGCGCCCTGGCGGGCCGGGCCGGTTGCGAAATGTCCGGCGGCGCCACGCCCGGCCGCGCGGCTGTTGGGGAACCCGTCCCGGCCGGAGCGGAAGACAGCCCGGGCGACAAGTTGGAAAAACCTAAATACCCCCCGACCAAAACCAGGGCACCCAGGATCATCAGCTTTTTCGGCTCGTCTAAACCCAGCTTCATGACACAGCCCCGGGCGCCTCCTTCACGAACGTGTCCAGCTTCAAAGTGACGTTCAGCGTCTGGCCGCCCTGCTGCGGCGAGGCCACCAGGCTCTCGATAATCAGGAACCGCGGAGACCGGTCCAGCAGGCTAATGAACTTCTGCAGGCTTTCGTACGAGCCCTCGTAGCCGGCCGTGATCGACATCATTTCCAGCGTATCGCTTCCCTCGATTTCGTTGAGTTCGACGTTGCGGTCGTGCGGCTTGATGCCGGCATCCTGCGCGGTGCGATCGAGCTCCTCGAAAATAGTGGAGAAGGTGGTGCGGCGGTCAGTCACGTAATGGTCAAGGAACTGGTCGCCTTCGGCCCGGCCTTTCTGGATTTTGCTGGCTAAGGCCCGGGTGGCCGCCAGCCGTGCCTGAGCCTGGTTGAGTTGGCTCTGCAAGGCTTCCCGGTGCTGCCGGAGGTCGTCGGCCGACCCGCCAAAGGGCTTGAACGCCAGCACCGCCGCCACCAGGTTCGCCGCCAGCAAGACCGCCAGGATGACGCGCACCACCACACGCGGATCGCGTACCGCCGCTCTAAAGTTTTTGGGCATAATTCACCGTTAAGCGGGCGCGATAGAGTGGCTCGGCTTGCGACGGCGCCAGCGTGCTGGGCGCCGATACCGATTCAAACAGCGGCGAAGATTCGAGCGCCTTCAGGAAGTCAATGACCGCCGAGGGACTCATGGCTCCCACGGTCATATCGAGCGTCACCTTGTTGTCCTTGTTGACGAACGGCCGCACGGTCATGATCCGCACGTTGGGCGGCAGCGCCTTGCCGACGTCGGAGAAGATCTGCGTCCAACTGATGCCTTTGCGCAGCAGCAGTTCGTTGAGGAACACGCTGCGTTCGAGAACCTCGGCATTCTCGGGCCGGCGGAGCACGGTTTCCAGCGCGCTTTGCTGGGTCGAGGCTCTTCGAATCTCGGTTTCCAGACGCGCGACGTCCTGCCGCACGTCCGCAAGTTGCGCGCGATCCGTCAGAATCAGCGAGATCAGCACGCCCAGCGTACCCAGCAGCAGCACACCGACGAGGGCCGAGCCGACCAGCATCGGCCGGTCACGCCGGAAGGGCTGGCTGGCGAGATTGATCGGGATCTTCATATCAGTTGTATCTCGCGATCGAGCGCAAGTACCCGAGCAAGCCCGCGTTGTTTTCGCTCGGAACCCCCAGAGGCGAGCGGAGCGGCTCGGCCGCGACTTCGAGCTCCGTTTCGAAGCGCCTCAACGCGAGATCGGTTTCGGGCCCGAAGCCGCACAAAATCAGCCGGTCGGCGCGCGTACCGAGGTTATCTTCAATGAACACGAACGTCGGCAGCAGAACGGCTGCGACATCTTCCCACGCCGGAGACGGCATTTCCAGGCACCGCACCAGTTTCACGATGCCATTGGCCCGCACGACCACCGTGAGCACATGCCCGGAGATCTTCGCCAAAACACTCACGCCCGATTCGGAAGCCAGTTCCAACGCGCCGAGCACGGACGTGGTCACGAACCCGGGATTCATGCCAAGAGCCCGGAACGGCGCCTCGTACCGCAAGACAATTTCGAGCGGCGTCATCACTACCACCACGTCACACTTCTTCCCGGTCACCGCCTGCGCCCAGTAGCCGACCGCGGCAGCGTCAACATCGAAGGGCACGCTGCGCTTCAAGCGGAAGCGGACCAGCGAAAGTTGTTCCTTGGCATCGGAGGGAAACTCGTCAAAATCGAGCACCGCGATGCGGGTGCAGAAATCCGGAAGGATGAGAGCCACATCGCGGCGTTTGCGCGCAGGCTGAGTTCCCACAAGAGCGCGGACTGCCAGCGACAGCCCATCCGGATCGACGACATTTTCCTTGAGCGGCGAAACCGACAACACTCCGGGTTTGAGCGGCCGGAAATCGAACTCCGCCTTCGAGCCCATGCGCACCGCGGCAATGCCGGCTTCGGAGATCTCGAACGCCATCGCCGGCGGCGGGTCTTGCAGGATGGATTTGAGCCGGTCTAGCATGATTCACCGCTGAGGCGCAGAGCCGCGGAGAATGCAAGAAAATCCGAAGCCGATGGCGCTTGCGGCCGCCTCTGGTTGACGCGATTCGTGCGCATGCCGGCCAGTGGCACGTTCCCTCTGCTCCCTCCGTGCGCCAATCCCGGGCACACCGGCGAATTGCTACCCACGCACGAAACCCAAATTCGGTATTGGCTTTCTCTGCGTCTCTGCGTCTCTGCGGTGAACCCCATCCCTCTACCCTTCAATGAACGTCACCTTATTGATTTCGCGCAGAGTGGTCACGCCCGCCCGCATCTTCGCCACCGCGGATTCGCGCAGGAACGTCATCCCTTCATCGCGCGCGATGCGCTTGATTTCCGAAGTGGGCCGCCGGTTCAAAATCATTTCGCGGATGCGGTCGGTCAGATCGAGCAGCTCGTGAATCGCCGAGCGGCCGCGGAACCCGGTGCCGCCGCACTCGAAACAGCCGGCGCCTTCGTACAAGGGCACGTCCCGCCATTCCTGCGGGTTCAGGCCGCTTTCGACCAGCGCTGAATCCGGATACCGGACGCGCTTCTTGCAGTGATCACAGATCACGCGGACCAGCCTCTGCGCGAGAATGCAATTGAGCGAGGAGACAAAGTTGTACGGCTCGACGCCCATATTGAGGAAGCGGCCGAGCACGTCGAGCACGTTATTGGCGTGGACCGTGGTGAACACCAGGTGGCCGGTTAGCGCCGAATTGATGGCGATCTGCGCGGTTTCCTGGTCGCGAATTTCGCCGACCATGATCTTGTCCGGATCGTGCCGCAGAATCGAGCGCAGGCCGCGCGCGAAGGTCAGGCCTTTTTTCTCGTTCACCGGAATCTGCGTGATGCCCTTGATCTGGTACTCGACGGGATCTTCGATGGTGACGATCTTGTCCTCGTCGTTCTTGATCTCACTCAGCGCCGCGTAGAGCGTGGTGGTCTTGCCCGAGCCGGTCGGGCCGGTTACCAGCACCATGCCGTAAGGCTCGGTAATGTAGCGGCGAAACTTCGTCAGGTCCGCATCCGAGAACCCGACGACATCGAGCGAGAGCTTGGCGAACTTCTCGCTCATCGATTCTTTGTCGAGGACGCGCAGCACCGCATCCTCGCCATAGATGGTCGGCATGATCGAGACGCGGAAATCGATGAGCCGGTTCTTGTAACGCACGCGGAAACGGCCGTCTTGCGGCACTCGCTTTTCGGCTATATCCAGCTCGCTCATCACCTTGATGCGCGAAATGATGGTCGATTGCCAATCCTTCGCAATCGGCGGCATGGCGTAATGCAGGACGCCGTCGATGCGGTACTTGATGGCGACTTCCTGGTCGCGCGATTCGATGTGGATATCGCTGGCGCGCCGTTCGAGCGCGTTGAAGATCGTGGTATCGACCAGCTTGATGACCGGGGCGATGTCGCTATCGACCGCGGTCAGCTTGTCGATCGAGAGCGTTTCGTCCTGCTCGCCCTCATCGGCCACCACATCGAGCGTGAATCCTTCGGTGACTTCCTCAAGCACGCGCTGCGATTGCTCGGTCTTCTTGAGCAGCTCGGCGATCTGAGAAAGCGTGGCGACCTTGATGCGCAGCTTGCGGTTGAGCAGCAGCGTCAGCTCGTCGATGACGTTCAAATTGCGCGGGTCGGACAGCGCGATTTCGAGCGTCCCGTTCTGCGACCGCAGCGGCACGAAGTTATAGCGGAACATCAGGTCCACGGGAATCGACCGGAACAGGTCGTGCTCGATCGAAGCTTCGCGCAGATCGACGTACTCGCAGCGGTAACGGGCGGCGATGGTTCGCGCCTGTTCGGCCTCGGCCAGTGGATCGATCAGTTTGACTTTATCGCTGGTTGCCATGTTCATCACCGCGGAGACGCAGAGACGCAGAGGAAAAATGAATGCCGGACGGTTCCGAGGCACACGGCGTTCCACCCGCACGACGCACAAAACCCTTTCCAGTGTCTTCTCTGCGTCTCAGCGTCTCTGCGGTGTCCTTCATATCCCTACCGAATCGTATCCGCCAATGAAAAGATCGGCAGATACAGCGCGATTAATACGAACGCCACGAAAGAACCCATAAAAATCATGATGGCGGGCTCAATCAGCGACAGCGTCGCCTGCATGCGCGTGTTGACGTCTTCTTCGAAAAACTCCGCCACGCTGTTGAGCATCGCGGGCAGAGCGCCCGTCGATTCCCCCACCTCGATCATATCGATCGCCAGCGGCGGCACCAGGCCCGAACTCTTGAGCGAAGCCGACAACGGCTGCCCTTCGCGCACGCTCTTGCCGGCAATCGAGACCGCCTTCTCCAGCAGCGGAGTCCCGAGCGATTCCGCCGCCGTTTCCATCGCCTGCACCAGCGGAATGCCGCCGGTCAGCAGCGTGCTCAAAATACGCCCGAGTTGGGCCACCTGATATTTCAGCCAGATGTCTCCAGCGATCGGCAGCTTCATCTTGACGGCATCGATTTTTTCGCGCGCGGATTCGCGCCGCGCCCACCAGCGGAACACAAAAATCCCGCCGACCAGCGCGCCGGCGCCGGCCAGAATGTAGGATCGGGCCGTGGTGCCGATCGCAATCAAAGCCAGGGTGAGCGCCGGCAACTGCGCCTGCATCGTGCTGTACAAGGTGGCGAACGTCGGCACCACATAGGTGACCAGAAACACCATCAGGATGATCACCAGGACCACCAGAACCGCCGGGTACAACAGCGAAACCAGCACCTTCTTGCGCACGGCCAGCGAAAGCTTCTGGTAGCTGATGTAGCGGTCGAGCACTTCCGTCAAGCTTCCGCTCTTCTCGCCGGCCATCACCGACGTCACGTAAATCTTCGGAAAAATCTCCTGTTGCCGGAACGCCTCGGAGAGCAGTGTGCCGTTGCGGACCTCGTCGCGGACCGCCTGGATATGCGGCGCCATCTTCGGATCGGTCAGGCGCTCGGCCAGCAGGTCAAGCGATTTCAGAATCGGCAGCCCGGCCCGCACCAGCGTCACAAACTGCTGGTTGAAGATCAGGAATTTTTCCAGGTTCAGCTTCCTGCGGCGGCTGAGGAGCTTCGGCGCGGCCACCAGCCGCGGCTTGATCGAATAGATCAGGAAGCCCTGCTGGGAATAGCGCTCGCGCAGCTCCTTTTCGGACCCGGCGCTGGCCACCTGCTGGTGGATCTGCCCGCGGCCATCCGCGTATTTCAGAACAAACTGAGCCATGGCGCTACTGTCCGGTGTCCTCGAGGTGCGCGCCCGCCGGCATCTGAAATTGAAACAGTTTGGCCTCGAGCGGTGGATCCAATTTCTCCTGGTCGAAGGCAAAGGCTAAGACTGAACCGTCGAACCCGGTGACTTTGACGTTGCGAATACGCGCATCCGGAGTCACCACAAACTCGACTTTCGAATACGGCAAGGTGTCGGATTTGGGCTCGGCCGTAATCCGCATATCCGCCCCGTCCGGCTGCCCTTGCAAATTGCGGAACTCCTTATCGAAGTGTAACTTACCGAGAAGGAAGGCGAGCGGCGCACGCATATCGTCGCTTTCCTGGAGCTTCATCTTCTCGACCACATTATCGGCCGGCGTGTAGAGCCAGTGATTTTTGCCATCGGAAACCCAGAGTTTGCCTTTGGGCTGGGAGTAATCCCAGCGCATGCGGCCGGGCTTGCGCAGCATCAGCACGCCACTCTCCGTCCGCGCAGCGCTTCTCGGGGGCGTATATTGTTCAGTAAAAAGAACTTGTAGGGTTTTGGCGGTATTGTACCGCTCCTCGACCTTCTTCAGAAGTGCGTTCAGCGGGGTCTCGGCGGCAAACGCCGACACTGCGCACAAGGCTACACTCAGCCGCAACCAGCTCACAAACCTTTGACGCACGGGACCTCCGAAGTGTGTATGGAACCTAGGCCCGGAAGAGCTACGGACGGGGGCCCGCCGCCCCTCTTATAATAAAGAGAATCGAGAGGGAAAGGATCCCTGGAGCCCCCCCAACGTGTCGAATGCTCAAATCGAGTCACAGCGCCCGTCTTCTGCCTTGAGTCTACCGAGCCTCCAGCGTCATCGAAAGGTTGACGATGGAAGAATCTAGGCAGTCTGGCCTCCGCCGGGGCCTGCGGCTGGCCGTTCTGTTGTTGGTGATGCTGGGAGCGGCCGTGGTGGTCACTTCCGGGATCCGCACGCGCGAAAAAACCGCCGCCGCCGTCAAGCTGGAGACGCTCGACATGTCCGTCCCGGTCGTCTCGGTGATCCATCCCAAGCATGGCGCCATGAAAGACGAGATCGTGCTGCCGGGCAACATCCAGCCGTACACCGATTCGCCCATTTACGCCCGTGCCAACGGCTATCTCAAGACCTGGTATGTGGATATCGGCGGCCGCGTCAAAGCCGGGCAGTTGCTGGCCGATATCGACGCCCCGGAACTCGACCAGCAGGTACGGCAGGCGCAATCCGCCGTGCAGCAATCCGAAGCCGCGCTCGAACAGACCCGCGCCAACCTCGATCAGGGCAAGACCAACCTGCAGCTGGCCAAGGTGACCGCACAGCGATGGAGCAACCTGGCCGCCAGGCAGGCGGTTTCTCAGCAGGAGAACGATCAGTATCAGTCGCAGTACCAGGCGCAGATCGCCAACGTGCAGGCGCTCGAAAAAGGCATCGCGGCCGCGCAGAGCAACGTGGAATCGGCCAAGGCCAATCTCTCGCGCCTGCAGGAAATGCAGGCGTTCAAGCAGGTGCGCGCGCCGTTTGGCGGCGTGCTGACCGCGCGCAATGTCGACGTCGGGGCGTTGATTAACGCCGGCAACGGCGGTCCGGCCCAGGAACTCTTTCACCTGGCATCGACGGCGCGGCTGCGCGTCTATGTGAACGTGCCGCAAGCGTACTCGCACTCGGCGGTTGCGGGGGTCACGGCCGACCTGACGCTGTCGGAATTCCCCGGCAAACATTTCACCGGCAAGCTGGTGCGGACCGCCGAAGCGATCGACGCCGCCACCCGCACGCTGCTTACCGAAGTGGATGTCGACAACCCGACCGGCATGCTGCTTCCCGGCGCCTATGCGCAAGTGCATCTGAAGCTGGCATCGGCGGCGCCTTCGCTGATTCTGCCGGTAAACGCGCTGCTGTTCCGGAGCGAGGGGTTGCGCGTCGGCGTGGTCCGCAAGGGGAAGGAAGCAGCCCTGGTTCCGGTGACGCTCGGCAACGATTACGGCACCGAAGTCGAGGTAGTCTCCGGCATTTCCGAAGACGACGCCATCATCGTGAACCCGCCCGATTCGCTGACCAACGGCGCTCCCGTGCGCGTGGCTGAATCGAAACAATAGAGGCATGCAAGACAAAGTGGTCCTCGTGACCGGCGGCAGCTCCGGCATCGGTCGCGCGGCGGCGTTGCTCTGTGCGCAAAGAGGCGCGAAAGTCGTGATCGCCGCCCGGGGCGCGGAGCGTGGCAGGGCCGTCGTTCGAGAGATCGAGTCCGCCGGCGGCGCGGCGCGGTTCGTGCGCGCGGATGTTTCCGACCCGGAACAAGTGCGTCTGCTTGTGGAAGAGACAGTAGCGGCATTCGGCCGTCTGGATTGTGCGTTCAACAATGCCGCGGCGGTGGAAGAGCCCTTCGCCTTGACGGCCGATTTCACCGAGGCGCAATTCGACCGCTCGCTGGCCGTGAACCTCAAGAGCGTATGGCTTTGCATGCGGGAGGAGATCCGCCACATGCTGGCGCAGACTCCGCCCGGCGGGTCGATCGTGAACACATCATCGGTGAATGGGCTGGGCGGTGTGCCTCAAGCCGCTTTATATGCTGCCGCGAAAGCCGGCGTGATCGCCCTGACCAAATCGGCCGCACTCGAATATTCCCGCCAGGGGATTCGCGTGAACGCGCTGGTGGCCGGGGCGTTCCAGACTCCCATGCTCGACGAAGCCATGAACCGCATGACCGGCGGCGATCCGGCGGCAAAAGAAGCCGTCGCCAAACGCTACGCGGAATTCATTGCCACCGGCCGGATCGGCCGTCCCGAAGAAGCGGCCGAGGCCGCCGTCTGGCTGTGCTCGGATGCCGCGTCGTATGTCACCGGCCATTCCCTGATCGTCGACGGCGGTTTGACGGCGTCCATGCGCTAGAGCGTGGGGCGTCCTGGAGCTACGCAGCAGGCGGGACGGGGCGTCCCGCGCAGACCGAGGGGTGTGCGGCTATCTTGCGTTGTCGGCCGCAATGGCCGGTAATTCCAGAACGGATTTCGGAGGCAGTACACTGGAGCAGAGAGTCTATGAAGCGCTCCGGCACCGCCGATCTCCCGCTTCACGGCGGCCGTGTGCCGGAGTGGCTCGCCGGGCGGATGACCCGGCTCGGTACGGCCATCTCCGAGAGCATTCTCTT
>Ga0335078_10011860_pt1 | contig 12927 bp, 11 predicted proteins | sample Lox_Sample_32_FD_206711 | JGI IMG/M metagenome (GOLD analysis project Ga0335078, IMG submission 206711) | Soil microbial communities from Loxahatchee National Wildlife Refuge, Florida, United States - Lox_Sample_3.2 | ecosystem: Environmental > Terrestrial > Soil > Wetlands | place: USA... | reverse complement strand
TTCGAGGTCCGCGACGGATGGAACGTCGCGGTCGAGTACCCGGGCGCGGAGAGGGTGCGGGAGACCGTCGCCTGGGCGGACGTCTCGCACCTGCGCAAGCTCGAGCTCCAGGGCGAGGGCGTCGGCGGCGAGTTGCGGGTCGCCAGGCGCGACGGCGATACGTGGGTGTGCCCGCTGACGTCGACCCGCGCGCTGGTCATCGGCGGGGACTTGGGAAGAAATGGTGGCTATACGGACGTTTCTTCCCAAGCGATCGACGTCACCACCTGCTTCGCCGCGCTCACGATCTTCGGCCCCCAAGCCCGGGAGGTGCTCGCGCGCTTCTGCGCGCTCGACCTTCGCCCCCAGGTCGCACCTCCCGGCAGCTTCCGTCCGGGCTCGATCGCTCGCCAGCCCGGGATGGTCCTCGTGGAGGACATCGACCGCTTCCTGCTCATGTTCGGCTGGGCCGTCGGCGAGTACATGTGGTCGGTCGTGGCCGACAGCGCGAGCTCGCTCGATGGCGGTCCCGTCGGCTTGCGAACACTGGAAAAAAGATGATTGACATCTTCCGTAAGCGCAGGATGTGGCGGCGGCAGGGCGAGCTGAAGTCGGCGTACGACGTCGTGATCATCGGCGGCGGGTCGCATGGGCTCGCGGCGGCTTACTACCTCGCGCACAACCACGGGATTCGCAGCGTCGCCGTGCTCGAGAAGCGATACATCGGATCGGGTGCCGCCGGCCGCAACACCACGATCCTCCGCTCGAACTACAAGACGCCGGAGGGCGCGAGGTTCTACGACGCCAGCGTCAAGCTCTACGAGGGCCTGTCGGCGGAACTCAACTTCAACCTCCTGTTCTCGCAGTGCGGCCACCTCACGCTGGCCCACTCGGACCGCGCGATGTTCGTGATGGCCAATCGGGCCGAGGTCAATCGCCTGCAGGGAATCGACTCGCGCGTGATCTACCCGTACGAGATCAAGCGCCTCGCGCCGGCGATGCAGGTCGATGACCCGCGCGCCACGTATCCGATCATGGGCGCGCTGTACCACCCGCCCGGCGGGATCATCCGGCACGACGCGGTCGTGTGGGGGTTCGCGCGCGGTGCCGACCGTGGCGGGGTCGAGATCCACCAGGACACCGAGGTCCTCGGCATGGAACGTTCCAACGGGAGGGTTGAGAAGGTGCGTACGAGTCGGGGCACGATCAGCGCCGGCGCGGTGCTGAACTGCACCGCGGGGTGGAGCACGCTGATCTGCGACATGGTCGGGGTGCCGCTGCCGATCACCACCCACATCCTCCAGGCGTGTGTGACCGAGCCGGTCAAGCCGCTGCTCGACGTGGTGATCGTGTCCTCGCAGATGCACGTGTACATCAGCCAGACCGATCGCGGCGAGTTCCTGATGGGCGCGGAGATCGAGCCGTGGACCACGTACCGGATGCAGGGGACGCTGAACTTCCTCCAGGAGGTCTGCCGTCACGCGCTGGAGCTGTTCCCCCAGCTCGAGCGGGCGCGGCTTCTGCGAAGCTGGGCGGGACTGTGCGACCTCAGCCCCGACTACAGCCCGATCCTCGGCAAGACCGAGGTCGAGAACTTCCACGTCAGCGCGGGGTGGGGCACGTACGGCTTCAAGGCCGCTCCGATCGTCGGCAAGACGCTGGCGGAGCTGGTCGCGACCGGTCGCACGCCCGAGCTGATCGCGCCGTTCGAGGTCGAGCGCTTCTACCGAGACAAGCTCGTCTCAGAGCTTGCAGCCGCGGCCGTCAGCCACTAGAAGGGAACAGGAGAGGATGGACACAAGCACCGAGGAGGCGACGACGATGAAGACCAGCCTCGAGATCGCTCAGGAAGCCGAGCTTGCACCGATCGAGCAGATCGCCGAGCGAGCCGGGCTGGAGCCCGACGAGATCGAGCCCTACGGCCGCTACAAGGCGAAGGTGTCGCTGTCGGTGCTCGATCGCCTCAAGGACGTCGAGGACGCGAAGATCGTGTGCGTCACCGGGATGACGCCCACGCGGGCCGGCGAGGGGAAGACGACGACGCTGGTCGGGCTGACCCAGGGCCTCGGCGTGATCGGCAAGAACCCCGTGGCGTGCCTGCGCGAGGCATCGGTCGGCCCCGTGTTCGGAATCAAGGGCGGGGCGGCCGGCGGCGGGCTCACCCAGGTCGTCCCGATGGAGGATCTGAACCTCCACTTCACCGGCGACATCCACGCGATCGGCGCCGCCAACAACCTGCTCGCGGCGATGATCGACGCCTCGATCCTGCACGAGAACCCGCACAGGATCGACGCGCTGCGGATTCCGTGGCGCCGCGCGGTCGACATGAACGACCGGGCGCTGCGCGACATCGCGATCGGGCTCGGCGGCCGCGCCAACGGCTACCCCCGCGAGACCGGCTTCGACATCACCGCCGCCTCCGAGGTGATGGCGATCATGGCCGTCTCCCGCGACCTCCAGGACCTGCGCCGGCGCCTGGCGAACATCACCGCCGCGTACTCGTACGACGGCGGTAGGCCGATCACCGCCGAGGACCTCGGCGCCGCCGGCGCGATGACGGTCCTGCTGAAGGAGGCGCTGAAGCCGAACCTCGTGCAGACGCTCGAGGGCCAGCCGGTGATGATGCACTGCGGCCCGTTCGCGAACATCGCGCATGGCAACAACTCCCTGATCGCCGACCTGATCGCGATGAAGCTCGGCGACTACGTGGTGACCGAGTCGGGCTTCGGCTCGGACATGGGGATGGAGAAGTTCTTCGACATCGTCTGCCGATTCGGACGGCTCACGCCGTCGGCCGCGTGCCTGGTGACCACCGTGCGGGCGATCAAGCACCACGGCGGCGTCGGCGACGACCCGCGCGTCGACCGCTCGGAGAGCCTGCACGCGATCGAGGCCGGCATGGCCAATGTCCGCCGCCACCTCGGCATCGTGCGCCGGTTCGGCGTTCCCGCCGTGGTCGCGGTCAACCGCCGCCCCGGGGACACCAACGAGGAGGTCGAGCTGGTCAAGCGGCTCGCGCTCGAGGCCGGCGCGTTCGCGGCCGAAACCAACGAGGGCTTCACCAAGGGCGGAGCGGGCGTCGCCGACCTGGCCGAGGCGGTTGTGGCGGCGTGCGAGCAGCCGAACACCTTCCACCACCTGTACGAGGACGACGCGCCGATTCAGGACAAGATCGAGGCGGTCGCCAAGCAGGTTTACGGCGCCAAGGACGTCTACTACTACCCCGAGGCCGAGGCCAAGCTCGGGCAGTTCACGCGCGAGGGCCTCTCGACCTTCCCGGTGTGCATGGCCAAGACCCACCTGTCGCTGTCGGCGGACGCGACGCTGCTGAACGCGCCCGAGAGCTTCACGCTCCCGGTCAGGGACATCCGCGCCTACACCGGAGCCGGGTGGCTCGTGCCGCTGTGCGGCGACATCGTGCAGATGCCCGGTCTCGGCAAGACCCCGGCCGCGCTCAACGTCGACATCGACCCCGAGGGTCGGACCGTCGGCCTTTTCTGATCGCTCATTTGGCGCGCTGCTCGACGCCGTCGCCGCGCGGACGCCGGCGCCGGGCGGCGGGTCGAGCGCGGCCTGTGCGTGCGCGATCGCGGCCGCGCTCATACAGATGGCGGCGGCCTTCACGGATGGGCGTGAGGAGGTGGGCGGCCGTGCCGGCGAGCTCCGCGGCCGCGCGCTCGAGCTTGCCGACATCGAGCTGCACGCGTACGAGCCCGTGCTCGAGGCGCTGCGGCTCCCGCGCGAGGACCCAGCGCGAGCCGATCGGGTGCGCGCGGCGCGCGACACGGCCTCGGAGTCGCCGCTCGAGATCGCGCGTGTCGGCGCCGAGCTGGCGGAGCTCGCTGCGGACCTGGCGCGCTCGGGCAACCGCAACCTGGCCGGCGACGCGATCGCCGGCGCGCTGGTGGCCGAGGCGGCCGCCCAGGCGGCGGCGCGGCTGGTCGCGATCAACCTGACCGACGGCCCCGCGGTCGGAGAGGCGGACGCCCTGGCCCGCCGCGCGCTCACCGCACGCGACGAGGCGCTTGCCTCATAGCCGGATCCGTACGATCGAGGCGCGGGACCGGCGCTGGCTCGGGCAGGAGTACGTCGCGGTCCGGAGCGACGACGGCACGCACCACGAGCCGCTGACCGGCGACCGGCTGCCCGTCGACGCCGCCGAGGTCATTCTCACCACACGGAGCCGCATGGGCAAGCATCGTCGAGCACGGTCAGCTCGTCGGCGCCACCGATGTACGGGCGCAGCACCGGCTCGTCGATCGTGGCCGACATTCGCCGGCGTCCGCGACCATGAACGCCACCGTGTCGCCGGCCACCAGCGGCAGCTCGGGGTCGCGGGTGATCTGGTCGCCGTTGAGCGCGGCGACGACGTGCTCGTCGAGGGTCAAGTCGGCTGCGGCCGCCGCCGCGCCGAGCGACCACGCGCTCGCGGTTCGCCGGCGGGTTCTTGACCGGGCCGCGAGCCGCCCGAGCTTCTCGATGGTGATCTCCGGCGCCGGTCGGGCGAGCGCACGCTCGTAGTCGGCGGGCTCGTTGAGGTTGTCGACCGAGACGAGGTCCGGGTCGAGCCGTCGTAAGGCGGCGTCCTGCAGCAGGTCCGCTTCTGTCAGGTGGAGCACCCGGGAGCGCTCGAACAGCAACGCCGGCCGCATCCGGTCGGTGGCGATCAGGTCTTCGACGGTGGGCAGCAAGTCAACGCGGTACGCGGCCGACAGCGGCTGCTGATAGCCGCCCAGCTCGGGGAGCGCGACATCCAGGTCGTCGTCGAGCGCGCCGGTCACGCGGCGGACGAACGCCGGGTGCAGCAGCGGCACGTCGGTCGAGGACACGTACGCGACCGCGGCGCGATCGCCGATCGCCGCCAGCCCGGCGGCGATTCCTTGGACGGGGCCGCGACCCTCGCGCTCGTCGGCGACGACCTCGACCGCCGGATCGAGTTTGGGCAGTGTCTGTCCCGGAGCCGACACGACGATCACCGGGCCGGCGACGGACCGAGCGACGATCCCGGTCACGCGGCGCAGCAGCGTCGAGCCGTGCCAATCGAGCGCCGCTTTGGGCGAGCCCATCCGTGACGATCTGCCACCCGCCAGCACGATCCCGGCCGCGTGCGCCATGGACGGATCGTAGACCGCCCGGGCGCCGCCGTCAGGCGCCATTACTATTCGGGTTCATGGCACGAACGGGGCGCATTGCCAGCGACGACGCCGGCGTTCTCACGGTCGGCGAGGTCATGATCAGCCGGCCGAAGACGCAACCGGGCGATGCGCTCGTCGCCGATGTCCGCCGGGCGTTCGAGAACCCGAGCATCCGGACGGTGCTGCTCGCCGACGACGGGATCTTCCGCGGCGCGATCGAGCGCGAGCGGTTGCCGGACGACGCGGCCGACGACGCGCCGGCGGCCGGGTACGCCGACACCGAGCCCGTCACCGCCACGCCGGCGACGCCGATCCCCGACGCGATCAAGCTGCTCGAGGATCAGCCCGAGCCGCGGCTGATCGTCCTCGACGAGGACGGCGCCACGCTGCGCGGCCTGTTGTGCTTCAACCGCAGCTCGGACGAGTTCTGCGTCCGCTAGCTTCGCGCCGGTGCACAACTTGCCACAATAGGTTCAAACGTGTGCGTGGGGAGGAGGGCGAGCGGTGGCTCGCGAAGACGTAGCTGCGCGATGGCGACGGTCTCAAGGCGTGAGTGAAGCTCGCGCGGAGCAGTCGCAGCGGAACCCGTCGCTCGTCGACAGCGCCGAGGAGGCGCTCCACATCTGGCTCGCCGGCGGCCGCTACCGCCAGGGCGACCGGCTGCCTCCCGAGCACGAGGTCGCGACGATGCTCGGCGTTTCGCGCGGTACGCTGCGCAGCGCGCTCCGCCGTCTCGAGGAGCGGGGCGAGATCGTGCGCCGGCAGGGGAGCGGCACGTTCGTCGGGCGGAGCGTGGTGCCGGCGGCACTCGGCGAGCGGCTCGAGCGCCTCGAGCCGTATTCGTCGCTGGCCGAGCGCCGGGGACTTGCGCTGTCCTCGATCGATCTCAACATCGAACACCGCGCGGTCGGCGCCGAGGTGGGGGAGGCGCTCGGGCTCGCGCCGATCGCGCAGGCGCTGACGGTCTCGCGAACGCTGGTGGCCAACGACGCGCCGGTGGCGGTGATGTTCGACGTCGTCCACCCGAAGGTGTCGCTGCCGGACGACGCCCAGCTGAGGGTCGCGCTCGAGCGGGGTGAGATGGTGCTCGACGTGCTGATCGGGCTCGGCGTGCCGGTCACGTACGCGCGCACGCGCGTGATCCCGTCGCTGCTGAGCCCGCGCGAGCGGGCCGGCAAGCTGCTGGGCGTGCGGCGGACCACGGCCGTGCTCGAGCTCGAGGAGCTGATCTACGCCGGCCGCGACGAGCGCGTCGCCTACTCGCGCGACCTGTTCGCTCCCGGCGGGCTCGACGTGGCCGTCATCCGGTCGCTCGAGTCGACCCGGCCGACGCCGATCACGAACAACCGCGGCTCGCGCATCTCCCGCGACGCCGGCGCGCGCGCCCGCCGTCCGTGAGCGCGGGTTCGCGGCAGCGGGTGGCCTCGGTGGCGCGCGCGCTCGCGCTGCTCGACGAGGTGGGGCGCAGCGACGCCGGCCTCGGCGTCAACGAGCTGGCCCGCCGGATCGGGGTCAACGCGAGCACCGCGTCGCGGCTGCTGGGGACGCTCGAGGACGCCGGCTTCGTCGAACGCTCGCCCGACGGGCCGTACCGGCTGGGGCTGAAGCTGGTGGCGCTTTCCGACCGCGTGCTCGGGCAGCTCGACGTCCGCGAGCGAGCGCGCCCGTGGCTGACGTGGCTGGTGGTCGAGACCGGTGAGACCGCCACCCTGTCGGTGCCGGGCGGGGGCGGGGAGGCGATCACGGTCGACTTCGTGCCGTCGTCGTCGAGCGTCGTCAGCATGGCGCGCGTCGGCCGGCCGAGCGTGGCGCACGCCACGGCCGTCGGCAAGGTCGTGCTGGCGTTCGGGACGGCGCTTGATCCCGGTGGAGGGTTGGTCGCCTTCACGGACCGGACGATCACCGATCCGGGGGTCCTGGCGACCGAGCTCGAGGCCGTGCGGACGTCGGGGGTCGCCGAGGCGGTGGGCGAGCGCGAACCGGACCTGAACGCCCTGGCGGTCCCGGTGATCGGGCGCGGGGACGAGCTGGTGGCGATCCTCGGTTTGCAGGGGCCGGCGGCGCGGCTGCCGGCGAGCACACGCCGCGCCCTGCGCACGCCGCTGCGCAGGGCCGCGTCCGAGCTCGGGCGATCACTCGGCGGACCCGGATAGGATGGGCCATGCTCGGATCGCGGGGCCGATCCCGTTCCGTCGACTTGCGCACCCTCGCCGACGAGGAGCTGATGGGGCTGCTCCGCGACGGCGAGGTGCAGGCGTTCGAGGTGATCTTCGACCGCCATGCCTCGGCCGCGTTCTCGCTCGCCTACCGGATGTGCGGCCGCCGGGCGGCCGCCGAGGACATCGTCCAGGACGCGTTCCTGTCGCTGTGGCGGAGCGGCGGCGGCTACGACCCCAGGCGCGGCAGCGTCAGGTCGTGGGTGCTGAGCGTCGTCCACAACCGGGCGATCGACGCGTTCCGGCGTCAGGGCTCGCGCGACCGCCGCGACGTGCCCGACGAGGGGATCGCCGACCGTATGCCCGCGCCTGACGCCACCGATGCCGAGGTCGAGCGCCGCGACGACGCCCGGCAGGTGCGAACCGCGCTCGACGAGCTTCCGTCCGACCAGCGCCGGGTGATCGAGCTCGCCTACTTCGGCGGCTTCACCCACAGCCAGATCGCGGAGGTGCTGGATCTGCCGCCCGGTACCGTGAAGGGACGGATGCGCCTCGGGCTGACCAAAATGCGCTATGTGCTCGGCGAGGAAGCGAGGGTCACCACGTGAGCGGCGAAGACCCTCGCCTCACGAACGGTCACCGCTGCGGCGAGGACGCCGCGGCATACGTGCTCGGGGCGCTCGAGCCGTCCGAGGTCGATGCGTTCCGGTCGCACCTCGCCGAATGCGCCGCCTGCCAGAAGGAGGTGGCGGAGTTCGAGCAGATCACGGGCGCGCTGCCCGAGTCGGCGGCACAGTACCGGGTGCCGAAGGACCTGCGCCGGAGGGTTATGAGCGAGGTGCGCTCGACGCCGAAGGCGCAAACGGCCTCCCGGCGGGCGTCCGCGTGGTCGTGGCGCCCGGCGCTGGCGTGGGGTGGCGCGTTCGCGGCGGTGGTGATCATCGCCGTGGTGCTGGTGGTTGCGCTCAGCTCCGGCGGCTCGAGCGGGACCCGGACGATCCAGGCGTCTGCGGGCAACGCCGAGCTCCGGATCACCGGCGCGCACGGCGACCTGATCGTCCACCGCCTGCCGTCACTGCCCGCTGGGCGGATCTACGAGATGTGGGTGCAGCGTGGGAGCGCGACGCCGACGCCGACCGGGACGCTGTTCGGCGTGAGGTCGGACGGCACCGCCGCGGTCGGCGTGCCCGGCAGCCTGAGCGGCGTCAGCGCGGTCATGGTCACGCAGGAGCCCGCCGGCGGGACTCCCGCGCCCACGACCGCGCCGGTGATCGTCGCGCGCCTGACCTGAGGCGGCGCCGTGAGGCGCCGCCGACCATCCCACTTGATCAGGCGGCTCGGAGCGGCTTGGTCTGGTAGCCGCCTACCGGCGTCCCGAGGTACGGGAAGTGCGGCAGGTATCGCGTGCTGCTCGCGGTCAGGCCGTCGGTCACGAGCGACGCGGCCGCGTCGGGCGTGTACGTCTTGTCGACGAGCGGGTAGGTGACGCCCGCGATCGCCCGCAGCTCGACCGTGACCACGTCGTCGAACACCCGGCGCCCGTTCGGGAAGCCGGCCGCGTCGCCGCCGATCAGCCCGAGCGCCTTGGGGTTGTGGCGCGTGGGCGGGATCGCCATGTTCAGCCGCAGCTGATCGGCCGGAGTCGCTCCCGTGAAGTTCTGGAAGCCCGGGACGATCCCGGCCGGAATGCCGGTGAGCAGGATCGCGGCCAGGTCGGCCCGCGGCGCGGTCAGCTTGGCCAGGTTCGGGAACACGCCCGGATACAGGACGGGCAGCAGCGCGGCGAGCTCCGGATGCTGGACGTACCTCAGGAACTGCGCGTCGTCCTGCGCCGGCAGCGAGTTCCACCGGTCCTTGTCACCCATCGGGACGATCACCTCGTTGAACAGCGGATTGCCGAGGCGCGATACCTGCACCCAGTGGCCTGATTCGTGGCTCATCCCGGTCCCGGTCTCGCGGATCAGCGCGCGGCGTCGGCTCGCGGCGGTCCACACGCCGATCACGGAGGTCTTGGACATGGCGTTTCGTGGCTTGGAGCCGTCGCGGGTCAATTCGTGCTTGGGTACCTTGATCGCGATCGAGTGGACGCTGAAGTCGTTGGTGGCGTTCACTCCGTGCGCGGCCGCCATCGCCGCCAGGTGCAGGTTTCCGAACGGGCGCAGGTCGCCGAGGTCGAACACGGCGCCGAGGTCGACGTAGAAGCCCTCGAGCCGCTGGCCGGCGAACACGGTGTGGCCGCCGGCGATGTGGTGGACCGCCTCGGCGGCGAGGCTCGCGTAGTTCGGCGTCGACGCCGGCCCGATGTTGCACGGCGGGCACGCGAGGTTGGCGGCGAGCACCTGCCGGTGGCCGTGCTTGACGCGCGTGACCGAGTAGAGCTGACGGCGATTCCAGTTCGCGCTGGAGATCGAGTCGATCGGGCCGGTGTTGTAGAGGAACGTGTCCGCGTTGCGCACGTCGGTGTGGAACTCGAACTCGTAGGTGATCTCGGGCGCGCCGTCGGCGTCGTTGTCGATGTGGATCTCGTAGCGGACGTCATCGCCGAACTCGAAGAAGTTCGGACCGCCGAACGGCGCCTCGAGCGGCAGGTAGTTCGAGATGATCGTGACCGTGTCGGGCTCGTCGGGTGAGACGAACGCGTACGTGTCGGTGTTGTCGGCTACCGGGTCCTTGCTGATCGCCGGCGCCTCGCGGTGTGACGACATTGGCTCTCCTCGGTTGGGATGTTGAGCCCTATACGTCACGCGTGGCGAAACGGATCAGTAGGGGTCGCTTCCCAGGGACGCCGAGCGCCGCGAGGCCCGCTACGACCAGGGGTAGGGGCTGTGCGAGACCGGGTGCAGGTCGCCGGTCTCGAACCGCTCGAACCGGAACGGGTGCAGCAGCGCGGAGTGCTCGCCGGCGAGCACGCGGGCGATCTCGCGGCCGACGGCGATCATCTTGTAGCCGTGGTTGGAGTCGGCGGCGACGAACACGTTCGGGCGCATGTAGTCGAACACCGGGAAGTTGTCGACCGTGAACGCGCCGGCGCCACCGCTTCGGGTCCGGCGGTACGTCGGCCGGGCGCCCTCGAACCGGCCGAGGCAATGCGACAGCGCCGCGCACCACATGTCGGGGAAGCCGGGCTCGACGGTGCCGGTCGGGTAGGGGTCGAGGTCGATCGCGTGGCCGAGCCTGAGCGGCTGCGCGCCGCCCTGCACGGTGTGGCGGTCGGGCTTGAAGTACACGCCCCAGGGCTCGCTCGTGATCAGCCGCGCCGCGTCGTCGCGCAGCGTCTGGTCTGAGTCGACGTGGAGGACGGGCGAGGCGCTGCCGTCGTTGGTGACGAACAGCTTGGGGTCGAACTCGATCTCGCCCTCCTGGAGGTACCAGTACGTCCACATCGGGAGGTCGGGCTCGAGTTCGCCGTCCGGCTCGCGGACGTCGATCCGGTCCGGCAGGCCGAGCATCGCCCAGATCGAGGCGATCCACGGTCCGACCGCGACGACGACCTGGTCTGGGTGGATAGTGCCCTGCGTGGTGTTCACGGCGGTGACCGCGCCCGAGTTGTCCTCGTCGAACCCGGTGACCTCGACGCCGGCCCGTATCGTCGCGCCGGCTTGCTCGGCCTTGGCGGCGAGGCCGAGCATCGACTCCTGGTTGAACGCGAACCCGCCGGCGCGCTCGTGCAGGCAGACGGTCAGGCCGGGCGCGCGCCAGTCGCCGTACAGCGAGCGCATGTGCGCCGCCACCTCCTCCTCGCCGATGTACAGCTCGGACGGGTAGCCGATCCGCTGCTGGCGGTCGTGGACCTCGACCAGATCGCTCTCCTGCGCCGGCGGGCCGAGCGCGACGTAGCCGCTCCCGTGGTAATGGAGCTTGTGCGGATCGGACTCCCACACCTCGACGCACGCCGCCATCAGCTCGGACATCGCCGGCTGGAAGTAGTTGTTGCGGATCACGCCGCAGGCGATTCCCGAGGCGCCGGCGGCGACGCCGGTCTTGTCCACCACCAGTACCTGCCGGCCCTGCCGGGCGAGGTGCCAGGCGGTCGAGAGGCCGTGGACGCCGGCGCCGATGACGAGAACGGGGACTTTGTCGGGGAGGGGTTCGGGCACTTTGTGCTCCCTACTATTGCGTGATGCGCAACGGCATTGCGCTCTAGGCTAACGGAGGATAGGCCGGCGGGGTCCGCTGCGTCAAGGGCGAACAACTCGCCACTCGGCGACCGTTCCCGCTCGAGTGCGCCAGAACTCGCGTATAGCCCGAACATCTCGCCACTCGGCTTGGTGACGCCGGCGAGTGGCGACTTACTCGGGATCGAAGCGCACCCGATCGGCGACGCGGACGGGCCTTGCCTCGAACTTCGGCAACTGGTATAACCGCGGCTGTACGAATTTGTACAACGGGTGTCGGCGCGCCGGGGCCCGGTGAGAGCGTGAGGTGGGCGGCCGACGAAAGGAGAGGATATGGCGGTAGCAGTCGACGGTGGCGACCCGAGTGCGGTGACGGTGCCGCTTGGTGGAACCGTGCAGACGGTGCTCGGCAGCCCGCGGATCGCGCCGGCGCCGGCGACGCTCGAGGAGGCGCGGAACGCTCCCGGCCGACGCGAGAAGATCGAACAGATCACGCGGCGGATCGAGGAGCAGGGCATCAAGTACGTGTTCTTCCAGCAGGTGTCGGTCACCGGCCGGGTGATGGGCAAGGGTGTCGTGTCGACGTTCTTCCCGCAGGTGGCGGAGAAGGGCTACCAGCTCGTGTACGGCGCCACGGCCAACCTGTTCACCGATCGCCTGGGCAACTACATCGGGTTCGGCCCCGAGGAGTCCGAGCTGGCCGCGGTGGCGGATCTCGACACGTTCGCCGTGCTGCCCTGGGACGAGCGCGTCGCGCGCGTGTACTGCGACTGCTACGACACCGAGACCGGTGACCTGCTCGACGCCGACTGCCGCCAGAACCTCAAGCGGGTGGCGCACGAGTTCGAGCAGGAGCTCGGCTACCAGTTCCTGATCGGGATCGAGCCCGAGACGATGTGGCTGAAGAAGCCGGAGGACGGCCAGCTGCCCGAGGGCGTCACCAAGCCCTACTGCTACCACATCCATCAGTTCGAGGAGCTCCGTCCGGTCCTGCTCGACGTCGTCGACTGGGGCCAGCGGCTCGGACTCGACATGAGCTACGGCGATCACGAGGACGCCCCCGGCCAGCTCGAGCTCAACTTCCGCTTCGACCGTCCCGTTCGCACCGCCGACAACCTCACCACCTATCGCCAGGTGTGCGCGGCGGTCGGGCGCAAGCACGGCGTGCTGCCCTCCTGGATGCCGAAGCCGTTCACGGGCGTCTCGGCCAACGGCCATCACCACCACTTCACGCTCGTCGACGAGAACGGCGTCAACGTGTTCCACGACCCCGACGGTCCGGCGCAGCTGTCGCAGCTCGCACGTCACTTCCTGGGCGGGATGCTCGAGCACTTCGGCGCGCTGATGTGCATCGGCAACCCGACCGTGAACTCGTACTGCCGGATGTGGGACACAGGCTTCTGGGCCCCGATCTTCAAGAACTGGGGCTGGCAGAACCGGACCACGACCGTGCGGGTCGCGACCGGCGGGCGGTTCGAGTACCGCGGCGTCGACTCGAGCTGCAACCCGTATCTGACCACCGCGGCGCTGCTCCAGGCCGGC
>Ga0335078_10011859_pt1 | contig 12928 bp, 9 predicted proteins | sample Lox_Sample_32_FD_206711 | JGI IMG/M metagenome (GOLD analysis project Ga0335078, IMG submission 206711) | Soil microbial communities from Loxahatchee National Wildlife Refuge, Florida, United States - Lox_Sample_3.2 | ecosystem: Environmental > Terrestrial > Soil > Wetlands | place: USA: Florida... | reverse complement strand
GCGCGCTCTTGAGCGGTGCGTTTCGAAACCTTCGTTCTTCATGAGCTTCATTCCCATCGCGCCCTTCTTCCTGCCCCATTCCCTCGCACGCCGCGAGGCATTCATTGCCTTACTCCCTTAGTCCCGCAGTCCCTGTCCCCTGACCCCTGGCTTCCATGCTCTCGTCCCACTCTGGCTCCGACGCCAGCAGTTCTGCCCAGTTCGGCCCGCTCCGCTTCTTCTTCTTCGCGTCGTCTTCTTCCTTGGCCTTGTGCAACAGCGATAGCACCACCTCCGCGCCGTGCATATCGCCTTTTTTCACGTGCTCCACAAGCGTCCGCGCAATCTCCGAACTCTCTTTCCTTACCCGTGCCTTCACGGCCTCGCGCAATGTCTTTTCCGCGCCTTTGTACGGCCCCGCTATCGCCCCATTGTCTTCGCCGCTGGCTGCCGGTTTCTCCCCGCTCCTTGGAGCGTCGGTCTTTGCAGGCATGTGCAACAACTTCTCGCTCTTCCCCCGTTCCTTACCTTCCCCGTCCAGCTTCCTGCTGCTCATCTTTTCGCCCTTTCCGGTCACCGTTCCGCGGCCTGCCACGTTCCGCCGCCGTCCGCTGGGCAAAGTTCATTAGAAGCGTTAACGTCCTGCGTTCCTCTCTCTTTGCCCTTCCCGCTCGACGGCCCACTCGCACTCCTTTCTTGCTGCGGAAATAGAAAAGGGGCAACCCCCCTTGAGTTGCCCCCTTGGTCTTCCTTTCAGGTTCTCACTCCCGCTCACCTCGGAGCTGCGAACCGAGAAAAATCGGGAAATGCCCTGCACTTTCCCGCCCGTTAGTTTGAATTCAGTACGAATGCCCTTAGCTTACCCAATTTGGCAGGAATTAACTGCAAATGGTTTGCTCTTTGCACAAATCTGTCTTTTCAATAACTTATGCCTCTTTTCGCCCTCGTCAACCTTTGACAAATCCACAGAGCCGACCGTTGAGGTTTCGGTCCAGGCCCCGGTCAGGATGTGTCTGTGTGGATTCGTTGGGGCTGAAGCAGCCACATGACCAATTACTTGAAGCGACGCGCATTCGCCTCCTATGCTTCGGGACGGGACTGATTCGTCGCCTGGGATCGAGGCACTCTGATGCAAGTTCGCCTCAGTGAGTCGTCAGCGGAATCAACCAAGTGCGCGACAATAGATTGCCTGGAGACTAAGATGGTGCGCAGATGTAGAACTGCCATTATTGCTACTGTTCTAAGCTGCTGCGTGGCCGGCAGTGCCCTCAGCGCTCCCGCACAGGAGGGGCAGCACTCCTATCCCGCTCGCCTTCCGTATTCCTTCAGCAACTTTGCCTGGTGGACGGACGACGAGCTTCGCATGCTGCTCAAGAAGCGCATTCCCGGTATTGGCGATGACCTCGAAACGACGACCGCGGCCGAGGGTCGCATCCGCGACGCGCTCACTGCGCTGCTCAGGGAAAAAGGCATCGCAGCCCAAGTGATGAGCATCGAACCAACCCTTCCGGGGCTGCGGCGACCGCTTCCCGATCTTCTCGGCATGGACGTGGATCCTGATTTGCCGTCGGCCACGAAACCTTCGATCGTCTTCGAGCTTGTCAAGCCACAAGTGGTGATTGGCGCGATCAAAGTGAAGGCAAACGCTGATGACGCTCTGGCAGCGGCGAAAAGAGAGCTCCAGAGAAATGAAGGAAAGGAATTCACAGAGTGGAGTTTGCACTTCTTGCAATACGAAGTTGAAAAATCGGTGAAGCGACTGGGCTATTTTGACGCAAAAGCCGATCTGAATCACGGCTCGCCACACAAGCAGGGAGAGCGCTACCTCGTGGACGAGGAGGTTGTCATCGACGCCGGCTCCAGATACCGATTCGCCTCCATCACTGCCGACGGCGGACCTCTCCTGGCCGGCAAAGACCTGTCGGGGTTCTTCGTTGCGCGCGCGGGCGAACCGGCAGTGCCCTCCCCCTTCGGCCAGTTGGGTCTGCAACTTCGTGCGTTCTACCAGCAGCATGGCTACGCGGACGTGCATATTACCTCCGACCCAGTTCTCGACCGCGAACATGCCACTATTTCCTACGCGCTCCGCGTGATGCCCGGCTCCGTTTACGACTTGCGGAGCCTGACCATCAACAAACTCGACGCGGAACAGGAGAAACGCGTCAGGAAGATTCTTGGCATGATGCCCGGCGATGTCTACCGCGAGAAAGCGATCACGGACCTCTACCACGCAATTCCGGATGAGCCCCTGCTGAAGGGCTACACTTTTGGCTTTTCGCCCAAACCAGACAGATCTGCTGCTGTGGTCGACCTCACCCTCGACTTCGCGAAGAAAGATGGGGAAGCTACGGTTACCATCCAATAAAAGCCTTCGGGCCCCTCACCCCGCCAACTTGCTCCCTGCTCACTCGTTCCCTCAACCCCTGTTAGCATCTCTGTTATGTATTTCCTGCGTTGCCAGGTTCGCTGCTTTAGTCTGGCGATTCTTCTCAGAGCGACCCTCCCTCTGCCGGTTTGCGCCCAGAACTCCGGCTCCGCCAGCTCCGGCCAAGCACTCTCCAGCCAACGGCGCGCCCTCACCATTGGCCAGGTCGCTGTATCACCGAATGGCAAGCGCCTCGCCTGGCTCGACCGCGGCGTGATTCGCGTTGCTCCCCTAGGCAGCCTACTTGCCAGCATCGACCAGAGCCAGCGCATCTCCGCCGCCTCCGCGCCCGATTACTCCTGTGCCGAATCCGAACTTATCTGGTCGCCCGATTCCACCGCCCTCGCTTTCTTGTCCGACTGTGCCGACCTTGGCGGTCAATCCGACCTCTATCTCTCGCATCTCGACGGCAATCCGCCCCAGCGCCTGTCGCAACTACACGGCTTCCTAAATGCGCCCGCCTTTTCGCCCGACGGCAAATGCATCGCCTTCCTTTATGTCGAAGGCGCCACCCGTCCCGCTGGAGCCCTTGCCGCCATAGACTCGCCTTCCGGCGTCATCGGCGAAGACGGCATCGAAGTCCAGCGGGTCGCCTCTGTTCCCACCGACGAAGCTCAACCCTCCCCGCCCACATTTCTAACTCCCGCCAACCTTCATGTCTACGAGTTCGACTGGGCGCCAGACTCCAAGTTCCTAGCCTACGTCGCGGCCAATCCGCCAGGCGAAGATAATTGGTGGCTCGCCAGGCTCTACACGCAATCCTTGGCTGCCCCATCCCCCTCAGAGGCCACTTCCTGCGCCACAAGTGAGGGTGTCCGCTCCAACGGCTCTGTCGAGCGAGGCGGAAACGTTGGATGCGAGACCAAGCCGGTAGTGGTCTTGAACCCTTCCGAAATCCCCGGTCCTCTCCACGGCCTCCAAATCGCCCAGCCCCGCTGGTCCCCCGACGGCAAAGCCATCGCGTTCATCGGCGGCCTGATGAGCGACGAGGGCGTCACCGGCGGCGATGTGTGGATCATTGACGCGAAGGGGGACGCCGCCGGCGGCCTGCCACACAATCTCACTCCCGGTCGGCCGGCATCGTCGCAATGGATCGTCTGGGGCGATGACGAGCACATCTTCACCAGTGAAGTCGCAGACGGCATCAACCGCCTCGTCCGCTTCCGCCTGCAAGGCGACCGCACCAGCGAGAGCGTCGCCACCAGTTTCTCCGCGCCGGTATTCGCCTACTCCGGCACGGTCGGCATGGGCGCCTTCAATCACAGCCTTTCCGTCACTGCCAATCGCTCCCTCTTCGTCTTCCAGGCCAGCACCTTCAACCAGCCCCCGGAAATCTACGCCGCTGGCCCAATGACGGCCGCGCTCTCCACCCAAACTGCGGGTGCCCCCGGTCCCTCGCATTTGGGGACCGGGGATGCCTCGGACGCATCCGCTGCTCCCTCCGGCCTTACTCAGCTCTCCCACCTCAACGACGGCCTCAAACCCACTTGGGGCGATTCGGTCTCGCTCATCTGGACCAATGAAAATCTCCGCATTCAGGGTTGGCTCCTCCTGCCGGTGAACTACGACCCGGCCAAAAAGTATCCGCTCATTGTGGAAGTCCATGGCGGTCCAGCCGCGGATATCACATCCCGCTGGGCTGACGGCGGAGGCGGCTTCAGCGCCACGGGCTTTTCTGCCCTTGGCTACTTCGTCCTCATGCCCAATCCCCGAGGCAGCTTCGGCCAGGGCGAAGCCTTTACCCAGGCCAACCGCAAGGACTTCGGCTACGGCGACCTCCGCGACATCCTCGCCGGTGTCGACACGGTCCTGGCCAAATATCCCATCGACCCCAAACGCGTCGGCATCACCGGTTGGAGCTACGGCGGTTTCATGACCATGTTCGCCGTCACCCAGACTCATCGCTTCCACGCCGCCGTGGCCGGAGCAGGTATCTCCGACTGGCTCTCCTACTACGGCGAAAACTCTATCGACCAGTGGATGATTCCCTACTTCGGCGCCTCGGTTTACGACGACCCGCAGGTCTACGCCAAAAGCTCCGCCATCACCTATATCAAAAACGTCACTACCCCCACCCTCGCCGTGGTGGGCGACCGCGACGGCGAGTGCCCCGCACCGCAATCCTTTGAGTTCTGGCATGCCCTCCGCGACCTGCACGTTCCCACGCAATTGGTGGTTTACCCCAACGAGGGCCACGGTTTTTCTGATCCTGCCCACCGCCGCGACGTCCAGCAGCGCGCCATCGACTGGTTCGCCCGTTATATGCCCCCAAATCCCTGATCGCACCAGGGCCCGCTGATCTGTTTTGATGCTTTGCCTGCTCCCTTCCGTTCCCGCCGACAGTCTATTCAGCAGAACCGCATGAGAGTTAGGTGACGTAACTTCGATTGTGTAAAAGGCGAGAGGGTGTAAGGTGGCTTTGGCCTGACCAGCTAAAGCCACTCCGGAAAGGAGCCTTACACCCATGGCGAAGATTGTATCGATCACCGAGCATTTCGAGCATTTTCTGAACGATTTGAAAGACAGTTTCTGGGGCGACCTGGAGGCGCGGACGAAGCTGACTTGGAAGCGGTTCTTTGCGTCCGAGAGCGAGCGGTTGCGGCGTTTGTATATGGCGTGCGACAGCTACGAGCGCGGTCCGCGGCGGGCCGGTCAGTACCGCAACGGCTATTACGAGAGGGATTTTGTGACCCGCTTCGGCACTTTGCGGCTGCGCATTGCCCGTACGCGCGGCAAGAGTTTTCTTCCCGCCGGCTTAGAGAAGTTTCAGCGCCGGGCGCCGGAAGTGGCGATGCTGATCCGCGAGGCTTTTCTGCGCGGCATTTCTACGCGCCAGGTGGGCCGTGTGGTGGCCACGCTGACCGGCGAGGTGGTCTCGGCGCAGACGGTCTCCAAGCTGACCCGCGATCTGGATGCGGCAGTGAAGCAGTTTCATCAAGCGCAGTTGCACGATGAATGGGCTTACCTGTTTCTGGATGGTGTGGCGTTGAAGGTGCGCCGGCCCGCGGGGCGGCAGCATGTGCAGATGCTGGTGGCCTACGGCGTACGCCAGAATGGAACCCGGCAACGGCTCGGCTTTCTGCGCACCAAGGGCGAGGGCCAGGCGCACTGGGAGGCATTGCTCAACGATCTTTACCGGCGGGGCTTGAAGGGCGACAAGCTGTTGCTGGTGATCACCGACGGCTGCCCGGGGCTGGCCGCCGCCATTCAGACCGTCTATCCGCGCACGGCACACCAGCGCTGTTGGGTACACAAGATGCGCAACATTCTCGACAAGGTCCGCAAGCGCGACTACGACCAAGTCAAAAGAGATGCGCAGGCTATCTATCGGGCTGATGGATTGCGCTCGGCGCAGGCCGCCGCGCGCGCCTTTTCGCGCCGCTGGCGAGCGGAGTATGCCTCTGTGGTCAAACAGCTAGAACGCGATTTACCCGAACTGTTGGCCTTCTATCGCTTCCCCAAACACCTGTGGCGCAAGCTGCGCACCACCAACATCATCGAACGCTGTTTCGTCGAAGTTCGCCGCCGCACCAGGCCCATGGTCTGCTTCGTCAATGTGCAGTCCGTGGACCGCATCATCTACTCCATCTTCCAGAGATTCAACCTGGAATGGAAAAACCGCACCCTCTGCGTATTTACACAAGCGGCTTGACGTCACCGGCCTCAGGCAGTTGTTTACGACCGCTCGCTTTTTTGCTCACGTAGTGTAGCGTCTCCGAATTGACCATACAGGGAGGGCCAGTCTGGCTCTTTGTATTTTGTCCAGGATGTCCTGTCCTTTGGCATTCCATGTATAGCGAGTCGGACGGGCATTGCGTTCGGCCAGGTAGGCGAGGATTTCGTCGCAGAGTTCTTGGACGTGGCGAAAGCTTCCCTCGCGCACAACCTCGGCGGTCAGATCGCGGAAGAATCGCTCTACCAGATTCATCCACGATGCGGAAGTTGGGGTGAAGTGCATGTGGAAACGGGGGTGCTTGGCCAGCCACGTCTTGACGTCGGGGTGTTTGTGGGTGGCGTAGTTATCCACGATCAGGTGCAGATCGAGTTCCCGGGGCGTTTCGCGGTCGATGCGTTTAAGAAACTTGAGCCACTCCTGATGCCGATGCTTGGCAGCCAGCATGGAGACGATTTTCCCCTCCAGATAATTTAAGGCCGCAAACAGGGTAATGGTGCCGTGGCGGATGTAGTCGTGCGTGGCGGTGCGGATGTGGCCTACACCCAACGGCAGTGAGGGCTGGGTTCGTTCCAGTGCCTGGCATTGACTTTTCTCGTCGCAGCACAGCACCAGCGCTTTCTCGGGCGGGTTGAGATAAACCCCGATCACGTCCCAGAACTTCTGCTCGAAGTGCGCATCGCTGGAGACCTTGAAGGTGCGCGTCAAGTGCGGCTGGATGTCGTTGCTGCGCCACAGCCGCTGCACTGTGCTGGCCGACACCTTCTGCGCCCGCGCCATGGATCGGCAACTCCAGCGCGTGCGATGAGCCGGAGGCTGCACCGCCCCGGTCACAATGGCCTGTTTGATCTTGGCATCGAGATACGGCTTGCGGCCCCGGCCCGGCGCATCGCCCAGCCCGGCAAGGCCCTGCTCGCCAAAGCGCTGCCGCCACAAGCGCACCGTGTGCCGGTTCACTCCCAGTTGCGCGGCAACGACCGTATCCGGCTCCCCGTCTGCCAGCATCAGGACGATGCGGGCGCGAAGCACGCGGCGTTGTTCGCAGGTCTTCATCGACACCACCCGCTGCAAAGCCGCGCGATCAGCCGGGCTCAGTTCGAATCCTGTCGGCACGGAGTCCATGCCAAACACTTTACCATAGCGCCCATTAAATGTCTAGACAATTACGAGACAGTACACTAGGGACCAGGGACCTGGGGACTAGGAAATCCAGTAGCCGGGAGCCGCGAGCTTGTAGCCGGTAGCCAGCAACAATGAGCAGACAGCAGACGCGTCGACCATTGCCGCCGCGCATCCTGGGTGGTTGTGATACACCTTCCTCAAGGAAAAATGGCCATGGAAAGACGAGTACAATCGCCCGCGTTCACCATGCGCGTCATGAAGTATGCCTTTGTTGTGTCTGCGTTTTTGTTCATCTACGTTGCGATCAAGATCCCGGTCCAATCGCAGCGGCCTGTGAGTCCCCCGGTTGAGCTTGTAATTGCATTTGCCGGCCTTGCTTGCATCTTAGGTGGTTTTGCGCTGCCGCGGGTTTTGTTCCAGGCGGCGGAGCGCGCGCCACAGAACAATTCGGCTGAGGCACGACTCAAGCGATGGATGACGAAGGGCATTCTAAGCCTGGCGTATTTTGAAGCGTGCATCCTGTTTGGACTCGTACTGCACGTTCTTCAGGCGCGCACTTGGCTCGTTGAGCTTCTGTTCTGCGCAGGGATCACTGCGGAGCTGATTTGGAGTCCAGGAAAGCCGCCGGGCACAGAAATGGGAGAGTTCCCTCAAGGCTAACGGGGAAAGCCACTCAGCATTCGGCGAGCTGGGCGACGTCTCGCGTGTTCCGTAACTAGTCTGATGGGCACGCAGGTGAGCCGTTTATGCAGTTTTTCAGAGACCAAGCGGCCTTCTTCCGCCTCCTCCACCCTGTCCACACGCCGTTGCACCCAGTGAACATCGTTTCACAATACGGGATTTTAGCCCCTCCCTGTGCCTCCCATCACTGCGCCTAACCCCATGAATCGAGAGACTCATGCTAGCGGCCAAGCCAATTCAAATTTGGCCATGAGCCGTACTGTGGAGTGAAGCGAATGAATGAACCAAAGACTGTGATTCCCACTGTGATTATGGACGGGAACGAGGCTGCGGCGTCCGTGGCCTATCGACTCTCCGAAGTCGTCGCCATCTACCCCATCACCCCCTCTTCCCCGATGGCCGAGTGGGCCGATCAGTGGCTTTCGGAGGGGAAGAAAAACATCTGGGGCGCGTTGCCCATTGTGGAAGAAATGCAGAGCGAAGGCGGCGCGGCTGGCGCGCTGCACGGCGCGTTGCAGGCCGGGGCCTTTGGCACCACGTTTACGGCCTCGCAGGGCCTGCTGCTGATGATCCCCAACATGTTCAAGATTGCCGGCGAGCTGACCCCGGCCACGATGCACGTCTCGGCCCGCACCCTGGCCACGCACGCGCTTTCGATCTTCGGCGACCATAGCGACGTGATGGCCTGCCGCGCCACGGGATGGGCGATGCTGGCCTCGAATTCCGTGCAGGAAGTAGCCGATCTCGCCACCGTGGCGCAGATCGCCACCCTGGAGTCGCGCATTCCGTTCATTCATTTCTTCGATGGCTTCCGCACCTCGCACGAAGTGGGCAAGATCGAGCCCATCAACGACGAAACGCTTCGCTCCCTCGTGGACGACAAGTACCTGATCGCTTTCCGCAAGAACGCGCTCTCGCCGGATCGCCCGTTCATTCGCGGTTCGGCGCAGAATCCCGACGTGTTCTTCCAGGCGCGCGAGGCGTGCACGCCGTATCATGCAGCCGTTCCCCATATTGTGCAGTCGGTGATGGACCGCTTTGCGGTGCTCACGGGCCGCAGCTATCGCCTATTCGACTACTACGGCGCGCAGGATGCGGAGCGCGTCATCGTGATGATGGGCTCGGGCGCCGAGGCGGCCGAAGAAGCCGTGGACGCGCTGGTGCGCCAGGGCGAGAAGGTCGGCATGGTGAAGGTCCGCTTGTATCGACCTTTTGATAGCAAGGCATTCCTGGCCGCGCTGCCCAGGACCGTGAAGTCGATCGCGGTTCTCGATCGCTGCAAGGAGCCGGGCGCCGCCGGTGAGCCGCTCTACACCGATGTGAGAACGGTTCTGGCAGAGTATGCCGCGAGCCTGCCCTTCGCGATGCCGGCGGTGATAGGCGGCCGCTACGGCCTCTCGTCGAAGGAGTTTACGCCGGCCATGGTCAAGGGCGTTCTCGACGAGTTGAGCGAGCTTTCACCCAAGAATCACTTCACCATCGGCATCAACGACGACGTGAGCCACACGAGTCTCGAATACGATGCCGACTTCTCCACCGAGGATCCCAAGACCGTGCGCGCATTGTTCTATGGCCTCGGTTCCGACGGCACCGTGGGTGCGAACAAGAACTCCATCAAGATCATCGGCAGCGAAACCGACAACTTCGCGCAGGGCTACTTTGTGTATGACTCGAAGAAGTCGGGCTCGATGACCACTTCGCACCTCAGGTTCGGGCCCCATCCCATCCGGTCGACGTATCTCATCACCAAGGCCAGTTTTGTGGCCTGCCACAACTTCAGCTTCCTCGAGAAGATGAACGTGCTCGAAGCCGCCGTTCCCGGCGCGGTGTTTCTGCTTAACTCGCCCTGGTCCGCTGCCGAGGTATGGGACAAGCTGCCGCGCAGCACGCAGCAAGAGATGTTGCGCAAAAAGATCGAGTTCTACGTGATCGACGGCTACAAGGTGGCACGCGAAGCCGGGATGGGCTCGCGCATCAACACCATCATGCAGACCTGCTTCTTCGCCATCAGCGGCGTGCTGCCGCGCGAGGAGGCGATCGCGCAGATCAAGAAGGCCATCAAGAAGACCTACGGCAAACGCGGCGAGACGGTGGTCGAGAAGAACTTTGCCGCCGTGGATGCGGCGCTGGCGCACCTTGAGAAAGTCGCGCTGCCTGCGGCGGCAACCTCCAGCTTCGATCTCACCGGCGCTTTCTCCGCTGGTGCGCCGAAGTTCGTGCACGACGTGCTGGGCAAGATCGCCGAAGGCAAGGGCGATTTGATCCCGGTAAGCGCGATTCCCGCCGGCGGCGCGTTCCCCTCGGGCACGGCAAAGTGGGAGAAACGCAATATTGCGCAATTCATTCCCGTGTGGGACAAGGACTTGTGCATTCAGTGCGGCAAATGCGTGATGGTGTGCCCGCATGCCGTGATCCGCGCCAAGATCTACACGCCCGAGCTCGGAGACAAGGCGCCGGCGAACTTCAAGTGGGCCAAGCCCAAATGGAAAGGCATGGAAGACCAGCACTACACGCTCCAGGTCGCGCCCGAAGATTGCACTGGTTGTGCAGTGTGCGTGGAAGCATGCCCGGTAAAGAGTAAGAGCGACGCCAGCAAGAAGGCCATCAACATGGCGCCGCAGGCTCCGCTGCGCGAGACGGAGCGCGAGAACTGGGATTTCTTCCTCTCGCTGCCCGAAGTCGATCGCTCCAAGCTTTCGCACACCCAGGTGAAGGACATCCAGTTGCTGGAGCCGCTCTTCGAATTCTCCGGCGCCTGCGCGGGCTGCGGCGAGACCCCATACATCAAGCTGCTCACGCAGTTGTTCGGCGATCGGCTCTACATCGCCAACGCCACCGGCTGCTCCTCCATCTACGGCGGCAACCTGCCCACCACGCCTTATACCTCGAATGCGGAGGGCCGCGGTCCCACCTGGTCGAACTCGCTCTTTGAAGACAACGCCGAGTTTGGCTTCGGCATGAGGGTGGCGCTCGATCAGCAGAAAACCTTTGCGGAAAATCTCGTCACACGCCTCGCGCCGGCCATGGGCGCCGAGCTTGCCGCCGATCTGATCGGCGCTTCGCAAAAGACCGAGCCGGAAATCAACCAGCAACGCGAGCGCGTCAGCGCTCTTCGTGCCGTGTTGCACGGAAACAGCTCTTCTGACGCCCAGAACCTGCTGGCCATCGCCGACGTGCTCATCCGCAAGAGCGTTTGGATCCTGGGTGGCGACGGCTGGGCCTACGACATCGGCTTCGGCGGTCTCGATCACGTGCTCGGCTCCGGGAAGAACGTGAACGTGCTGGTGCTCGACACCGGCGTCTACTCGAACACAGGCGGCCAGGCATCCAAATCCACGCCACGCGGCGCGGTGGCCAAGTTTGCCGCCAGCGGCAAGCCGAATAGCCGCAAGGATCTGGCCATGGAAGCTGTCAGTTATGGCTCGGTATACGTGGCGCAGGTGGCGTTGGGAGGCAACGACACGCACGTCGTGAAAGCCTTCCAGGAAGCGGAGGCGCACGACGGCCCCTCGATCATCATCGCGTATTCGAGCTGCATCGCCCACGGCTACGACCTGATCCATGGGCTGGAGCAGCAGAAACTGGCCGTGCAGTCGGGCTACTGGCCGCTGATGCGCTACAACCCTGCGCTCCGCGAAGAGGGCAAGAATCCCTTCCAGCTCGATTCGAAGGCCCCTTCGATCCGGCTCAAGGACTATGCCTATCGCGAAGCCCGCTATACGATGCTGGCGCGCAGCAATCCCGAGCTGGCCGCGAAGCTGTTGGCTGAAGCGCAAGACGACGTGGAGCGAGAGTGGCGCGTCTACTCCGCCCGCGCCGCCATGCCGGGCCGCGGGGAAACGCCGCACATCGCGCCGCCCGAAAAACCTGAAGCAAATCCTGAAGCCAAGTTGGCAGCTGCGACTGCCCGCGGAGGTGAAGAATGACCGATATTTCCATGCAGTACCTCGGCATGAAGCTCAGCGGCCCGATTGTGGTCGCATCCACGCCGCTTTCCGAATCGATCGACAATGTCCGCCACATGGAAGATGCCGGCGCATCCGCCATTGTGCTCACCTCGCTGTTCGAGGAGCAGCTGGCACTGGAGTCGAGCACCCTCGACGAAGACTTGTCGCGCGGCACCGACTCATTTGCCGAGTCACTCGATTATCTGCCCGAGCACGGCGATTACCGTATGACGCACGAGGGATACCTCGAGCATCTGCGGCGCGCCCGGGAGGCGGTCGAGATTCCCATCATCGCCAGCCTGAACGGAACTACCCCCGGCGGTTGGGTCCGGTTAGCTAAAGAGATGGAGCAGGCCGGAGCCCACGCCATCGAGCTCAACACCTTCGCGCTGGCTACCGACCGCAGCCAGACCTCGGCTGCGCTCGAGCTGCAACTTCTCGAACTTGTGGACGGTGTATGCAAGGCGGTCAAGGTCCCTGTAGCCGTCAAGCTCTCGCAGTCGTTCACCAGCTTGCCGAATGTGTGTGCACGGCTTGAAGAGGCCGGTGCACGGGCGGTGGTGTTTTTCAACCGCTTTTATCAGCCGGACTTCGACATCGAGACATTGGAAGTGCGACCTACACTGCACTTTTCCACCCCCTCGGAGCTGTTGCCGCGCCTGCACTGGGCGGCCATCCTCTATGGCCATCTCAACGGCGACATCGCAATCACCGGCGGCGTGCACTCGGCCGAAGATGTTCTGAAAGCGGTCATGGCAGGCGGCAGCGTCGCCATGATGGTCTCGGCGCTGCACATCCACGGTATCGATCACATCAGCCGCGTGCTGGCCGACTTGCGCTACTGGCTGGAGAAGCACGAGTATACGTCGCTCGCCACCACGCGTGGCTGCCTCAGCCGGCGTTCGGTGCCCGACACCTCACCCTACGATCGCGGCAACTACATCAAAACGCTCAGCTCCTACAGTCTGCGCCAGACCGTAGCGGCGTTTTAGGTCTGTCTATTTCTTCTTTGCGGCCGGCGGCTGCAGCAAGACGCAGCCGCCATGCTTTTGCCCGCGGCGACCTGCCGCATTTTGTTCAGTTCCCAAGAAACCGCAACAC
>Ga0335078_10011858_pt1 | contig 12928 bp, 9 predicted proteins | sample Lox_Sample_32_FD_206711 | JGI IMG/M metagenome (GOLD analysis project Ga0335078, IMG submission 206711) | Soil microbial communities from Loxahatchee National Wildlife Refuge, Florida, United States - Lox_Sample_3.2 | ecosystem: Environmental > Terrestrial > Soil > Wetlands | place: USA: Florida... | reverse complement strand
TCCTGCACGATCAGCGGCTGCCCCTCCCAGCGGCTGGGCACTACCGTCACGTCCGCCACGGCCAGCAGCGCCGGGATGTCGGCTCGCTGACCGAGGAACATCACGCCGGCCCCGGCCGCCGCCGACCGCCGGGCCAGCCGGCCCTCCAGCGGGCCCTCCCCGGCGATCACCACCAGCGGCGCCGGGTCGCGCCGCGGCCAGGTGATCACGGCGTCGAGCAGGATGTCGAAGCCCTTCTGCCGGGCGCACCGGCCGACCGCCAGCACCACCGGGCGTCCGTCGGCGCCGATGTCGGCCCGCGCCTTCGCGATCGCCTCGGCCGACGGCTCGTCGGCGGCCGGGGCCGGGACGGTGGCCAGCGCCACCTCACGGGCGCCGGCCCGGCGCATCCGGTCGGCCAGGTCGGCCGACACGCACAGAACCGCGTCGGCGCGCCGGGCCGTGAGCCGCTCCAGGACCAGGTAGACGGCCCGGGCCAGGCCCCCGGGCGGGGCCGCGTTGTGCACGGTGACGAGCAACGCCGGCCCGCGCCCGCGGCGCCCCGCCCGGGGCAGCGCGAGCGCGGCGGCGGCGCCCGCGCGCAGGCCGTGGGCGTGTACCAGGTCGGGGGCACAGGCGGCGATGAGCCGCCGCAGCCGCCGCACGGCTGCGGTGTCGCGGACCGGGCGCGGCCGGGCACCGATGTCCGCCGGGGTGAACGCGACCGCCGGGAACAGCGCCCGCGCCGCCGCCGGGCCGAACACGGTGACGTCCAGACCGCGAGCGGCGCATCCCCCGGCCAGCATCGCCACGTGCCGGCCGGTCCCGCCCGTGGTGGTGCCGATCACGTAGGCGATCCGGGTCATGGCCCGGTCACGGCGGGGCGGCGGCGGCCCGGGCCGGCGTCGCGGGCCCGGCCGCCGCCGGAGGCGCGCCGGCCCCGCCCGGCTCCTGCGCCTCCCCGGCGTGCGGGCCCGCCCCGGCCGCCGGGCGCCGGCCGATCTGGTCGAGCCAGCGCAGCGGCGGGGTCCGGTCGATGACCCTGCTGAAGCTGACCACCTCGCTGGCCGCGGTCAGCCCGGTGATCACGGCCAGGACCGCGACCCGCGCCCGGCGCGGCAGCGCGGTCGCGGCCGCGGCGCCGAGCATGCCGCCCAGCGCGTTGGCGCCCGCGTCGCCCAGCATGGCCCGTTCGCCCAGGTCCTCGGGCAGCACCGCCAGCGCGGCCCCGACCGGCGCGGCGGCGGCCAGCCGGCCCGGAGGCGAGGCGAGGCCGAGGGCTGCTCCCGCGGCCACGGTCACCTTGATCGCCCGGCCGGGGCGCAGGTCGAACAGGTTGGCCAGGTTCGCGCCGCCCGCGATCAGGCCCGCGTTGACGAGCAGGTCCAGGGCGGAGCCGCCGCCGGCCAGCGCGGAGCCGCCGCCGGCCAGCGCGGAGTCCTCGCCGGCCAGCGCGGCGGCTGCCAGCCCGGTCGCGCCGATCCCGGCCAGCTTCACCGTGCCGCTGGTGACCTCGCCGCGGGCCAGCGCCCCGAGGTGACCGCGGAACCCGCGCCGGGCCCCGCTGCCTTTCAGGTCGTCGTAGCCGCCGAACGCCGCCGCTCCCGCCCCGGCCGCCGCGATCGCGGCCCGGGCGCGGACGGGCAGCCCGGGCGCGGTGAGCACCGCCGCGACGCCCGCCGCGGCCGCAGCCGGGCCCTCGAGCAGGGTGACGGGCTCGCCGCGATGGTTGGTGCGGGCCCAGGCGGCCCGGCCGCCGGGCGGGCGGGCGCCCAGCGCGGCGTACGCGGTGCGCGCGGCGAGCACCGCCAGCCCGCCGGTCAGCAGGACCTGGCCAGCCCGCGGCCGGAGCCGGCTCATGCGCGGATCTTCGCCCGGGTCGTCGGCGTCGCGGCCGGGACCGCCGACGGCGACACGGCCGGGGTGGGCGCCGGGGTCGGGACCGCGCCGGTGTCGAGTCCGTAAGCCTTGGGCTTCTGACCAGCCAGCAGGCTGGCGAGCGCCTGGGCGACGATAACCTGGCCGACCGGGGTGTCGGCGTTGTCGACGCTGGAAACCTGGATCGAGGTGCCGCCGCTGACCAGCTCGTCGATGGCACTGCCCGGTCCCGACCCGGCGATCGGGCCCGCGACCACGACGCCGCGGCTGCTGGCCGCGAGCTCGTCAGCCAGCGAGAGCAGGGCCAGGTTGGCGGGGTTGGAGTCGCTCGCCGGCGGGTTCGACGGGATCACGACCACGGCGAGGGTCGCCTGCGGCGGCGCCAGGGCCGCCGGGCTCAGCTGCAGGTATCCCTGCGCCGCGAACCCGTCCAGTATCGTGCTGGTCTGGCTGGCGGGCAGGTCGGTGCTGCTCTTGGTGACCAGGGCGGGGGCGAGCACTTGCGCGGCTTCCTGCTGGCCGGCGATCTGGGAGTCGACGGGCGCCTGCGTCGGCTGGCTGCCGGGGATGACCGTCGTCGGGCCGACCTTCTGGGCCAGCACGTCGAGGCTGTTCTGCGCGCTCGGGCTGGTGTCGAAGAATGCGGGCTGCAGCTGCGCCTGCCCGATGACCTTGGCACCCGCCAGCTTCAGGGCCGCGGTGATGCCGCTGACCGTCCCGCCGTCCGCGCCCGGCGCGGTCACCAGCACGACCCGCTGGCCAGGCAGCAGGTTGGCCAGCAGCACCGGCGCCGCGGACTGGGCGAACGCCTGGTCGCTGCCGACCTGGCTCTGCAGCCCCCTGATCTTCGCCCGGGCCGAGCTGATCTGCTGTTCCTCCAGCCGCGAGGCCCGGTCGAAGAAGTCCTCGGTCTTCGGCTTCAGCGCGGTCGCGCCGACGACGATGCCGATCGCCAGCGCGAGGAACACGGCGACGATCGAGACCAGGTGATAGCGGAAGTCGATCACTAGAAGAGTCCAGTCAGCCAGTACCAGAAGGTCTCCAGCTGCGTGCCGAGGTATCTGAAGAAGACCTGGCCGGCGGGCAGCACCAGCATGGCGACCAGGATGGTCACCGCGGCGGCGAGCACCAGCGGGATGATGGCCTTCGACGAGATCCGGCTCTGGTAGAGCCTGCTGACCCCCTTGGCGTCTACGATCTTGTCGTCCACCCGGAGCCTGGTCAGGAACGTGCTGGCCATCCCCGACCGGCCCTTGTCCAGGAATTCTACCGCCGTATGGTGCATGCCGACCGCGACGATGAGGCTGGCCCCCTTCTCATCGGCGATCAGCAGCGCGACGTCCTCGCTGGTTCCCGCCGCGGGGCAGACGACCGCGTCGAGCCCCAGGGCCTGGACCCGGGCCAGGCCGGGGGCGCGGCCGTCCGGGTAGGCATGCACGACGATCTCGGCGCCGCATTCCAGCGCCTGGTCGGTCACCGAGTCCATGTCGCCGACGATCAGGTCGGGCCGGTAGCCGGCCTCGAGCAGGGCATCGGCGCCGCCGTCGACCCCGATCATGGCCGGCTTACGGTCCCTGATGTACGAGCGGAGCGCGGCGATGTCCTCGCGGTGGTGGTAGCCGCGCAGCACAACCAGCACGTCGCGGCCTTCCAGCCGCATCCGCAGGTCCGGCGTCGCGATGCCGTCGATGAGCAGCGGGTACTCGTGCTTGATGTAATCCAGGGTGTTGGTGGCGAACGCCTCGATCTCAGCCGCCACGTTGGTCTTGGCCTCGGCCATCGCCGCGGCCACCGACGCGGCGTCCTGCTGCCTGCCCTTCGCCACGACCTGGTCGCCCGCGTACAGGGTGTCGCCTTCGAGGCGGACGGTCTGCCCCTCTTTCACCCGGTCGAACACCTCGGGGCCCACGTCGTCGATCAGCGGGATGCCCGCCTCGATCAGCAACTGCGGCCCGCGGTTCGGATACCGGCCGCTGATGCTCTGCGCCGCGTTCACGACCGCGGCGACGTGACGGCCCGCGAGCGCGTCGGCACCGGTCAGGTCGAGATCGACGTGGTCGATGATGGCGATATCACCGGGACCGGCCCGGTTGGCGAGGTTCTTGGTCCGGCGGTCAAGGCGCGCAGTCGCCGTTACACCGGGTAGGTCCTCGGACCCTTTCCGGCGCATAATGCGTGGTTTCCGAGGCTGCGCCTTCATCGCACAGTAAGTTTGCCAGATTCCAGCCATGGCCGAGGCTGCTGGTGCGGTCACCGTCCGCAGTCGTGAGCAGATTCTCAGCCTGGCTTAAGGTTCGGCCGGGCCGGCGCGCCTTAGCCTCCCGCCCGTTCGGCCGCGGCGGCCGCGAGAAGCTCCTCGGCGTGCGCCCGGCCGGCCTCGGAGTCCTCCAGGCCGGCCAGCATCCGGGTCAGCTCCCTGACCCGCCCGGCCCGGTCCAGCCGCGCGATCCCGCTCCGGGTTACCGATCCGTCGTCGGCCTTCTCCACCACCAGGTGGGTGTCGGCGAAAGCTGCCACCTGCGGCAGGTGCGTGACCACGATGACCTGGGCGAGCCGGGCCAGCCGGGCCAGCCTGCGCCCGACCTCGACCGCGGCTTTGCCGCCGACCCCGGCGTCGACCTCGTCGAACACGAACGTCGGCACCGGGTCCGCTCCGGCGAAGACCACCTCGATGGCCAGCATGACCCGGGACAGCTCGCCGCCCGAGGCCCCCTTGTGCAGCGCCAGCGCCGGAGCGCCCGGGTGCGCCGACAGCCTGATTTCGATGTCGTCGGCGCCATGCGGGCCGGCCTCGCTGAGCGGCGTTACCGCCACCGTGATCCGGGCGTGCGGCATCGCCAGCGCGGCCAGCTCGGCGGTGACATCGCCGGCGAACCTCTCCGCCGCCTCCTTCCTGGCCGCGGTGAGCTGGCCGGCCAGCAGCCGGACCTGCGCGGCGAGGCCTGCCTCCTCCTCGGTCAGGCCGGCGATCCGGTCGTCGTCGCCCTCCAGCTCCGCGAGCCGCTCGCCCGCCTGCTTGGCCCACGCGAGCACCGCCCCCGCCCCGCTGGGCGCGGTGTCCGGCGAGCCGGGCTCGTCCGGCCCGGCGGTCCCGCCGCCGGCGTCCGGGTCCGCGCCGGACGGGCTCGCGGCGTGGCCCGCTGTCACGATCCCGCCGGCCGCGCCGGGCCCGCTCGCTGTGCCGGGCGGGCCGCCGTAGAGCCGGATCAGGCGTCCGAGTGTCGCCCGGCGCTCCTGCACGGCGGCGAGCCGGACCGGGTCGGCCTCGACCGACTGGGCGTAGGAGGCCAGGTCGGCCGCGACATCGGAGACCAGGTAGGCCGCCTCGGAGACCCTGGCCCCCAGGGCCGCCAGGGCGGTGTCGTGCCGGGCCGCGCCCTCCAGCGCCTGGCGCGCGACGCCGAGCAGGGTGATGGCGTCCGCCGCCTCGTACTGCCCGCTTGACGGGTCGCCGAGCAGGGCCTCGTGCGCGGTGGTCGCCGCCGCGTGCAGCGCGTCGGCGTGCGAGAGCCGCTGCTCCTCGGCGAGCAGGTCAACGTCCTCGCCGTCGGCCGGGGCCGCCTGCTCGATCTCGGCCAGGCCGCGCCGCAGGTCGTCGGCCTCCCGCTCCCGCTCCCTGGCTTGCGAGATCAGCTCGTCGAGTTCCTGGCGCACCTCACGGTGCCGCTGGTAGGCCCGCTGGTAGCCGCCCAGCAGCGCGGCCAGCTGCGGGCCGGCGAAGCGGTCCAGCGCCTCGCGCTGCCGACCTGGCTTGAGCAGCTGCTGCTGATCGGCCTGCCCGTGCACGGCAACCAGGTCGTCGGCCAGGTAGGTGAGCAGGGACACCGGCACCGACCGGCCGCCGGCGTAGGCGCGGGACCGCCCCTCGGCCGAGACCGAGCGGCTGAGGATCAGCGCCCCGCCCTCGTCGTCCAGGTCGCCGCCCGCGTCGCTGACCTGCCGCGCCACCCGGCCCTCGGCCTCCACGCTGAGGCGTCCCTCTACATTCGCGCGCTCGGCACCGGGCCGCACCCGGGCCGGGTCGGCCCGGCCGCCGAACAAGAGGCCGAGCCCGGAGACCACCATGGTCTTGCCCGCGCCGGTCTCGCCGGTGACCACGTTGAAGCCCGGGGAAAGCTCGAGCACGGCGTCGTCGATGACGCCGAGCCCGGTGATACGGACCTCCTCAAGCATCGCCGCCCGGCTCCTCGTCTCGCTGGCGTGCCGCCGTGGTGGCCGGGCCCGCCGCCATCGTCCGGCGCGCCGCGGCCAGGTCCGCCTGCTGGGCCCGCAGCCGCCCGCCGCCCCGGCCGCGCCAGCCGGCCACCGGGAGACCGAACTTGACGACGAGCCGGTCGGTGAACGGCGCGCCGATCTCGGCGTGCTCGTCCGCGCCGACCCCTCGCAGCCTGGCCAGCAGCACCGGCTCACTGCCGCGTCGCACCTCGATGCGCGCACCCGGATTGAGGTCCACCCTACGCCGTCCATCGCACCACAAAACGGCGCGCGACGCCTCACCTTGCCCCCAGACGGGTCCTATCACCTCGGCCGCGAGCACCGAATGCGGCGAGACGACCGCAGGCCGGGCGAACAGGGCGTGTGCGCTGATCGGCACCAGCAGCAGCGCCTCGACCTCCGGCCACACCACGGGGCCCCCCGCGGAGAACGCGTACGCGGTGGAGCCGGTCGGGGTCGCGAACACCACCCCGTCGCAACCCCAGCGCGACAGCGGGCGCCCGTCCACCTCGAGCACCAGGTCGAGCATCCGCTCGCGCGAGACCTTCTCGACGGTGGCCTCGTTCAGCGCCCAGGTCGTCGCGGTCACGTCGCCGTTCAACCGCACGGTCACATCCACGGTCATCCGCCGCTCGATCACGCACGTTCCCGCGACGACCTGGTCGACGGCCTTCGGCAGGTCCTCCGGCTCGGCCTCGGCGAGGAAGCCGACGTGGCCGAGGTTGATCCCGAGCAACGGCACCCCGGCGGGCCGGGCCAGTTCCGCCGCGCGCAGCAGCGTGCCGTCCCCCCCGATCACCAGCACCATCTCCGCGCCGTTCGCGGCCAGCGGCGAGACCGGCACCACCTCGGTGTCCGCGGTGCCCACGTCCGCCGCCTCGGACTCCAGCACCCGGACGGTGATGCCGGCAGCGGTGAGCCTCTCGGTCACCAGGCGGGCGACGCCCACTCCCGCCGGCCGCCCGGTGTGCGCGACGACGAGCGCAGTCCGCTTCGGCTTCACTGTGGTCCTTCCGCGATGGCCTGCTGCAGTGCGGCGCGGTTCAGCGGCGGCGCCCCGCGGCGCAGCCACAGGAAATACTCCACGTTGCCGGACGGCCCGGGAAGCGGGCTGGCGACCACGCCCCGGACGCCCAGCCCGGCCGCGAGCGCCGCGTCGGCCACGGACACCACGGCCGCGGCGCGCTGGGCCGGGTCCTTGACCACACCGCCCGCTCCCACCTGGCCCTTGCCCACCTCGAACTGGGGCTTCACCAGCAGCACGAAATCGGCATCCGGGGCCGCGCAGGCGGCGAGCGCGGGAAGCACGAGCGTCAGCGAGATGAACGAAAGGTCCGCGGTGACCAGGCCCGGCGGCGGCGCCACCTGCTCGGGGGTGAGCTGACGCACGTTGACGCGGTCGAGCACGATCACCCGCGGGTCGCTGCGCAGCGCCCAGGCCAGCTGGCCGTACCCGACGTCGACCGCCACCACCTGCGCCGCCCCGGCCCGGAGCAGCACGTCGGTGAACCCGCCGGCCGAGGCACCCGCGTCGAGGCAGCGGCGCCCCGCCGCGGTCAGGCCGGCGAAGGCGGCCAGCGCGCCCTCAAGCTTGCGCCCGCCGCGCGACACGTAGTCGGGCCCGGCCGCGGGCTTCTCGACCGTGATCGCCGCGTCCTGGCCTACCTGCGTGGCCGCCTTGGCGGCGGTCTGGCCCGCCACCGCCACCCGCCCGTCCGCGATCAGCTCCGCCGCCTGTTCCCGCGACCGGGCCAGTCCCCGGCGGACCAGTTCGGCGTCCAGCCGCATCCTCCTCACCATGGCGTACGGCCGCTCTGGTCAGCGGCCCGGACGGCTCGCTGCGTCCTTCGGCCCCGGAGCGAGCGGTTGGCGGGCGTCCAGCTCTCCGAGCACGTCCCGCAGCCGCCGGTGCACGTCTTCGAAGATCGCCCGATGCTCGGCCACCGGCCGCCCCGCCAGGTCGTCCAGCCGGGCCAGCGCGGCGTCGACCCTGGGCTCTCCGGTCGCCAGGCGGCGCTCCGCATGCGGTTCCCGCTCGCCGCGTCCGCCCTGCTCCTGCGCGCCATCCCCGGCGTCATCGTCCGCCCCGCCGGGATATTCGTCTGGGCCGACATCATCGTCCGGCCCGGCACTGACATATTGGCCATACTGGCCTGCCCGGGCGTCATCCTCCGTCCCGGCGTCGGCATATTCGCCTCCCCCGGCGTCATCGCCGTCCGCGTACTCCTCCGGCCCGCCGAGATGTCCCTCCGCCCGGCCCGGCTGCTCGCCCTCGCCGACGCCACCGTCACCGCCGGCTGGCGGGACCTCCTCCGGGCCGGCCGGAAACGCGTCCGGGTCAGACGGCCGCGGGCCTAGCCCCTCGGTCGGCTGTTCCATCGGCCACCACCCTCCTTGCGCCGGACCGGATCGACGGCGCCAGTTCCGCTCTGTCTGGAACGCTACCGTCCGGCGGGCACCAGGCGGCGCACCCGGTGACGCGAGTCGGCCCCCGCCGTCCCGCCCGGCAAGGCGGGACGGAGAATGACCTTGAAAGCGAGGTCACGATGGCGACTGCGGACGAATGCCGTACGGCACTGGAAGGGCTCACGGCACGCCTGTCCGACATGCACCCGGACGACCGTGCCGCCAACCTGGTTGACCGGACGCTGAGCTGCGAGATCCCCGATCTCGGGCTGACGTTCGTTACCCGGCTGGGCGCGCACGGCGCGGATCCGGTCCGCGAGGCCGCCAACGGTGATGGCCGGGCCCAGATCCGATTTGTCGCCAACAGCGACGTCGTCGTGTCCATTGGCGACAATCCGGGCCACTTCGGGCACGCCTGGCTCACCGGCCGCCTGCGGGTGCACGCCAGCGTGTTCGACCTGCTGCGCCTGCGGAGGCTGATGTGAATGAGCGCGCGGGTACGGCACGGATGTCCAGCCTCCCGCGATGCCGGCCGGCCGCGAGTGCCGACCTGATCTCTGCCGCCACCACACCCGGCTCGGCCCCCAGCCGCCTGGGCGAGATGTAGCGCGCCGGCGGACGCGACGTAGATGCCCGGTAACAGCACTTGCCAGGGCCCGCCGCCGCGGATCCGGTGCCGCAGCGCCGCGTCGCTCATCCCGCACTCCCCGACCTGGGCCCGGGTGATCACGCCAGACTGTCTCGCTAGCAGGCCGGCCATGCTCTCACGATCGAATAACGCCTTGCGTCCCATATGCCGCACTGTGCCAGGCCCGTCCGACAATCCAGGCGGCGCGGAGTCTGCGGGCTCGGCCCCGTTTCAGTGTGGATGGCGCCGGCGCTGTTGCTGTTGCCGCAGTAACGGACCATCCACGCTTAAAGGCCGACCGCCGCCTGGCGGGGGAGACGCCCGATAAGCCGGATATAGGGGTGCGAACCGGTCAGGGCTCGGCCTGGGCGGGCCGGGTTTCGGGCAGCACCCGGATTCGGGTCGGCGCGTCATAGGGGCATGATGGCGTCCGATTATCGAAGCCGCGTCCGAATTGATGACTTCAAGGCTCGCTTGCCCGGCCGGCGCCCCGCGACGCGGCCCGGGCGGCGGCCGGATGCCTCGGCCCCGGCCGTGGACGGATGCCGAGCTCGAATCCGGCATCCGCGCCCGCCGCACCAGCGCCGGCACCCGCACGGCGGTGCGATGCTTACCCCATGCCCGAAGGCGACGTGGTCTGGCGTACCGCCCGCCAGCTCGACGAGGCGCTGACCGGCCAGGCGCTGCGGCACAGCGACTTCCGGGTGCCGCGGTACGCCACGACCGACCTGACCGGGCGGGTCGTGACCGGCACCATCTCGCGCGGGAAGCACCTGCTGACCCGCGTGGCCGGCGGGATCACGGTCCACACCCACCTGCGGATGGAGGGGTCGTGGCGGATCCGCCCGGCCGGCGGCTACCTGCCCCGCGATCACCGGATCCGGCTCGTCCTGGCCAACGACACCCGGCAGGCGCTGGGCTACCGGCTCGGCATCGTCGAGGTACTGCCGACCGACCACGAGGACCGCGCCGTCGGCCATCTCGGCCCGGACCTGCTCGGTCCCGACTGGGACGCGGCCGAGGCGGTGCGCCGGCTCGGGGGTGACCCGGGCCGGCCGATTGGCGAGGCCCTGCTCGACCAGCGCAACCTGGCCGGCATCGGCACGCTGTACCGGGCCGAGACGCTGTTCCTGCGCGGCGTCAGCCCGTGGTGCCGCGCGGGCGACGTCGGCAGCCTGGCCGACCTGGTCGACCTGGCCCGGCGGCTGCTCGAGGCCAACAAGGAGCGGGTCGGGCAGGTCACCACGGGCAACCGCGCGCGCGGCCAGGAGACCTGGGTCTACGGCCGGGCCCGGCAGCCCTGCCGGCGCTGCGGCACCCCGGTCAGCAAGGCCAGCCAGGGGGCCGCTCCCCAGGAGCGGGACATCTTCTGGTGCCCGCGCTGCCAGCCGGCGCCCTAGGCCGGCCCTGGTCCGGCCCGTTCCAGCCGGGTCATTCGGCCCGCAGGACCAGCGCGGTCGGGCTGCGGGAGGCGGCACGCCCGGGCCCCGCGGCGGCCAGGTTGGCGAACACGAGCGCGCCCAGCGCCACGAGCACCACCGACAGCGCGGGGACGGTGGCGTCCGGGACGGCGTTGACGTTACGGGCGAACAGTATCCAGAGCTGACGGCCGAGGATCACGCCGAGCGGGACGCCCGCCACGACACCGACGACCGCGGCGACGGCGGACTGCCAGGCGATCGCCGTCGCAAGCTGGCGCCCGGTGAACCCGAGCGCCCTGAGCAGGGCCAGGTCCCGGCGGCGGCGGGTCACCGAGGCGGCCAGGGTCAGGCCGAGGGCCGCGACCGCCCCGGCGGCGAGCCCGGTGGCGAGGATGACCGGCGTGGCGCCGATCGTGCGGTAGTTGACGATCTGCGCGGGGCGCTGCACGCCGAGGACGCTGACCTGGTCGTTGCCGACGGCGTTGGGGTCGGCGGCGATGGCCTGGTCGGCGGCGGTGGCGATGCGCTGCAGGCCGGCCAGGCCGGCCGCGGCGCTGACCCCGCCGCGCAGCCGCACGAACACGTACTGCGGCCCGTCGAGGTTCGGATCCGGGTTGGTCAGGGCGCGCCGGAGCGCCGGCGGCTCGGTGCCGGCCGAGAGCAGGGCCCCGGTGCCCATCGACGGGTGGTCGGCGATGATGCTGGAGTAGCCCATGGCGGGGAACGTCGCGGTCCCGACGATGGACAGGACGGTGGGCGGTATGTAGACGGGGGCGTCCTTGGGAGTGCCGAAGGTGAGGGTGACGGTCTGGCCGACCCGCTTGTGCAGCAGCGCCAGGGTGGTCGACCCCAGCACGATCTGGTCGTTGGCGGCCAGGCCGTGCCCGGACAGGACCGGCGGGGTGACGCTGGCCCGCGGAGTCCCGATCAGGCCGGGGACGTACTGCCCGTCGAGTTGCACGGGGGCACTGTCCACCCCGGCCCATCCGGCCACGTCGGGGTCGTGATCGAGCAGGTGGCGCGCCAGCGGCGGCACGTCGTTGTTGGTGTTCAGCATGTAGTTCCAGTTCCAGCCGTACAGCGCCGGGTGCGAGACCAGGGTGCTCAGGCCGCTGGCGAAGGTGAGCGCGGCGACCACCACGGCCACCGCCAGCACGGCGCCGAACAGCGCCGGCCGGACCGGCACCGCGGTGCGGCCCTGGCCGGGCTCGAGCGCGAACCGCACGCCCACGACGCCGGTCACCGGCAGCCCGGCCGACTCCGCCCGCCGCGCGAGCGCCGAGCCGCGCGCCGGACGCTGGCCCCGCCGGGCCGCGCGGTGCGGGGCGCCCAGGTACGCCAGCCCGGCCGCGGCGCCGCCGAGCCCGGCCACCAGGATCGCCGCGCCGGCTCCGAGCACGGTCCAGTCGAAGGCGATCCCCGGGGTGGGGTAGACCGGGCGGACCGGCCCCAGCGGGGCGAGCGGCGACAAGCCCGCCGCCACCGCGGCCGCCAGCAGCGCGCCGAGGAGCACCGCGGCCAGCACCCCGATCAGGTCACCGGCCACGCTGGCGGCCGGCGCGGCGCCCAGCGCCCGCAGCACCTGACGGGAATCGCTCTCCCAGCGCAGCTGGCGTGATATCGCCAGCGTCCCGATGACCAGGGCGACCAGGCCGGCGATGGCGCCGAACGCGGCGAACGCCACCGATTCGGGCTTGACCGCGATCTGCGTCTGCGCCACCACCCGCGACGTGAGATTGAACGTATAGTTCGAATCCGCCGGAGCGGCCCGGGCAAGTTCCTGCTCGACCTCGGCCACGTCGCGGCCGCCGTGGTCGAGTTGCAGGCCGTAGAGCACCGGCGCCCCCGGCCCCAGCGTCAGGCGCCCGCCCGGCGACACCGCGGCGGCCGCCCGGATCAGCGCCGGCGTGAAGATCACGAAGCCGGAAGCGCGGTCGACGTCGTCCTGGACCACCTCGCGGTTGAGGACCACGATGCCGGTCAGCCGCACGTTCAGCCGCAGCCGGGGCCGGACCGTGCCGAAGTCCGGCGACGCGATCTGCGCCGCGGTGTAGTAGCCGAGCGGCAGCACCTGGCCCACGCGCAGGTGGGCCTGCTGGGCGGCGCTCCGGGTCATCACCGCCTCGTCGGCCCGGCCCGGGTCCGCCATCCGCCCCGCCACCGCCGTGGCCCGGTCCTGGTTGAAGAACATGCCGTCGGGGCTGGCGACGAACTGCACGAGGTTGGACTGGAGCCCGGCCATGTCGGGTGTCCCGTTCGCGGTCAGCGGCACTACGGCCGGCGTAACCAGGCTCTCCACCCGCCTCACGCCCGGGAGGCGGGCGATCGTGGCCGTCACCGCCGGGTCGAAGGATGTCGAGTTCGCGTTGTTGCTCGCGATCGACACGGTCAGGTCCGAAGG
>Ga0335078_10011857_pt1 | contig 12929 bp, 8 predicted proteins | sample Lox_Sample_32_FD_206711 | JGI IMG/M metagenome (GOLD analysis project Ga0335078, IMG submission 206711) | Soil microbial communities from Loxahatchee National Wildlife Refuge, Florida, United States - Lox_Sample_3.2 | ecosystem: Environmental > Terrestrial > Soil > Wetlands | place: USA: Florida... | reverse complement strand
GCCTCGCGCGCGCGGCTGCGCGAGGCGTCGGAGGAGGCGGGGGAGGCGCCTGCACGGCTGCAGTCGCGGGCGTGGACCGTGGGGATCGCCGTCCTCGTCGCGCTGATGGGCTTCGCGCTGCTGGCCGCGTTCCTCGTGCGCCTGGGGTGAGCCTCGTCACGGCCGCACGAGCAGCCGCGCGTCGTCCTGGAAGTCGTCGTCGAGCACGAGGTCCACGGCGCTCCTCGCGAACCGGCGCGCCGCCGCCGCCGGGCGTCCGTCGCCCTGACGCGCGGCCCACCCCGCGTGATCGACGAGCAGCGCCAGCTCGAGCGCCCGGCCCAGCGTCAGCGTGAAGCGGCGCGCGCCGGCCTCCACGGCCGGTTGCCCTCGATGCAGCGTCTGCGCGAGCCACGCCCCGGCGTGCGCGACGGCCTCGAGCGCGACCTTGCCCGCCCGGGCGAGCTCGCCCCCCGTCGCCCCCTCGACCCGCCGGCGCACCTCGCGCTCGATGGGCGCGAGGCTCCCGACCTTGGCAATCGCGCGGAGCAGATCGAGCGACAGCACGTTCGTCGTCCCTTCCCAGATCGGCAGCACCTGCGCGTCCCGCAGCAGGCGCGGCAGGCCGGTGTCCTCCACGTAACCGGCGCCGCCGAAGGACTCGAGGATCTCGCTCGCCGCCGCGACGGCTTGCTTGCCCGTCGTCGCCTTCATGACCGGCGTCAGCAAGCGCAGCAGCAGCGCCTCCTCCTCGGTGATCGTCCTGGCCTCCTCGCGCCCGAGCAGCTCCACGGCGCGGAACGTGAGGTGGAAGGCCCCCTCGAGCTCCGCGTGGATCGCCGCGAGCGTGTCGACGTGCAGCGGCTTGTCGGCCAGCGGCGCACCGAACGCGACGCGCCTGGCGGCGTAGTCCCCGGCGAGCGCCAGCCCGCGGCGCATCGCGAGGCACGCGCCGACCGAGTTCCACGTGCGCGTGATGTTGAGCATCGGGGTGATGTGCTTGATCCCGTCGTTCAGGCCCACGACCGGGGTGGCCGGCGTGCCGTCGAGCGTGAGCTCCGCGGTGGGCACCATGCGGGTGCCGAGCTTCTCCTTGAGGCGGTTGACCTGGATGCCCCGCAGGCGTCCCTCGGCGTCCCGCGTCTCGACGTAGAAGAGGGCCAGGCCGTGGCCACCGGGCGGGTTGCCCTCCGGGCGGGCGAGGGTCAGCGCCATCTGCGACGTGGTCGCGCTCGTGAACCACTTGGTGCCGTAGAGGCGCCACGTGTCGCCGTCCTTGCGGGCGACCGTCTCCGTGATGGCGACGTCCGAGCCCCCGGTGCGCTCGGTCATCCACTGCCCGCTCGTCCACGCGGTGGCCGGGTCGCGGCTCATCAGGCGAGGCAGGGCGCGGTCGACGAGCTCCTTGTTGCCGTGCACGACGAGCGTCTTGGCCGCCCCGTCGGTCATCGCGAGCGGGCAGGTGTACACCTCGGTCGATCCGTCGAAGAGGTAGGCCAGCGCGAACTGGTGAACCCGGGAGTGCTCGCCGTGCCGGCGCTCGTACGCCGTCGCGACGACCCCCTTCTCCGCGGCGACGCGCGCGGCCTCCTGCCAGAGGGGCGTGATCTCGATGGCGTCGATCCGGTTGCCCCAGGCGTCCCACTGCACGAGCTTCGGCTCGGCCGTTCGATGGCGCTGGCCCAGCTCGTGGAAGTACCCCCCGGACAGCTCGCCCATCTCGTGCAGCTCGGGCTCGATGTCGCAGCGGACGTCCTCCGGGAGAGAACGCTCGAGGTAGGAGCGGAGAGTCCTGTCGGACGTGAACTGGTTGCCGAGCCTGGGGGGCGACTGGAAAAACGCCATGGGCGGCTAGCCTAGCCCCGTCGCCCCAAGTGCGGCAGGGTCCCAACGCGTCTAAGCTGATGTGGTGCGGCTGCGTCGCCTCCTGTCGGTCCTCTCCGTGCCCCTCGCGGTGGCGGTGACGGTCGGGGCGCCCTCGGCGTCGAACGCCCAGGATTTCAACCCGAACGGGCGACGGCACGGCCCCCCCGCGCGGCCGCCCGCCGGCGGGGCACGTCCAGGAGGCGCGCGTCCCCCGGCACGTCCGCCCGCGGGAGGCGCCGAGCCGAGCGGCCCGGGCCAGGCCGTGCTGATCGAGCGCTACACGCGCGTCGCCCTGTCGCAGCCGGGCGCGGCGTTTCCCCTGCAGCGCCTCGCGCAGCTGTATCGCGAGCGGGACGGCAACGTCGCGAAGCTGATCGCGGACTTCGAGACGCGCGCGGCGCAGGCCGGGGCCGATCAGTACGCGGCGGCGGTATCGCTCGCGGGCCTCTACAAGATCGACGGGCGCGCCGACGACGCCATCAAGACCTACGAGAAGGCGATCGTCCTCAAGGCGACGGACCCGACGGCCCTGCAGGCCCTCGCCCGGCTGTACCAGGACCGGGGGGACCTGGCCGACGCCCGCGCCCGCTACGAGAAGGCGCTGCCGCTGCTCACGGTGCTCGCCGACAAGGAGCAGACGATCCGCAGCATCCTGGGGATCGCGCTCGACCAGAAGGACTGGGCGGCGGCGAAGGCGGCGCACAAGCAGCTGGTGGCGCTGGAGCCGGCGAGCCTCTTCGTGAAGGGCGAGCTCGGGCGCGAGCTGTACAACCGCGGCGAGTACGAGCTGGCCGCGACCGAGCTGAAGGAGGTCGTCGCGGCGGCGACCGGCGACAACCGCGCGCTCGCGACGGCGCTCAAGGATCTCGGCCGGGCGCAGGCCCGGGCGCACCAGAACGCCGACGCGCTGGCGTCGCTCAAGCGCGCCCTGGCCGTGGCCGGCGAGCAGAGCGCCCTGCGCGCCGAGGTCTACGAGATCGTCGCGGAGCTGTACCGCGCCGACCAGCGGCTGCCGGAGCTGGTGAAGCAGCTCGAGGCCGAGCACCCGAACGACTTCGCGCGGCTGGCCCTGCTCGGCGGGCTCTACGAGGAGACGGGGGACTCGGCGAAGGCCATCGAGACGTATCGCCGCGCGCTCGCGCAGGACCCGAAGCAGATCGATCTGCGCCTGCGGATGATCCGCCTGCTCCAGGCCAACGGGGACCTCGACAAGGCGATCGCCGAGTACGACGGCCTGATCCGGGCTGCGCCGAACAACCCGCAGTTCGTGTTCGAGGAGTGCGAGGCGCTGCTGCAGCGGGGGGATCGCGCCCGGGCGCTCAAGCTCGTGACGGAGCTCGAGGCGCGCGGCGGGTCGGACGAGGAGGTGCTCTCGCGGGTGGCCGACTTCTACGCCCGCATCGGCGACAGCGAACGCTCGCTCAAGGTGTTGCAGCGGCTCGCGGCAGGCACCAGCGGCGACCCCGGCCACCTGGTGGACCTCGGGGACCACTACTTCCAGGACGGCAACGTCGCCCTCGCCGTGCAGACCTGGAAGCGCATCCTGGTCGTCGTGCAGCCGCGAGCCAAGGCCCTGGCCGCCCTCGGCGACGTCTACCTCGAGCACGACATGACCTCCGACGCGCTGGCCGCCTACAAGGAGGCCGTCGCGCTCGATCCGGCCAACCTGGGAACCAAGAAGGCGCTCGCGTCGGCGTACGAGCGGACGCGGTCGTACCGCGAGGCGCGCGCGCTCTACGAGGACATCGTGGTCAAGGCCCGCGACAAGGGCGATCGGGTGCTGGCCCGCGAGTGCCGCACGCGCATCGTGTCGCTCTGGGGCCTCGAGCGCATCCTCGATCAGCAGATCGCGCCGCTCCAGAAGCAGTTCAGCGGCGCGACGCCCGACGTCGAGGCGGGACGGATGCTCGCGGAGGCGCAACTGCACCTGCGGCGGCTCGCGGACGCGGAGGCGACGCTGCGCAAGATCGTCGAGATCGCGCCGGGCGACGCGGACGCCTACCTCGGCCTCGAGCGGGTGCTGGTGCAAGAGAACAAGATCACCGAGGCCATCGCCGTGCTCGCGAAGCTCGTCGAGGTGGACCCGAAGCGGGCGCGCGAGGTCTACCAGCGCATGGCGGCCTACGCGCTGCAGATCTACAAGGACGACGATGCGATCAGGTACGCGGCACGCGCCGTCGAGCTGAACCCGGACGACGCGGAGGGTCACCGTCGCCTGGGCGAGATGTACCGCTCCAAGCAGGACGTCGAGCACGCCATCGCCGAGTTTCGCGCGGCCATCACGAAGAACGACCGCCTCTTCGTCGTGTACTTCGAGCTGGCGGATCTGCTCCTGTCCAAGGGGCAGGCGGAGGAGGCCGACCGCCTCTTCCGGCGCGTCATCCGCGGTGCGCCGGACGAGGAGCTAGTGGCGCGCGCGGCGCGGCTGTCGATGCAGATCAACCTGGGCAAGGGCACGCTCGAGTCGCTCGAGCAGGACCTGCTCCCGCTGGCCATCGGCCAGCCGCAGCGGCCGATCTACCGGAAGCTTCTGGTGGAGATCTACGGAAGCCTGACGTTCGGCCTGGTGCAGCGCGTTCGCCACGGCACCACCAAGGAGGCGGACGAGGCGCGCGACGCGCTGGGGCGCATCGGATCGCGGGCCGTCAAGCCGCTGCTCGACGCGCTGAACGATCCCGACGCGAGCCAGCAGCGCATCGCGATCGACGTGCTGGCGTACGTGCAGAACAAGAACGCGGCGCTGCCGCTCTTCGCGTACGCGACCGGTCAGGGCGAGGCGGCGCTGCGGACGCGCGCCATGGTCGCGTGCGGCGCGCTGGCCGACCCTGCGATGGTCCCCAGGTACGAGGGCCTGCTCTTCCCGAAGGAGGCTGGCGGGGAGGCGGCGGGGCTGGTCGACGCCGTCGCCGTGGCCGCCGTCTGGGGCCTCGCGCGGATCCACGACGGCAAGGCCGTGCCGGTGCTGCGGCGCGTGGCCAAGGGCGGATCGCCGTCGATGCGCGCGCTCGCCGTGCTGGGCCTCGGCATCGCGCGGGACCAGGCCTCCGCCGCGCAGATCGCGGCGATCGCCTCGTCGGTGGACTCGGGGAACGTGGCGCGCGCCGCGGCGGCGTACGCGCTCGGGGATCTCGACGCGCAGGGCCAGGTGCCGACCCTGGTCGAGATCGCCGAGGAGAGCGACGTCCTGCCGAGGCGCATGGCGATCGTGGCCCTCGCGCGGATGGCGACCTCCGGCTCGAAGGACCCGGCGTGGCAGCGCGAGGCGGTGCAGGCGATGGCCGACGCGGTGTTCGCCGGGGGCGACGACGGACCGCGGGGGCGCGCCTCGGCCGGAGCGGTGACGCGCGCGGCCGTGGCCGGGCTCGCCGCGATGGCCAGCGTGGGCGCCGACAGGGCGCGGCAGTCCCGGGGGGCGGAGGTCCTGCCCGTTCCGGAGGGGGCGCTCGACGTGGACGAGCTGCTCGACGCGCTCGTTCCGCGCGAGGTCCCCGCGGCCGATCGGGCGGCGGCCCTCGTGCGGTACTCCGAGGCCGTGCAGCGCGCGGCCCTGGCGGCGCTCCGCACGTCGGGTGACCGCGCGCGTGCCGTGCTCGATGCGCTCGGCAGCGGCGAGGGGGAGCTGGCGCCGTTCGTCCTGCGCGGGGAGAAGGGGCCGGCGGCGGACAAGGCGAGGGCCATCGTGGCGGCGCTCGAGCCGAGCCTGGTCCCGCTGGCACGCCATCCCGATCCGGCGTTGCGGACGAAGGCCATCGTGCTGGTCGCGCGATCGTCCAGCGACGCGGCGGTCGAGGCGGTCGTCGCCGGGCTGGAGGACGGCAACGAGGCCGTGCAGCGCGTCGCGCTCGCGGCGGTCGGGGCGGCGCGGGCGGACGGCCGGACGATGCCCGCGAGCGCGCGCGCCGTCGCGGCCGTGGGCAAGGTGCTCTCGGGGCACGAGAGCTGGGCGATGCGCGTCCTCGCGGCGCAGGCGATGGGGCGCCTCGGGGCCGCCGGTGCCGGGCCCGAGGCCGGCCGCCAGCTCGCGGAGGCCGCCACGAAGGACGGGTACGCGCTCGTCCGGCAAGCGGCGCTCGAGGCCCTCGCGTCCTTCGACAGGGCAGCGGCGCGCACGCTCGCGTCCCGGATGGCGTCCGACGACGCCGAGCCGCGCGTGCGGGAGGCCGCCAGCGCGATCGCCGCGGGGCAGCCGCCGCGAGCGGAGTAGAATCGGCGCTCGATGACGCGCGCCGCACCCGCGCTTGCCCTCGCGCTGACGGCCGCCGCCGCGACGGGGTGCCACGATCTGTCGAGCTTCTCGTCGGGCGCGGGCAGCTACGCGGGCCCGGTGGTGCAGGCGCAGTTCGTGCTGGCGGGGATGGACCCGTCGACCACCCTCTGCATGACGCTCGACACGGACCACCTGCAGGACGGTCCGGGCAACCTGTCCACGAGCGATGGCCGCTTCGGCACGGTCCCGCTCAGACCGATCCCGCAGATCTGGCAGGACCCGCTGTCGACGTTCACGTTCGGCGAGGGTCGACTGAAGAACCTCATGTACGTGGCGACGGCGAGCACGCCGTTCTCCGACGGAAACGGCAACGACGTCTTCGCCGTGGTCTCGCTGATGCAGTCCGGCGGCATCGAGGTGCGGTTGATCCGCGGCGCGCCGGGCCTGTCGCTGGACGGCGGGAGCGAGTCGACCGGCGGCAACCTGTTCGCCGTGTTCGATCTGACGCGCCAGTCGGGTCCATGCTCGTACTAGGCATCGAGTCCTCGTGCGACGAGACGGCGGCGGCGGTGGTGGACGGCGAGGGGCGCGTCCGGTCGGACGTCGTCCACTCGCAGGTCGCCGTTCACGCGCCGTACGGCGGCGTGGTGCCGGAGCTCGCGTCGCGCGACCACCTGCGCAACCTGCTGCCCGTGGTGGCGTCGGCCCTCGATCGCGCGGGCGTGCGGCTCGCGGACGTCGACGGGATCGCGGTCACCCACCGCCCCGGCCTCGTCGGGGCCCTGCTCGTCGGCGTGCTGGCGGCCAAGGGGATGGCCTGGGCGGCCGACAAGCCGCTCGTCGGGGTCGACCACCTGATGGGCCACCTGCTCTCGGTCTTCGTCCGGCGGGGCGCGCAGGACGCCGAGGCGCCGCGGTTCCCCTTCGTGTGCCTGCTCGTCTCGGGGGGACACACGGCGATCTATCGCCTCGACGCACCCCGGGCCGACGCCGTGAAGGAGCTGGGAGGCACGCGCGACGACGCGGCGGGCGAGGCGTTCGACAAGGTCGCGAAGCTCCTGGGGCTGGGGTATCCCGGCGGCCCGGTCGTGGACCGGCTCGCGGCGGAGGGAGACGCCTCGCGCGTGAAGCTGTCGCCGCCGATGGCCTCGCGCGGATCGTTCGAGATGAGCTTCTCGGGGATCAAGACGCAGGTCGCGCAGCTCGTCGCGCGCGGCGGTGACGTGAAGGACCGTGCGTGGGTGAGCGACGTCTGCGCGTCGTTCCAGCGCGCCGTGACGGGAGTGCTCGCGCGCAAGACGATCGAGGCCGCCGAGCGCGAGGGCGTCACCGACGTCGTGCTCGGAGGCGGAGTCGCCGCCAACGCCGAGCTGCGGCGCCGCGTGAGCGAGGCAGGCGCCGCCCGTGGGTTGCGGGTCCTCGTGCCGCCGATCGCGAGCTGCACCGACAACGCGGCGATGATCGCCTACGCGGGATCCGTCCGCCTCGCGCAGGGCGAGCGCGACGGGTGGGACCTGGTGGCGACGAGCCGCACGGTCCTCGAGCGCAGGACGCGCAAGGGCGGCGGCCGCCGGTGACCGGGTGGTCCCTCGTCAGGGAGTCGCCAGCACCTCGATGAGCGCGACACCCGCGTCCGCGAGCGGTGTCGTCGCCACGACGATGCGCCCCGGAGCCACGCGGTAGCGAGACGTGGCGGCGTCCGCGGCCTCCTTCGCGAGCGTCGCGGGCCGCGCGGTGATCCGCAGGGCCGAGCGCTCGAAGACGCCGCCGAGGAACGCGAGGCGCGACGCCACGGCGTCGGCGTCCCCCTTCACCACGCGCTGCGCGAGCAGCACGCGGGCTCCGTCGCCGGGCGGCGCGACGACCACGGGCGGCGCGGCCGTGGTCGTGGGGTTCGCCGCGGCGTACGGACCGGGGTCCACGAGGGAACCCTCGGGCGCAGGGGTCGTGAGCGCGCCCGTGTCCCGGAGAAGCTGCCACTCGTGCCGGAAGAGGGTGTCGAGGGTCGACGCGCCATCGCCGCCGGACGCGCCCAGCACGCGGCCCTCGTCCTCGCGTCCCGGGTCCACCGTCCAGCCGAGCCGCTCGAGCAGCGCGCCCGGCTCCGGGGCGTTCTTCTCGGTCGCGATCCGGCGCGCCGCGGCCGGCACGTCCGCCTGCAGCTGCGTCGCGCCCCGGTCCCACGCGATCAGGAGTGCGGCCAGCGCCGCGGCGTGCTCCTGGACGAACCCCCGGGCCGTGACCGCGACGAACGGGATGAGGCGCGACGCCTCGGCGGTCGTCAGGAGCACCTTCGTCGGCAGGTCGGGCGAGCGGTCGCCTGCCAGCGGGCGGGCGAGCGCGGCGAACGGGGCCCCCTTCGGGTCGTTCACGATGCGCACGTGCGACGCGGCCGTCCCCGCCGCGTCGAGCGCGAAGAGCGCCAGCGCGGTGGCGGCCGGGTCGTCGGAGAACACCGACACGTCGCCGGCGAGCGATCCGGGCCGCGACAGGACGCCGTCCTTGCTTCCGAAGAGCACTTCCCGCCCGTGCGACCAGCCGAGCACGTGGACGACGCGGGGCTCGAGCGCCCGGATGCGCTCGAAGGACGTCACCAGCCAGGGCAGAGGGACGACCGCCACGTCGGCCCCGGCCGGGTCCGCGCCGCCGCGCGCGAGCTGGCCCTCGACGTCCCGGGGCGCAGTCACGGTGTCCACGCGCGCCTCGAGGCCCGCGGCGCGCATGGCGCTGCCGCCGGCGCTCGACGTCCCTCCGTTCGCGACGACCAGCGCGGCCGCGAGCTCCCACGACGACGCGACGATCCGCAGCGGGCGGTCGAGCAGCGGCGCGCGGGCGTCGACGGTCACGGACGCCTCGGCCGGCTCGCTCGCCGTCGGAGAGGACGCGGACATCGAGCCCGTGGCCACCGGCGGCGCGCTCGCCTCCGGCTTCTCCTCGGGCAGCGGCCGCGGCATCACGTGCGCGTCGCGCGTGCGCGTCCCCACGAGGTACACGAGCCCCACGAGCATCGCGAGGATGAGCAGGAACACGAGCTTGCCGCGCACGCGTCTATCCTCCGCTCGCCGACGCGCTCGGCGCGACCGCGGACGCGCTCGGCGCGGCCGATGTCGCGGGCGACGAGGACGCCGGCGGCAGCGCCTCGTCGACCGGGCGAACGCCCGCCAGGAAGTACACCGCGTGCGCGGGGACGTCGTGCCCCGACTCGGCGAGCCGGTCGCCCTCGCGCACGAGCAGCGGCCGCGTCACGGGCTGGCCGAGGCCGATGAAGAGCAGCGGAATGCCCAGCAGCACGAGCGCGACGACGTCCGCCACGAGGCCCGGTCGCGCCTTGGCCGCGTCCTTCTTCGGCAGCGCACGATCGACCGCGACGGCCGGCAGGACGATGGACAGCACCAGCGCCAGGCCCGCCCGGGCCCATGCGTTGCCGGTGACCAGGCCCACGATGCTGGCGAACGTCACGAACGTGCCCACGCCGCCGAGGACGATCGCCGTGGCCTTCACCACGCGCGCGACGATCGCCAGCCGTCCGACTTCCGCCATCGGGCGGATGCTAGCCCGTCCGGGGCCCGCCGCGCCTTCAGTGCTTCTCGGACGACTTGTGCTGGTGCTTGTGGTGCTTGCCGCCCTTGTCGCCGCCGTTCTTGTTGGCGACCTTGTCGACGGAGCCGATGGGCGCGAGGGCGATGTTGAGCGTGTCGCCCTTCGCCGTCACCAGGTAGTTCGGCACACCGTCCTTGAAGGCGACCGTGAGCTCGGCGCCCGCGGAGTCGTTCGAGACCTTGATGGCGGCGATGCGCGAGTCGCGGGACGCGAGCGGGCCGGCCGCCTCGAGCGACTTGCGCCCGGGCAGCTTGACCGCGAAGCCCGTCGGCTGCTGGGCGCCCTCGATGGCCTCGATGGGTCCGTCCATCTTCAGGTGCAGCACGTTGCCGTGGTGCACCGGCCCGTTGCCGAAGGGCGCGGCCTTGCCGCCGTGGTGCTTGTGACTGCCCCTGCCGCCGGTCTCGAACGGCTCGTCGGCGGAGGCCATGCTGCCTCCCGCCGGGGGTGCTCCGCCGAGGGACGTGCCGGTGTCGATGGGCGGCACGGGCGGCAGCGGCGCGGGAGCCTGCGTCGGGATGGGCGTGACGGGCGGGGCGTTGGCGGCCGCGGTCTCCGTGGCGGGGGCCGTGGCGACCGGGGGGCTCGCCTCGTGGTGGGACTTCTTGATGGCGATGGCGCCGACGATGGCGGCGATCATCACGCCGCCCGCGATGGCCGCGCGGCGCCTGGTGATCTCGACGCGCGGCTTCGGGAGGACGTCCTCGGGCGCGCCGGGCTCGCCGCGCACGACGCGCCGTCCGCTCGTGTGCAGGCCTCCTCCGGGCGCGGGGGCGGTCGTTCGCCTCGGCGCCGCGCCGTCGTCGATCTTCATGCCCCGTCGGCTCGCCAGCAGGGCGATGGTCGTCTTGGCGCGCTGGGCGAAGCGCTCGAACGCCGGCCCGATGCGCGCGATGCTGCGCGCGACGGTGCCCTTCATGCGGATGGACTCCTCGTCGATCGACGCCTGTTCGTCGGCCGGCTGCGCCTCGGCGGGCGCCGGACGGCGCTTGGCGGGCGGAGAATCTTCCCGGGCCGCGTCCGCCTCGCCCTGTGCGTCGGAGTAGCGCAGCGTCACCACGAGCTGGGGGACGTTCGATGTCGGGTCCACGGCCACCTCCACGCGGTCGATGTTCGCCGGACGCTTGTTGCCGCTCTGCGCGTCCTCGAGCTCGAGCTGACGTCCGACCTGCAGGAAGCCGAGGTCGCTGCCGACCGTGATCTCGCTCGCGTGCGCGTCCTTGATCTTCGCCCGCATCGGCGAGGCGAGGCCCTCGATGTGCAGGCGCACCTTCGACCCGGCCTGGGCGGGCGGCGCCGCCTCGGCGCCGAGGCCGCAGGCACGCTTGAGCGCCTCGACGCTCTCCGGGTCCATGTCCGTGAAGCGGATGGCGAACTCGCCGCCCTTCTCGGCGCCCTGCGCCCACACGACCTCGCCCGCCGCCAGGACGCTCTGCCCCGGTCCGGCGTCGAAGCGGCACGTGAGCGGCTGGCCCGCCTCGGGCAAGTACGCGGTGCGCAGCAGCATCCCCTCCTCGGAGATGTTGACGGCCTGCGCCTCGAACGCGGGCCCCATCGCGCCACCCACCTCGACCAGTCCGTCGAACGGAATTCGCGACGCCCCGGGCGCGCGACGATCCTCGGTGCTCATCTCATCCTCCGTCGTCCCTTCCCGATAGAGAATCGGACCTGCTAAGGCCAAGTTTGTGCCGACGCATCTCGTCCTCGACATCGAGACCATCCCCGATCCGGAGCTGCCGCGGCTCGACGAGAGCGACCGCGTGCCTCCGCCGCCGTTCAACCGCATCGTCACGCTCGGGTGCCTCCTGCTCGACGACTTCGTCCCCAAGCGCCTCGGCGTCGTGGGCGAGGGCAAGGACGAGGGCGCGATGCTCGCGGACTTCGCGCAGTGGCTCGACTCCAAGCGGCCCACGGTCGTCACCTGGAACGGCCGCGGGTTCGACATGCCCGTCATCACGAGCCGCGCCCTGCGGCACGGCATCTCGATGCCCTGGTGGTTCACCGACCGCAACACGCGGTACCGCTACTCGACCGAGGGCCACTTCGACCTGATGGACTTCCTCGCGGACTTCGGCGCGACCAAGAACGCGCGCCTCGACGTCTACGCCAAGCTCGTCGGCTTCCCCGGCAAGGTCGGCGTCGACGGCTCGCAGGTCGCCCCGCTCGTGCACGCGGGCAAGCTCGACGAGGTCAACGCCTACTGCCTCTGCGACGTCGCGCAGACGGCGGCCATCTTCCTGCGCGTCGAGCTGCTCCGCGGCAGCTACGACCGCGCGCGCTTCAAGACCCTCGCCGCGGAGCTTCTCGCGTTCATCGACGCGCAGCCGCGCCTCGCCCCGGTCGCCGAGCGGATCGACCGGGCGAGGTTCACGCTGGAGTGACGGCGGCTCTAGGACGACCTTCGGGAGTCCGTGTCGCGTGATTCACGCGACTCACTGGTTGGAGAGCAGATCGTTGCACGGGATGGGGTTGCCCGCGTCGTCGACGATCTGCGGGACGCCCGCGTCGTTGAGGCCGAGCGGCTGGCACGCCTCGGTCGGCGCGGGATCGCCCAGCGTCTTCTGCGCGACCCAGTCGACCACGTAGTTGTTGTCGATCGCCGGCGGTCCGCTGTGATCGACCGGCCGGGGGTCGTAGCAGTTGGTGTAGGTCGCCATGTCCGACGAGAGGCGGTTGTACACGCACTGCATCCCGTCCGGGGTGACGGTGTTGTCGTTGTTCGGGTACCACACGAGGATCGGCGTCGTCTGGGCGCTGCCGGTGAGGTGCGGCCAGTCGGCCGTCATGCGGTCGATCCACGTCTGGCAGAGCATGTCTCCCTGGCAGTTGCCGTTGCCGAGGGGCGTGGCGGCGACGCCGATGGCCTGGATGTAGCTCGCGAGGAAGAAATCGTTCGCGCTCGTGCCCGCGTCCATGAGGTCCGGATAGCTGGAGTTCCAGCAGTCGTTCTCGACGAACGACTTGACGATGGCCTGCTTCGAGGGCTGGAAGAGATCGAGCCCGTGCCCGGGGCCGTCGAGCAGCTCGCCGTGCGTGTAGTGGTACCAGATGCTGACGGCCGCCTCGGGGCCGTACGAGAGCGTGTACGTGGCGGGCTCGAGGAAGATGGCGGCCCACGCGCGCTGCGAGAGCCAGATGGGCGAGTAGACGGCGACCGCGGCGATGGTCCCTCCGGGGTCGTAGCCGGCGGAGAGGGCGAGCGTGGCGAGCGCGTTGTAGCCGCCCTGCGAGTGCCCCACGACCGCGATGTTCGAGGTGACGCCGTTCGGGATGAGGG
>Ga0335078_10011856_pt1 | contig 12930 bp, 8 predicted proteins | sample Lox_Sample_32_FD_206711 | JGI IMG/M metagenome (GOLD analysis project Ga0335078, IMG submission 206711) | Soil microbial communities from Loxahatchee National Wildlife Refuge, Florida, United States - Lox_Sample_3.2 | ecosystem: Environmental > Terrestrial > Soil > Wetlands | place: USA: Florida... | reverse complement strand
CGCCGAGGCCGATGCGCATCGACGTCGTCATCCCGTCGCCCCAGGGCCACCACAGGCCGTAGACGAACGAGGCGCCGATCGCGGCGCTCGTCAGCAGCCGCTGTCCCGAGCGCAGGCCGCCGGTGCGCTCGGCGAGCTCGCGAAGGTGAGCCGGGGCCTTCTGGATGTTCCCCGTGCTCCACTCGGTCGCGAGCGTCTTCGCCGCCGCTCGCGCCGTCGACTCGAGCTCTGCTGCGAACGACGAGCTCACGCACGACAGGCGCGAGTCCCAGCTCCAGCCCCGTGCGGGCCACGAGGCGCGAAGCTCCTTCATCGGTCCGAGCAGGGCCGACCACGAGTCCCCGACGACAGGTCCGCTGGGCATCGACGCCAGCGTAGACGGTGCGATCCGTTCCCAACAAGCGGGACGGCGACGCCTACCTCCCCGCCCTCGCTCCCGGTCTGCGGTGCGGGGCGGCGCCCCCTCGTGTGGGCTGGGGTCGGCGCGCGGCATCGGTCGACCGCAGGATCCGAACCCGAGGGTTCCGGGGGTCGGGATGGCCCGCCTCGGTCTCGAACGAGGCGGCCACCGTGCCGGCGACGTCGATCAGCGAGAAGGCGGGCTCGACGCGGATCGCGCCCACGTCGGTCCCGCGGATCTTTCCACGACGGCACGCCATGGCCAGCAGGCGGCGGGCGTCGGCGCCGTGCAGCCCGCCCCACGTCACGCGGAAGGTCACCCAGCCCCCGTTCGAGGCGGCGGGCGCGGCGGGGGGGGGCCGCGGTTCGTGCGCGCGGGTCCTGTGCGGAGGCTCCTCGCGCGGCGCCGGGATCGAGCGGACATCCCGTGGCTTCGTGGGCCCGTGCAACCCCGCCTTCTCGATCAGGCGGGCCAGCGCGCTCACGAGGCCCCCGCTCTTGACGATGCGCTCGGCGATCGAAAGGGCGTGCGGATCGATCGTCTCGCCGTCGCCCTCGCGAGCCAGCCATGCGACGAGCTTCTCCTCTCGCGCCCGCTGGATCGCCTCGGGGCGCGGGATGGGCGCCACGCGATGCGCGATCTTGGCGCGGGCGAGCCCGCGGGCGATGGCCGGGTAGTGCGACGGGGTGACGAAGAGCACGCTCGTCCCCTGCTTGCCGGCGCGACCCGTCCGCCCGCTCCTGTGCGTGTACATGTCCACGTCGGTGGGCGGCTCGACCTGGATCACACGCGCGACGTCCCGCACGTCGATCCCGCGCGCGGCGACGTCGGTCGCGACGAGGGCCTGCACCCCGCCCTGACGGAACGCGGTGAGCGCGCGATCGCGCTCCGGCTGCTCCATCTCGCCCGAGAGCGCCCGGACCACGAACCCCGCCTCCGCCAGCTCCCCGGCGATGCGGGCCACGTCGGCCCGGGTCCGGGCGAACACCAGCGACTTGGCGTCCTCGTCGGAGAGCAGCAGGTTGACGAGCGCGTCCACCCGCTGCCTGGGCTCGACCAGGTGCACGACGTGCTCGATGTCGGAGTTCGCGTCCCCGAGGCGCGTGCCCTGGACGTGCACGGGATCGTGCTGGAAGCGGTCGGCCAGGGACACGACGTCCCGCGAGAAGGTCGCCGACACCAGGTGCGACCGTCGCTCCTTCGGCAGCAGGCCGAGGATCGCGTCGAGGTCCTCGCGGAAGCCGAGGTCGAGCATCGAGTCGGCCTCGTCCAGCACGACGGCGGCGAGCGTCGAGGCGTCGATCCGGCCGCGCTCGAGCGCGTCGCGCAGGCGGCCGGGCGTCGCGACCACGACGGCCGGGTTCGACGCGAGGGCCCGCTTCTGATCGACGTACCCCGCTCCGCCGGTCACGGCCGCGACGCGCACGCGCAGCGGGGCGTACAGCCAGCTCAGCTCGTCGGCCACCTGCTTGGCGAGCTCCCGCGTTGGCGCGAGGATCAGCACGCGCGGTCGCGCCGGTCCGCCGAACGGCGTCGTGAGATCGTCGAGCAGATCGCGCACGGCGAAGCCGATCGCGATCGTCTTGCCCGAGCCCGTCTGCGACGTGATCCGGAGATCGCGCCCCTCGAGCGCCTCGTCGAGCACGGCCTCCTGCACCGGCGTCAGCGTGTCGTAGCCCTTGGTCGCGAGCGCCGACGCGAGCGCCGGGCCGACGAGGTGCGTGAGGTCGGCTCCGGCCATGCGCGCTTCTAGCACGCGCCGCGCGGCACCACCGCCTGGGCCACTCCGCGACGCCCGTCGATCCGCCATCGCGGATCGGACGCGTCGAGCCGCTCGGCGAGGCCCCGGGGCAGGCCCACCACGGGGTCGCTCTTCATGGTCCGCAGGCAGATCGTGGGCGACCGCAGGTAGTCGGCCACCTCGGCCATGGGGACGTCCGCCGGCCACCTCGCGTCGCCCACGACCCGCCGGTAGCTCGCGTCGCCCTTGACCACCACGAGCGTCGCGCTCGCAAGCGCGGCGGCCAGGTGCTCCGGCGCTCGCCACAGGAAGCGCGATCCCGACCAGAACGGATCGGGCACGAGCCGCAGCCGCTCGTCGTCGAACGCGGCCCGAAGGCGCGATGCGAGGGCGCGAGCGTCTCCCTCGCGCTGGTGCATCCGTTCGAGGGTTCGCCACACGTCCCTCGCGGTCGCGTCGCTGACGAACGCCGGCTGGATCTTGACGTGAACGGTCACGCGCGCCGCCGCGTCCTCGAGCAGCGCGTCGACGAGGGCGAGGTCCAGCACGAGCTCCGTCCCGGCGTTGTCCGTGACTACGTGGACGTGGGGCCCCGCGCGCAGCAGCCACGGCAGCGCGACGCTGCGCTCGTCGACGAGCAGGTCCGAGTCGCCCGGCTCGCCGTGCTCCGATGCGGCCGCGTAGCTGAGGTCGACACGGTTTCCCCAGAGGCTCGCGCCGAGCAGGCGCATCACGCGCTCCTCTCGCGTCCCGCCCCGCGCCATCGCCTCGGCCAGCCGGTCCCAGGGCCGCTCGTCCGACAGCTCCTGCTCCTTGGCGCCGTCGAACGGATCGGCTCCCGTCTCCCAGAACCGGCATGCCCGCGCCAGCTCGCGGTAGAAGACGTGCTCGGCGTGGAACCACCCGGCCGCGAGCCAGCTCTCGCCCGGGTGCTCCGCGTGGATCGCGGTCCACGTCTCGAGGTCCGGCGCCGGCGGGCCGGGCGCCGGAAGAGGACGACCTTCCTCCACGTCCCGCGCGAGTCGCTCGATCGCCTCGCATGTGCGGGGTGGCAGCCTCTCCCGCTCGACGACATCCCGGGCGATGCGAGGTACCCGGACCTGCATCGTGTGATGTGCGAAGGCATTCGACCCGTCGGTGCGCAGCGGCGGTGGGCGCTTCATCCTGGCGCTCCTGCCGTACCATGGCCACGGGTCGTGCTCGGCCCGCAACGGTTCGTGTCCAGAAAACGACGGTCTGTCGATGAGATAGCGGGATGAAAAGTCATCCTCCGTTCCGCCGCCACCGGGAGTTATCCTCGGTTCTCGCTCATGTCGGGACGGACGAGACGCATCCTTTGCGCGGGGGGCATTGCGGCGCTCGTGCCATCCATCGCGTCGGCCGCTCCGCCGACCGCCACGCCCCCCACAGCGGTCCCGACTACGCCCCCCGCGGCGGCCCCGATCACGACCCAGGCCGTCGTCCCACCGTCGTCCGCTGCCCTGGGTCCGCCCACCGTGGCGGCCGGAGCCGGGCCGATGACCCTCCAGGAGTCGGTCCGGTTCGCTTTGACGCGCAACGAGCGGGCGCGCATCTCGGATCTGAACGTCGTCGTGGCCGAGGCCGCCGTCGAGAAGGCGCGAGTCGCGTTCCTGCCGGTGATAACGGCGCTGGGCAACGACATCCAGCACGCGTACGCGCCACCCAACAACAACATCGGGACCGCGTCGCTCACGATCAACCAGCCGGTCTTCAACGCGGCGGCGTTTCCCCTCTACGGCCAGGCGCGCAAGCTGGCCGACGCCCAGCACGACCAGAACATCGACGACAAGCGTCTGCTCGAGTTCCTCGCCGCCAACGCCTACTTCACGGTGCTCGACGCGCAGGACATCGTCACCGCCGCACAGCGCCAGCTCGACAACTCCAAGGCCAACCTCGCCGACACGCAGGCGCGCGCCGAGTCGGGGCTGACCAGCACGAACGACGTGACCCGCGCGCAGGTCGACACGACGAGCGCCGTCGCGGAGGTCGAGAAGGACAAGGGCGCCCTCGACAACGCCTACGTGCAGCTCGCGTTCGCGCTGAACGCCCCGGTGCCGTCCGCCCTGGTGCCGCCGACGGCGACGCTCGCCGCGGCGGAGCAGGCGCCGGGGGGCAGCGACGCGCTCGTCCGGCTGGCGATGGATCACCGCCCGGACCTGATGGTGGCCAAGTACCAGGCCATGGCTGCGAAGGACTTCGCCGCGGAGCCGCTGCTGCGCGCGGTGCCGGTCCTCGGAGTCCAGGGCCAGGTCGCCGGGACCACGGCGCCGGCGGGCACGCACCCGTGGAACGACGAGAACGTCTCCGCCACGCTCACCTGGACGCTCTACGACGCCGGCAACCGGTACGCGGACAAGCACGCGCGCGACGCGCAGCTCGAGATCGCCAGCTTGAACCTGCAGAACCTCGCCCGGAACATCGACGCCCAGGTGCGCAGCGCGGTGGCCCTGCTCGTCTCCGCGCAGGCGACGTTCCACGTCGCGGACGACACGGTGAAGTACGCGCGGCAGAACGTCGAGGAGACCGCCATCCTCTACCGGCAGGGGCTGGCCAAGGCGATCGAGCTCGTGGACGCGAACGACTCGCGCTTCACGGCCGAGGTCAACTACGCCGCGGCCGAGTTCACCATGGCCCAGGCCTACCTCAACCTGCGCCAGGCCCTGGGGCTCGGCGCGCTCGGGACGGAGCTCAAATGAAGCGAGCACTCTGCGTCGCGGCGGTCGTGCTGCTGGGCGCCGCACTCGGATGCAGCAAGGCGTCCAGCGACTCCGGCCTGAAGAAGGGCAAGGGGGTCAACAAGCTCGAGTATCCGGTGCAGGTCGCGCCGCTCGAGCTCCGGCAGGTCAACTACACCGTGATGGCGCCCGGCAGCATCGAGGCGTTCCAGCAGGTGCAGATCACCGCGCGCGTCGCGGGCGCCGTCGACAAGGTGAGCTTCGTCGAAGGCCAGGAGGTCAAGCAGGGCGACCTGCTGGTCGCGATCGAACCGGACCGCTACCAGGTGGCCGTCGACCAGGCGAAGGCGGCCATCGACCGCGCCGTGGCGACCGAGAAGGCGTCCGAGGCCGAGCTCGCCCGCCGCCAGCAGGCCGTCGCGCAGCACCCGGGCCTCGTCGCCGGCGAGGAGGTCGAGACGTACGCGACCAACGTCGCCACCGGCAAGGCCGACATCGCGGCCGCGCAGCAGGCGCTCCGCGTCGCCCAGCTCAACCTGCGCGACTCGTACGTGCGCGCGCCCATCAAGGGCGTCATCCAGTCACGGTCGGTCCAGGCCGGGCAGTTCCTGCAGCCGGGCGCCATCCTCGGGACGCTCCTGCAGCGCGATCCGCTCCTCCTGCGCTTCGGCGTCACCGAGCAGGATGCGCCCCGCCTGAAGGCGGGGATGATCGCGAACATGATCATGCGCGAGAGCACGCGCACGTACACGGCCAAGATCGTGCTCGTGGCCGACTCGGCGGATCCGTCGACGCGCCTCGTCCCCGTCACCGGAGAGGTGGACGACACCTCCCACAAGTACTGGCTCCGCCCGGGCGCCTTCTGCGAGGTCAACATCCCCATCGGCGACGCCAAGCAGGCCATCGTGGTGCCCTCGATCGCCGTCCAGCCGACGGCGACCGGGAACGTCGTCTACACGGTGGACGACAAGAACGTCGCGCACCAGAAGGTCGTCCAGCTCGGGATGTACACGCCCGACGGCGGCGTCGAGATCACCCAGGGACTGAGCGCCGGGGAGCTCCTCGTCGTGGAGGGCTTCGAGGCCCTGAGCGAGGGTGCTCCGGTCAAGATCGCCGCGCGCACGACCCTGCAGGCGGCGCAGGCCGCGGCCGTCGCCGATGCGGGCGCGGGCCCCACCGCCGCCGGCGACGCAGGCGCTGCGCCCCCGATGTCCTCCGCCCGGGCGGCCGTCTCCGCGAAGCCTGCAGGACAGCCGCAATGAACATCACGGAGGTCTGCCTCCGCAAGCCCGTGCTTGCGTGGATGATGATGTTCGGCACGATGCTGTTCGGGATCATCGCGGTCTCGCGCATCGGCATCAGCCAGTTCCCCGACGTCGACAACCCCGCCATCAGCGTCAGCATCGCCTGGCCGGGCGGATCACCGGAGGACGTCGAGACGGGGATCATCAATCCCATCGAGGACGCGATGTCGCAGGTGACGGGCGTCATCACGATGACCTCGTCGGCCAAGGTCGGCAGCGCGCGCGTGACGGCGACGTTCGATCTGTCCCGCGACATCGACCTCGCCCTGCAGGACACGCAAGCCAAGATCGCGCAGACGATGCGCCAGCTGCCGACGAGCGCCCAGGTGCCCGTCGTGTCCAAGAGCAACCCGGACGACCAGCCGATCCTCACGATCGGCGTGTCCGGGCCCTTCTCGCGGCAGCTGCTCGCCGACGTCGCGCGCTACCAGATCGAGGACTCGCTCGAGACCGTCCCGGGGGTCGGGCAGGTCACGATGATGGGGTACCTGGACCGGAACGTCCGGATCTGGGTGGACGCCGAGAAGCTCGTGGCGACGGGCACGACCGTCATCGACGTCATCAGCGCGATCCAGAAGCAGCACGTTTCGATGCCGGGGGGGGAGCTCGACAACGGCAAGCTCGCGTTCGACGTGCGCGTCGTCGGCGAGGCGCAGGACCTGGCGACGCTGCGGAACATCGTCATCCGCAACAACGGGATGAACCCGGTGCGCCTGTCGGACGTGGCGCTCGTCGAGGACGGCTTCCAGGACGTGACGACGGTGGCGCGGAGCAACGGCGCCACGGTGCAGGCGATGGGCATCCTCAAGCAGCCCGGCTCCAACGCCGTGGGCGTCGCCAATGCCGTCCGCGCGTCGATGGCGAAGCTGCAGAAGACGCTGCCCGAGGGGATGAAGCTCGACGTCATCTTCGACACGACCGTCTTCATCAACGACTCGGTGAACGAGATTGGCATCGAGCTCTGCCTCGCCGTCCTCCTCACCGGGCTGGTCTGCTGGATTTTCCTCGGATCGCTGTCGAGCACGATGAACGTCCTCTTCGCGATCCCGATGTCGCTGCTGGGGACCATCGCGATCCTGTACTTCTGCGGCTTCACCCTCAACACGTTCACCCTGCTCGGGCTGTCGCTGGCCGTGGGGCTCGTTGTCGACGACGCCGTCATGGTCATGGAGAACATCTTCCGGCACGCGGAGATGGGGAAGGACCGGGTGACCGCGGCCGGGGAGGGGACCAAGGAGATCACCTTCGCGGCCCTCGCGGCGACGGTGGCGGTCATCGCGATCTTCATGCCCGTCGCCTTCATGAGCGGCGTGGTGGGCAAGTTCTTCCTGCAGTTCGGCGTCACGCTCTCGGTGGCGGTCGCGCTGTCCTACGTGGAGGCGATCTCGCTCGCGCCGGCCCGGTGCGCGCAGATGCTGCGGACGACGTCGCACGAGAACCGGGGGCTCGTGGGGCGCCTGGCCGATCGGGGCTTCAACGCCCTGTCGCGCGGCTACGCCTACGCGCTCGAGCGGTCGCTGCGGTACCCTTGGCTCGTGCTCGCCGTCGGCGCGGCGGTCCTCGCCAGCGCCGGGTTCGCGGTGACCAAGATCCCGCAGGAGTTCGTGCCCTCGCAGGACCAGAGCCGCCTGAACGTCAGGCTCACGATGGCCGTCGGGGCGAACCTGAGCTCGACCGACGCCCTGACCCGGCGAGCGGAGAAGTTCCTGATGGAGCGCCCCGAGGTCGTCGGCGTCATGTCGAGCGTCAGCATCAACACCGCGCAGCTGTACGTGACGATGGTCGACCCCAAGGAGCGCGCGCTCACGCAGAGCCAGTTCTCCGCGCTCATGCGCAACGAGTTCAACTCGTACCCGGGCGTGAAGGCCGCCGTGCAGGACCTGTCGCAGCAGGGTTTCGGCGGCTCGAAGGGCTTCCCGATCGAGTTCTCGGTGCGCGGCAGCGACTGGAACACGCTCGTCTCGCTGGCCATGAAGGTCAAGGAGCAGCTGGCGACCTCGGGTTTCGCGACGGACGTCGACAGCGACTACCAGCTCGGCGCGCCCGAGCTCGTCGTGACGCCCGACCGGGCTCGCGCGAACGACGTCGGCGTGTCGGTGCAGGACATCGGCACGACCGTCAGCTCCCTGGTGGGCGGCGTCGTCATCGGCCAGTACTCGAACGCGGGCCGGCGCATGGACATGAACCTCCGGCTGACGTCGAACCAGCGTTCGCGGCCCGAGGACCTGAGCATGTTCCGCGTGCGGGCCGCCAACCAGGCGTTGATCCCGCTGTCGTCGGTGGTCGTCACGAGCCAGGTGGCGGAGCTCCAGGCGATCAACCACGCCGACCGCGAGCGGGCGATCACGATCACGGGCAACGTCGCGGCCGGTCACGCGCAGGGCGAGGCGATCGCGTACGTGACGTCGCTCGGTTCGACGCTGCCGACGGGCTACCGCATCGTGACGAGCGGGCAGAGCTCGCAGTTCAGCGACGCGATGAACAGCCTGATCTTCGCGCTGCTCATCGGCATCCTGGTGGCGTACATGGTGCTCGCGTCGCAGTTCAACTCGTTCCTGCACCCGGTCACGGTGCTCACGATCCTACCGCTCTCGGTGGCGGGTGCCTTCTTCGCGCTGCTCATCGCCGGCAAGACGCTCAACGTCTTCAGCATGATCGGCCTGCTGCTGCTCATGGGCATCGTGAAGAAGAACTCCATCATCCTGGTGGACTACGCGGCCGAGATCCGCGTCCACGAGAACCTCGACGCGAAGACCGCGATGCTCAAGGCCGGGCCGATCCGCCTGCGCCCGATCCTGATGACCGCCGTGGCGACGATGATGGCGGCGGTCCCGTCCGCGCTGGGCCTAGGCCCTGGCTCCGAGACGCGAGGGCCGATGGCCGACGCCGTCATCGGCGGCCTCGTGCTGTCGACGGCGCTCAGCCTGCTCGTCGTGCCGGCGTTCTACGTGGTCGCCGACCGGCTCAAGGGCAAGAAGAAGGAAGAGGCGCCCGCGCACGCCACGCCGGCGCACGAGCACGCGCAGTAACTACTTGCTCTTCACGCTCGCGCGCATCATGTCCATCAGCGAGTCGCCCGAGGACGACTTCGCCTGAGGGATCACGACGGGGCGGGCCGCGGCCGGGTGGGGCGCAGCGGCCACGGCGTGAGATGCGGTGACGGGGCTCTTCCTCCTGGTCGGCTGCGCCGCCGTCGAAGGCGTCCTGGGCGATGCCGCCGCGACCGTCGGCGCCGGCGGGGTCGCGGTCGTGTCGGGAGCCGACGCGGCCGACGCGATCGTCGGATCAGGCGCGGCGGGCGTGGCGGGCGGCGGAGCGGGCGCCGCGGCAGGGACGTCCGCGACGGCGGCTGCGGTCTTCGCCGGAGGCGGAGCCTGGCGGGCGACGCCCACAGCGAGCGCCGCGACGGCCGCGATGCTCGCCAGGCCGGCGATGACGTACATCGCCCTTCTTCCTCGAGGAGCGGCCGGCTCCGGCTGCGCCTCGAGCAGCGCCGAGAGCGCCACGGGAGCCATGCTCTCCGGCGACAGCGCGTTGATCGCGTCCGACTTGCCGCGCGAGGGGGCCGGCAACCCGGCGCGCGCTCGGGCGAGCTCTCGCTCCACCCAGCTGTCGTCCGTGGCGGAGAAGGCGGACAGGTCGACGTACCCGGAGCTGTCCGCCGTCTTGAACGAGCCGGCGGGCTTGGCCTTCGCGAGCCTCGCCAGCTCCTGCAGATCCTGCCTCGTGCGCTGTCGGTCCTGCGTCTGTTGCGACATGACGTTGGCCTCCAGGTCCCTCGATTACCGAGCGATTCTCTTAGCTCCGTCCACCCTGCCGCGGCAGCTGGATCCCCCCGGAGACGTCGTTTTCAGGCCTGTTGTCGAAGTTTTGCGACCTGGCCAAAAAAAGAAGCCCCCGCACCGTGGGGCGGTGCGGGGGCGAGGGGGGGGCAATGGCTGAGGAGGGGCCGGGTGCCCGCGCCACCAAGGAAGCGACGGAGGGGACGGCGTGGACACCCGGTCTCGACAGGGGGATCAGTAGCCACCATGAAGCACCGCGTCAAATGTTTTATCGCGATGCGTCATTGCCCCCTGTCTCCGTCCTTTTCCCCCGCAGGAGCGGGGGCAAGGGGAGTCTCCGCAAGGCTGGGAAAGGGGGCGACGAGGCGGCGTGGGAAGCCTTCCCTGATCTAGTCTCCCTCCGTGGACGAGAAGTCCGTCGCGTTCGCCATCCCCCTCTTCTTCCTCCTTATCGGGGTGGAGCTCGTGGTGCTGCGCCTGAAGGGCATGCGCGGCGCCTACCGGTTCGCCGACTCGATGACCAACCTGTCCTGCGGCGTGGGCCAGCAGGTGCTCGAGCCGTTCTTCAAGGTCGTGGCGCTCGTGCCCTACACGTGGCTCTGGACGCACACGCGCCTGCTCGACGTGTCGACGTCCTCGCCGCTCGCCTGGGTCCTCCTCGTGCTGGGCGTGGATCTCGGGTACTACGCGTTCCACCGCGCGAGCCACAGGGTGGGCTTCCTCTGGGCCGTGCACACGGTCCACCACCAGAGCGAGGAGTACAACCTGTCCGTGGCGCTCCGGCAGCCGTGGCTGGAGTCGATCATCTCGCCCTTCTTCTACCTGCCGCTCGCGGTGCTCGGCTTCCCGCCCGTCATGTACCTGGCGGGCGTCACGATCGACACGCTCTACCAGTTCTGGATCCACACGCGCGCCATCAAGCGCCTCGGTCCGCTCGAATGGGTCCTGAACACGCCGAGCCACCATCGCGTCCACCACGGGATCGATCCGCAGTACGTGGACAAGAACTACGCGGGCATCTTCATCATCTGGGATCGCCTGTTCGGCACCTACGAGCCCGAGGTGCGGGAGCCCGTCTACGGCACCGTCAAGCCCGTGCCCTCGTGGGGACCCCTGATGGTCAACGCGTTCCACTGGCGCGAGCTGTGGAAGATGTCGGCCGCCACTCGCTCGCTCGGCGACAAGATCCGCGTGTGGCTCGCGCCTCCCGAGTGGCGTCCCGCCGATCTCGGAGGCCCCGTCGTCGTCCCTCCCGCCGATCCGGCGAGCCACCCCACGTACGACGTCGTCGCCCCGCGCGGCGTGCAGATCTACGTGGCGGCGCAGTTCCTCGTCGCCGCGGCCGGGACGATGGCCTACCTGTGGATCGAGTCCACGGCGCCCACGTCGCAGCTCGTCGCCGCCGCCGCGGTCTTCGTCGCCACGGTCGTGGCGTGGGGAGGGCTTCTCGAGCGACGGAAGTGGGCTTGGGGGCTGGAGGTCGCGAGGCTCGTCGCCGGGGTCGCGGTGGTCGCGTGGATCGCGGGGTTCCCGTCGATCCATCCGTAGCCCTCGGGCGTATCCTCGGTCCCATGTCCGACACGCTCCACATCGAGGCGTCCCTGCGCATCGAGGCTCCGCCGGACGTCGTCCGCGCGCAGTACCGGGACATCGACCACCACATCCGCCACGACGTGCACCCGAGCATCAAGTACTCGTGGGAGCCCGGTGCGCCCGGCGAGCGGAAGATCCGCACCGTCTTCCACATCCTGGGCGTGCCGCAGTTCGACGTCTCGCTGCTCGAGGACGGCAAGGACGGCGCGTTCATCATCCGTTACGTCGAGGGGACCAACGCCGGGATGGTCCTCGTGCACACGTTCGAGCCGGTCGACGGCGGCAAGGCCACGAAGGTCACGCTGTCGGCCGACGCGCCCGCGACCATCGGGCGCAAGATCCTCGGGCCGCTGTTCGTGCTCGGGGCGCGGCAGGTCATGAAGAAGGCGCTGCGCGAGGACAAGATCGACATCGAGAAGGGGTTCCTCGCGGGCAAGGCCGCGGGCAACATGGAGCGCGCGCTGCAGGGAGTGGAGACCGCCCGCACCCAGGGCGACGCGGGGGCGAGGGCGATCCTCGAGGCCGCGTGCTTCGTGACGGCCGTGGACGGGGACGTGGACGACGCCGAGAGCGACGTCGTGCGCACCATCGGCAAGAAGCTCGGCGTCGACGCGGCGTGGGTCGAGGACCGCAGGCAGGTGATCCTGCGCGCGGCGAAGGACGGCTCGGAGCAGCGGGCGAAGGAGATCGGAGAGCAGCTCGCGGCGCGCGGCGTTGGGCACGAGGGCGTCATCGCGGCCGCGGTGGCGGCGCTCGTCAGCCACGGGATGTCGGTCGGGGAGCTGGAGGCGCTGAGGGCCATCGCGAAGGGCGCAGGGATCGCGGACGAGCGGGTGGCCGACGTGGTCGAGCGGGCTGACGCGGCGCTGACGGGGTGAACCGCGGCGGCCGTGTACGAGGACGTCCCGGCCTGCGACAATCGCGGCCCATGAACCGAGTCCAAGCTCTCGCGCTCCTCGTCGCGACCCTGCTCGTCGCCGCGTGCGGCGGCGGCTCCCCGCCTCCCGCGACCGGAGGCGTCGCGCCCGAGCCGGCGACGTCCGCGGCGCCGGCCGCAGGCGCTCCAGCCGCGAGCGCATCGTCCGCCGTCGAGGCGCCGCCGGTCCCGGCGAGCGCGGCGGTGGCGGCCGCCCCTCCGCCCGCCTCCGCCGCCGACGCGGCCGCGGCGTGCTCGACGACGGCCACCTACGACAAGAAGGAGCCGAAGAAGGTCACCTTCTCGATCAAGAACACGAGCAACCGCGAAGTGAAGATGTGCTTCCTCGAGTTCTACTTCTACGACAAGGCCGGCAAGCAGCTCGCCCACCTGCTCCTGCCGTACAACTACGCGATCGCGCCCGGTGCATCGGACGGTCAGGGATTCGAGTTCGCCGACCTCGCGCTGCAGATCGGGAAACAACACGTCGCCATGGTC
>Ga0335078_10011855_pt1 | contig 12930 bp, 13 predicted proteins | sample Lox_Sample_32_FD_206711 | JGI IMG/M metagenome (GOLD analysis project Ga0335078, IMG submission 206711) | Soil microbial communities from Loxahatchee National Wildlife Refuge, Florida, United States - Lox_Sample_3.2 | ecosystem: Environmental > Terrestrial > Soil > Wetlands | place: USA... | reverse complement strand
CGTGGCGCGCGTGGCCTGGTAAAGCTCCTGAAGCAGGGGAGAAAGATTCGAAACATCTAGTTGCAAAGCAGCGGGCGCGAGCTCGTCTTCCGCCGTTTCTTCGTCGGAATTTTCGGATGTGTTGGACTCGGCTTTCGACGCCTTTGCCTCAGGCGCCTGCTCGTTGGACTGTGCCGCTTCGGCGACAGAAAAGTCCGAAATTCCGACCGCAAGAATTGCAATCACCACGAAGCAAATCGCGGCCAACGAGAAAGACTTCAATGGAGAAATGACCGGCATAGGCTACGCCAATGAGGGCAAGATTATAGCGCGCCGGAAACTTTGCAGCGGAAATAAGTGGTCGCGGTTTTCTTTACCGTGGCCGGCACAAATTGACATCTCAAGCCCACAATTCTTAACATGTAACCTGTCTCCGCTCGGTTCGAGTCTTGGCAGTTCCGGCGTTTCTGCTCGTTGCAGTCGCCAGCAAGTTTCTATGATCAAGGTAAAAGACCTTAGCAAGCGCTACGCGCGCACCACGGCCGTTGACCGGATTTCATTTGAAGTAAGCAAGGGCCAAATCGTCGGATTTCTTGGCCCCAACGGCGCGGGAAAAACTACGACCATGCGCATCCTCACGTGTTTCCTGCCGCCTTCTTCGGGGACGGCCAGCGTTGCCGGATTCGACGTTCTGGAACAGCCGCTTGAGGTCAAAAAGCGCGTCGGCTACCTGCCGGAAACTCCGCCGATTTACCCGGAGATGGAGACAGTTGAGTACCTTAAATTCGTAGGCAGTCTGAAGGGACTTTCCGGCGCGGACCTGCAAAAACGGATTGACTATGTTTGCGAACGCTGCGCCATCAACGACGTCAAAACGAAGCTCCTGGGCAAGCTCTCCAAAGGTTACCGGCAGCGGGTGGGATTGGCGCAGGCCATTATTCACAATCCGGATGTACTGATTCTCGACGAGCCCACCGCCGGCCTCGATCCCAAACAAATCAACGAAACCCGCGACTTGATTAAAGGCCTCTCCGGCGATCACACCATCATCCTCAGCACGCACATTCTTCCCGAAGTTGAGCAGACTTGCGAGCAAGTCATCATCATCAACAAGGGGAAACTCGTGGCGACGGATTCAGTGCGCAACCTGCAGGCTCGCGCTCGCGGTGCCGAGTCAGTGCTGGTTGAAGTTGCCGGAAGAAGTGGCGCTCTCGAAGTCCCGGTGGTCCAGCACAGGCTGGAGCAGGTCACCGGAGTCAGTCGTGTTCTCTGCAAAGAACAGCTCGATAGCCGCGCGGTCTTTGAAGTGGAGAGCCAGAAAGGCGGTTTCGTTCGCGGCGATCTGGCGCGCGCTATCGTGGAATCGGGCTGGGACCTCAATGAGCTGCGTCCCGCGGCTATGAGCCTCGAGGAAGTCTTTCTTCAACTCACCGGCGATGAAGCCACTGTTGATGCTGAGGCGCCGAAAATCGTGGCACAGGAGTCGCCCGCATGAGGAACGTCTGGATCATCTGCCGGAAAGAGCTGGGCACTTACTTCGTGTCGCCCATCGCCTACATCCTCCTGATCATATTCGGCGTCGTCTTCGGGTATATGTTCTGGGGCATCCTGCAGATCTTTCTGCTGCAGAGCATGGAAATGCAGATTCGCGGGCAGATGTTTCCCATGAACCTGAATGAACAGCTGATTCCGCCTCTGTTGGCGAATGTCAGCACGATCGGACTGTTCCTGATCCCGCTCATCACCATGCGCTTGTTCGCCGAAGAAAAGCGCAATGGGACTATCGAATTGCTGGCCACGTCACCGGTGCGGGACATCGAAATCATCCTGGGAAAATGGCTGGCCGCGATGGGGCTCTATTGCTGCCTGCTGCTGTTCACTGCCGCGGATTTTTCCTTCCTGTTCCGCTATGGCAGTCCCGACTGGAAACCGCTGGCTGTCGGCTATCTCGGATTGCTCCTGCAGGCGGGCGCGCTACTGGCTATCGGAACTTTCATTTCCACGCTAACGAAGAATCAGATCGTCGCAGGCGCTGTGACATTCGCCGTTTGCTTACTGCTCGGCCTGATGGACTGGCTGACGGAATACGATTTCTCGACCCTGGCGCGTGTGCTCTCTTACCTCTCGGTGTTCACGCATTTCGATTCGTTCCGTAAAGGCGTACTCGACTCGAAGGACGCGATCTTTTATATCTCGGTGATTTTCCTTGGATTGTTTTTTACCGCCCGCTCCATGGAATCCCTGCGCTGGAGATCATAGATGGCAAGTGAGTGGCTGAAGGCGAGACAGACGAAATACGCGGCCTACGTGACCGTATACATTCTCGTCGTCCTAGCCGGCGTGGCCGTGGCAAACATTCTCGCGGATCGTTACAACAAGAGTTTCGACGCAACCTCGAACAAGCGTTACAGCTTGTCGGACCAGACCATCAAGCTGGTCAAAGGCCTGAAGCAGGATGCGACGATTACGTATTTCAATCAGAGTATGCGGTTCCGCGAAGGCAAGGATTTGCTCGACCAATACGCCAATCTGTCTCCCAGAATAAAGGTCCAGTACGTCGATCCCGATAAAGACCCTCAGTTGGCGCGGGAGGCCGGAATCCGGAGCCTGGGAACTGCCGTGGTCCGCATCGGCGACCGGCAAGAGCAAGCCCAGAGCGTGACCGAAGAGGGCATTACCGGCGCCTTGATTCGCGATTTGAAAACCAGCGTCCGCACCGTGTGCGTTGTGACGGGAAGCGGCGAACACCAGCTCGACGATAGCGAACGCGACGGACTTTCGCGTTTCAAGAATCTTTTGACGAAAGACAGCTACGAAACCCGAACAATCGATCTGATCCAGAAAGCCGAGGTCCCAAGCGACTGTACGACTCTGGTGATTGCCGGCCCAACCAGAAACTATGAGCAGCCGGAAGTGGATGCGATCAAGAAATATGTCGAAGCCGGCGGGCGCGCGTTATTTTTGCTCGACCCACCACTGAAGCTGAGCCATTCGGAAATCGCCGACAACGACGTTCTCACCAGCCTGCTCGAAAGCTGGGGCGTGACCATGAACAAGGACCTCATCCTTGATTTGAATCCGGTTGGACAGCTTTTTGGTCTTGGGCCGCAAGTGGCATTGGTCAGCAGTTACAGTTCGCAGCCGATTGTGAGCGATATGAAAGGAACCGCCACCGGCTTCCCGCTTTCGCGATCGATCGAAATCAAGAGCACGGACAAAACCAATATCGAGAAGCTCTTCGGTTCGTCGAGCGCCAGCCTGGCGACGAGCAATTTAAGTTCTGACCGCATTAGCGTGGACGACCCCAAGAACAAAAAGGGGCCATTAACCATCGCGGCCGCAGGAACCTACAACACCGGGAAGGACAACTTGCAGGGAAGATTCGTAGTCGTGGGCAGCGCGTCCTGGCTGGCCAACGGGTATATCAACTTGATCGGCAATAGCGACTTGGCCTTGAACACGATCAACTGGCTCTCCTCCGATGAGGATCTGATCTCGATCCGTCCGAAAGCTGAGGAAAATCGCAGCGTAACCATGACGCGGGCGCAGTTGAGCTTCGTCGGCGCGACGTGCCTGTTCGTGCTGCCACTCGCGGTTTTCCTCACTGGAATTTCGGTTTGGTGGAAGAGGAGATAAAAGATCTAGCAGACGGCGCCGCCGGAACATCATGAGAATTCGTGGCCTTCTCATAGCAACCGTTGTCTTCTGCGTTCTTGCCGGCATTCTCTATTGGTCGGAGCATCACAAGCCCGCTGAGGCAACGAGCAAAGCTTCTGCCGACGCGGCCCCTGCCATTTTGAAGCTCGAGGCCACCGCGATTGCCAAACTTGAGATCAAGCGAAAAGATCAACCGCCGGTGCTGCTGGCCAAAGCGGCCTCTGGCGACTGGCAGATTACCGAACCGCAACCGTTCGGCGCTGATCAAAGCGCTGTTACCAGCCTTTTGTCGACTCTTTCTTCTTTGAATTCTGAGCGATTAGTCGAAGACAAAGCCAGCGACCTGAAGCGCTATGGCCTCGATCAGCCCGGGGTGGAAGTGGACATTACCGAAAAGGACAACAAAACGCAACGGCTCCTGGTTGGCGACGACACACCCGCCGGCAATGCTGTTTACGCCATGCTGGCGGGCGATCCGCGACTCTTCACGCTGCCCAGCTACGACAAGGCCAGCCTGGATAAGAGCTTGAACGATCTGCGCGATAAACGGCTGCTTACGGCGAACGCCGATAAGATCAGCCGGGTCGAGCTGCTTCGAAAAAACGAAGACATTGAGTTTGGCCGTGACAAAAGTGAATGGCAAATTGTAAAGCCCAAGCCTCTGCGTGCGGATAATTTTGCCGTCGATGAACTGATCCGCAATTTGAGCGACGCCCGCATGGACCTGAGCGGGACTGATGAAGCCACGAAAACTGATTCAGCCTTTGCGCAGGCAACGCCAATCGCGACAGCAAAGGTTACAGACCAAGCTGGCACGCAGGAAATTCAGGTTCGCAAAAATAAGGACATCTACTATGCCAAATCGAGCGCGGTTGGCGGAATCTATAAGGTTTCCTCCGATTTCGGCCAGGCGCTCGATAAAAATCTCGATGATTTCCGCAATAAGAAACTCTTTGACTTCAATTATCCCGATCCCAATAAAGTCGAATTACACGTCGGTCCAAAAGCTTATTTCCTGACCCGAAATGGCGATGATTGGTGGTCGAACGGAAAGAAAATGGATGCCGTGAGCGTGCAATCGCTGCTTTCGAGCCTGCGCAATCTTACTGCCAGCACATTTCCCGAGACCGGCTTCACCACGCCGGAGATCGAAATCACTGTCACTTCCGATGATGGCAAGCGAGTGGAGAAAGTTGCGCTCGCGAAGTCCGGCAACGGCTACGTCGCCAGGCGCGAGAATGAACCGTCACTCTACCAGCTGGACTCAAGCGCGGTAGATGAAATCCAGAAGGCAGCAGACGCCCTGACGCCCGCCGCGCCTCCCCCCAAGAAATAAGGTCTACTTCCCTGCCCGTTTTTCGGCTTCTTCCAACCAGCCGCGCCGCAAGGTTTCCGGCGGGACGCTGGACAAATACGGTTTAATATCCAGGATCGGTGTTCCATCCAGCATATCAACGCCGCGAACATGCAGCTTCAGCCCATCTCGACGCAGAAGTTCGACGACCGTGAGGCCAATCGGATTCGGCCGTCTCGGAGAGCGCGTCGCGAAAACGCCATGCGGCCGGTCATCAGAGGGCGGCGTGCCGAGCAGATCGAACCCTTCAGCGCGATCAAACACCCAGATCACGAAAAGGTGCGAGAAGCCCTCGATGTCGCTGAGCCCGCGCTCAAATTGTGGCAAAACTTCGAGTACGCCCTCTGCATCGTGCTTCGCTCCCAATCCTTTGGGAATCTCGCGAGCTTCTCTGTGCGGGCTTCGCACGTAACCGATGGCTAGCGGCGTAAACATAAAGTTCAACTATGAAATCGGCACTTTCTGCATCCATTGCGCGATCTGCACATTCCAGCCCAGCTGATGCATCATTGTGTCGCGCAGTTGCGCAGCCGCAGCCGGCTCGCCGTGCACAAGGTATGTCACTGCCGGCTTCTGCGGAAAAGTGTGCAGCCATTCCAGCAGCTCGTGCGGATCGGCGTGATCGCTGAATTGCTCAAGGGCCGCAATCTGGGCATGAATGGGAACCATCTGTCCAAAAATCTTCACCTCGGGCGCCCCGCTTTTGATCGTGAAACCGCGTGTGCCGGGCGCCTGAAATCCAATAAAAATTACTGTGTTCTTCGCATCAGGGAGGCGCAATGCGAGGTGGTGCAAAATGCGCCCGCCCGCCACCATGCCGCTCGAGGAAACAATAATGCATGGGGACTGAACGTTATTAATTTTCTTTGACTCCTGCCTGGTCGAAGCAAAGGTGAAATTAGGCCAGGTGAGCGGCGAGCCGAGTTGGCTTACCAGCCGCCGGGTTTCATCGTTGTATTCCTCGGAATGTTTTAGGAAAATCTCGACGGCCTTGATCCCCATGGGGCTGTCACAGAACACGGGGAGTTTGGGAATTTGTCCGGCGTCCATCGATTGCTTGAGCATATACAGAAATTTCTGTGTTCGCTCTACGGCAAAAGCCGGCACGACGATGACGCCGCCACGCTGGACTGTCTTATTGACAAGCTCGGCCAGCTCCGGCCGCGGATCATCGGTCGGGTGTTCCCGGTTGCCGTAAGTGGACTCCATCACAAGCACGTCAGCGGTTTCGCCTTCAGTTGGCCCGGAGTGGACGACTTTTCCCGGCGCGATATTTTGGTCGCGGACCCGCCCAATATCTCCGGTAAAGAGCAGCCGCCGCGCCAGTCCATTCATGCGCAACGAGATTTCCGCCATGGCTGAGCCCAAAATGTGCGCCGCCCGGACAAATCGGAAGGAAATTTCCGGGGAGACTTGTACCGCCTGCTCCATCTGCACCGGTCGAAAATATCGCAGGCAGGCTTCGGCCTCTTCCAGGGTGTAGAGCGGTAACGCGGGATCATGCTTTGAAGTTTTCGTTTTGTTGTAATAGGCCGCGTCTTCTTCCTGCAAATGGCCGGAATCCGGCAGGATGATGCCGCACAGGTCGATGGTCGCGGGCGTCGCATAAATCGGCCCGCGAAAGCCTCCTTTCACCAGCCGAGGAATCCAGCCACAATGATCGAGATGCGCATGAGTGAGAATTACAGCATCGATGTTCCGCGCCGGCACGGGCAAGTCCTGCCAGTTGCGCTCCCGCCATTCTTTTTGGCCCTGAAACATGCCGCAATCGACCAGGACCTGGAATCCGGAGGTTCCCTTTGAATCCGATCCTGTATCGATCAGATGTTTCGAGCCGGTCACCGTTCCAGCCGCGCCGAGAAACTGGATGTAGGACAAGAGATTCCTCCGAATTGAATCATTGACTCATCTGGTCATTGAATCAATGATTCAATACTTCAATGATTCAATGCCTCAATTTTATAGACGTTGTTGTGCGTGTTACTTTCCGGAACGCTGCCGTCGTTCACCACGACTTCCGTGGGCGCTGCGGCAGCCTCAATGCGGATCGATTTCTTGGAATTCGCCGGCACTACAAGCCGGCTGGTTACTTCTCCTCCTTGGATGCGCAGGACCAACGGCACTTCGGCCCCGGCCTTGCCAACATTTTCGATGGTAATGGTGACTATGTAACCACTGCCCGATAGTTGTCTGGGGTATACGGATTCAACTCGCAGCTCCGGCAGGCCGGGATCGTGGTAGACCCAGTCATCGAAGAACCATTGCAGATCGCGATGGCTCTGTTTCTCCAGCACGTGCTGCATGTAGGCAGGATCTTTATCGTCCGAGGCGCTGTAACTGAAGAACGCATCCCGATTTTCTCCCAGCATGTCACGCAGCATCCACCAAACAAACATCGCTTTTGTCTGGAGAAGCAAATCATCAGGCGCATTTACCAACGGTTGCGCCATTCCATTTTTTCCGCTCACGTTTTGAGAATTGCGACTTGCAGAATCAACCAGCAGCTGCCTGTGCGCTTCCAAATAATCCAGAGCCGCCTGCCGCCCGCTGTTTTGCTCGATGTAATGAACCTGCGCGTAACGGGCCAGCCCATCTTGAATCCACGCCCGCGGCGATACGGCCATATTCCGGACTTTGGCGTACACGATGTTCAGAACCGCGTCATTCGTGAGCGTTGGCTTAAGCGGGCAAAGCAGCATTCCGGCGCTGACAAAGGAAGCTGCATCGCGATCTGGCAGGCCGAGAATTTGCAAGTGTGCCGATCCGTGCGCAATCGGAATCGACGGATCAATCTGGGCCGCAGCGTCTGCGAAAACCCTCGCTCCCTCCTCTTGACCCGGCAAATATTCGACGGCCACCAAATCGTTGGACCCAAGGCTCTGGTAATTGCCCGTCACGAACGTCGGCACGTCGACGCCCAGCCTCGCCACGTTGAAAGCCGCCTTGCTGGAAGCCGTCTCATCCGCCGTGCTCGCAGCTTTCGCGGCTGCGCCACTGAAAGAAATCGGCTGACTCAGAGTCGACTGAAACAACAACGACATCGTTGTCTCAGCATGCCGTAGCCTCCATCGCGCCACCGTTTCTTCCACGCTGTTCGCTTCCGACAAATTTGCCGACTCCATCGCCACGGGATACCAGGCAACGTATCCCACGCCGCGCACAGCGGTAAACGCCGGGCTGATCTGGTCCCAGTCGCTGTGTTTGGCCATCTCGTCCGACATGCCAATACGTGCTAGCCTCGCCGTATCCAGTGCGATGACCCCCTCGTACCCGACCGTCAGATCAATGCTTGTTTTCGGCGGAACTTCCCGAGGAAGTGTGACGATCGCCTCTGAGAGCGCGCCCGTGTGATCGATGTCCGAGGCGTACGGCTGCGAAACAAACTGCACCGGCTTCCCTTCAAATTGAATGGAACGCCAGCCTAGGGTGGAAGAAATTTGTAAGGAAAGATTCTTCTGCGGCGCGCTGGAATCATTGCGCAGCGTGATCTTGCCACGAGCCGACAACCGTTGTTGCTCGGGCTCCAATCGGACATTCAGATCGTAATTCGTAAACGTAAAGGCTTCGCGGTCGAGGCTGAAACCGTTGACAGCCAAACCACAAAGTGCACCGAAGACACAGAGGATCCGCGTTACAGTCATCATTGTGCGTTGGAGGCGGCCTTCTCCCGCCTTTGTCGCACGATCTCATACAAAACAATTCCCGCCGCCACCGAAACGTTCAGCGATGGCACCTTTCCGAGCATGGGAATCGAAACCAGAAAATCGCAGTGCTTGCGCACCAGGTCGTGAAGGCCCTTGCCCTCGGCGCCCAACACGATTGCGCAGTCCATTTGATAGTCAATCTCGTCGTAGCTTTGCTTACCCCGCTCATGCAGGCCAACAATCCACAAATTCCTCGTCTTCAGTTCCTCCAGTGTGCGCGCGATGTTCGTGACTTTCGCAATGGGCAAATGCTCGCTCGCTCCAGCTGATGTCTTGGCCACAATCTCCGTAACCCCAGCGGCGCGCCGCTTGGGAATCACCGCGCCGTCTGCTCCGGCTGCATCGGCTGTGCGCAGGATCGCGCCCAGGTTGTGCGGATCTTCAACTCCGTCAAGCACGACCACCAGCGAATACTTTCCGCGTTTCGCCGCAACCAAATCGTCGACGTCGCTGTATTGTTTTGCGGAAGTCACCGCCACTACGCCTTGATGAGAATTGTTTCCCGCCATCCGGTCGAGTTCCGCGCGAGGCACAAATCGCAGGGCAACCCCCTGGCGCCGGCATTCCTCGATCACACGCTGCAAGCGCAGGTCGTGCCGGTCGTTTGCCACGCCCACCCATTCGAACGCGCGCCCGCGCGCTTTCAGCGCTTCCGCGACCGCGTTGATGCCGTAGATGTAATGCATGGAACGGTCAGTTTACTTGGAGCCCGGGCAAAATACACGCAGGGCCGGACGCCTCGTCCGCCAGGGGCGCCGCACGTCGTTGGCAAGAGCCTGCGCTGAGCGAGGACGAGCGTCGCGCCCGCGCCACACATTCAGTGGAATGCTAGACTAAATTACGCATGCGGGATGTCTACATCCTTTCGGCGGTGCGCACTCCGATCGGCAAATTCGGCGGCTCGCTCGCTTCCCTCACCGCGGCCGACATGGGCGTGATTGCTGCTAAAGCCGCGATCGAGCGCGCAGGTGTAATTTCCGATCAGATCGAGGAAACCATCTTTGGAAACGCCCGCCAAGCCGGTGGTGGTCCGAATGTGGCCCGTCAGATTTCAGTCCGTAGCGGCGTGCCGCAGGAAATTCCCGCCTACACCGTGAACCAGGCCTGTGCTTCAGGCATGAAATCCATCGCGCTCGCCTGCGAGGAAATCACCAGCGGCAATCTCGACTGTGTGCTTGCTGGTGGAACCGAGTCCATGTCACGCCTGCCTTACTATCTCGACGGCGCCCGCTGGGGCTATCGCCTCGGCAATCAAGAACTCGTCGACGGCATGCATCGCGACGGTTTTTTCTGCCCTCTCGCCAAAATGGTGATGGGCGAAACCGCCGAAGTGCTCGCCGAGCAGTATAAAATTCCCCGTGAAGAACAGGATCAATTTGCCTTGTGCTCGCAAACCCGCGCCGCTGCTGCCATCGCGGCCGGCCGCTTCAACGACGAATTGGTTCCAGTCACTCTCGAAAGCAAAAAAGGCACACAGGTCTTCGACCGCGACGAGCACCCATTCGCCGGAGCCACTCTCGACAAAATGGCCAAGCTGCCGCCGGTGTTTTCCAAGACCGGGACGATCACGGCAGGGAATTCATCCGGCATCACCGACGGCGCTGCGGCTCTAGTCATTGCAAACTCCGAGTTCGCCGCAAAAAACAATCTGAAACTACTCGCTCGAATTCTTGCCGTCACTTCCATTGGCGTCGACCCGCGCATCATGGGCATTGGCCCGGTCCCGGCCATTCGAAAACTAGAGCAAAAGTATCGGCTCCGCCTCGATGACTTTGATTTGATCGAGCTCAATGAAGCTTTTGCCGCGCAAGTGCTGGCCTGCGATCGCGAGCTGCATTTCGATCGCGCGAGGCTCAACGTCAATGGCGGCGCGATCGCGCTCGGCCATCCCATCGGCTGCACAGGAGCGCGTATCACGGTCACGCTGCTTCACGAAATGACGAAACGCAGAGCCAAACGTGGACTCGCCACTCTCTGCGTCAGCGGCGGCATGGGGATGGCGCTGGCGCTGGAGAATGCGGCTTGAGGATCCGCCATTAGCATTCGACGTTAGGAAATAAGGAGAGTTGGTATGTTGAGATGTCGATTTCAAACCCAACGCATCGCAAACGAAAACGGCAGGGTCGTTGTAGAGACGCCTGCCGTTTCAATTATTCTGTTGTGTTCCTAATCGATTATCGTGCCGCAAGAACAAACGCCGTGCCCGCTTCCCAGAATGCCGATGAATTCGCATTCCGCCTGCAGGTTGGCAAGCTCAGTAGCCCCCAGGGTCGAATCTGAAGATTCAGTTTCCGTAATCGGATATGCCGTTCCCACTCTGTTCTGAATGTGCGTGACCCAAACCCGCAGATTCGGGGTGGGAGTCACATTCTGCGTCGGATCGCAGGGGTTGTTGTTAACCGCGGCCGAGACGATTTTGATTACGCCGTTTCCCGGCTTCACCCCGGTCAGCGGATTGGCATTGAGGTTATAGTCGATCGAAAGCGTCTGGAGGCCATTCGGCGTCTCCACGCAACCGCAGCATTCCGAAAGCTGCTGGTCGTAGGCAAATACGTAGATCATCGCGCACAGATTGCCGCCCGTCACTCCTGGATTGTCAATCCGTACGGTTCCATCTGGAATGCCTCCCGTGCCGGGAGCCGACAGGGTATTGGCGTTCGAGAAGTAGTTAACCTTATAAACATCCTGGGCGGAAACGAGGCTCGATGCCACCGTGAGGAGGCTCAGGGTTACAAAAGCAATCGCGAAAACGAATAGTCCTTTGCGCATGAAGGATCCTCCTGGGCGCGGGCTGATGGGGGAGGGTTCGGGCCGCGCTCGCACAACCCTAGCCCTCTGTCCGATTTTTCCAAGTCTCCAAATGGGTTAACCACGGGTTATACTGCCCATTTGGATTACTACTTGTGAAGCCTCGAGGCCGACAATCCAATCATCCCCCACGCTCGTTTGACGCTGCTAAAAGCCCATCACTATACTGATCGTTAGCCTCCAGGAGTGCCGAAAGACCATGTCCCTTTCTGCTGTGATCGTCGACGATGAGCAGCTCGCGCGCGATGAACTGGCTTTCCTCCTTAAGAATGTCGGCGACATCGACGTTGTGGCGCAAGGCAAGAACGGTGTAGAAGCTGTGCACCTCATCCGCGAGCACAATCCAGATCTTGTCTTTCTCGACGTGCAAATGCCCGGGCTCGACGGCTTTGGCGTGATCAAGAAACTGTTGGATCGCAAAGTTCCACTTCCCAAGATCGTCTTCGCCACCGCCTTCGACCAATACGCGGTCAAAGCATTTGAAGTAAATGCAGTCGACTACCTGCTCAAGCCTTTCGACAAGAAGCGCGTGGCGCAATCTGTGCAGAAGGCCAGGGCGAAAGTGGAATCTGCCGGCCCTTCCTCCGACAAGCTGGAAACCTTGATGCGCATGCTGGAGTCGCAGCGGCCGCACTCAAAGATTCTGCTGAAGGCTGCCGGCCGGCTTTTCCTGGTCAGCCAGAAAGACATTTGTTTCGCGTCTATCGAAGAAGGCACCATCACGGTCGTCACTGCTGGAATGAACGGCATGGAAGGCGAATCGAACTGCCGCACTCTGGAAGAACTTCTCGACAGCCTCGATCCCAACCTCTTCTGGCGGGCCCATCGTTCTTACTTGGTCAACATTAACCGCATCCGCGAAGTCGTCCCCTGGTTCAAGAGTTCTTATCAATTGCGCATGGACGATAAGAAGCACACCGAAATTCCCGTCAGCCGCGCCCAAACCAAGCGCCTGCGCGAACTGTTCGGCCTCTGACAAACAACGCCCACGAGCCAACATCGGTTCGTTTCCCCTGAATACCATACCGGGTATAGTATTATGCTTGGATAGATGAGCCACACCATCGAAGATAAACAGAAGCTGGTCCTGCGGGCGAAGCGAATTCAGGGACAAGTCGAAGCCCTGGTGCGCGCGCTTAGTGAAGAGCGAGACTGCTCCGACGTTTTGCAACTCATGAGCGCGGCAAGAGGCGCCATGAACAGCCTGATGGCCGAGCTTCTCGAAGGCCACATTCGCTTTCACGTTTTGAGTCCCACAAAGAAGCCGAATCGCGAGCAGGCGCGGGCCGCTGACGAAGTCATCGAAATGGTGAAGTCTTACCTTAAGTGATCGGGCCGTCACTCGGAGAGAGCATTTATGAGCGATCATCACGCCGAGACGGAAAAACACAAACCAGAAAGGACCGACCTTGTCCGCATCGGATTCGT